>Ga0157369_10007423_pt1 | contig 12625 bp, 7 predicted proteins | sample C25metaG_FD_113461 | JGI IMG/M metagenome (GOLD analysis project Ga0157369, IMG submission 113461) | Corn rhizosphere microbial communities from Kellogg Biological Station, Michigan, USA - C2-5 metaG | ecosystem: Host-associated > Plants > Roots > Rhizosphere > Soil | place: USA: Michigan...
ACCGACGCTCTCGGGCGGGGAGGCTCAGCGGATCCGGCTCGCGGCGCAGCTCGGGTCCAACCTGCAAGGCGTGTGTTACGTGCTCGACGAGCCGACCATCGGGCTGCACCCGCGCGACAACGAGATCCTGCTCGACTCGCTCGCCGAGCTGGCGAACCACCGCAATACGCTGGTGGTCGTGGAGCATGACGAGGACACGATCCGGCGCGCCGAGCACGTGATCGACCTGGGCCCCGGCGCGGGCCGGCTCGGCGGGCGCGTCGTCGCCGAGGGCACGGCAGAGGAGCTCAAGGCCAACCCGGCGTCGCTCACCGGGCACTTCCTGCGCGAGCCGCTGCGCCACCCGGTCCAGCCGCGGCGCAAGGTGGACAAGGCCACCCCTTCGATCGACGTCATCGGCGCGCGGCTGCACAACCTGCGCGATGTCGGCGTGCGCTTCCCGCTGGGCCGCCTCTCCGTGGTGACCGGTGTGTCGGGATCCGGCAAGTCGACGCTCGCGCGCGACGTGCTGCACGAGAACCTGCAGCGCCTCGTGGGCGAGGAGCGTAACGGCAAGAAGAAAGATGCGCCGTCATCCCGGCCATCTGCCAAGGCTGAAGAGGGAAAGCAAGGTCTCTTCGGCACGAAGTCCATCCGCGGCTGGCAGGCGGTCACGCGCGTGCTCGAGGTCGACCAGACGCCGATCGGCAAGACCCCGCGCTCGTGCCCCGCGACCTACGTCGGCTTCTTCGACAACATCCGCAAGCTCTTTGCGGACACGCAGGAGGCGCGCATCCGCGGCTATACCGCGAGCCGCTTCTCGTTCAATACCGCGGGCGGCCGCTGCGACGGGTGCGAGGGCCAGGGTGTGAAGACCATCGAGATGAGCTTCCTGCCCGACGTGAAGGTCGCGTGCGAGGTGTGCGGCGGCGCGCGTTTCAACGCCGAGACGCTCGCCGTGCCGATGCGCGGCAAGAACATCGGCGAGGTGCTCGCGATGAGCGTGGACGAGGCGGTCGATTTCTTCGAGAACCACCCGTCGATCCACCACTGCCTGCGGCTGCTGCAGGACGTGGGGCTGGGCTACCTCACGCTCGGCCAGCAGAGCCCGACGCTCTCGGGCGGCGAGGCGCAGCGCATCAAGCTCGTGACCGAGCTCGCCAAGGTCCGTACGGGCGGGGCGCCGCGGCCGGGCCGCGCGTCGCTCGCGCAGCACACGCTCTATGTGCTCGACGAGCCGACGGTGGGCCTGCACATGGCCGACGTGGAGAAGCTGATCCGCGTGCTGCATCGCCTCGTGGACGCGGGCAACAGCGTGGTGCTGATCGAGCACAACCTCGACGTGATCGCCGAGGCGGACTGGATCGTCGACATGGGGCCCGAGGGAGGCGGCGGCGGCGGGCGCGTGGTCATGGCCGCCTCGCCCGACGACTTCCTCGAGGCGTCGGCCAAGGGGCACACCGCGCGCGCGTTGCGCGAGTTCATGGCGGGCCGGCAAACGTAGAATGGAGGGCATGTTGCGACATGCCCTCCTCGCCCTCGCGCTGGTCCTCGCCGGCGCGCCCGCGCTCGCCGCGCCGCAGAAGGTCCTGCGCTACGCGTTCGAGGCCGCCGAGACGAACTTCGACCCGCAGTTCGTGAGCGACGTCTACTCGAACATCGTGAACCAGGCGATGTTCGATGCGCCGTACACGTACGACTACCTGGCGCGCCCGCTCAAGCTGCGGCCGAATACCGCCGCGGCGATGCCCGAGATCAGCGCGGACGGCCGCACGTACACCATCCACATCAAGCCGGGCATCTATTTCACGGACGACCCGGCGTTCGGCGGGAAGAAGCGCGAGCTCGTCGCGGCCGACTACATCTATTCGCTCAAGCGCATCCTGGATCCCAGGGTGCGCGCTTCGCAGATCGCCGAGATCGAGCCCTTCGTCGAGGGCGCGGAGGAAGCGGCGAGCGCCGCGCGCAAGAGCAACCACTTCGACTACGACGCGCCGATCGAGGGACTCAAGGTCCTCGACCGCTACACGTTCCAGGTGAAGCTGCGGGAACCGAACTACGTGTTCCTCTACAACTTCGCCGATTGCCGCATCGCCTGCGCCGTGGCGCGCGAAGTGGTCGAGCGCCATCCGGGCGACGTGGGATCGCATCCGGTCGGCACCGGACCTTTCCGGCTGGTGTTCTGGAAACGCACCGCCAGGATGATCCTCGAGCGCAATCCCGGTTATCGCGAGGAGTACTTCGACGCGAGCCCGGCACCCGGGGACGCGGAGGGCCAGGCCATCCTTGCGCGCTTCAAGGGACGGCGCCTGCCGATGATCGATCGCGTCGAGGTGAGCGTGATCGAGGAGACGCAGCCGCGCTGGCTCTCGTTCCTCAACGAGGAGGTCGACTTCCTCTTCCTCCTGCCCGAGGAGTTCGCCTACCAGGCGATTCCCGGCAACAGGCTCGCGAAGAACCTGGCGCGCCGGGGCATCCGCATGCAGCAGGTGCCGGCGCTCGACGTGACCTACAACTTCTTCAACATGAACGATCCCACGGTCGGCGGCTACGCGCCCGGGAAGGTCGCGCTGCGGCGCGCCATCTCGCTCGCGTACAAGACGAAGGACGAGATCGACGTGATCCGCAAGGGCCAGGCGATCCCCGCCGATACGCCGTACGCGCCCGGCGTCGCGGGCTACGACCCGCATTTCCACACCAGCGCCGGCGAATACGACGTGGCGAAGGCGCGCGCGCTCCTGGACATGTACGGCTACAAGGACGTGAACGGCGACGGCTGGCGCGAGATGCCGGACGGCAAGCCCCTGGTGGTGCGCTTCTCCTCCACGCCCACGGCGCGCGACCAGCAGTACGACGACCTCTGGAAGCGCAGCCTCGACGACATCGGCATCCGGCTCGAGGTGGTGAAGGGCAAGTGGCCCGACATCCTGCGCGCCGCGCGGCTGGGCAAGGTCCAGTTCTGGCAGCTCGGCGGATCGGCGACCTCGCCGGACGCGGACACGTGGCTCTCGAGCCTCTGGAGCAAGAATCGCGACGGCAACATGGCGCGCTTCAACCTGCCGCAGTACGACAAGCTCTACGAGCAGGCGAAGCGCACCCCCGATGGGCCCGAGCGCACGCACCTGTACCAGGAGATGGCGCGGCTGGTCGCGGTGTACGTCCCTTGGAAGGTGAACACCCACCGCATCCGCACGGACATGTGGTATCCGGCCGTCATCGGCTATCGCAAGTCGCCGCTCGCCCAGTACAACTTCTGGAAGTACATCGACGTCGACCCCTCGCTCGCGCGGGGCGCGACGTCGTAGCCCCGTAGAATGCGGCCGATGCTTCGCTTCCTCGCCTGGGCCGCGCTCGCCGCGGCGCCGCTCGTGCACGCCGCGCCGTCGAAGGTGCTGCGCTACGCGTTCGAGATCGCGGAGACGAGCTTCGACCCGATGTTCATCAGCGACGTCTACTCGAACATCGCGAACCAGGCGATGTTCGATGCGCCGCTCGGCTACGACTACCTCGCGCGGCCGATGAAGCTCAAGGCGAACACCGCGGTCGCCCTGCCGGACGTGAGCCCCGACGGCACCACGTTCACGCTGCACATCAAGCCCGGCATCTACTTCGCCGACGATCCGGCTTTCGGCGGCAAGAAGCGCGAGCTCACGGCCGCGGACTACGTTTATTCGATGAAGCGCGTCCTCGACCCGAAGGTGCGCGCCTCGCAGCTCTCGGAGATCGAGCCCTACGTGATCGGCGCGGAGCAAGCGGTGGCCCGTGCGCGCAAGGAGGACCGCTTCGACTACGACGCGCCGATCGAAGGCCTGAAGGCCCTCGACCGCTACACGTTCCGCGTGAAGCTCAAGGCGCCGAACCACGTGTTCGTCTACAACTTCGCCGACTGCCGCATCGCGTGCGCCATGGCGCGCGAGGTGGTCGAGAAGTACGGGACCGACATCGGCTCCCATCCCGTGGGCACGGGGCCGTACCGGCTGGTGTTCTGGAAGCGAAGCGCGCGCATGGTCTTCGAGCGCAATCCGCGCTATCGCGAGGAATACTTCGACGCCGATCCGCCGCCGGACGACGCCGATGGCCAGGAGGTGCTCGCGCGCATGAAGGGAAAGCGCTTGCCGCAGGTCGATCGCGTGGAGATCTCGGTGATCGAGGAGACGCAGCCGCGGTGGCTCTCGTTCCTGAACGAGGAGATGGACCTGCTCTTCCTCCTGCCCGAGGAATTCGCGTACCAGGCGATCCCCAACAACCACCTGGCCCCCAACCTCGCGAAGCGCGGCATCCGCATGCAGCAGGTGCCCGCGCTCGAGCTCACCTACAACTTCTTCAACATGGAAGACCCGACGGTGGGCGGGTATGGCGCGGACCGCGTCGCGCTGCGCCGCGCGATCTGCCTCGCCTACAAGACCGCGGACGAGATCTCGATCCTGCGCAAGGGCCAGGCCATCCCGGCACAGACGCCCTACGCGCCGGGAGTCGCGGGCTATGCCCCCGGCTTCCGCACGGCCTCGGGAGAGTACGACGTCGCCAAGGCGAACGCGCTGCTCGACATGTACGGGTACAAGGACGTGAACGGCGACGGCTACCGCGAGATGCCGGACGGCTCGCCCCTGGTGCTGCACAAGTCCACGACGCCGACCGCGCGCGACGGCCAGTTCGACGAGCTGTGGAAGCGCAGCATGGACGACATCGGCGTGCGCATCGACTTCGTCAAGGCCAAGTGGCCGGACCTGCTGAAAGCGGCGCGCCTGCACAAGCTGCAGTTCTGGTCCCTGGGAGACTCCGCCACGAGCCCCGACGCCGACACGTTCCTCGCGAGCCTGTATTCGGCGAGCGACCAGAATTTCGGCAGCTTCCGCCTGCCCGCGTACGACGCGCTCTACGAGAAGGCGCGTACCCTGTCCGACGGGCCGGAGCGAACGCACCTGTACCAGGAGATGGCGCGCATCATCGCGGCCTATGCGCCGTGGAAGATCAACGTGCACCGCATCCGCACGGACATGTGGTACCCGGCGTTGATCGGCTACCGCAAGTCGCCGATGGCGCAGTACAACTTCTGGAAATACGTCGACATCGATCCGGCGAAGTCGCGCGGCATCAAGTACGAGTGACCCGCAGGTGCGGCTGCTGCCACGGCGCCGCCGCCTCGAGCCGGCGGGCGAACGCGAGCACTTCCCAGTCCTCGCCGCGCCGTCCGACGACCTGGACCGAGAGCGGCACGCCATCGCGGCTCGACGACCACGGCACCGAGATCGCCGGCAGTCCCGAGAGATTGAACGGCATCGTGAGGTTCGTGATCGCCGCGTGGAGCGCCAGCGAGCGCGAGCCCAGCTCGACACGCGCCGCACCGATGCGCGGCGCGGGCGCCCGCAGGGTCGGGCACAGCAGCACGCGGGCCTCGCCGAACGCCGACTCGATGGCATGGACCAGCCGCGTACGCATGCGCTGCGCCTTCGCGTACCACGCTCCCGGGAAGAAGAGGCCGGTCTCAAGCCGCACTCGCACATCCTCGCCCAATGCGTCGCCATTCGTGCGCAACCGGTCGAGATGGACCGCCGTCGCCTCGGGCGCGATGGTCTGCAGCTGCACCGCCGCGGCGAGCTCGATGCCCTCGACCTGCGCCGGCACGATGCGCGCGCCTTCCGCGGCGAACGCCTGCACCGCTTCGTCGAGCGACGCGCGCACCTCGACGTCGAGCGGGTCGGCGAAGTAGCCGCCGAGCACGCCGACGGCGAGGCCGCGGAGGTCGGACCGGACCCACGCGGGCACCGCATCGAGGCCGAGCATGGCGGCGAAGAGCTCGGCGCACTCGTCGACGGTGCGCGTCATGGGGCCGACGTGATCGAGCGATGCCGCCAGGTCGAGCACGCCATCCCGTGGCAGCGCATCGTAGCTCGGCTTGAAACCGACGATGCCGCAGCATGCGGCGGGGATGCGGATCGAGCCCGCGGTGTCCGTGCCGACGGCGTGGCGCACGATGCCCGCGGCGACCGCCGCCGCCGAGCCGCCGCTGGAGCCGCCCGGGATCCGGTCCGGCGCGACGGGGTTCACGACGCGCCCGAAATGCGGGTTGTCGCTCGTGATGCCGTAGGCGAGCTCATGGAGATTCGTGAGCGCGACGATCGCGCCGCCGGCGGCGCGAATCCGGGCGACGACCTGCGCGTCGGCGCTGGGACGCGTCATCCCGAGCGCTTTCGCACCACCCGTCAGCGGCCACCCCTGCACCGCCATGAGGTCCTTGATCGCCACGCCAGCGCCGTCGAGGAAGCCGCGGCGCGCCGACACCAGCTCCTGCGGGATGAAGGTGAAAGCATTCAGCTTCGCCGCGTCGCGGGCCGCCTCGAGGGCCACGCCCGCGGAAATTCGCATCGGAGGGTGCGGGCCGGTGACGCCGCGGGCCGGGGCCGGCAGCGTGGGACGGGCCGCGTACGGTGGCGCTTCGGGCGCGGGCGCGGCACGAAATACGTCGAGCTCCGGCCGGTTCACCTCCAGGCGGTCGACCCATGCCCGCGCGCGCGACGCGTGCCCATAACCTTGCCATCCCGCGTATGCCGCGAGCGCTTGCTCCAGGTCCATCGTTTCCTCGCTTGGTGGGCGCCTCGCGCCCGCGCCGCGGACGGCCATGATAGGCGCCGTGACAGCTGTAAGAAAGCCCCGAAAAATCAATGGGGGTTTCCGGCCCCTTGCGGTATAATTCCTTTTCAGGCAAGGCGTCTCATCCGGTTGGCGCCCGAGCCGTTCGCGATCCGCAGCTCCAGGACCGAATTTTCCATCGATAGAAAATCCATCTGCCTGAACCGGTTTCGAAGGACCTCCTTCGCGGGCCGATCATCAGGAGATCGACATCAGTACGTCGTTTGAAAGCCTCGGGCTGCTGCCCGAGCTGCTTCGCGCAGTCGCGGAGCAAGGCTACACCGAACCCACCCCCATCCAGTCGCAGGCCATTCCCGTCGTCCTTTCGGGACGCGACCTGCTCGGCGCCGCCCAGACCGGCACCGGCAAGACGGCCGGCTTCACGCTTCCCCTGCTGCAACGGCTGGCGCCCACGGCGACCAAGAGCTTCTCGCCCGCGCTGCATCCGGTGCGCTGCCTCATCCTCACGCCGACCCGCGAGCTCGCGATCCAGGTGCACGAGAGCGTCACCCAGTACGGCAAGCACGTGCCGCTGCGCTCGTTCTGCGTGTATGGCGGCGTCAATATCAACCCGCAGATCGACGCGCTCAAGAAGGGGGTCGAGATCCTGGTCGCGACCCCGGGCCGCCTGCTCGACCTGATCCAGCAGAAGGCGCTCACGCTGCGCACGGTGCAAATCCTCGTGCTCGACGAGGCCGACCGCATGCTCGACATGGGCTTCATTCCCGACATCAAGCGCATCATCGGGATGCTGCCGCCGCCTCCCGCGCGCCAGACGCTGCTCTTCTCCGCGACGTTCTCGGACGAGATCCGCAAGCTCGCCGCGCAGTTCCAGAAGGATCCCGCCACGGTCGAGGTCGCGCGCCGCAACACGCCCGCGGAGCTCGTCACGCAGTACTGCTACCACGTCGACTCGACGCGCAAGCGCGAGCTGCTCGCGCACCTCGTGAAGCAGAACAACTGGGAGCAGGTGCTCGTCTTCTGCAAGACCAAGCACGGCTCCAACCGCCTCGCCACCCAGCTGCAGCGCGACGGCATCAACGCCGACGCGATCCACGGCAACAAGAGCCAGAACGCCCGCGTGCGCGCGCTCGAGGACTTCAAGGAAGGCAAGGTGAAGGTGCTCGTCGCGACGGACATCGCGGCGCGCGGCATCGATATCGAGGAGCTGCCGCACGTCGTGAATTTCGACCTGCCGCACGTTCCGGAAGATTACGTCCACCGCATCGGCCGCACCGGCCGCGCGGGCTCGACCGGCGAAGCCCTCTCGCTCGTAGGCGCCGAGGACCGCCCGCTGTTGGGGGCGATCGAGCGGCTCATCAATCGCAAGATCGAGGTGCGCGAGGCCGACGGATTCGATGGCGGCCGCGCGCGTTCCGCGCAGCCTTCACGCGAAGCGGCCGAGCCGAAGCGCGAGCGCGGGGCGCAAGCCGAGCACAAGCGCGAACGCTCCCATGGGGAGCCGAAGCGCGAGCGCAAGGTCCAGTCCGAGCCGAAGCGCGAGCGCGCCGAGAGCCCGAAGCAGCCGCGCGCCGAGAGCCCGAAGCAGCCGCGCGCGGAAGCCTCGCGCCGCGAGCAGGGCTCGCGCGATGGCGAACGCGGCCGCAACGGATCGGGCCATCGTTCGCAACAGGGTGAGCGCGCCGCGACCTCGCGCGGCACGACGCGCGATTACGGCAACGCGACCAACGCGCCCGCGCGCGGCAGCAGCGGCGGCATGGACTTCAACAAGCCGTACGAGCCGTCGGCGGAAATCTCCGCGGCCCCGGCCGAGGAGCCGTCGAGCCGCCGCGGGTCGAAGAACGACGCGCAGGTGCCCGCGCTCTTCAAGCGGCGCGCCGCCTGACGCTCGCAGGGCCGCGCCGCCGTGCGCGGTAGAATGGACGATACCCATCGCTCGAGGGGGGCTGGCGCACAACGCCGGCCCCCCGCTTTCTCATGCGCGACGCGTCCCTGCAGACGATCCACCTCAAGGAATACACCCCGCCCGCTTTCCTGATCTCCGACATCGCGTTGGAGGTCGACATCGTTCCCGGCTGCGCCACCGTGCGCTCCACGCTCAAGGTGGCGCGCAATCCCACGCGCGGCGCGGCGCACGAGCCGCTCATCCTGCAGGGCGAGAACCTGGAGCTCCTCGCCGTCAAGCTCGACGGCCAGGAGCTCGACGCTTCGCGCTATCGCGTCGACGACCGCCAGCTGGTGGTGGACTCCGTTCCCGAGTCCTTCACGTTCGAGACGGTGGTGCGCTTCGACCCGTGGAAGAACACGCGGCTCGAGGGCCTGTACGCCACGAACACGGGACTCGTCACGCAATGCGAGGCGGAAGGCTTCCGCCACATCACGTACTTCATCGACCGCCCGGACGTGATGGCGCGTTATGCGGTGACCCTGTGCGCGGACCTGCATCGCTTCCCGCGCCTTCTCGCCAACGGCAACCTCGTCGCCCACGGCGAGGGCGAGCCGGCGGACTGGTTCATCGCACGGCCGCAGCACGGGCGGCGGCGCAACGACGAGCCGCGCCACTGGGCGCGCTGGGAGGACCCGTTCCCGAAGCCGTGCTACCTCTTCGCGATGGTCGCGGCGAAGCTCGACCTCGTAGAGGACCATTTCCGCACCCGCTCCGGCAAGAATGCGCTGCTGCAGATCTACGTCGAGCCCGGCAAGGCCGACCAGGCCGCGTTCGCGATGCAGGCGCTGCGCAAATGCATGCGCTGGGACGAGGACGTGTTCGGGCTCGAGCTCGACCTCGAGCGCTTCATGATCGTCGCGGTCTCCGACTTCAATGCGGGCGCGATGGAGAACAAGGGCCTCAACATCTTCAACACGAAGTACATCCTCGCGCGCGCGGATACCGCGACCGACATGGATTACTTCGGCGTCGACAAGGTGATCGCCCACGAGTACTTCCACAACTGGACCGGCAATCGCGTGACCTGCCGCGACTGGTTCCAGCTTTCGCTCAAGGAAGGGCTCACCGTCTATCGCGACCAGGAGTACAGCGCGGACGAGTACTCGCGCCCGGTCGTGCGCATCCAGGAAGTGCGCGACCTGCGCAACAGGCAGTTCCCCGAGGACGCGGGCCCCATGGCCCACCCGGTGCGGCCCGAATCGTACGTCGAAGTGAACAACTTCTACACCGCGACCGTTTACGACAAGGGCGCGGAGGTCGTGCGCATGTACGCGACGATCCTCGGCAAGGAGGCCTTCCGGCGCGGCATGGACCTCTACTTCCAGCGCCATGACGGGCAGGCGGTCACGTGCGACGACTTCCGTGCCGCGATGGCCGATGCGAGCGGGGCCGACCTCGCGCAGTTCGAGCGCTGGTACTCGCAGGCCGGCACGCCGGTCGTGTCCTGCCGCGGCGAATACGACGCCGCCTCGCAGCGGTTCGTGCTGCACGTGCGCCAGTCCTCCGCCCCCACGCCCGGACAGTCGGCGAAACAGCCGTTCGTGATCCCGCTCGCCGCCGGGCTCGTCGATCCCGACGGGAACGACGTCGCGTTGCGCCTCGAGGCGGGAGAGCATTTCCGCGCCGCGGGCGCGCGGGCGCACACGCTCGTGCTCGCGCTGCGCGAGGCCGAGGCGCGCTTCGTCTTCTCCGGCGTCGCGGCCCGCCCGGTCCCGTCGCTGCTGCGCGGATTCTCGGCGCCCGTACGCATCGAATACGACCACAGCGACGATGACCTCGCGCACCTGATGGCGCACGACTCCGACGCCTTCGCGCGCTGGGAGGCGGGACAGACGCTCGCGACGCGCATCCTCCTGCAGGGCGTGGAGGCGGTGCGCGCGGGACGCGAGATGATCGTGCCCGACGCGTTCGCCGAGGCGATCGCGCGCCTGCTCGCCGACGGCACGCGCGATCCGGCCTTCGCCGCGGAAGCGCTGCAGCTGCCCGCGGAAGGATTCCTGGCGGAGTGCATGGAAGTGGCGGACCCTGACGCGATCCACGTCGCGCGCATGCGGCTCACGCGCGACCTCGCCACGCGCTTCCGCACCCGCTTCGAGGGTGCCTTCCGCCATTTCACCGTCGCCGGCCCTTACTCCCCGGACGCCCAGGCGGCGGGCCGGCGAGCGCTGCGCAACGCGGCGCTCGCATACGTGGCGACGATCGATGATGCGACCGCCCGCGCTCTCGCGTTCCTCGAATACCGCCGGGCGGAGAACATGACCGACGCGATGGCCGCGCTCACCTGCCTTGCGAACTCGGCGGGCGCCGAGCGCGAGCGCGCGCTCGCGATGTTCCACGACAAGTGGAAGGAAGAGGCGCTGGTGGTGGACAAGTGGTTCCGCGTCCAGGCGACCGCGTGGCTTCCCGGCACGCTCGAGCGCGTGAAGGCGCTCGCCGCGCACCCGGCGTTCGACCTCCGCAACCCGAACCGCGTGCGCTCGCTCGTGCATTCCTTCGCGTTCGAGAATCCGCTGCACTTCCACGCGGCCGACGGCAGCGGCTACCGCTGGGTGGCCGGTCAGGTCGTGGCGCTCGACCGGCTCAACCCGCAGGTCGCCTCGCGCCTCGCGCGTGCGTTCGATCGCTGGAGGAAGTACGACGCGGGCCGCCAGGCGCACGCGCGCGCGGCGCTCGAGTCGATCCGGGCGAGCGCGGGCCTGTCCGGCAACGTCAGCGAGGTCGTGGGGCGCGCGCTCGAGTAGCGCGACCTGCGCCAATGAAAAGGGCCGCGCGTGCGGCCCTTTTCATTGGCGATGTGGAAGCGGATCAGTTCTTCTTGATCTGCTCGAGCATCTTGAACACCCCTTTCGGCGCGCCGTGGAAAAGGCGCTTGAACGCCTTCGGCAGGCAGCGGCGCTCGAGGGTGTTGCGGCGGGTTCTCTTGCGTTCGGCCATGTCGGTCTCCGGATCCTGAACCCGGAATTATACCGCGTCAGTTGCGCGCGGTCACGACGCCGTCGGCCAGGGTGGCGGCGGTGCGCGTATCGCCCCGCACGAGCCAGCCGCTCGCGCGCGCGAGTCCGGCCTCGAAGCGCCCCTCGAAACGGGAGCCGTCCGGCAGGCTGAGGACGCCGTCGCCTTGCGGCGCGCCGTGGCGAACCTCGCCTTCGTAGCGCGCACCGCCGGCGTAGCGCAGCACGCCCCGCCCGGACGCGACGCCGTCGACGGCCTCGCCGTCGTACGCGTCGCCGTTGGCATAGCGGATCGACACGATGCCGCGCGGGCGCCCGCGCACGAACCGGCCCTCGATGCGGTCGCCCGCGCGCGTCTCGTAGCGCCCATGGCCTTCCAGGGCGCCGGCCGTCACCTCGCCGGAGTAGCGGTCTCCATTCGCGAAGCGCAGCACGCCGCGCCCGTCGGGCCGGCCGTCGACGAAGTCGCCGTCGAATTCGTCGCCCCCGGCGTTGCGGTAGCGGCCGCGGCCGCGGATCGCGCCGCGGCGCACCTCACCTTCGTAGAGATCGCCATTCGCGAACGTGAACCGGCCGCGACCGTCCGGCTGGTCATCGTCGAAATGGCCCTCGTAGACGTCGCCGTTGGGCCAGCGGTACGTGCCGAGCCCCTGGCGGCGTCCCGCCTCGAAATCGCCGTCGTACTCGAAGAGCGCCCCCGTGTAGGCGCCGTGGCCGTGGGGAATGCCCGCGCGCAGGGAGCCGCGGTAGGTCGAGCCGTCGGAATAGGTCACGTCCTCCAGGCCCGGGCCGAGCGTGCGATGCGAGATCGGCACTGCATCGGCGGACGCATGCGCGACGGCGCCAGGCGCCGCCGCGAGCTGCGGGACCGCGACCACCGTGCCGTCGCCATGGCGCGCCTCGCCGCGGGACGGCAGCGCGACGAGGAACGTGATGCAGGCGCAGAAGGCGAGCGCGATGCGAAGCATGCGCCGAGTGTAGCGCCGCGGCGCGGCGCCCGGCCGCGCAAATGCAAACGCCCCACCGTTGGAGCGGTGGGGCGTTTGTCGTAAAGGGCCCTGGCGATGACCTACTTTCTCACGGGCAATCCGCAATATCATCGGCGCGACGTCGTTTCACGGTCCTGTTCGGGATGGGAAGGGGTGGGGCCAACGCG
>Ga0157369_10007425_pt1 | contig 12625 bp, 14 predicted proteins | sample C25metaG_FD_113461 | JGI IMG/M metagenome (GOLD analysis project Ga0157369, IMG submission 113461) | Corn rhizosphere microbial communities from Kellogg Biological Station, Michigan, USA - C2-5 metaG | ecosystem: Host-associated > Plants > Roots > Rhizosphere > Soil | place: USA: Michigan...
AACGTCTTGCATGGCGATCCCCTCGCGGAAAAGCGCGCAGTCTACCCTTTCGCCTCGGCGGTGCCGAGCCGCGGGCACCGGCTGGCGGAGTGAGTCCACCGCCGGCCTCTTTTGCGGGCGAAGCCCTGCATTCGCCGTTTTCGCACCCCTGGCGCGCTGGTTATACTGGCCGCACATTTTTTGTCCAAAGAAACGATTTCTGTGACCCGCCCCGCGACCGTCAAGCCCGATAATTTCTTCCTGCTGATCTACCGAGCCCTGCGCCAGCGTCGTGTGCCGGTGGCCTTGCGCATCGTTTCCCACAGCCTGCTGCTGGTGGCGGCTGCCCTGGTGATCTATGCCGGCATCATGAGCATGCAGTTCCGCCATGCCATGCAGCAGCAGGCCGACGCCGTCGGCCAGAGCCTGGTGACCCAGACGGCCAATTCCGCCGCCGAATTGCTGGTGGCCAACGACAATCTCAGCCTCAACGTGCTGCTGAGCAACCTGGCGCGCAATCCGCTGGTGGCCCATGCCGCGGTCTACAGCCCGGACAACCGCGTGCTGGCCGAGTCTGGCACGCGCCCGAGCCAGGGCCTGCTGACCGCCACCGATGGCATCTACAGCACGCCGATCCGCTTCCAGGACGTCACCGCCGGTCAGGTGCGCCTGGCGCTGGACATGGACCAGTTCCAGCAGCCGATGATGATCAGCCTGCAGAACATGGGCCTGCTGGGCCTGATCCTGCTGGCGCTCACGCTGATTCTCAGCCTGCGGCTCGGTCGTCAGCTGTCGATTCCGCTGCTGGAACTGCGCGTCTGGCTGCGCGATCCCGATGACCCCGCACCGGGCGCCGGCCGTCTCGACGAACTGGGCGACCTGGCTCGCCAGCTGCAGAGTCGCCTGGTCCCGCCCAAGCCGCCCAAGCCGGAAGTGGCTGAGGCCGAGGACGACGATCCCTTCGCCGACGAGCAGGGTGGCCTGAGCGTCAAGCCGCCCGCACGCAAGGCTGCCGCCGCCAAACCGGCCGCGCGCAAGGCGCCCGCCGCGGGCGCCGACAGCGAACCGGACGCCGATGCCTTCGCCGAGCTGGTACCTGAGTCCTTTACCGAACCGCCACCCACCCCGGCCCCGGCGGTGCCCATCGAGCCCGACATCGTCACCTCGGCGGTGCTGTCCATCCAGCTCGGCGCCCAGGACCAGCTCAGCCGGTTGCCACGCAGCCGCCTCGAACAGCTGCTGGAGCGCTATCGTGACTGCCTGCAGCAGGCCACCGAGCTCTACGATGGCGAACTCCACACCCTCAAGGACGGCGGCAGCCTGATTCTCTTCCACGAACGCAGTGACGACGACGACTACCTGACCCGCGCGCTCTGCTGCGGCGAGATCATGCGTGCCCTCGGTCATGCGCTGCAGGTGGAAGTGGTCGGCAGCGGTGCAACCCTGCAGCTGCAACTGGGTCTGACGCAGGGCGAACGCCTCGCCGGCCTGGAGCTTGCCCAATTGCTGGAAAACACCACCGTACGCAATGCCCAGGCGCTGAGTCGCCACAGTCGCAACCTGTTGCTGGTCGAGCAGAGCATCGCCGAGGACGAGTTGCTGCGTAAACGCGCCCGTATCCGCACCATCGCCAGCCCCGCCGGGGCCAGTTGCGTGGAACGTCTCCTGGAACCCTACTCCGCGACGCTGGAGCGTCATCTGGTCCGGCTCGAGGCGCATTAACGCGCCCGCCGACCCCACCTATGAGCGCCCTCCTGCCCCGTCTCGCCCTCGCCGCGCTGTTGCTGGCGGCCTGCACTGCTCAGGCGGCGCCCAACGCGAGCAGCGTGAGACTGCCCGATGGCGGGGTCTATACCGGCGAAATCGTCAGCGGCCTGCTCAATGGCAGCGGACGTATCGAGTGGCCCAACGGCAACTGGCTCAAGGGTCGCTTCAAGGACGGGTTGGCCGAGGGGCCCGGTGAACAGCAATTCGCCGATGGCACCTACTACCAGGGCACCTTTCGCCGTGGCCTCTACCATGGCCAGGGCAACCTGATCAGCAGCAGCGGCTGGGAATATCACGGCAGCTTCGTCAACGGCCGCATGCAGGGCCAGGGCTCCAAGCTCGACAGCGACGGCACCCAGACCATCGGCACCTTCAACGACGGCCACCTCAACGGCGTCGGCCAATGGCAGGAGCCGGGCGGCGATCGCTATGACGGCGAATTCGTCGACGACCAGTTCGAAGGTGCCGGCGTCTATCGCAGTGCCGGCGGCGACCTCTGGCGCGGGCGCTTCAGTGGCGGCGAGCTGACCGGCAACGGCGAATTCGTCGGCAGCGACAGCAGCCAGTACCGCGGCGCCTTCCGCAACTGGAAGTTCGACGGCCAGGGCGTGCTTACCAACAGCGACGGCAGCGTCTACCGCGGCAACTTCGCCGACGGCGTCTATGCCGGCATGGGCGTCCTGACCCGCGCCGACGGTCAGGTGGAACGCGGCCTCTGGGAGGGTGGCAAGCGCATCCGCGACGACCAGGGCCAGTACATCGCCGATCCCCTGGAACGCGCCCTGCTCGACCAGGGCAAGGTGCTCGACCAGGAATTGCAGCAGATCCCGGCGTCCACCCCCGCCACCGAACTCTATGGCCTGGTCCTGGCCGGTGACGGTGGCCAGGGTGTGTTCCAGCGCGAAGCCAACTATGTGGCCAACTTCCTGACCACCACCTGGGGCGCCCGCGACGTCGTCCATCTGATCAACGCCAAGGACATCCGCAGCGACCATCCGCTGGCCACCCGCGAGAATCTCTACCAGAGCCTGCAGGCGCTGGCCCAGCGCACCGGTCCCGAAGACCTGATCCTCATCTACCTGACCAGTCACGGCTCGGCCGACCATCAGCTGGTGCTCTCCCAGCCGGGCCTGGATCTCTCCAGCCTGCCGGCAGCGGAGCTTGGCCGCCTGCTCGCGCCCCTGCGCGGCCGCGACAAGCTGATCATCGTCTCCAGCTGCTATAGCGGCGGCTTCATCCCGCAACTGCAGGACGACCACACCCTGGTGATGACCGCTTCCAAGGCCGATCGCACCTCCTTCGGCTGCACCGACGAAGCCGACTTCACCTATTTCGGCCGCGCCCTGTTCGCCGAGGCCTTCCAGCACACCGACGATCCCGAGCAGGCCTTCCAGCGTGCCCGCGACACCGTGTCGGTACGCGAGAAGACCGAAGGCTTCGATCCCTCCGAGCCCCAGCTGTGGGCGCCGCCCGCCGTCCTGCAGAAGTGGCGCGCCTGGCGCGCGAGTCGCTGACTGCCGGCTTTGACCAGGGCTTTGACGAACAACCGGAACGCCTGAGGTCCAACCTGACATCAGCGGTCGCCGCTACAAGGAGAGCCCCGTGTACCTGACGCCTCAGCATGCCCTCATCGCCGGCGCCACTGGCCTGACCGGCGAACACCTGCTCGACCGCCTCCTCAACGAGCCGACGGTCCCCCGGGTGCTGGCGCCAACGCGCCGTCCCCTGGCGGAGCACGCCCGGCTGGACAATCCGGTGGGTGATCTCAACAGCCTGCTACCGACCCTGGAAGGCCCGCTGGACGTGGCCTTCTGCTGCCTGGGCACCACCATGAAGCAGGCCGGCTCCGAAGCGGCCTTTCGCGCCGTGGATTACGGCCTGCCCCTGGCGGTCGGCCAGCGCGCCCTGGAACTGGGGGCCCGCCACTACATCGTGGTCAGCGCCATCGGCGCCGACTCCCAGTCCTCGATCTTCTACAACAAGGTCAAGGGCGAACTGGAAGAAGCCCTGCGTGCCCAGGGCTGGACGCAACTGACCCTGGCCCGGCCGTCGCTGCTGATCGGCCAGCGCCAGGAAGAGCGTCTCGGCGAGCGCCTGGCCGCCCCCCTGTCGCAATGGCTGCCCGGCAAATGGCACGGCATCGAAGCCGCCGTCCTGGCCCGCGCACTGTGGCGCCTGGCCCTGGAAGAAGGCAAGGGCGTGCGGGTGGTGGAATCGGACGAGCTGCGCAAGCTGGGACGTTGAAGGCGTAGCTCAAGGGGCTGGGTTACAGCCCTCGCGGTCATGGCGGTCCGCCGATGCGGCCGCTCCTGCAGGTGAGCCCCGCAAGGGTCGATCAGGCGTTCCGAAGACCTATTACCGCCGCTCCTTTCCAGGATAGCCCTCCCCTCAAGGAGAGGAGGCGCCTCACAATGAACTCACCCGTGGAAAAGGCTGCGCCGTTTTCCACGCTACGAAGCCTGCACAAGCCCCTAACCGCTCGGAAAGCCCCTATCCGTTGGGGAGAGGGCTGGGGTGAGGGCGCGCCTCACAAAGAACTCACCAACGGAAAAGGCTGCGCCGTTTTCCACGCTACGTGGCTATCACGGCCCTTCAGGCCGGCTGCGCCAGCACCATCTGGTCGACTTCCTGCACCAGCCAGTCGTGCAGGGCGCGCAGGCGGGGATCGGCCAGGGCGCCCTGGGCATAGAGCAGCATGTATCTCTTTTGCGCCGGCACCGAACGCCCGAAGGGCGGCACCACCAGCACGCCCCGGGCCAGTTCGTCGGTGATCAGGGCGCGGCGGGCGATGGCGACGCCCATGCCGGCGATGGCCGCCTCGATGGTCAGGTGGTTGCGATTGAAAGTGTGCCCCCGCCGCACATCCAGCGCCGGCGCGCCGATACTGGCCAGATAGAACTCCCATTCGGCGTATTCGTAGCTGCCGCGCCAGGCGGTGATGTCATGCAGCAGCGGATAGAATTCCAGGTCCTCCGGCTGCTCCAGCGGCGGTCGCCCCACCAGCAGGCTAGGCGCGCAGACCGGAAAGATCTCTTCGTCCATCAGCGGCGTCGAGGCCAGGCCCGGATAGCTGCCGTCGTTGAGATCGATGGCGAGGTCGAATTCGCCCTCGCGCAGCGACCAGCTGCTGTCTTCGGCCACCAGCCGCAGTTGCAGGTCGGGAAAGCGCGCCTGCAGCCGCGGCAGCCGCGGGGTCAGCCATTTGCCCAGGAACGAGGGAATCGACCTGAGCCGTACCACGCCGCCGAACTGGCCGGCATTGAGGCGGCGCAATTCGGCGTCGATCAGTCCATAGGCCTGGTTCAGGGTGGTCGCCAAGCGCTGGCCCTCGGCGGTCAGCTCCAGGCCTCGGGCCACCCGGTGAAACAGCTTGAAGCCCAGGCGCTCTTCCAGCTGGCGCATCTGCTGACTGATGGCGCCAGGCGTAACATGCAGCTCTTCGGCGCAGCGCGTGAAGGACAGGTGCCGAGCGGCGCAGACGAACACCTGCAACCAGGCCTGGGTTTGAGCATTGAGGATCCGGCTCATCGATGAGTTCCGCTAAAGGATCGCTTAGAAGCTTTCGTTTGTGCGAGTTGAAGGCTTATCACCACTATGAGCCATCCGCCGGCAGCTTGTCTGGCGACCATTCAAGCTCAATCAGGGATTACCGACATGGCCATCAGCGTCTTCGACCTGTTCAAAATCGGCGTGGGTCCGTCCAGTTCCCATACCGTGGGCCCGATGCGGGCCGGTGCCCTGTTCGCCCAGCGCCTGGTCGACGAAGGTCTGCTGGAGCAGGTCAAGCGGGTCGAGGTGCGCCTCTATGGCTCGCTGTCGGCCACCGGCGTCGGCCATGGCACCGACCGCGCCACCCTGATCGGCCTGATGGGCGAATGGCCGGATCGCGTCGATCCCGCCGCCGTGGAGCCGCGTATCGAAGCCCTGCGCAACGAGCGCACGCTGTTGCTGGCCGGGCGCCAGGCGGTCCACTTCGACTGGCAGGAAGACATGCTGCTGCTGGAAGAGAGCCTGCCCTATCACCCCAATGCCATGACCCTGACCGCCTTTGGCGCCACCGGCGAGGTGGCCGAGGCGACCTACTACTCCATCGGCGGTGGCTTCGTGGTGGACGCCGCCCAGGCCGCTAGCGGCGTGCTGGACAACGACACCACCGAACTGCCCTATGACTTCTCCAGCGGCGCCGAGCTGCTGCACCTGTGTCGCAGCCATGGCCTGGGCGTGGCCGAGCTGATGCTGGCCAACGAAAAAAGCTGGCGCTCCGAGGAGGAGATCCGCAGCGGCCTGCTGCGCATCTGGGGCGTGATGCGCGAATGCGTGCAGAACGGTCTCGCCAACGAGGGCATCCTGCCCGGCGGCCTCAAGGTGCGCCGGCGCGCCGCCCGCCTGCACCAGAGTCTGCAGGCCATCGGCAAGCCCAACGTCATCGGTTCCACCCTCTCCGCCATGGAATGGGTCAACCTCTTCGCCCTGGCGGTGAACGAGGAGAACGCCGCCGGCGGGCGCATGGTCACCGCCCCCACCAACGGCGCGGCCGGAATCATCCCGGCGGTGCTGATGTACTACATGAAATTCAATCCCGACGCCTGTGACGACGATGTGGTGCGCTTCATGCTGGCCGCTGCCGCAGTCGGCATCCTGTGCAAGAAGAACGCCTCCATCTCCGGTGCCGAGGTGGGCTGCCAGGGCGAGGTCGGCTCGGCCTGTGCCATGGCCGCGGCCGGTCTGGCCGAGGTGCTGGGCGCCAGTCCGGCGCAACTGGAAAACGCCGCCGAGATCGGCCTGGAGCACAACCTGGGACTGACCTGCGACCCGGTCGGCGGCCTGGTGCAGGTGCCCTGCATCGAGCGCAACGCCATCGCTGCGGTCAAGGCGATCAATGCCGCCCAGATGGCCCTGCGCGGCGACGGCGAGCACTTCATCTCCCTCGACCAGGTGATCCGCACCATGAAGGAAACTGGCGCGGACATGCACAGCAAGTACAAGGAAACCTCGCGCGGCGGTCTGGCCGTGACCTTCGTGGAGTGTTGAGAGGCGCTTGATCACTCCAGTGCGACGTATATACTCCTTCGTATATACGCCTCAAGGAGACGTCCATGGCCGAAGCCCGCGTGTTCAAGTCCGGTAACAGCCAGGCCTTGCGCCTGCCCAAGGAATTTCGCTTCGAATCGGATCGGGTGGAAATCTTCCGCCGCGGCGACGAGATCGTTCTGCGGGAATTGCGGCCAGATGCCGCCGATATCTTCGACACCCTGGCCGCGCTGTCATTGGCGACCCTGGAACGGGAAGACAGCCCACCCCAGGCGCGGGAAGAGTTCTAGTGCCTGCTCGCTACCTGCTCGACACCAACATCTGCATCTACATCGCCAAGCACAATCCGCCGCAGGTCCGTGAGCGCTTCGCCCGGCATGGTCGCGATGAACTGGCGATGTCTGCGATCACCTGGGGTGAGCTCTGTCATGGCGCGGCCAAGAGTCAGCAACCCGAGCGCACCCGGACGATCCTGGAACAGCTCCGCCAGCAGATCGCCGTGCTGGAGCTGGATACGGAATGCGCCGAACACTATGGCGCCATCCGCGCCGAGCTGGAGCGCCAGGGCAAGATCATCGGCAACAACGATCTGTGGATCGCCGCCCATGCCCGCGCCAGGGCGCTGATCCTGGTCAGCAACAATCTGCGGGAATTCAGCCGGGTCGCCGATCTGGCCTGCGAGAACTGGACAGTAGCCGATTGAAACGGCACGGTCGGCTCTGACCTAGACACAAGGAACGCCCATGAGCCTCGACTCCGTCCGCCAGCACCTCGCCCGCATCGCTCCCGACCTCGAGATCCTCGAGGCCACCACCAGTACCGCGACCGTCACCCTCGCCGCGGCCGCCCACGGCGTGGAACCGGGGCGGATCGCCAAGACCCTGGGACTGAAAGTTGGGGAACAGCTGTTGCTGCTGGTGGCTCGCGGCGATGCACGCCTGGACAACCGCAAGCTCAAGGCCGCCTTCGGTGGCAAGGCCAAGCTGCTCGATGCTGACACCGTGGAAGGCCTCACCGGGCATCCGGTGGGTGGCGTCTGCCCGTTCGGCCTGGCCACCCCGCTGCCGGTCTATTGCGACGAATCGCTGAAAGCCTTCGACGAGGTGCTACCGGCCGCGGGTGCCATCCACAGTTGCGTGCGCCTCACGCCGGAGCGGCTGGCCGCCCTCAGCGAGGCGCGCTGGGTGGATGTCTGCGCCCTGGGCGATCAGCGCAGCTGATCGTTCTTTTCCACGTCGCGCCGGTCCTTGTTCAATACCACGCAGGCGTAGTAGCCGCCGCCGAGCAGGATGAGCGCGAGTAGGCTGAAGAGAATCATGAAGATACCATCGTCCATGGCTGCCTCCGAGGGATGCCAGAAAGGGATGGGTAAAGCTTAGGCCCCAAGGCGCTCGCGTTACAGCAGCAGGTAGACACGGGAAAAACCGGATCAGATGGCGCCGTGCTCGCTATAGTGACGGTCTCCCCTGCCCTGGCCCTGCATGAAGCGCTACGAAAGATTCGCCGACCAACTCGCCACCCTGATGACCCGCGGCGTCCTCGCCCCCGGCGAGCGGCTGCCGTCGGTGCGCAACGCCAGCCAGACCCACGGCATCAGCCCCTCCACGGTGTTCCAGGCCTATTACCTGCTGGAGCGTCGCGGGCTGATCGAGGCCCGCGAGCGATCCGGCTATTTCGTCCGCGAACCGGCCCGGGCGCGGGACGCGGCGCCACTGCTGGCGCCTCTGGAGGGCACCGAAGTCGCGGTAAGCGACCTGGTCTATTCGGTGCTGCAGTCGCTGCAGGATCCGGACATCGTCCCCTTCGGCTCGGCCTTTCCCAGCCCCGATCTCTTTCCCCTGGCGCGCCTGGCCCGCAGCATGGCCCACGGCCTGCGCGACCTGCCCGCCCAGGACCTCACCGCCTACGTCACCCCCGGCCATCCCGAACTGCGGCGGCAGATCGCCCGGCGCTACGGCCTGGCCGGCATGCCGGAGGTCGGCGAAGAACTGGTGATCACCCACGGCGCCCTGGAAGCCCTCAACCTGGGCCTGCAGAGTCTGACCCGGCCCGGCGATCTGGTGGCGGTGGAAAGCCCGGCCTTCTACGCCAGCCTGCAGGTGCTGGAGCGGCTGCAGCTCAAGGCGGTGGAAATCCCAGTGGCCCCCGAGCACGGCCTCAATCTCGATGCCCTGGAAGAGGCCCTGAGTCGCCTGCCGATCAAGGCCTGCTGGTTCATGAGCGGCCTGCAGAATCCCACCGGGGTCAGTCTCGACGACCGCGCCCAGCAGCGCCTCTATGGCCTGCTGCAACGCCATCAGGTGCCCCTGCTGGAAGACGACGTCTATGCCGAGCTCTACAGCGGCAGCGAACCGCACCGCCCGGTCAAGCGCTTCGACCGCGACGGCCTGGTGCTGCACTGCGGCTCCTTTTCCAAATGCCTGGCGCCCGGCTATCGGATCGGCTGGATCGCCGCCGGTCGCCAGGCAGGCGCCGTCGCCCGGCTGCGACTGATGACCACCATCACCCCCTCGATGCCGGCCCAGGCCGCCCTGGCCGACTATCTGCAGCATGGCGGCTACGATCGCCACCTGCGTCGCCTGCGCCTGAGTCTCGACCGCCAGCGCCAGGCCATGCTGGCCGCGGCGCGGCGTTATTTTCCCGCCGACACCCACGTCAGCCGGCCCCAGGGCGGCTACTTTCTCTGGTTCGAACTGCCGCAGCGCGTGGACAGCCTGGCGCTCTACCGCCAGGCCCTGGCCGAGGGCATCAGCCTGGCGCCGGGGCCGATCTTTTCCGCGCAGCAGGGCTTTCGCCACTGCATCAGACTCAATTGCGGTCATCCCTGGGACGCCCGCAGCGAGGCGGCCATGGCCAGGCTTGGCGAGTTGCTGAAGGCGTTCTAGAGGCCGCCACGCACACTGCCCCGCCCACCGATGGCGGCAGGCAGGGACAACGGCAGCAGCAGGGTATCGAGCAGGGCGCTGGCGGGCAGGTCCAGCACCGGCCAGGCCGGCGCCTCGGCACCTAAGCGCTCCTGGGCGCAGCAGCCGCCCTGCAGCGCATAGAGATCCAGCCGGGTACCGGCATAGACCACCGGCGCGCCGGGCTTGGCGGCGTCCAGGGTGCGCGCCGTGGCGCAGCCGCCGAGGAGCAGCATGGCCGTCAGCAGCAGACGGAGGCGCACCGCCCTAGTCATCGTTGCCGGACAGGTGATGTTCGCCCCAGCGCGGCAGCATGTCCTGGGGGATGCCCAGGGTATTGAGGATGCGCGCCACCACGAAGTCCACCAGGTCGTCGAGGGTCTGCGGCTGGTGGTAGAAGCCCGGCGAGGCCGGCAGGATGGTCACGCCCAGGTTGGACAGCTTGAGCATGTTCTCCAGGTGGATGCTGGAGAACGGCGACTCGCGTGGCACCAGGATCAGCTGCCGTCGCTCCTTGAGGGCCACGTCGGCGGCGCGCTCGATGAGGTTGTTGCTGGCGCCGGTGGCGATGGCCGAGAGGGTGCCGGTGGAACAGGGGCAGACCACCATGGCCGCCGGGGCGCTGGAACCGGACGCCGGCGGCGCCATCCAGTCGCTCTGGCCGAATACCCGTACCTGGCCAGGGGCCGCGCCGGTGTATTCGGTGAGAAAGGCCTGCATGGCCTGGGGCTTGGGTGGCAGCACCACGTCGGTCTCGGTGGCCATCACCAGTTGCGCGGCCTTGGAGATGAGGAAGTGCACCTCGCGCTCCTCCTGCACCAGGCAGTCCAGCAGGCGCAGGCCGTACTGGGAGCCGGAGGCGCCGGTCAGCGCCAGGGTGATGCGTTCCGGGCCGGCCATCATGCCTGCTCCAGGGCCGCGGCCAGCTTGCCGTGCAGGCCGCCGAAACCGCCGTTGCTCATGATCACCACGTGGGTGGGTCCGTCCAGCTCGGCCTGGACCCGGGCGATGATGGCGTCCAGGGAATCGCAGACCCCCGCCGGTACGGCGCAGGCCTCGGCCGTTCCGGCCAGATCCCAGCCCAGATTTGGCGGGGCGTACCAGATGACGCTGTCGGCGCCGATGACGCTGTCCGGCAGGCCGTCACGGTGGGCGCCCAGTTTCATGGAATTGGAGCGCGGCTCGATGACGGCGATGATCCGCTGGCTGCCGACCCGGGCGCGCAGCCCCTGCAGGGTGGTGGCGATGGCGGTGGGATGGTGGGCGAAGTCGTCGTAGACGGTCACCCCACGCACCTCGGCGACCTTCTCCATGCGCCGCTTCACGCTACGGAATTCGCTCAGGGCGGCGACGCCCATAGCGGGTACCACCCCGACATGACGAGCCGCCGCCAGGGTGGCCAGGGCATTGGCCACGTTGTGCTGGCCGGTCAGTTCCCAGTTCACCGTGCCCTGCACCTCACCGTCGAACAGCACCTCGAAGCGCGAGCCGTCCTCGGCCAGCAGGCGGGCCTGCCATTGACCACCTGCGCCGGTGGTCTGCACCGGGGTCCAGCAGCCCATCTGCAGCACCCGCACCAGGGCCGTTTCGGCGGTGGGGTGGATGATCAGGCCGCTGCTGGGAATGGTCCGCACCAGATGGTGGAACTGCCGCTCGATGGCCGCCAGGTCCGGGAAGATGTCCGCGTGATCGTATTCCAGGTTGTTGAGGATGGTGGTCCGCGGCCGGTAGTGGACGAACTTGGATCTCTTGTCGAAGAAGGCGCTGTCGTATTCGTCGGCTTCCACCACGAAGAAGGGCGTGCCACCCAGGCGCGCCGAGATGCCGAAATTCTGCGGTACCCCGCCGATGAGAAAGCCCGGACTCATGCCGGCGTGCTCCAGCACCCAGGCCAGCATGCTGGTGGTGGTGGTCTTGCCATGGGTCCCGGCGACCGCCAGCACCCAGCGACCCTGCAGGACGTGCTCGGCCAGCCACTGGGGACCGGAGACATAGGGCAGCCCTTGGTCCAGCACGTATTCCACCGCCGGATTGCCGCGCGACAGGGCGTTGCCGATCACCACCAGGTCCGGCGCCGGATCGAGCTGGGCCGGATCATAGCCCTGGGTCAGCTCGATGCCCTGGGCCTCCAGCTGGGTGCTCATGGGCGGATAGACGTTGGCGTCGGAGCCGGTCACGCGATGGCCGGCTTCCTTGGCCAGCACCGCGAGCGACCCCATGAAGGTGCCGCAGATACCGAGGATGTGGATGTGCATGACAGGCGGGCTCCGCTGCAGATTGAACGGCGGCAAGGTTAGCACGGGGGGCCGCGCCGCCGGAGCGATGGCCGTCGCGGATAACCCGGCGCTGCGCCCGCCCCGGCCGGCAGGATTTCGACTAGAGTGCGCAAGGCATCCCTGGCTTTCCGGATGCCCGCATCGCCGTAGGTCCGTTCGCCCTGATAACAAGCACAAGAGGTCGACCATGCTGAAACACCTGCTGATCACCGCTGCAACCCTCTCCTTCGCCAGCCTGGCTCTGGCCGCCGCGCCGACCAAGGTCGCCGACACCGCCCTGGGCAAGGTGCTCGTCGACGGCAAGGGCATGACGCTCTACACCTTCGCCAAGGACAGCGCGGGCAAGTCCGCCTGCAACGGTCCCTGCGCCCAGAACTGGCCACCGCTGACAGCCGCAGCAGGCGCCAAGGCCGCCGATGGCTACAGCCTGGTGACCCGCGACGACGGCAGCCAGCAATGGGCCTACCAGGGCAAGCCGCTCTACACCTGGGTCAAGGACAGCAAGCCGGGCGATACCAGTGGTGATGGGGTCAATCAGGTCTGGCACGTGGCCAAGCCCTGATGCCCGGGCGCTGCCTGCCCAACACGGGCAGCGCCTTATCTATCAAATAGTTTAATATTTCATGATCATTCATTTTTAATGATAAGCGAGCAGGCTTAGCCTGAAGG
>Ga0157369_10007428_pt1 | contig 12623 bp, 14 predicted proteins | sample C25metaG_FD_113461 | JGI IMG/M metagenome (GOLD analysis project Ga0157369, IMG submission 113461) | Corn rhizosphere microbial communities from Kellogg Biological Station, Michigan, USA - C2-5 metaG | ecosystem: Host-associated > Plants > Roots > Rhizosphere > Soil | place: USA: Michigan...
CTTGCCAGTCCATTATTTGCGTGCCGGTGTCAGCCCGGCCTGCGCCAGTTGAGCCTGGACCGGCGCGGAGAGCAGATAGTCTAGGAACTTGTGAGCCTCAGATCGCTTTTTTGTCTTGCTGACGATCACCGCACCCTGCTGGATCGGCGGGTAAAGGTCGCGAGGAATTACGAAGTAGTTGCCGCTTGAGGAAAGGTGTGGCGTCAGTGCAGCTGTGAGTGAAATAAGGCCTGCATCGGCGTTTCCTGAATAAACGAATTGCGCGGTCTGGGCAATGTTTTCTGCCGTCACTAAACGAGCCCTGAGCGATTCGTAGAGTTTAAGGCTTGTAAGCGCGTCGACTGCCGCCCGTCCGTAGGGTGCGCGATCTGGATTCGCAACGGCAAGCCGTCGCAGCGCGTGGCTTCGCAGCAGGTCGAGTGATGGCGGGGGCAGAGACGAGTCCTTTCGAGCCCAAAGGACCAGCGTGCCGTTTGCATAATTGATCGGTGCAGATGAGTCCGCTCTGGCGGCTGCGTCTGCCAGTCCCTCGCCGATGAGCCTCTTCGGATATCCCATGTCAGCAGAAAGAAACAGATCAAACGGCGCACCGTTCTGAATCTGCGCGGTCAGAGCCGCCGAGGCCTGATAGGTCGTCTCCACACGAATGCCGCTGGTTTTCTCGAACCCCGCGCAAATAAGCGGAAGCACGGGCTCGAGATCTGCTGCTGCTGCGACTCGGAGAGGCGATTGTGCACCCGCTGAAGTGACAGTCGCGATCAATGCCAATCCAAAAGCGATGTGTCTCAGCATCTAGTGTCCCGAACGCCTGAAGTAAGCAAAACCATCCTGTGTCCTGTTAGGCTAACACCAAGGATGAACGACAATCTGCACACGTTACGGTGTTTCGGATGCGGTGCGCGCATTGCCGGACCTGAAGCTCGGCCCGACTTCAGATGCGTGCAGTGCGGCGATCTTTTTGAGGTTGAATATGCCGGCTGGGGACAGCGGCAAGGTCAAAACCGGCCCAATCCCGGGGCGCTCAAATGGCTATGGCGCGAGCGGCGCTGCTCCAGCGAACTGCTCGATCAGAGCGGCGTTTGGCGATTCCGTGAGCTACTGCCAATACTCGACAACTTCGGCAACGCTGTAAGCCTGCATGAAGGTAATACGCCGCTGTACAAGCTAAAGCGAGCCGCCAGCTCTTTGGGAATCGACCAGTTGTTTGCCAAGCACCAGGGAATGAATCCCACGGGTTCCTTCAAAGATACGGGCATGACGGCTGCACTCAGCGTGGCACGCGAGCGGGGATTTGAATGGGTGGCATGCGCTTCCACGGGTAACACCTCAGCAGCAATGGCAGCCTATGCGGCCCGTGCAGGACTACGAAGCCTGGTGTTGATTCCTGAAGGCAAGATTGCTTGGGGAAAACTATCGCAGGCCATGGACTATGGCGCTATCACCTGCCAGCTCAAATCGGATTTTGATGGCTGCGTCCGCGTTTTAACGCAGATCGTGAAAGAAGCGCCGATTTACCTACTGAATTCCGTCAATCCATACCGCCTGGAAGGTCAAAAAACGCCTGCCTTCGAGATTGCCGAAGCGTTTGACTGGACGGTTCCGGATCACCTCATCGTGCCAGGTGGAAACCTCGCAAATAGCTCTGCCCTCGGAAAGGGTTTTCGGGAGTTGCACGAGCTTGGTCTGGTTGCTCGTATGCCGCGCATCTCGGTCGTTCAAGCCGAAGGCGCCAATCCACTTGCGCGGAGCTTTGCTGCGAATGACGGCGAGCAGATGGAGCCGGTTGAAGCGCACACGCGCGCAACCGCAATCCGCATCGGAAATCCGGCCTCGTGGCGCAAAGCAGCGCGCATTATCAAGGACACTGGCGGATGGTGTCTCGATGTGACGGAAGCGGAGATAGCCCTTGCCAAGGCCGAACTGGGCGCGGAGGGACTGGGCTGCGAGCCTGCGTCGGCCGTAACGCTCGCCGGCCTGAAAAAACTGCGAGCCGATGGAAAGGTCTCGCCGGGTGACACTGTAGTCCTTCTTCTTACCGGGCACACACTCAAAGATGCCGACTACACCATCAATTTTCATCGCGGAACCCTCTTAAGCGAAGACGAAGTTGAAGGACATCAGCACGACATCAGCGATCTGCAGCGCAATGCCGTCGCTGTGGAAGCTACGCCTGCAGCGGTGCTGGCCACTCTCAAGGGAATTACCAGATGATGGGTTCCACGAATGTTTTCAGAATGCGGCTGCCGGCCACATCGGCAAATCTCGGTTCAGGATTCGACGCTGCAGCAGTGGCGCTGAATCTCTTTCTAGAAATCGAAGCGGAAACAGCAGAGAGATTCTCGATATCGGCGACGGGGCAAGACTCTGATCTTTGCTCGAGAATTGAGAACAACCTCATCCTGGGCATTTATCAGAGAATTCTTAAAGAGAATGGCAAATCGGCGAGACCTCTTGCCATTCGTATGGACAACCAAATAGCCCTTGGAATGGGGTGCGGTTCCTCCGCTGCAGGCCGTCTGGCAGCGATCGCGATGGCAGTTCATTTCGGCCGACTCGAATGGTGTCCACAGCGAATTCTGGAAGAAGCCTGCGCATTGGAAGGCCATCCAGACAATGCCGCTGCCTGCTGGCTGGGTGGATTCGTGGCGGCCGCGAGCGAAGGGCGAAAAGTCCATGTAGCGCGAGTCATTCCCCCGAAGGCGTGGTGCGCAATCGTGGTGCTGCCGCCTGAATCTCTGGCAACCAGCAAAGCCCGCGCGGTTCTCCCCACCACTTACACCAGCGTGGATGTCGTAGCCAGCATCCAGGCGGTCTCGATGCTTGGCCTTGCCTTCGAACAGGGCCGAGGCGATCTGCTCCGCATCGCCATGAAGGATCGTATCCACCAGCCTTACCGTTTGGAGATATGCCCGATGCTGCCTCGTCTTCTGCCCCTGGCTGGGACAGCCGGCATACTTGGCGTATGTCTAAGTGGTGCCGGACCTGCCGTTCTGGTCATCGTGGACGGGGAATCAGATATTGCGGCTGCGTCCAACGCTATCCTGGAGTCCCTCGCCGGACTGCCCCATCCCCAACTGATCACAAGTCGTTTCGAAGAGACAGGGGCGGAGAAATCATTTCGCCAAAACGGCTGAAGCCGTGGCAACAATTGTCGTCCAGTACTGTTCACTGAGCAGTTATCTTTGCTTTGTTCCTGATAACTGTGAGGTAAATCACCGCAAAACGATTACCTAATCGATTACCTAAGTTTCCTTGATATTGAAGTGAAGACCACATAGATTCGCTGCGTGGGCAGTTCTGGGGGAGGGCTGCTCTAGCGCCCGTGATCCTGTAAAGGATCCGGGCGCTTCTATTTTGCCCTGTAATAAAGCGATTGTCTCTATGTGGTCGATTTGCATGTCATTGCGATCCTCTGGCTTTGCTCAAGTGATACCTGAGGATCACATTGCGACTTAACCGTGCACTCGAGCATCCTATAGAGGCACGATTCCAGTAGTCTGGATTAGAGCGGTACAAAAGAGGGAGAAGCATGGCGGGTTTGGGAGTTCTGGAAGTAAGCGATGCAACGTTTGAACAAGAGGTGCTCAAGAGCGAGCAGCCAGTTCTTGTCGATTTCTGGGCGGTGTGGTGTGGACCGTGTCGCGCGATTGCACCGATCGTTGACGGAGTTGCGCAAACTTATGCGGGCAAGCTCAAGGTCGCAAAGGTCGACGTTGATCACAATGCTGCAACGCCCTCACGTTACGGGATCCGCGGCATTCCGGCGCTGCTGTTCTTTAAGGGCGGCAAGGTTGCCGACCAGGTCGTCGGGTACGCATCTCAGGATGTGATTGAAGAGAAGGTTCAGCGCCTGCTGGCCTAATGCCCGGTAGAGCTTAAAAAGCCCGGCGAGTTGCCGGGCTTTCCTGCGTTCCACCATATTGTCTGCAACTAGCGATATTTGCGAAGCACTCCGAGCACTCGACCCTGAATTGCCACCTGCGCCGCGGGAACGTAAATCGGATCCATATCTACATTGGCTGGCTGCAGACGCACCACCTGGCCCTCCGCATAAAACCGCTTTAACGTAGTCTCGGATCCATGCACCAGGGCCACCACAATTTCCCCCTGGCGAGCTGTACGGGTGCGTTCCACAAGGACGTAGTCACCGTTGATGATGTGCTCATCGCGCATGGAGTCCCCACGGACCTCAAGAGCAAAGACGTCCCTGTTCCCAACCACATCGTGAAGTGAAATGGTTTCAGGATTCTCCGAGGTTTCCACCGGAAGTCCCGCTGCGATTCGGCCTGCCAGCGGCAGTCGATCGCTCGTTCTGTTGCGGGCACCCGGGGGTAGAACATCGATTGAGCGGCTGCGGTTATGAACCCGGTCAAGAAGACCCTTTTTCTCGAGATTCGAGATGTGCTTGTGGACTGTCGCCAGGCTTTTCAGGTTCATTCCGCGAGCAATCTCTTCAAACGATGGGGAATAGCCGTTGCGAGTTACAAACGACTCGAGGAAATCGATGATTTCTTTTTGTCTTCGTGTGACTGCCATGCGCGAATTATAGCGAAGAAAAAGCGAATTGCAAGGCGTTTTTGTCTTTCATTCGCCAAATGTGTTCCAAGACTTGCAATCCCAAACCCAGTCCCGCAAACACGTTCCCTGCCGCGACCTATAAGAGGGACTGAAGCGATCACCGAAAGTCGCCGATAGAGCTAGTGTGATGCCTGAACTATCCCGTCAATTTTGCCATGTCAGAGGGCACTTCGATCGATGATCTCCTTAAAGCGATATCTTGAAACGGAGACGCCCTGCAGCGATGGGCGACAAACTGATCCTGGTGCGGACGCATGTCTTTGTCTTCTTTGGGCATACCAGGAGGCGCTATCGGAGATGGCTGAGTACGGTGCTAATGCGTGCCCGGGCTTTGCCCCTGAGCTGAAGAGGGAATTGACAAGGGTGGAAGAGGCCCTGGGAGCATCCCCTGATTCTCAGGCCGTCACGAAGGCGAAGGAGACGCTCCGCGACGTGCTGCAAAGGTCGGGCAAAAAAACGGCCTTGCATTATGAGCAAAAGGCCGGAGAGGTTCGAGACCTGCTGCTCGTGATGGCCCGTACTGCCGAGTCTCTCGGCCATCGGGACGACCAGTATGCGCAGCAGTTGGATAATGTGACCGCGCAGCTAAACAGCATCGCCGAGCTTGACGACATTCCGAAGATCCGCGAAACGATCGAGGAAAGTGCTCGCGCGCTGAAAACTTCTATCGCTCGAATGACAGCTGAGAGCAAGGCGGTCATTGACCATCTCCGGGTTGAGGTCTCCACCTATCAATCGAAGCTCGATAAGGCCGAGCACATCGCTGCGTGTGACGCGCTCACCGGACTGGGAAGCCGGCGCTGGGCTGAAGGCCGAATTCATCAGCGGATCGCGGCGGGATTGCCGTTTTCCATCGTCATGATTGACGTTGACGGTTTTCGACGCATAAATCAGGAGTATGGGAACCTCGTCGGCGACCTGATCTTGAAGGAATTTGCACGAGAATTGAGATCCTCCTGCAGGTTCTCTGACCTAGTTGCGCGCTGGGGAGGTGACGAATTCCTCATCGTTTTAGACTGCGTGGGAGCTGATCTTCAGGGACAGGTCGCACGCCTGCATTCGTGGATTTGCCGGCCGTACCTCATTCCTGGAAGATCGGGGCATTCGAGCGTTCGGCTGGGGGTTTCGATTGGCCTTGCAGAATATGGCGAAGGCGACAGTCTGCAGGAACTGCTCGAGCGCGCGGATAGCGAGCTGTGCGCGCAGCGGGAGAGAGCGCAAAAGAAGTTGACCGCCTGATGTGTTGACTTTGTTGCAGCTTTTGAGGCTTTCATGAACCGGTGTGGCGTGTTTCTGTATCCACGATCACACCTTAGCGTTCATGAGTTCGTTTCCGGGAAGCCGCACGCAGTCTTTCTTTTCTGAATCTAAATCCCATTCTCACCTCATTCCAATGTTGAGTTCCCCTTCTCTCTGCGTGAACGTAGAGAGGCGCCGCAGATTAGCGCACTCTAACTCGGACGGCTTTTAGCGTCAGAGGGAGTGGAGCAAGGCGACTCCTTGGGAGATGCGAGATGAGAATGCTGATCGCCGAAGACGATAAGGCACTGGGCATGTTTCTGCGACGGGGTCTCGAGACCGATGGTCATCATGTACACATCGCCTTCGATGGTGCCCAGGCTGTCGAATCTTTCCGACGTGAGTTACCAGATCTGACGATTCTTGACCTCAACCTACCGGTCAGGGATGGCGAGACGGCATTGAAAGCGATGCGCAGGATAGACGCGGATCTACCGATTCTGATCCTCACCGGGCGGCAGCAGGTGGACACGCGCGTCCGCTGCCTCGACAGTGGAGCCGATGATTTGCTGTTGAAGCCTTTCAGCCTGTTCGAACTCCAGGCACGGTGCCGCGCACTTATGCGGAGAAAAAGAGATGCGCATCTGGTATTACGCACAGGCGATCTTGAACTCAGCCGGTTGAATCACTCGGTGCTTCAGTCAGGAAAGACCGTGACTCTTACCAATAAAGAATTTGCGCTGTTGGAACACCTGATGCTCAATCGTGGTCGTTGTACGCCGCGTACCGAACTTCTGCAAGCTGTCTGGAACTCGGAATCAAACCTAACCACAAACATTGTCGATGTCTATGTAAATTATCTCCGTCGCAAGCTTGAGGATGTTCCGTCCAACGGTCTAATCCGCACGGTTCGAGGACAGGGCTACATGATCCCGTACGACGAGGAGATGTCCGACAACAGCCGCTTCAAGAGCAGTTCTTTAATGACGCCTCAGCCCAACTGCACCGCAAAGGTCATCAACACACCTCACCTCTAATTCCAGGAGATGCACAATGGCAGCCACAACAACTTTGATTTCGCCTTCCAGCTCTCGCAGTCGATCGCGCACGGCCCTGATCACCAGTGCGGACGGCAGTTTCCGCCAACAGCTCAATACCATGCTAACGGGATTGCGCTGGCATGTGCGCGAAGCTCAAGGCGGCGCAGAAGCGTGGGGGGAGGCAATGGACAGGCTGCCTCAGGCGATCATTGTCGATTCCTGGCTTCCGGACCTGGACATCACAGAATTCCTGCGCGAGTTCCGTGCGACCTTTCCGGACGTAGATGTGATCACCGCCGGGAGCGCCACTCCTTTGGAAAGCGCGCCCGGACCTCATCGGCAGGAGATTCTTTACGCTCTCAGGCGGATACAGGAAACAGATACGGCCGCATGGAACACCGCACCCGATCTCGGTGACCACGAACTGCCGAAACTTCGCAACCAGCGCACCACTCTTCCGCCGCTCGAACTCGCGCAGCGAACTGGTGAAGATGAAGATATACAGGCTGCAGCAGAAGCATTGCCAGCGCAAGGGAGTTGTACGTCAACAATTGCAGATAGTGTACGGAATTCAACGATCGCCGGTGGAACTAGTCGGATATCGGAACTGATCGGGAATTCGCAATGCATGCTCGACATTAGTCGGCGCATTCGCCTGGTGGCACCTCGGAGTACGCCGGTGCTGATCGAGGGACCGACCGGCTCGGGCAAAGAATTGGTGGCCGAAGCCTTACACAAACTCTCTACGCGCAGCCGGAAGCCATTCGTCGCGATCAACTGCGCTGCTATTCCCGAGGCGCTGCTCGAAGCGGAGCTATTCGGTCACACGCGTGGCGCATTTACCGGGGCAGTCCATGGACGTGTCGGCCGGATTGAAGCTGCGAATGGAGGCACTCTCTTTCTGGATGAGATCGGCGAGATGCCCCTGCCACTGCAGGCCAAACTGCTGCGCTTTGTTGAAAGCGGAGAATTGCAGCGCGTGGGCGACAACGAACTGCTGAAGGTGGACGTTCGCATCATCGCCGCAACCCACCAGGCACTGGCTCATCATACGCAGCTCGGAAAATTCCGTGCGGACCTCTACTACAGATTGGCGGTATTTCTCATTCGCACTCCGCCACTCGCCGAGCACATGAAGGATCTTCCTTTGCTGGTTGATCACTTTATCGAACAAATGGGACGCACCATGCCGATCAAGAGCATCAACGGCGCGGCGATGGAAAAACTAAAGCTGCATTCCTGGCCCGGCAACGTGCGAGAACTTGAGCACGTGCTCGAGCGCGCCGCCATCCTCGCAGGCGACGAGCCGATCCTCACCGCGGAGGACATCGACTTTGGGATTTCGATGAATCCCGTTGAGAGCGAACAGCTGGTGACTCGTTGAGACTGTGAGGAGACTCAATGCAAATCCAAACACGATTGAGCGATCAACTTTCGCGGTATCTTGATCTCGCCGTAAGCGAGACGAAGGTGACTGCCGAAAACATGGCCAATATCGATACGCCAGGCTACCGCGCACAGGGCTTCAATTTCGAAGCGGAGATGCGAAAAGCGCTTGCAACAGCAAACTCGCAGACAAGTCCGCCGCTGCGTATACGCGAAGTAGAAGGCCTCATATCCAGAGCCGACGGGAACAATGTCTCTATGGATCGTGAAGGGCTGAACTTGGCCCAAGCACAGCTTAAATTCAAAACCGGCGTGGCACTCATGCGCATTGAAAACCAGCGCGTGATGGATGCCATTCATGTTGACAAATAAAGCCGGCTAATAGCGAGGTGAGGGATGAATCTTTTTGGCTTGATGGACACATCGGGATCGGCGATGCAGGCCGAGCGCATACGGGCCGAAGTGGTAGCGGCGAACATGGCCAATGCGGAAACCACGCGAACCGAATCCGGCGGTCCATATCGTCGTCAGCACGTAGTCTTCGCCGCCAATCAAAGTGACGATGATTTCTCGACCTCTATTTCGAAAGAAAGCCAGCGGAGTGCAGTCAAAAGCGAAGAGGCGCCCCCTGGAGGCGTGCATATTGCGCAGGTCTTTGCGGACAACGCGCCGCCATTGAAGCGTTTCGATCCGGGCCATCCAGACGCTGGCCCCGATGGGTATGTTGCATATCCGGACATTAATCCCCTCACAGAGATGGTTGATTTGATGGGGGCGACTCGTGCATACGGCCTTAATAGCGCGGCGGTACAGGCAGAGAAGGGCATGATTACAGCCGCTCTGGACATTGCTAAGGCCTGAGGACAGGGGGAGAGATGATTTCAGGTATTGAAACGACAAGCGTTGCTGGCGCGAGTTCGTCGAATTGGTCCGCATCGGTCGCCCAGGCGATGGGGAAGCCGGCCGCCGCTAGTACGGCAAATTCACCATTCAGCGAGTTGATGAACGATGCAATCGGCAAGGTGAGCGAACTCGAGAGTCAAGCCCATTCGGCTGTGGAAGGATTGATCTCCGGTGGTGGGGTGGATGTACACCAGGCAATGATTGCCACGGAAAAAGCGAGCATGGCGTTCGAAATGGTCCTGGCTGTGCGCAACAAGGCGATACAGAGTTATCAATCGGTGATGGGAATGCAGTTCTGAATGATGCGCGGTAGTTCCGAACTGCCAAAACCTAAAAGTGAACAGACGTTCGCGCAGCCGTAAGAAGAGACGGCGGGACAGGAAAAATGGCCTCTCCACAGACACAGCTGGAGAAACGGGGACCGACAAGCAGCAGCGCACAAATCGCTGCAGGAGTCTCTGCTTTGTGGACGCGGTCGCGGGTCGGATGGGCCAGCATGAACCCGCAGCAACGCCGTTGGTCGGTCATCGTATTCGTACTGCTGGGTGCTTTGCTCGGCGGATTATTGTGGTTCGGAATACGCACGGACTGGCGAGTCTTATATGCGGGTCTAGATCCAGACGACGCTCGGCAACTTGGCGTTACGTTGACGCAGGCGCAGATTCCCTATGATGTGACAGAAAATGGCACGACGCTGCGTGTTTCCGCCGCGCAATTAGACAAGGCGCGTTTGGCTACTGCCGCCAAGGGCGGTGCGAAAAGTGGACGGATGGGATTTGAACTTTTCGACAAGCCCAACTGGGTTGGCTCCGAGTTTGACGAACAGGTGAATTATCAGCGGGCGCTTGAAGGAGAACTGGAACATACCGTAGGTTCCCTCGCCGATGTTGAGTCAGCTCGCGTGCACCTGGTGATCGCGCATGATTCATTGTTCCGCGATCAGGACAGGCCGGCCAAAGCTTCTGTGGTGTTGAAGCTGCGTCGCGGGGCATTAGCAGAGGGGGAAGCAGAAGCAATTCGCAACCTCGTCGCGTCGGCGGTTGATGGGCTTCAGTCGGATCATGTTGTACTGGTGGATGCTTCAGGGCACTTGCCTCTGGGGCCAAAGACTGCGCAAGGACTGCGGCTCAGTGCGGAACAGGTTCTCGAAGAGAAGCTAATCTCTACGCTCGAGCCGGTGACGGGGGCAGGGAACGTGCGTGCATCCGTGACGCTCGATTTCGATGCAAACTCCGTAGAGGAAACAAAAGAGAGCTACGATCCAACCCAGTCAGCCACGCTCTCAATGGAACGTAGCGAACAAGTCTCTGGCGTACAACCGATCGCAGCGGGGGTTCCGGGAACCGCATCGAATGCTCCGAATGCCGAGGCACTTCCCGTGTATCCGAAGCAAACCACGCAGCCGCAAAGCTCCAAGACTGAATCGGGAACTTACGGAGTATCGAAGACAGTTCGTCATTTCGTTGAGAATCCTGGGAAAATGCGTCGTCTCACCGCCGCGATCGTGGTGAACGATCGCATGGTGCGCGCCCCAGCCAAAGGAGCGGCAGGTCAGTGGCAGGCACGCACACCTGAGGAGTTGCGCACTCTTACCTCGCTGGCGCAGGCGGCGGTGGGGTTCGATGCGGCGCGCGGTGATGTCGTGTCTGTGCAGGATCTTTCCTTCGAAGAAAACCGCTTGCAGACGGCGCCGTCAGCACCTGCGCAGATGCTTTCCAAGGCGGAGAGTTCGCCGGTGCTCGTCAAGTACCTCAGTTTGTTGATTGGGCTGATGGTAGTTCTCTCCTTCGGCGTTCGGCCCGCGTTAGGGAAGGTGGCTTCCGCGAAGACGGCTGTGCCCATCGAACTCTCGCGCAGTTCCACCGCACGGAAGGAGGCCGTATTGCCACCAGTCGAAGCTCCGTTACCTGATCCTGAACGAGCGCGGGCTCAGAACGTCTTTGATCAGGTTACGCGCCAAATCAAGAGCGAGCCTGCCCAGAGTTCACGGCTGCTGCAAAGTTGGATTCACTCGGATTAGCGCATCGACGCGGGTAAAACACACTGCGGTAAGCATAACCAGGGCTAGGGAAGGAGACGAGTGGTGGCAGAGGATGGCAACGAGTTCGGATCTTCGGCGCTTCGAACCGGCACTCATATGACTGGCTTACGCAAAGCCGCGGTTCTCCTCATGGCCGTGGGCGAGGACCTGGCCAAAGAAATTCTTCGAACCCTGCCCGAGTCTGACGTCGAGCGCCTGACAGAAGAATTTGCAGATATGCGTGGCATTACGCCGGAGGTTTCGTCAGCGGTCATCCAGGAGTTCTGGGAGATTCTGGAAACACAAGGCTTCATGGTGCATGGCGGGTTGGACTATGCCAGTCGCCTGCTGGCGGAAACGTTCGGTAAGCAGCGAGCGGACGATCTGATGATGCAACTGCGACGAGCTCAGGAAGCTGAGCAGGGCAATCTCGCAAAACTACAGCGCACTGATCCTCAGCAGCTGGGAAAACTTCTCGATGCCGAACACCCGCAGACGATCGCGCTGGTGTTGGCCCACCTAGATCCCAAGCGCGCCTCTCTGGTATTGAGCAACCTGAGCGAAGAGCACAAGGTGGTGTCCATACAGCGGCTGGCTGAGATGCGGCAGTTTTCTCCAGAAATGGCGCAGAAGGTCGCCCACATTCTTCACCGTCGTCTTGAGACCGTGGGCGACACAGGACGCAAGAGTTACTCCGGATTCAAGGCGGTGGCTGATTTGATGAACCGGCTGAACGCAGAAGAATCCAAGCGCATTCTTGAGGTCATTGAGGAAGGGCAGCCAGAATTGGCGCTGGGGATTCGCAATCTCATGTTTACCTTCGATGATCTTGTCACAGTTCCGGCAGCGACCATTCGTGAAATTGTCTCGGGAGTCGACAAAAAACAACTGGCCATGGCATTGCGTGGCGCCAACGAAGAATTGCGCGCTGCCATTTTCAAGTCGATGAGTTCTCGTGCAGTTGAAATGCTCAAAGAAGATATGGAAGTGCTCGGTCCCGTGCGCTCACGCGACGTGGCCCAGGCACAGCAGGAAATCCTGAACCTTGCCCGGCGTCTTGAAGCGGAAGGCAAAGTGATTCTGAAACTTGAGACAGGTGACGAGATGCTTGCCTGAATCGGCTGATTGAGTCCTTCAGAGTGCGGAGAGAAATGTCATCCAGCGTAAAGATCTTTGAGTATCCATCCAGCGACAGTCCTCCCCCCATACTGTGGGAGGTTATGACGGAAATCGGCGCAGGACTAGACCGAGCCAACGGCAACAAGAACTCCAGCGCATTTGGAGAGCTCCTCAGCGCTGACTCTGAGCGATCCACTGCGATCTCTGCTGAAGAGACAAAGCGAATCTTTGAATCGGGCCGGGCCGAGGGTATTCGCGAAGCTCACGCCGAATGGGCCGACAGGCAAAAGGCGCTGTTGCGAGAAGAGGAGAACAAGCGAGCGGAACAGGCGGTCCAC
>Ga0157369_10007429_pt1 | contig 12621 bp, 9 predicted proteins | sample C25metaG_FD_113461 | JGI IMG/M metagenome (GOLD analysis project Ga0157369, IMG submission 113461) | Corn rhizosphere microbial communities from Kellogg Biological Station, Michigan, USA - C2-5 metaG | ecosystem: Host-associated > Plants > Roots > Rhizosphere > Soil | place: USA: Michigan...
CGCAATCTGGGATTCACGATCGTCAATGTGGATTCAACAGTAATTCTGGAGCGGCCGAAGCTGAAAGATTATCGCCAGCCGATTCGCGAATCGTTGTCGCGAACGCTCCAGATCGCGCTCGATCGTGTGTCGGTGAAGTTCAAGACCGCCGAACGCGTAGGACCGGTAGGCGAAGGACGCTCGGCCGAAGCGCAGGCCATCGTCACGCTCGCTAAATCTTAAGAAGCAACTTGCCGGTGGTCTTGCGGCCTTCCAGATCGCGATGCGCTTGGGCTGCTTCAGTTAGCGGATAAATCTTGTCGATGTTGATCTTGAGCTTGCCTTCGCCGATCCAGCGGAACATGTCGGACGAGCGCCACTCTAAATCCTCGCGGCTGGCGATGTAGGTAAACAGCGTCGGCCGCGTGACGTAGAGCGATCCCTTCTGGCTGAGCATCAGCAGATCGACGGGGGCCGCGGGACCGCTTGCATTGCCGAAAGCAACCATCATGCCGCGCGGCTTCAAACAATCGAAGCCCTTCAGCAGCGTGGCTTGGCCCACGCCGTCGTAAACTACGTCGACACCTTTGCCATCGGTCAGGCGTTTGGTTTCCGCGACGAAATCCTGGGTGTTATACAGAATTGCGTCCGACGCGCCGTCGCTCAGAGTAAGCTTGGCTTTCGCCTCCGAACCGACTGTCGCAATCACCCGCGCGCCGATCATGGTGGCCATCTGCACGATCAGCCTGCCAGTGCCGCCGGCTGCTGCGTGAACTAATGTCGTCTGTCCCCTTTTTAGCGGGAATGTGGAGTGCGTGAGGTAGTGTGCGGTGCAGCCTTGCAGCATGGAAGCTGCGGCGGTGGCGTCATCCACGCCCTCTGGAATCCTGACTAAGTTGCTTGCGGGGACAGCTTGATAATCGGCATACGAGCCGCGGGCCAGCGTGTAAGCGACGCGATCGCCAGGCTTGAGTGCTGTTACGCCATCGCCCAACTTCTCCACCGTTCCGGAGGCTTCCGATCCGAGCACCGCGGGCAAAGGGAGCTTGTACAAACCGCTGCGATGATAGGTATCGATAAAGTTTACGCCGGAGTAGGCGATTTTCACCAGTACTTCGCCCGGAGCGGGTTGGGGCGTGGGGAAATCGCCGTAACGCATCGCGTCGATGCCGCCGGGTTGTTCGATAAAGACAGCTTTCATAAGAGCGCACAGGACGCCGCAGCATCCTCACTCGTGTCAGTATACGCTGCTGCGGCGTTCCGTTGTGCGCGCTTCTAAAAAGTTTGTCTGATCCTCCGTCTTAAGTGCATCGTGCCGGCGTACAACAACAAATAGACTAGCGTCACCGGAAAAAACAACAATCGCAGCAGCGCGGGCGCCGCGGCCGCTCCGCTAATCCCCATGCGGTGTGTTGCGAACTTCCGTAACTGGCGGAGGTGCGCGCGATCCAGCCAGAAATAGTCGGCGTTCTCGTTGATGATGAAAATCTTCGCGGGCACCTTGTAGGCGAGCCACCATTTCCATTTGGTCATGATGGGCACGGCCGCGCAGACGACTCCGCCAGCGGCGTAGTTACGTTGAACAAGATCGGCCCAGAGGGCATCGCGTCCGGCGGCGCCGCCGTAATCATTCACGTTGAAGACGCGGCCTCGGAATCCGGCCGGCTCACCGGCATAACAAGTGACCAAGTCCATCTCGACGTCCGGGCCGAATAGATCCCGCAGGTGCAGAATCACTCTCTCGATCACCACGCGCGGCCCGCTTTCAATCAGCAGGATCCGCGGGCAGTCTGGGATACCGGTACGGAGAAAATGCCGCAAGACCCTATTTTACGCTGGGCTACGCGTCGCCCGGTGATATACTTCCGCCATGGTTCGAAAGCTGAGCTGGGCCTTCGGCGTCCTTGTTGGAGTGATGTTGACGGCAATGGGTGTGACCGGGAACTTGTTTGGCACGCCCATTTTCGCGCATCTCCGTGAGCTTCATCCCTACCTTTTCGGGCTGCCCTGGCCAATTTGGTTTACGGAGGGTGCGATTGCATCGCTTGCGTTGGCGGGCGTTGTGGCCACTTGCCGAACGCGCAGCTTCGTCGCGGCGCTCAAGGTTGGCGCGCTAAGCGGATTGATCGGCAGTTCCATTCTCTTCGTCACCGGAATGGGGATGACCATCGCTTTTCACGACGCTATGATGAAGGACCCGGGAAATGTCCACGAGTATGAGCTGTCCTCTCCCACACCGCCTACGGAAGAGCAACTGTCTGACTTTATCTACTCGGATGCGCTCGAAGGTTCGGTCATCATGATGTTCGAAGGTCCTCTCGTTGGAGCGATCCTGGCAGCGATCGGCGGAGGCGGCGGAATGCTCTTGATTCTGGCGTTTTGGAACCGTTCCCCAACCCGTCCATCCGATCTTCCGGCAAAAATGCGTTCCAGCGTGACGCCGGTTCCGCTCCACGACTCGCTATAATCCCCTGAAGTGCAACTCACCTTCGCCGACTGGGCCGTGGTCGGGCTCTACTTCCTGTTCAATCTCGCCGTCGGCTTCTATTACAAATCACGAGCGCAGTCGAGCGTCGACGAATTCTTCCTCTCCGGCCGCAATGTCCCCTGGTGGCTGGCCGGGACCTCCATGGTTGCGACCACCTTCGCGGCCGACACGCCGCTGGCAGTCACCGGGATGGTGGCGGCCAACGGGATCGCCGGAAACTGGCTGTGGTGGTGCTTCGTTTCGAGCGGCATGCTGACGGTGTTCTTTTACGCGCGCCTCTGGCGGCGGTCGGGCGTCACCACCGACGTCGAATTCGCCGAGATCCGCTACTCCGGCCGCCCCGCTGCGTTCCTGCGGGGATTCCGCGCATTATACCTGGGCATTCCGATTAACTGCATCATCTTGGGCTGGGTGAACAAGGCTATGGTCGACATCCTGATGCTGATCTTAGGTGTAACAAAGCTCCAAGCCCTGGCGATTGTCATAGGGCTGATTGTGCTGACGTCGTTCATCTCCACGCTGTCCGGACTTTGGGGTGTGCTGGTCACCGATATTTTCCAGTTCGTGGTCAAGATGGGCATGGTGATCGTGCTGGCGGTGTTCGCTGTGCGCGCCGTCGGCGGCATGGCGGCGATGAAACAAAAACTACTACTGTTGGACGCGGCACGCGGATCAGCAAGTGGTTCAGTACTGAACTTTGTGCCCGATCTGCACTCGGCGTGGATGCCGCTGCTCACTTTCCTGGTGTACATTTCGCTCAACTGGTGGGCGACCTGGTATCCGGGCGCCGAGCCGGGTGGCGGAGGCTACATCGCGCAACGCATGCTGAGCGCGAAGGACGAAAAGAATTCGCTGCTCGCCACGCTTTGGTTTAATGTCGCGCATTACGCGGTACGGCCCTGGCCGTGGATTCTGGTGGGGCTTGCGTCGCTTATCTTGTTTCCGGGTCTTGAACGACCGGAGACGGGCTATATCCGCGTGATGATCGCGACGCTGCCTCCGTCGCTGCGCGGCCTAATGGTGGCGGCGTTCGCGGCGGCCTACATGTCCACCATCGCCACACAACTCAACTGGGGCGCGAGCTACCTGGTGAACGATTTCTATCGACGCTTCTGGAAACCGGGCAAGAGCCAGGAGCACTATGTCAGGATTTCCCAGTTGGCGACGATTTTCCTGACACTGGTATCGGCCGTGGTGACGTTCTATTTGGATTCCATTGCGGGCGCGTGGAAGATGCTGCTAGTGACGGGAGCCGGGACTGGAGGAGTTCTGCTGCTGCGCTGGTATTGGTGGCGCATCAACGCCTGGAGCGAAGTGTCAGCCATGCTCACGGCGTTTGTAGTGTCGGTGGGGCTTCAAGTCGCGTGGGGGCTCGATTCCGACAAACCTCTCGACTTCGCCTGGCTGATGATCATAACGGTGGCGATCACTACCGTGGTTTGGCTCGCGGTGACGTTTCTCACCGCACCTGAGAAGGCCGACGTTTTGATTGCTTTCTATCGGCGGACTCGTCCGTCTAAGACGGGGTGGGGACCGGTTGCCGCGCTCGCTCCGGAAGTCCATCCCTCACGCGACGGGTTCTCGAACCTCATGTGCTGGGCGGGGGGCTGTATGCTGATTTATGGCGTGCTATTCGGCGTCGGAAAACTTTTACTGCATGAGACGATCACCGGACTGGCACTACTGGCGATGGGGGCGGCCGGTTTCGCCGTCATCTATCACAATCTTTCGCGGAGGGGTTGGAGTGCGGTGGTGGATTAGCCTCATTACTCTGCTGGTCGCCGCAGCTTCCGTGCGCGCGGCCGGCCCCGTCGATTTTGGCAACGCGGAGCTGGATGCGGCGCTGGCGGAACGCAAGCTCAAGCTGCACGTGGATACCGAACTAAACCTGGACCGTCCGGAGACTTTCAGCATCACTTTATACAAAACCGGCGCGACACGCATCACAGGCGGCGATCTGCGCGGGCTAATGTATGGACTGATCGAAGCCTCCGAGCAGATTCGCGCGACCGGGAAACTCAAGGCAACCAGTGGGAAACCGGCTACAGCCGTACGCGGCGTCCGCATGACCTTGCGGTCCTATGATCTCGCCCAGCCCTGGTTTACCTCCGACGCCGATTGGCGCGCCTATTTTCAGACGCTTGCTCGCAGCCGGCTGAATCGCATCAGCCTGATGGTCTCATTGGCTGAAGCCGACAGCGAACGCCTGCGTATCCTATCGGAAACTGCCGCGGAATACGGTGTCGACTTCGTTCTCGGCGTTCGCCACCTGGAGGGCGATCCTCAGAAAGTGTATGCCCGCCTGCGCGGAATTCTGGACCATTGTCCTCTCATCCGGGGCGTGCAGATCGAAGCCGGGGACGAGTCCGTGCAGGTTTACCAGGAGGGCGTATTCAGGGCTCTGCGCGAGTCAGGGCGCCGTGTCACGCTGGATCTGCGCAATGTGGCTGACCGGCCGGATCTGGCGCGGGCGGCATCGGTGTCCGGAACTCCGCTCAGCGCGCCGGGGTTCGAGATGGAGGCCCCTGGGCCCGATTTCATGGGCGATCATCATCAGCTCTATTGGAACAACGGACGGGCCAGCTATGACGCGGCATATGAGGTTCCCAAGTAAAGTATGGCCGGCGTTCCCTGGTGGAAATGGAGTTCCGCGGTAGCGGCCTTGATCGTCACGGCAACCGGAACCTGGTGGGCGTCGCGGCCGGCCAAGCCGCCATCCATCGTTTCGATCGACGTGAAGGTGACTGGAATCGTTTCGAAAACAGTGCCGTAAGGCAGTGAATCCCGGAAACGCTTACGCGGGATTGTTGAAGCAACAGTCCGCGTCGATCCGTTGTTCGAGGCGCACGGCTGGCACACACATCCGCTCGGCCAGACGCTCATCGTCACGTCGGGCGTCGGCCTGGCGCAGCGTTGGGGCGGATCCGTCGAGGAAATCCCACCCGGCGAGTTGTGTGGTTTGCGCCGGGAGAGAAGCATTGGAACGGCGCGAGTGCGGCCCGCGCCATGAAGCACGTCGCCATCCAGGAGGCACCAACCGCCGAAGCGTGAACGCGGCATGAAACGTCGGAGCCACAATCGCGCACCTGAAGATCAAAACGCACAGTCGTGCGCCTGTGTTTAAACGGGCGCTGAACAAACGCGATTTGGCCGGCCTGCTTCTTTCACGGCGGCTCGGGGTTCCCACGGCCGGGAGCGAGCGGAAAGATCGATTAATCAGTAAAAAGCGCGATAGCTGGGCGATCGCACGATCAATATGAGCTGGAGATGAATGACCGGTCCCGGCCGGTCAACTCCATGAGAAGGCGTAAGCGCGCCGCTGCGCGTGCATAAAGACGTCGCCGCCGGTTTCAGAATGAATAATGTCCAAAGTAAAGCGGGCGCAACCTAACCTTGGGTGTACGCGTCAACGGCGTGCCGCTCGTTTCAGCAATCTACTCTATGCCGGAGGAGCCCGGAATATATCGCCACGATGTCGCCCGTGGATTCCGGCGTGGTCAACGCCGAATTCGAGCTGGACCACGCCATCCTCCCACGGATCAGGACCAGAGAGAATTAGGGCTGATCGTGGAATTCTCGAGCGCCTCGCCGATCGAATTCTTTAGTTGCTCCAGAAAGAGTTAGTGCGCCTTGACGCCTGTGCCCGGCGTCAAGGAGACGCCGCGCAGCACCTCGCCGTAGCCCGCGGCCTGAAGAGTGAAAAAGCTCTCTGTGGCTGGAAGCGTAGTCGCACTCAAGTCATCCGTGATGGCTTCCAGTTTGTTCGGATCGGCGCCCTGGTCGCCGTTCCCGCTCACCGTCGAGGTGATGGCCCAGACGGTGACTGTGCCGTCCTCGTTCACGCGGCCGCTGATGTTACGCAGTCCATCGGTTGCGGGAGCCCAGGGAAGTCCAGTCACAGGATTATTGCCAGTCGGATAGTTAGCGACGGTGTACGGCACACCCAGATCGAGTCCAGCTTGCAACGTGTAGGCAAGTTTCCACGTGCCTGAGCTAAGGACCCACTTCTGCAGTCCTGCTGTTTTCTGACCCGCTGCCTTCGTGTACTTAGCAGGCGTAGCCCCACTGGCAGGAGTAAAGGTATTGTCGCCGTTCCCTTCATCCGCTACATAAAGTGTGGTGGCGTTTGCGAACCAGATGCCGAAGGGGAACGAAGTCTTGGATTTAAGAGCAGTGGGAAAACCTTTCAAGATGCACATATTGTTGGGATCGAGTCCCACGGACTGGAGCAGGGCCGGCGAGTAAGGTAGTCCGGAGACGGGCAGAGTTGCGTTAGCCGCAGGAAGACCGACGCCATTCGCATCGTTGCACACAGTACCCGTGGTATCGACGAAGTACACAGTGTTGACGCCATTACCACCGCTTCCCTTCGTGTAATAAAGCACGTTGTCAAAAATCGTCAAGCCGCGAAAGTTGGTGTCTTTCCCGACCTTGTCCAAGGCGTCGCCCAACTGCGTAATGCTAAAGCTCGCCACCGGCGTCGGAATTCCGGGATTCTGCGCCACCTCCGCCTTGACCTCCTGGCTGAGGATCTGTGCGCCGGCTCCGATAATAATGCCGTCGGGCTGGGGATTGCCTCCGTTGCCGGCGTTGCCAGCCAGGTAGAATACATTCGCGCCGAAACTGTTGTTCAGGATCGCCGCGCGCCCATTGTTGCCGCTGTAAGCGTTGGTTTTCGTAAAGTGAAATTTTCCGTGTTGATCGACTTGCGCCACTGCGCGGTAATAATTTAGCGGCACCGGATTGCTGGCGTCAAAGACCGCCGGGGTATTGGAGTTGGAGACGTCAATGGCATCGATAGGCGCGAGGTAGCCCATAAAGCTCAGATACTGGCCGTCCGTCGATAGATTCAACGCCATTTCAGATTTCGAGGAAAAGCTGCTGACCAATTGGTCTTTCGTGGATGGCACGCCGTTTTGCGAGCTGTTCGGAACCTCCAGCGAGTTGACGGCTGCGCCTGCGGGAGTGATCTGGTCTAGAAAGATCTTAGAGGTGATGCCGAAACTGGCGTCGGCCGTATCGTTGTTCCAGACGAAGGGGTAAGACCCGTCTGCCACTGCCGTCGCACAGCCAGTGGTGCAATTCGGAGGCAAAATCGTGCCGACTTGGATGTTGTTCGGGTTATTGTCGTACACGCTGCGGCTGACGACCAGATTACCGGGGTAAAAGTATGCACTGCCATTTTGTGCTGATGCGCTAAAGACGCTTAAGAGAGCGATGGATGAAATGATCGCGGGCATTACTGCGAGCGCGCGGACTCCTTTTGTGAAAAGAGTTGTCATATGGATGATCTCCTCGGATTTCTGCCAATGAAAGTGAAGACGTGAGGATAAAACCTTATCATCCGGCGGTTGCAGGTCTATGACCGCTGGGTTACAGACCTGTAAACCGCCCCAACATATCTTTCCGACTCCCGCTCAATCTTCCAGATATCGTGACAAGGCTTCCGACCTGAAACCGTGCGCCAGGGCCGTTTCCCGCGTGATGCGGCCGCTACGTGTCATCTCCGCCAGCGATTGCTCCATCGTGATCATGCCTTCTGCACGCCCCGTCGAAAGGGCCGTGTAGAGCTGGTGATCTTCACCTTTACGGATTAGATTCCGCACGCCCGTGGTCGCCATAAGAATCTCGACGGCCGGATACCGCGCCCCGCCGGATGACGGCACCAGTTGCTGCGCCACCACGCCGAGCAAGGCCAGCGATAGCTGCTGGCGAATCTGCTGTTGGTTGCTCGAAGGAAAAGAATCCAGGATCCGCGACACCGCCTGCGACGTGTCGTTGGTATGCAGCGTCGAAAATACCAAGTGTCCCGTCTCGGCCGCAGTCAGCACTGTTGCGATGGTTTCGGGATCGCGCATTTCTCCGACTAAAATCACGTCCGGATTCTGCCTCAAGATGCTGCGGAGCGAGCCTGCAAAATCCGGGGCGTCGACACCAACCTCGATCTGCTCGATCAGCGACTGGCGATTTCCGTGAACGAATTCGATGGGGTCCTCGATCGTCACCACGTGGTCCTGGCGATGGGTGTTGATCAGGTCGATCAGCGCGGCCAGAGTCGAGCTTTTACCGCAGCCGGTGGGTCCGGTGATCAGCACCAATCCCTGGCGCGCATCCGCAAACTTCCGGAGTGCCGGAGGCAGGTGCAGCGATTCGATGGTCGGTATTTTTTCGGGAAGCACACGGATACTGCCGGCCACCGTGCCGCGTTGATGATGGACATTCGCGCGAAAACGTCCGATGCCCTCGCGGCCGAAACACAAGTCGACGGACTTGGCGCGCTGGAGCTCGCGGCTATGCTCCTGCGAGAGGAGGGGAAGAAGGAGGTTGCGCGCCTCTTCTGCGCCCAGCGGCGCCCCGGCGGCCGTAAGCGATCCTGCGATCCGCAGCGTTAGCGGAGCACCAGCGATCAGCAGCAGGTCCGAAGCCCCGCGGCGCACGGCGAGCGCTAGCAATTGGTCGAGCGAACTGGAACTGGCCGAGCACAGGGTGGAGGTAGTGGCCCGCGCCTTTGGGCTACTGTCCGGGTGCGCCGCTCGATTCAGCTCGGCGACAATTTGCGCGAGTTCGTCCGGGTAGTCGGGAGAATGACCGGGCACGCTACTAGTATGATTTACTCCCGAGCGAAGTCCGATAAGGCCGTGCCCGTGAGCCGGAACATGGTCCACTCCTCCAGCGGAACCGCTCCGAGCTTTTTGTAGAAATTGATGGCCGCCTCGTTCCAATCGAGCACGCTCCACTCCATCCGGCCGTAATCCCTCTCCTGCGCGATCGCCGCCAGCTTCTTCAGCAAGGCCAGACCGATCCCGTTGCGCCGCAGGTGAGGTTTCACGAACACATCTTCCAGGTATAATCCCGGTTTGCCCAGGAACGTCGAATAGTTGGTGAAGAACAGCGCGAATCCCGCGCACTCATCTCCATCGAACGCCAGGAAAACCTCCGCAGCGGGCCGTTCTCCAAACAATGCCCGGCGCAGGCGATCTTCCGTAGCTTCGACCACGTGCGCCAGTCGCTCATATTCCGCCAAACCCTTGATCAGCTCCAGAATCTGCGGCACGTCGCGCTCCGTCGCGGGCACTATTCGAACCTTATCCATAGTTAGATGTTAATAGGCACTCGCTATACTAGTAGTCTCCCCCGGGATCGGAACGATTTCATGCCCGCGCCCTTTGTTCATCTGCATTGCCACACCGACTACTCGCTGCTCGATGGAGCCTGCGAGATCTCGCAGTTGATGCAGCTGGCGGAGGAACAGAAGATGCCCTCGGTCGCCATGACCGATCACGGCAACCTGTTCGGCGCAGTCGAGTTCTATAACGAAGCCAAGAAGCACGGCGTCCACCCCGTGATCGGCTGCGAAGTGTACGTCGCGCAGCAGGGGCAGACCGTCAAGAGCGATACCAACCGCTACAACCACCTGGTGCTGCTGTGCGAAAACCAGACCGGTTATCGCAACCTGATCAAACTCGTCTCCTCCGGTTATCTGGACGGTTTCTATTACAAGCCACGCATCGATAAAGACCTGCTCTCGCGTCATTCCGAAGGCTTGATCGCTCTTTCGGCGTGCCTGCGCGGCGATATCAACGAAACCTTGCTGGCCGACAAGTACGACGAAGCCAAGAAACTCGCCTACGAATACAGCGATCTCTTTGGCAAGAAGAATTTCTTCCTGGAGCTGCAGAATCACGGCCTGGATCCGGATGAGAAAGTCCTTCCGCATATCCATCGCCTGGCAGGCGATACCGGAATCCCGCTGGTGGCCACCAACGATTCGCACTATCTTCGACAGGACGATGCCCGCGCGCACGAAATCCTGCTATGCATCCAGACCGGCAAGACCATGTCGGATCCAAACCGGATGCGCTTCACGACCGAACAGTTTCACCTCAAGACCCGGGAGGAGATGCTCCAGCTTTTCGGCGAGGTGCCCGATGCGCTCGACCGTACCTGGGATATCGCCCAGCGTTGCCAGATCAAGCTCGACCCCATCGCCGAACCTTTCCCGAAATTTCCGATCCCCGAAGGCCACAGCGCCGACACATTTTTCGAGTACGTCGCGCGACAGGGGTTCGAGAGGCGCCGGGGTCGCCTGGAAGCACTGCATGCGCAGGGTCGACTGAAGAACGATCTTGCGGAATACGCCGAACGCCTGGACACCGAAATCAAGATCATCCAGCAGATGAAGTTTTCCGGATACTTCCTGATCGTATGGGATTTCATCCGCTTCGCCAAGCAGAAGGGCATTCCCGTGGGTCCCGGGCGTGGCTCGGCTGCGGGAAGTCTCGTTAGTTACGCCATGGAGATCACCGATATCGACCCGCTGGCCTACGGGCTGCTGTTCGAACGCTTCCTCAATCCCGAGCGTATCTCCATGCCCGATATCGATATCGATTTCTGCACGCGCGGGCGCGGCGAAGTGATCCAGTACGTAACCGAAAAGTACGGCCGCGAACAAGTCGCCCAGATCATCACTTTCGGAACGCTTGGCGCGCGCGCCGCGCTCAAAGATGTCGGCCGCGTACTCGATGTCAGCTATGCCGACGTCGAGCGCATCACCAAGCTGATCCCCACCATGCCGCTGAACATCAAGCTCGCCGAGGCGCGCAAGATGGAGCCGCAGATCGATGAGCTGGCCCGCAAGGAACCGCGGATGCAGGAAGTTCTGGACGTCGCGCTGCGTCTGGAAGGCGTCGCCCGGAATGCCAGCGTGCACGCCGCGGGCGTGGTGATCGCTCCACAGCCTCTCCGCGAGCTGGTTCCGCTCTACAAAACCAACAAAGACGAAATTGTCACCCAGTACGACATGGTGGGTCTCGAAAAACTGGGCCTGCTCAAGATGGATTTCCTGGGACTGACCACTCTAACCATCATTGAGGACGCGCTGGAGCTGATCAAACGCCATCAGAACGTTACTCTGCGCATCGACGATCTGCCCCTTGACGATCCCAAGACGTATGAAGCGATCTTCAGCAAGGGTTTGACCAGCGGCGTGTTCCAGTTCGAATCCGCGGGCATGCGCGACATTTTACGGCGCTACCAGCCGGATCGCATCGAAGATCTGATCGCGCTGAACGCCCTCTACCGGCCCGGTCCCATGGGCATGATCGATGACTTCATCGATCGCAAACACGGCCGTAAGGAGGTGGTCTACGATCTCGCGGTGATGAAGGAAATCCTGGAAGAGACCTTTGGCGTGATGGTCTACCAGGAACAGGTGATGCAGATCGCCAACAAGGTGGCCGGCTACTCGCTCGGAGAAGCCGATCTGCTGCGCCGCGCCATGGGCAAGAAGAAAGCCGAGGAGATGGCCAAGCAGCGTGCGCGTTTCGTCGAAGGCGCGCAGAAGAACGGCCACAACGCTCGCAAGGTCGAAAAAGTTTTCGACCTCATGGAGAAATTCGCCGGCTACGGATTCAATAAATCGCACTCAGCGGCCTATGCGTTCCTAGCGCTGGTCACGGGCTATCTGAAGGCACATTATCCGCTGGAGTTCATGTCCGCGCTGCTGACCTCAGAAGCTGGCAACACCGCCAAGGTCGTGAAGTACATCAACGAATGCCGCGAAATGGGGATCCAGGTGCTGGCTCCCGATGTGAACGCCTCGGAGTTCACGTTCACCCCCGCCCCTGAAGCGATTCGCTTCGGCCTGGGCGCCATAAAAAACGTCGGTGCGAATGCCGTGGAATCCATCATAAAAGCGCGCGCCGAAGGCGGCAGGTTCACGTCGCTGTACGATTTCTGCGAGCGCGTGGATCTTTCCGCGGTCAACCGCCGCATGATCGAAAGCTTCATCAAGGCCGGCGCACTCGATTCGCTGGGCGCGGCGCGCGCGCAGCTGTTCGCCGTGATTGATGGCGCCATGGAAATCGGGACCAGGGCGCAGAAGGATCGTGCCAGCGGCCAATCCGGTCTGTTTGCCGATCTCGCGGCTCACGAACCTGCCGCCGCGCATTCGCTACCCGCCGTCCCCGATTGGACTCCGCACCAAAAGCTCACCGGCGAAAAGGAAATGCTCGGGTTCTACATTACCGGACATCCACTGGATCAACATGCCGACAAAGTCGCCGAGCTCGCCACCCACTTCACCTCGGGCTTGGAAGGTCTGCAGAAGAATGCCGAGGTCGCTTTGTGCGGGATTCTCACCGGCATCCAGCGCA
>Ga0157369_10007431_pt1 | contig 12621 bp, 7 predicted proteins | sample C25metaG_FD_113461 | JGI IMG/M metagenome (GOLD analysis project Ga0157369, IMG submission 113461) | Corn rhizosphere microbial communities from Kellogg Biological Station, Michigan, USA - C2-5 metaG | ecosystem: Host-associated > Plants > Roots > Rhizosphere > Soil | place: USA: Michigan...
CGAGCGGGCCAGCACCAGCGCACGGCCGCCATTACCACCAGCCCGAAGGTGATCCTGAACTTCGGTTCCAGGTGGGGCAGGAGGGGCGGCGCCCTGGCGGCGGTGGGGGTGGTGGCCGCGGCGAGGGGGCGGAACTCCAGGCCCGCCACGACGGGCGAGGCACCCGTGATGCGCTGCAGGTAGAGGGACAGCAGGAAGATCGCGCCGACGACGACCCCGGTGACGCCGGCCATGACGGTCGAGGCCGAGACGAGGGAACGCATTCGCCAGGTGTCCGCGGGGACCAGGGCCGCGCCCGACCTCCGCTCGATCAGGGCGAACCCGGCGAGCAGCGCCGCGGCCACGCCGGCCAGGACGAAGGTGCGGCTGGAGGCCCAGCCGTACTCGCGGGTGCCCTCGACCGCGTAGACGAGCACCAGCAGACCGGCCACGAGGGAGACGGCGCCGGGGACGTCGAGGCGTCCTCGAACACCTCCGGAACGTGCGCCCGCCGGCACGGCCCGCAGCGTGCCGAACAGGACGGCGATGCCGATCGGAACGTTGATGAAGAACACGGACTGCCAGCCGAGCAACGACGTGAGCACACCGCCGAACAGGACGCCGAGCGCGATGCCGCTGCTCCCGATAGCGCCCCAGACCGACAGGGCGCCCGCGCGCTGCTTGCCGGAGTAGGTCGTCATGATGATCGACAGAGCCGCCGGGGTAAGGAGCGCCGCGCCGGTCCCCTGGGCGGCGCGGGCGAGGATCAGCTGCATGGCGCCGGCGGAGAGGCCGCTGATCAGAGAGGCCGTGGTGAACAGGCCGAGGCCGGTCAGGAACACCGACCGGCGCCGGAACAGGTCGGCGAGCCGTCCCCCGAGCAGCAGCAAGCCGCCGCTGAGCAGGACGTAGGCGCTGATCAGCCACTGGTAGTCGCCGGAGCTGAACTTCAGGTCCGCCCCGATGCTCGGTAGCGCGACGTTCACGACGCTGACGTCGAGGATGACCATGATCTGGGCCAGGAGCATCAGCCCGAGCACGGTCCACGAGCGGCGCTGCCCGTCGTGGTCGCCGTGCGCAGTCGCGTGCGGATGCTCGCCGTGGGGGTGCCGTGGCTGCGGGGGCAGCCCGTGCGCGTGGCGGTCCCCTTCGTGGAGGGAAGGGGCCGGAGCGTGGTGGGACATCAGGATCTCCTTGTTCGGCATCGGGCGTTCGACGGTCGGCCGGCTGGGCCGCCGACCAGGAGTGCTGGACGTTCTGGGGAGACCTTCCGGCCGGCCCCTGCCCGTGGGCTGTCCGGCGGCTGTCCGCGGCGCTTCAGCCCATCCGTGCCGTGCGCGTACGGTGAGACCCCGCGTCAGGACGCCTGTTGGGTGGAGAAGCACATGGACACGGCGATGTTCGGCCTCCTCGGCCCCGTCGAGGTCCGTGTGCCCGACCGGTCACCCGCGGCGCTGCCGCCGTCCGTCCGCGTGCTCCTGGCACGGCTCGCGCTCAGTGCGGGACGCGTCGTGTCGGCGGACGCCCTGACCGACGCGCTCTGGGGTGAGGACCTGCCCGCGGACGCCTCCAACGCCCTGCAGATCCGGGTCTCGAAGCTGCGGCGGGCGCTCGTCGCCGCCGGCGTCCCTGGCGCGGTCCTCCTCACCCGGGCGCCCGGGTACGTGCTCGCGGTCGAACCCGACTCGGTGGACGTCCACCGGCTCGAGCACCTCCTGACCCGGGCCCGCAGGCTCCTCGCGGACGGGCAGCTCGAAAACGGCCTCATCGCACTCGACCAGGCCCTCGCGCTCTGGCGTGGAACGCCGCTCGCGGACGTCGGGGACGCCGACTGGATCGAGGCCGAGAGCGCACGCCTCGAGGAGCTGCGCATCGGAGCCCTCGAGGACCGGTTGGAGGTCCTCCTCGAACTGGGCCGTTCCGCCGAGGCCGTGGCCGACCTGGAGCGGCTCGCAACACTGCACCCGCTCCGCGAGCGCCTGCACCGGCTGCTCATGGTGGCCCTCTACCGGGGCGGCCGGCAGGCGGACGCGCTCACTCTCTACCACCGGCTGCGCACACGGCTCGCTGACGAGCTGGGCATCGACCCGTCGCCGGAGCTCCGGACCCTCGCCGAGGCGATCCTGCGGCAGGAGCTGCCGCAGCCCGCGGCTCCTCCGCCTGCCGTCACGGCCCCACCGACGCCGGCCGACACCGCCCCGGGCGCCGAGAGCCGGAGCCGTGTCGTTCCGCCGGCCCAGTCCCCGCCGCCGGCGCTGTCGTCCGTCATCGGGCGGCGCGACGACGTGGACGTCGTCCTCGGTCTGCTGGCCGACACCCGGCTGGTGACCCTGACCGGCCCCGGCGGCGTCGGCAAGACGACGCTGGCCCTCGAGGTGGCGCGTCACCTCGAGCCCGCGCGCTTCGGCGACATCAGGATCATCCGGTTGGGTGCCCTGGAGCCGAGCGCGGACGTCGCCGAGGCGTTCGCGCGCCAGCTCGGTCTGATCCCTCGAGGACCCGGCGAGGCCGCCGTGGTCGCCGTCCAGGACTTCCTGGCGGACCGCCCCGTCCTGCTCCTGGTCGACAACTGCGAGCACGTGGTCGACCCGGCCGCCGCGCTGCTGGAGAGGATCCTGCAGGCCTGCCCGAAGGTCACGATCCTGACGACAAGCCGCGAGGCGTTGGCACTCCCGGGTGAGGTTCAGGTTGCCGTTCACCCCCTGCCCGTGCCGCTCGAGGACGCCGATCTCGCCGCCATCCGCGATTCCCCCGCGGTTCGGCTCTTCATGGAGCGCGCCCGGGCCGTCCGCCCGTCGTTCTCCCTGGACGCCGACAGCGCCGGGGTCACGGCCCTGATCTGCCGGCAGCTCGACGGCGTTCCCCTGGCGATCGAACTCGCCGCGGCCCGCGTGAAGGCACTGCCCGTTCGGGAGATCGCGGACCGTCTCGCCGACCGCTTCACCCTCCTGTCGGCCGGCCCCCGCACCGCCGAGGCCCGGCACCGGACCCTCCGGGCGACCTTCGACTGGAGCTACCAGCTGCTGTCCTCAGCGGAGCAGGCGTTGCTGCGGCGGCTCGCTGTGTTCCGCGGCGGCTGGACGCTGGATGCCGCCGAACAGGTCTGCTCCTCCAGCGACATCGAGGCCGGGGAGGTCGTGGACCTGCTCTTCCGCCTGGTCGACCGGTCGCTCGTGGTTCCGGATCCCGAGACCGGCCGGTTCCGGCTGCTCGTCACCATCCGCGACTACGCGTGGACCAAGCTGCGCGAGGCGAGCGAGGCAGAAGGCGTCCAGAGCCGCCACCTTGCGTACTTCACGGCGTTCGCCGAGGAACACGGCTCCCTGACACGGTCGGGAGGTGCGGGATCCGCCCGTATGCGAGAGGACCACGACAATCTGCGCGCCGCGCTCGACCACGGCACCCACCGAGCACGGCGGAGCCGGCTGCCGGAGGACGTCGACGCCGCCTTCGGCCTCGCGAACGCGATGGTCTGGTTCTGGGCATGGTCGCTGCGCTACGAGGGTGTCGCCGTCGTCACCGCCCTCCTGGCGCTGCCGGGTGGCTCGACCAGGCGGCGCGCCCTCGCCCTGCAGGCGTTCGCGCTGTTCCACGTCCACTACCCCACGCCGCAGTCGCGGGCAGCCGCGGCGGAGAGTCTCGAGCTGCTGGAGCGCGGCGGCCAGACCGAGAACGCGGCGATCTCGAGGCTCGTCATGGCCTGGGAGGGGCAGTTCGGGCCGGACTTCCAGGAATCCTGGGGCCTCATCACCGCGGCCGAGGAGGCACTGGACCAGGAGGGGGAAGGAGCCCGAATCCTGCTGCACTACCTCAAGGCCCTCCTACACCTGGCTCAGGGCACCTTCGAGGCGTCCATCCGGGAATGGCAACTCGCGCTCGAGCAGGCGCGCGCGACCAGGCACCAGGTCCTGGAAGGGGCCGCGTCCTCCCATCTGGGCATCGCCCTGCGTGAGACCGGGCGCCCGGATGACGCGGTCGGGACGCTGCGTCACGCGGTCGACCTGGACGAGAGGGGGAACTCCCCGCACGGCCTCGCCTTCGCCCTCGTTCACCTCGCCCACACTCTGCTGACGATCGGCCAGCAGGCTGAGGCGCGTGACCTGCTCGGCCGTGCGGACGACATCGCGCGCCGCGTCCAGAACCCCCGGTGCCAGGCGTGGGCCGCCTGGGGACGAGCCCGCCTCGCTGTTTCCGAGGGGCGCTGCGAGGTCGCACTCGACGAGTGTGGCCGGGCTGCGGAGTTGTTTCAGGACCGGGAGTTCCCGTGGGCGATGCACCAGCTCTGGGAGTTCGTCGACGAGACGGCCACGGTCGCGGGACGGCCGAGCGTCGCTCAACAGGCACGGGCACGGGCGGCCGAGGCGAGGGTCAAGAGCAGTTGAGCTCCCCGACGACTGCTTCCGCGGCCGCCAGATCCACATCACCAGCGATCTGTACCTGACCGGTAGCTGCATCAATCTGCAACCACACCACGCCAGGCAGATCCCGCAGCCGGCGGCTGAGGACCCGCAGACACTTGTGGCACAGGCCCTTGGGGAGCATGAGCACGTTATGTTCGGGAGTTGATGGCATGGACTCACAGTGACCCGGCCCGCCGTCCAATCGCTGTCCATCGACCGTCGCCAGGCCATCGACAGAGGTCTGGCGGGTGCATCGCAGAGCACCACCGGGTGGCGGGGCTGTCACTTGCGGCCAGAGTCGACCGGGCTCCGCCGGTTGGCGCCTGCGCCGAGGGCGATCTGCTCGGCGAGGTAGGCGGCGTCGTCGGCGACGAAGCCGAGCAGTGCTGAGCCGCGGGTGTACTGCCAGGACAGTCCGAGGAAGTACAGGCCGGGCACGTCGGTGACGCCTCGCCGGTGTTTGACGCGACCGTCCGCCGCCGTCGCCCCGGGGATGGCGATCCAGGAGTAGTCCGGCCGGTAGCCGGTGGCCCAGACCACGACTCCGACGTCGAGGCTGGCGCCATCGGCGAAGCCCGCAGCGTGTCCTTGGGCGTGGACGAGGCGGGGACGGAACCGGACGCCTGCACGCCGGAGCCGCCGCCGATTGGTGCCGATCACGAACTCCCCGCGGGCCTGCAGGCTGCGGCCGAGCCGGGTGCCGGTGTTCACGCGCATGAAGTGCAGTCGGGTGAGCCACCAGAACAGGTCTCGGCCGAGCAGCCGCTGCGGCAGCGCCGGCACCTTCTCACCCGCGGCCACGTCGACCTGCCGGGTCGCGGCGAGTTCCTCGGCGATCTGCAGCCCGGAGTTGCCGGCACCGACTACCAGGACGGGGCCCGCCGGCAAGGATGGCGGATTGCAGTAGTCGGCGCTGTGGATCTGCGTCACAGACGCGTCGAAGCGGGCGCCGGCGTCGGGAATGAACGGCGCCTGGAACGGGCCGGTCGCCACCACCACCTGCCCGGCTCGGAGGATCTGGTCACCGGTGCGGACCTCGAACGCGTCGCCGACCCGGCTCAACCTCGTGACCCGGTTGCCCAGGCGGACGGGAAGGTCGAAGGCGCTGGCGTAGTCGCGAAGGAAGTCAGCGACGGCTTCCTTCGCTGGGTAGCTGTCGGCTGGTGCGGGAAACGCCATGCCAGGCAGGGCGTCGTACTGAGCCGGGCTGAACAGGCGCAGGGAATCCCACCGAGTCCGCCACGAGTGCCCGAGCTGGTCGGCGGCCTCCAGGACGACGAACCTCAGCCGACGCTGGGCCAGATGCCAGGCCAAGGCAAGGCCGGCCTGTCCGCCACCGATCACGATGACGTCCAGCTGGGGATCGCTGGCCTGGCTCTTCCCACCAAGGGCGTTGGCGGCGGTCATCGTGCTGCTGCCCGGTCGACGGTGAAGCTGAACATCATGCCGCTCTGCATGTGTTCTGCGATGTGGCAGTGGGCCATCCAGAGTCCCGGGTTGGTGACGTCGAACAGGATGTCGACGGTCTGCCCCGTTCGAACCAGGACGGTGTCCTTCCACACCAGATTGGGCTCGGGCGCTCCGTTGCGGGCCAGGACCAGGAAGCGTCCCGCGCCGTGCAGGTGGAACGGGTGGTGCATGGGGTGGTCGGAGTCCATCTCGTTGACCAAGCGGATCTTCACCCGGTCCCCTTCGGTGAACCGCCAGTCGATCGCGGTCGTGGCCGCGCCGGTGGTGCGGTCTTCGAATCGCCAGTGCATGTTCTCGGTAGTGGTCAGCTTGTTGATCTCCACCATGTCGTCTTCCCATTCGATCCCGTCGCCAGATCCGTGCTGGTGACCGGGGTCGGACGCGGCGTGAGCGGCGTGATCGTCCTGGGCGGACACTGGGGCGTCCCCATCGTCGTCATGTTCGCCGTGGTGGTCCATGCCGTGGTCGTCGTGGTGGTCCGTGCCATCAGGTGCCTCGTGCAGGTGATGGCCGGCGGGCTGGATCGATGGCCCGGCGGCGAGGAGTTTCATGCCGCACTTGGGGCAGCGCGCCGGCTGGTCGCTCGTGACCTCAGGGTGCATCGGGCAGACGTACAGGGTTGATCCTGTCCCTGACTGTGGGGCCGTGGGGTCGTCCATCTCCGCCACCAGCGCGAGGACCTTGTCCGGTGGGGCGGCCAGCCAGGCATCCAGCTGTTCCCGCTCGGCAACCAACTCTGCTGCGGTGCGCAGTCCCTCGAACTGGTCGGCCAGCGCGGGCACCGCCCGCTGCTCCATGACCGTGATCGATGCCAGCGGGTAGGTCCGGTTCGGGGTGGAATGCACGAAGGTCAGCTGCCCCGGCTGGTCGAACAGGACGTCGACCACGGCCCGCTCGGACGGCGCCAGCAGGACCTCGGAGACGATCTGCTCGTGCTCCACCCGACCGCTGTCCCCGCCGATGAGCTTCATCCGAGCGCCGGGAAGCCGGACGTTGAAGACCCGAGTGTTGGCGGTGTTGGTCAGCCACAGCCGGAGTACCTCGCCGACCCGTGCGGTCAGCACCGGGTCAGTCTCGCCGCCGATGAGCAGCAGGTTGCCGAACCGGCCCATGGCGGCGTAGCTGGTCTCCGAGACCGAGAAGGTGGCGATCTTGCCGTCCTCGAGCAGCACGTCGTCGAGAGTGAGCACCAGGTCGCGGTTGGCCGGCGGCCAGTAGTCGGGTTCGGTGGGCTCGACGAGGATGTTGCCGTACAGGCCCATCTCCTGGGTGTAGTCCTCCCGGATGTGCGGGTGGTACCAGTACAGGCCGGGGTCGGGGAAGCGGATGCGGTAGGTGAAGCTGCCTCCGACAGCGATGGGCAGTTGTGTCTCGTGCGGGACGCCGTCGTACTTGTTGTCCAGTCGCAGCCCGTGCCAGTGCACAGTGGTGTCGAGGTCGCCGTCATTGGTGACGTTGACGATTACCTCTGAGCCCTGACGCACCCGCAGGGTGGGGCCGGGAATGGAACCGTTGTAGCCGAGCATCCGCACCGTGTTGTCACGGAGCCTCTTCGCCACGGGAGCGACGTTCAGGTTCAGGATGTCGCCGTCCGCCAGATCGAGAACTCGGGATTTGGTGGCCTCCGGCAGGCCGCTGGGATCGGTGGGGAACGACTGGTCGAGCACGGGCGCTTGCGGTGCGGTTTTGTGGTCCATCTTCGTGTTCCTCTGCTCGAAGTTGGCGGTCTGTCGCTGCTCGTTCCTCCCGCCGAATGCGGACCGGCTGGCCAGGCTGAAGGGGGATCGAGTCGTTATGGGGACATGACACGATGGATGGGTCTGCCGCTGACGGGCGGCGAGAATTGAGCGAATGGGCCCGCCGGGTGCTCGACGGCGGCCGTGCGGTGGTCAGCCGACGTAGTTGACGACCGGATCAACCCGAAAGGGTCGTGCCAGGGGCGGCTAACGCCTGCGCGAGATTCGACAGGTCCTGAGCCCGCGCAATGGGCGTAGGAGAGGGTGCGGGGCTCCCGTCTTCGGCTGTGCTGGAGTTCGTGCCCTCCGGTGCGGGGGACCGGACGAGCTGCCGTCGCGACTCTCGCACTCGACGGGCAGCGACCGGCGCGGCGGCCGCGCAGGCGGCGAGACCGAGGCCGAGGGTGAGAAGCAACGGAATGCGCGATCGGGCGTGGTCGGCGAGCCGCAACTGCCCTACCGGGTAGTCGATCATCTTGGCCGCAGAGACGGCTGTCATGCGCCCCGTCTGCGTGGACAGGTACTCGAGCGCGGCGTCGAATGCCGGACGTGCCTCAGCGGGCTGGACAGCGTCCACGGGCACGCTGTGCCGCTCGCCCCACTCTCGTAGCTGCGGGTCGAGGGTCGGCGCCCCGCCGGATCCTGGAACGGCCATCCGCGTCAGCGATGGAGCGTCCTGAGGTGTGTTGGCGAGCAGCACCATGCCGTGTTTGGTGGTGACCGCGGCGTTCGTGGCGATGGGGACAGCTCGAGCGGCAAACGAGGTGGCATAGATCTCGAAGGTGCTGGCCACGTCGATCTCGCCGATGCCGTCCGTCAGCGCTACGCCGATGGTGGGACGGCCCCATGGAATGAGAGCGTTGAGCCCGACTGGCAGGTCGGCCAGGGTGAACGACTGGGTGGGAATGGCTGTGTCCCCGTTGACGGACCAGTTCGGGTACCGGACGACCCGGCCGACGCGGGCGGCTTCCTCGGGGCCGGCCAGATCGGCCACGACCTGGAGGGCCCCGGGAATGCCTGAGGTGATGCCCGCGGTCGTGGTGACGGGGCCGTCCTGAACGAAACGACGCCCTTCGACCCACTGCACGTGCGGGTGCTCCTTGCGCAGTTTCCCCAACCAGGACCAGTGGCTGGTGGCCGTCCGCCCGTCCAGCAGCCCGGTCGCGGCGAGAACCGCCGACCCGGCGCAGACGCCCAGAATGCGGGCCCTCCGGTCGGCCTGAGCGGTGATCCACGCGCGAAGCGCAGCCTCCTGCGGCCCGTCGGGGCTGTCGACGGCGGGCACGACGACCACGTCGGGGTCCGGCGCGCGCCCTGTCGCGGTGTCGGCGAACGTGTACGTCGGGACGATGAAGGGCCCGCTGCGCGTCCGTATGGCGTCGGCGGTGGCGGCGACGGTGTATATGGAGAACTTGGGGGAGCTGGCGAACACCTCGTACGGGGCCAGCGCGTCGCTGGCGATGGTGCCAGAGGTTCCGAGGGCGACCGCGACGACGAGTGGGCCACCGGACGTGGGCCGGTTGACCGGCAGGTGCCCGGAGAGGTCGCTGGGGGCCGGCGCGTTCGCCTGCGACAAGGTGACGCGGACGCCCGCGGCGGCGAGACCGGCGAGGGTGAGCATGGCCAGGGCACTGGAAGAGGCGAGGCGCAGGGCTCGGCGGCTGCGGGTCGTCATGGTAGGTCCTTCCATTCACGTCGGGTAGCGCGGTGGCGAGAGGCGGGTCCGGATCGTCCGGTAGCAGGTCTTGCGCCTTGGCGGCTACGGGCTGCGCAGCGGGGTGTGGTTGCGGACGGAGGCGACGACGTCGGTGATGGCCTTGACGGTCACCTCGGCACCTGCCGGGTCCTCGAGGAGGCCCATGTGGTCGACGTCGGCGACGGTGTGGCGGGTGTTGGTCGAGAGGGCGGCGAGCTGGTCCTGGGCCGTGCCCCAGCCCTGCCTGTGGTCGGCGTTGTCCTTGGCGGTGAGCACGACCAGGGGGGTGGTGCCGAGGGTGGTGAGTGCCCGTGCCTGGCGGAACGCGTCGGGAAGGGCGGTCTGCTCGGCTCGCAGGTTCCGCATGCCCCGGGGGCTGTTCGCGAACACGATGGCCTGCTGACCGGCCGCACCGGGCAGGGTCGGGGTGGCCGTCGCCTGGGTGATGTGACCGATGCCGAAGCGGAACAGGGTGGGCACCACGGCGAGGACGCGCCGCATGAGCTGGTACTCGCCGTTGAACGACGTGACCAGGTCCACCTGGTGCGGGCTGGCGCTGTCGATGAGCACGACTCCGGCCACGTCGTGGGGGTACATGGCGGCGTAGGTGAGGGCGTGCACGCCGCCGCTGGAGTGTCCGGCCAGCACGTACGGGCCGGACTCACCCGCGTTGGCGAGCAGGTGGTGCAGGTCGCCCGCGGCGTGGGTCGAGTCCGCGGGGTGGGGTGAGTCGTCGCTCCAGCCCTGTCCGGCTCGGTCGAACACGCACACGTGGGTGGTGGGCGCGACTGCCGGCACGACGCGTGCCCATTGCGGGGAGGTCAGGCCGGCGCCGTTGAGCAGGACGACGGTCGGGCTACCGGTGCCGGTGCAGCTGAGGTGGAGGCGGTACCCGCCGACGTCGACCAGCCTGCCGGGCATGGCACCGGCGGCGGCCTCGGGCGCGTTCGCGGCGGCCTGGTAGAGCCCGCCGACGCCGGCGACGAGCATCGCGAACGTGACGGGGTAGATGAGGAGGGCGCGCGGGCCGGGAACGTCTTGACGGGTCCGGCGCGTGATCCAGACACCCAGGACCACCAGCGCCGGTGCCCAGACCCAGGCCAGGTGGGTCATGGTGGGCTCGCCCGGGGGGAGCGCGAGCAGAGCCAGACCCGAGATCGCAAGCGTTACCGCGGGAACGTATGCCCACCGTTGCGGACGGGTCGTCAGCCTGGTGCTGAGCCGGGCCAGCATCGCCCACCCCGCGCCGAACGCGGCGAGGACGGCGCCGACGATCGTGGCCTCGGAGGCGTCCGGCAGGACGCCGAACGTCAGGGCCGCTGCGGCGAGGGCACCGGTCCCTAAAGAGGTGGCGATGATGCGGGCCAGCGGTCCGGTGGGCGCGGCCGAGGCGGGGGGACTCGCGGGGGTCGTGGTGCGGGTCGAGGTGGTCATCACAGTTCCCTTCCGGACCGCCGTGGTGGGGTTGAGCATGAGAACTACGGTCGTGGTGATGAGACCTGCTCGCCCCGGTCACTTGGCCGGGTTTGGGCTGGACACAGATCCGTCAGGCCGGATCCTCAGCTGCAGGAGGCTCTACCTCCGCGAAGGCCGGCTACGAGCCTCGGCAGCTCGACCTGGGATGACCGCAGCCGGGCGACTCACTCGTCGAACGGGGCGAGGGCGATAGCAGCCGAGAACGCGCCGTACCGGCGCAGCAGCTTCGCCCGCCCCTGAGGAACACGGGCCGCCTCGGCGGCCCAAGCCCGCGTGAAGTACGCCTTGAATCCCTCACGCGGGTACTCCCGTTCAGCCTCGGCCAGGACGCTCGGTGGCAGGTCCCAACACCGCACGCCCGCTACGTCCACCCCAGCTCCCGCCGACATGAGGTAGGCGACCGGGCCCGCCGCCAGGGTGACACGCGGGCTGTGGTGCATGGTGATGGCCGTCTGCAGGGTCTCGGTCGCGGCGGTCGACAAGCCCACCAGCTCAGCCACGTTGAGGGCCACGCGTGCGGAGGTCAGCGTGAAGTCGTCTTCGCCCTCGGCGAGAACCAAGCCGGTGTCGTGCAGAAGTGCCGCCGCGAACAGCACTTCGGTGTCGACCTCCAGCCCTTCGAGTTCCCCCAAGGCACTGGCGAACCGGTACGTGCGGTAGCTGTGGTTCAGCAAGGTGGCCGGTAGGACACGGACGGCGGCGTCCTGCGCCGCCTGCGTCAGGGGGGAGTCCGGCGGCCGCACTCGTGCAGGCGGAACGTACGAGCGCCGGCCAGGGTCGAGGTGGACGAGCACGCTGAACCGGCCGATGACGTTGCGCACCTGAACCCGCGCGACGTCACCGATCAGGCGACGCCGCTCAGCCGGCTCGAGGCGCCCACCTGTCCGTCGTGTCCATTGCACAGTCCCGACGCTGCTCGCGGCGTTCATGGCTCTCCCCTCGGTTCGGTAGGTCCAACCCGACTCTGTCCGGGGGGCGCCGGGCTCGCCCCGGCCGAATGACCGGGGTTCGGTGGTCATCGCCGTGCCGCCTTCCGCAGCGAGACCAGGGTCCCGATCAGGAACACCGCGCTGAGCAGGAGCGCGGGCGTGAGAACTCGGCTCGCGTCCGGCGAGAACCCGGTGCGCGAGGTGATGATGCCTCCGACGAGGAAGCCGATTCCGGCGACGACGCCGACCCACCCGAGCCAGCGCCGCGTCATCTGCCCGAACAGGGCCGACAGACCGAGAACGAGCAGCGTCGTCCCGTTGAGCAGGTGGAAGAAGCTGCTCAGCGCCTTCTCGATCCAGCGGACGCCGTCAGCGACCAAGAAGGCCGCGGACCGGTCGGCGGCCGTTGACGCGTGCGCCCAGGTGTCGACGGTGCCTTTGAGAGCGACGCCGTCCACGGCCATCTGCACCGCGAAGACGGCTCCGATGAGCACGGCGGTGACGGTCCCCACGACGGCCATCGCCCCGGCCATGCCGGGTTGGCCCGAGAGCGTGCTGGCGATCGCGACGAGGGCGATCACGACGAGCAGGGTCCCGGCGAACTGGCCGATGTGGACGTACGTCCAGTCCTGGGAGTGGGAGTACTCCTCGAACGCGGCGGCCGAGTTGTTGGGCTGCGCGTGGGACGGGTGCAGGAAGCCCATCGCGACCTCGACGAGGACGCCGACGACGGCGGCGACCAGGCCGACCGTGAGCAAGGACGCATTCACGGTTCGAGCAGGTACCGCCCGGTCGGGGCCGGGGCGAGCGAGGGGGACTGTGTGCGGCGGCGAGGACGCTGGCTGGACGCTCATGATTACTCCTCGGTCGAGGGAGAGCCGGTGGTGCCACGCTGCCGCGAGCGCCTTTCCGATCGCTGTCGGTTTCGTGTCGTC
>Ga0157369_10007432_pt1 | contig 12620 bp, 11 predicted proteins | sample C25metaG_FD_113461 | JGI IMG/M metagenome (GOLD analysis project Ga0157369, IMG submission 113461) | Corn rhizosphere microbial communities from Kellogg Biological Station, Michigan, USA - C2-5 metaG | ecosystem: Host-associated > Plants > Roots > Rhizosphere > Soil | place: USA: Michigan...
AATGTATTGGAGAGTGTCTTCTGGAAGGACGTCTTCCTGATCAGCGCTGCGGGCACCCACACCCGCGTTGCATCTGAGGACTTTAGGACTTCGACACGTGTTGTCACTTCGAACGTGCGCCAACTCGCAGAACTTGCGTCCTCTGCAAACAGGCACCTCGCCTTTGGAAACCTAAAGCTGGTGGAGACAGCACCCGCACTTCGCAGAAAATCTCGGCGGTTCACAGCGTCATCCTTCCAAAATTTCTATTTCACTCACCGGTATTCTACGACGATCGGTGAAGGCAACCGGAGTTGAAGCAACTAGCCCCGGATCCCCGTAACGGGCGGATCGCCCGCGTTGTGGAACGATGCCTCAACGGCGCGAGAATGCTTTTGCCGTAGAACGGCCCTTGATGGCGGATAGTATCTGGTCCAGGGATAGTGGAAATCCACAACCGGGTGATCGGCCCGATGATTTGGGGAGTCTCTCCGTTTGACCGCTATTGTTGTCGCGCGAGACGGATTGTGTTTTTGATCGGGCTGGCCGGTGTCCCGCCGGCACCGCGGGCGTCACGACGAAGCCTCTCGTGGTGCTGCGCCGTAAATTGCTAAAGAGCGATAGAGTTGATCTGCTTCAGCAAGCGGTGGAAATGTGCGTTGTCGCGAATTGGATCGAAACGCGGATCGACTCTCAGCAGAATCAGCCAAATGTCATGCTGCTCCCAGCATTCATTGAGCGATCGGAGCGCGAGATCGTGGGCCCCGGTCCCAACACAAACGACACTCTTCCAGTAGGACGAGACGTATCGCCGCTGGGACATTTCCTCGAGCTGTTCGAGAGTTTGCCGGGCTTCCCATGCCTTCCCGGCTAACGAGTAGGCGTGGCCGAGAGCCGCAATGGCGGCGGGATTGTGGCCTGAGCAGGAACGAGCGTTTTGAAACTCGATAATGGCCTCATCTATCAGGCCTGTCTGTTCATACGCGAGGCCGAGCGTATGCTGCGCGGCTGCGAATTTTGGCTCCAAAGTGAGCGCTTTCCACGAGTGCTCGATCGCACTCTGGAAATCGCGAGCCAGGTAGAGAATCCAGGCCATTTGCATGCCTATGACCACGGAGAGTGGATCCAGTTCCCGCGCACGCCGGATCTCTTCCAGCGCTTCGTCCAGGCGCTCCGTCACGGCGAGAAGAGTGGCATACGCCTGGCGGCCACCGGCGTAGCTCGGATTGCTTTGCAGGGATCGGAGGCACTCCGATTCAGCGCCAGACCAATCGCGATCGAACAACTCTTTTATGCCGGCTAGCGAGATCCACGCCTCCGGCAATGCATCGCCGATGCGCAGAGCAGTCGAGGTCAATTGCATAGCCCGCGAATGCGCCTCACCAGGAGAGATCGTACCCAGAAGGGCTCCGAGAGTGTACGCATTCGCGAGCCCCGCGTAAGCCAGCGCAAATCCCGGATCCTGGGCAATCGCCGATTCGAAATAGGCGATGCTCTTATGAAAATCGTCCTCGCTCAGCTTGCTCGCGAAATATTTCCCTTTGAGGTAATCCTGCTGAGCTTCGAGATTGCCTCTCTGGGCCGGCGCCGCTTGCGTTATCGCCTCAACCGGCATGAGGAAGCGATACCCGAGTCCGGGAAGTGTTTCGATATACCGGCAGTTTCGAAGCGAGTCCCCCAAGACCTGGCGAAGGGTGTTGACCGCGGTATTCAGACCATGATCGAAGTTCACGTGCAGATTGGGCCAGAGTTGCTGCATCAGTTCTTCCCGTCTTACAAGCAAGCCAGGATTGCGCAAAAGCAGCTCGAGTACTTTAAAAGGTTTATGCTGAAGTCTTACTCTCAGCCCCCGGCTCCGCAACTCGCGCAGTTCAAGATCCACTTCGAAACTTCCAAATCGAAACTTCCTTGGACCGGACGGTGATTGATACGCCCGTCTGTTCGTTTGATCCATCATCCCGTCTTTGACGCGCGGACCGAACTTGTTGTAGGACGGTCTCTTAACAATTGAGAATTTCTTGATCTCCTTTTGAGGGCCAGATCCTGGCAGTTCTTCGTCTCAAGCGGTTGTACGGATTCAAACGCTCAGACGTTCCGTAGAACCTCGAAAAGGAGATTACTCATGCATTCCAGATTAACCAGTATTTTGAGCCTCGCGGCGGTTGCCGTAGGGCTAGGCCTAACGGCGACACCTGCCAGCGCGCAACAAGCAACTTTTCATCTACCGTTTGCAGCGCACTGGGGCCCGGCAGTCCTCGAATCAGGAGACTACCAACTTTCGGTCCTAGGCGGAGCATCGGGGAGCCATCTGATTTACGTTTCCGAGCCTGGACACACCAAGATAATGCTGCCACAATCAACCGAGATACAGCCGCGTCACAGCGATCGCAGTTCTCTTGAGCTCGTGAACGTCAATGGCGCCTATTTTGTCAGGCGGTATGAATCAGCGCTTACCGGCCAGGTATTCACTTTCCCGGTGCCAAAGGCCACGTCAGAAACAGAAATGGCTTCAGCCGCCGTGACGGCGGTTCCCGTTGAAAGCGCTAAGTAGTACTCACGCGAGGCTGGGTTGACGGGAAGGTAACGACAGGCTGATCCGCTTGGGAGTTTGCCATCGCGTAGAAGAAAGTTAGCCTCGTGTCCTTCAGGAAGGGGGCTTTTTTCTCCTGACAGTGGGTCGCTAATCTCGTGATCAGTTCCCTACTGCAACCCCCATTGGGCGAACAGAAATTGGTACACATCCGTGAGCTCATCGATCTGATCGCTGAGAGAGGTGCCGATGCCGTGGCCCGAGGTACTGCTTGTCCGCAGGAGGACCGGCTTCTGGCTTCCGCTCGATTGCAATCGCGCGGTCATCTTGCGTGAATGCATTGGATCAACGCGCGGGTCGTTCGCTCCGGTTGTGAACAGAATTGCAGGGTATGGGGCGCCGTCCCGGATGTGATGATAGGGAGAGTAAGCGAAGAGTGCCCGGAATTGGTCCGGCTCTTTCACCGTGCCAAACTCAGTGGTGTTGAAAGCCCCATTCGGAGACAGCTCAACCCGCAGCATATCGTAAATGCCGACCATAGAAACTACTGCGGAGTATAGTTCCGGGTGTTGTGTGAGCGCCGCTCCCATGAGCAAGCCGCCATTGCTACCCCCTTCAATGGCGAGTCGCGTGGCCTTCGTGTAGCGCTTGTCAATCAGAAAGCGCGCGCAGGCTTCAAAGTCGTCGAATACGTTTTGCTTGTGAGTCAGGCGGCCGGCCTGGTGCCAGTCTTCGCCATATTCGCCGCCTCCGCGCAGGTTCGCGACGGCGTACACCACTCCGCGGTCGAACAGCGGCCGTAGGGTCGGGTCAAAGTACGGTGGCAAGCTGATGCCGTAGCCACCGTAACCCGTCAGAAGCGTGGGGTTGTTTCCGTCGAGCCGCGATCCCCTTTTCCGCAGTATGGTAATCGGAATCCTGGTGCCATCCTTTGAAACTGCAAACTCCCGATTCACAACGATATCGTTGAAATCCGCCGCCGCGGTCGATCGTAGGGCGGTGGGCGAGATTTTACGAGTAGATGGATCGAAGCGATGCCAAGCGGGCGGATTCACATAACTGGCACCCTTGAAGAGCATGTCCCCTTCGCCATATCGCAGCACCTGGTAAACGGCCGAGTTCGGTTCCGTCGGAACCTTTTCCTGGGGCACACCGTTTCGGTCATAGATGCGGACCTCCGACGGGCCACCGGCCACGCCTATAACGTAGAGACTGCCGCCGCCGGGTACGATGCTCTTCAGGGCAATATCGCTTTCAGCAACAATCTCCTTTGCGCGGGCTAATTTGCGGGTCGCTCAGCGAAAGCTTCAGCACTTTCCCTTTTGGCGCCTGCTGACGTGAAAGCAGATACAGATAGCCGTCATCGCCGAATGCGCCGGAAATGACATGGTCGGCGAGGTTCGCAATCCGGATCCACTTGGCATCCGGGCCGAGCAGATAGTGTGCAAATTCGCCGCCATCCCCGTCTGCCATGGTTGCGAAGATGTATTGTCCGTCCTCGGACGATTGCAGCGCGATCTCGGCTATGCGAGGGAAATCCTTGCCAAGGGAATAGGTGTCGACGTTTTTGCCGTCCGAACCAAGGCGATGAAACCAGACTTGCTGATAAAAGCCGAGATCCGCCGCTGGGCGCTCGCCCGAACGTGGATATCGCGTGTAGTAGAAACCCGAGCCGTCCGCGTTCCAGGCCAGGCTGCCCCCGGCGGTTCCTCCATTGACGCGGCGTACCACGTCCGGCAGACTCTTGCCGGTCGCGGTTTCATATATGTGAACATCACCCGATTCGCTGCCGCCTTTCGAAAGTGAGATGGCAACGTAATTGCCGTTACGTGAAGGGACGTAAAAGTCTATGACTGTTCCCCCAGACGGATCAAGCTGTATCGGATCCAAGATGGTCCGAGCCGATTCGAGGCGATCAGGCGATTCGAGCACTATCAGGAAGGGCTGCTCTCTGGGCGGCTGGAAATGAAGTGTGAAGATTTTGTCGCCGCGCCGGCGCAGCGCTAGGAAATCGCTCCCTTGCTTCGACAGCAGATTCGAAAGCTGTTCGCGGAGAACCGAGCGTCCGGGTATTGCCTCCAGATATTTGCGCGCATATGCATTTTGGGCATCGCTCCATGACTGCGTTTCCGAATTCGACCAATCTTCCAGCCAGCGATAGTCATCGGCAACCTTGACGCCGTGGTAGATGTCTGTGACGGGTTGTTTGCGCGCTGGCCGCGGACCGGATTGTCCCTGCACGAGCGGGCCGACGATCAGAGCAGCACAGGCTATCCAGTGCGGGCGGAGCATGGTAGATAATTCTATCCCCAAAAGAAAACCCTGCAACGTATTGTCTTTTGAGCACTGTAGCCACGTTCAGGTTTTCGCTGCGGATTTTTCTGCCCGTTTGGATTGATGTCTTATTGCAGGCTTAAGTCCACTAACTAACCGCCTTCCCGGAGCAGCCTTCGCAGACCTTCCGTAAATACGTCTTCGTTTGCATCGGACCACGAACTCGTCGATCCACCTGTGTGGATTGAAAGCCATCTAATTTGACTCGACAAGCTGTGTAGATCATGCCAAAATGATTCTCTTTCCGATTCCCGCATTTGGAGAATCGATCGAAATGCTTCAGCGTAGAATTTCATAGCCTTCGAACGAGCGAATTCACTCTCATCGAGATTTCCCAAGTCGTGTGTGGATTTTGAAACGGCAACAAACAATCGCGCCAAATTCATGTTGTTGACAATCAGATCCACCGACGGATCGCTCTCAGTCTTGTCGTTCTCTTTTCGCACGACGACCTCATGCCTTGAAGGGCGGCTGTAGGCTATCTTTCCCGTGTGAGGTTTAGTTCCTGCATATCCCGCAGATTCTTCCAGTGCCACCGACACTTTCGACCACATGTGCAAAAGAGCAATTTACGAGCCGGAAAATACTCTGCTGGAGGCTAGCAAATGTACTGGTCCTGGATCATTGGCGTTCGAGCGACGCTCGACGGCTGCCCAGCCGCCCGAGGCCTCTAAAACATCCCGTCGCTGCTTTGTTTTGCAGGGGCTAAAGTAGTCAGCATGGCCGCTCTCATCGCTCCTATTGAGTCCGTAATCCCGCCGGTGCACTACGATCCTGCTCTCGACTACAAGAACTCGGACCAGTGGCGATGCTCGATATCCTCCAGACCTGTCTGCACGCCAGTTTGTCCGAGTGGATCTTCTTACGCGAACTCAGGGTAGGCACCGGATATCAACGCAATTCAGCTCAGCGGCTGGACGCCTTCGTTCTGAATTGCTATGCCCATACGTCGATGAGACGGGTTTGCTACGAGATAAAAACATCCCGAGCAGATTTCCTTTGCGAGTTGAAGCACCCATTGAAGCGGCGTATTGGGTTGCGCTATTCGAACGAGTTCTATTTCGTAACGCCGAGCGGATTGCTGGATATCTCAGAGGTACCAGTGGAATGTGGATTGATCGAAATCGAAGTCGGTTGCATCGGGTCGCAGAACTCCGCCCAACGCGGGCCCGAGACCTTTAGTCATTTTGCTTCAGAACAACAAGCGTACTGCCGGGTTGTTGTGCCTGCTCCCTGGAGAGAAACGCCCGGCCCCACGTGGCAATTTGTCGCCAGCATGCTACGGAATCAAAAAAGAGTGTTCCAGGAACGACCTCCAAAACAGCCCGTACAACAACGGCTGGAGTTCGCTTGAGGGTCTGACTGGCGGGGACGTGCTCGATTCGAAAACGTCTGGCAGCTTCAATCGAATTTAAGAAATCCAGAACAGCTGCTGGATTGGCTTCGACAAGGTAACGACCTTTGCCGAGCCACGATTGTGGTGCACAATTCGGCAGGTCCAAGTGGATTGATGGATTGACAGGACTACGTACTTTCTACGAGAGATCGCTTGGCCGTTCAAAGCGCAAAAGGAAGTACTTCGATTACAGTTCTCAAGAACGGAACGATTCAAGATCATGCGGGGCGAGCTATTCCTCACGCAGTGTTTCGGAAGGATCAATCCGTAACGCGCGCAGGACCGGCGATAGCGTCGCCAACACCACAACCAGCACAAAGCAAGCGAGTCCCGCGGCGAAACCCGCAACGTCTACGGTGTCGCCGTTTGGAAGGACGATGAAACCGTGCACCAACCGCAAAAGAACCGCCGCAAGTATTACTCCCACAACTGCTCCGCTGATTGTCGGCCTTGCATTTTGCGTGAGAAGCGTGCCCAGAATGTGACGATCTCTGGCGCCGATCGCGATACGGATACCGAGTTCACGTTTTCTCTGCGCTACGGCGAACGCCACGAGCGCGAACATCCCGGCTGCGGCAAGAATCGTGGCCACCACTCCAAGGGACCCTATGAGTGTGACCGATTTCCGCTGTCCTTCGAGAAGATTCTCGCGTGAGGCGCGCATAAGCGAAATCGAGACAGCTTCATTCACTGTGGCAGTAACCCTGCGTGCCAACAATGCCGGATCGCCTCGAGAGTGAAGAACCAGCGTGCTGCGCTCTTCATCGGCCTCCTGGATCGGCAAATAGGCTTCGACCGAGTCGGCATCGGCCAGAAGATTCGCTCCGCTATCTCTGACAACGCCCGTCACCGTGCGCTCCCCGCCAGCCAGCCTCCACCTCTTCCCCACCGGGTCCTGATTTGGCCATACGGCCCGTGCGGCAGACTCGCTGACGATCACGGCGTTCTGTTCTCCTTCCAAAAATGTCCGGCCACGCACGAAAGGCAACTTCATCACGCTGAAATAAGAAGGCGCAACAGCGTTCCGGTAGACATGCGGCAACCCGGGCAGATTTTCGATCATGAGCCGTCCGCCGAGTGGTGGGGCCACGGTCGCGGTGACGCCTTCCAGGCCTGGCAGTGCGCTCAAGCGCGTTGTAAGCACATTGAGCTTCTGCTGCACGATAGAAGCCGGTAGTTTCTGTTCGTAAAGTTGAGGATCGACGATGATCATGCTCTGGTAATCGAAAGCAAGATCAACAGACGCACTGACAATTCCGTTATGCGCCATTACGCCTGACGCAATCAGCAAAAGGCAACTCACGGCAACCTGCACCCCCACCAAGCTCTGCCGAAGATGAACTTTTCGGCTATTCGTGCGGACGGTCTGCAAAGCGGATGGAAAACCAAAGGCTAAGGTGGATACAAAAATCAATACGACTCCGACAACAAGAATCGGCCAACTGATGGAGAGCTGGATGTTACGCGGCGTGTCGAGCGCGTTGAGCAACAAACGGGCTGAGACAGTGCCGAAAACCGGTCCTGCTGCAGTGCCCAGAATACCCAGTAAAAAATTCTCTGTCATCAATTGCCGCACCATGCGAGCACGGCTCGCTCCTAGGGCCATACGGATATCGATTTCACGTTGCCGCGCCAGCCCGCGCGTAAGTAGCATGTTGCCCAGATTGGCGCAGGCTGACAGCAAAATCAAAAGAACCATCATGATGAAAATCGCAATCACCGGGCTCCGTTCCACAGCGTGAATCACCGCTTCTTGCAAGCGTTGTCCCTGAATGCGCTCGGAATCGTGAAAGGAATGAGGTTGCCTGTGAATCAATTCGCGAGTGAGCGAGCTGAGTTCTGCCTCTCCGGCCGCCTTGGAAACTCCCGTCTTCAGCTTGCCGAAAAGCGCATTGGTTGTGCGCGAAAAATCCTGCTGAATGGGTGGACTCCCGGCCACCAACAGCGGCCGGATGGCGGCGGGGAACCAGAGAGCAGTCTGCCGGGGCGATAAGCCGTCAAAGCTGTAGGGCACTACGCCGACAATCTCGATTGGCTGGTTGTTGACGTGAATGACACGCCCGATCACGTGCGGATCGGACATCCAACGCGACTGCCAATAGTCATAGCCCAACACGGCAACTGCCGGCGCGCCAGGCTGCGCATCGCGCGAATTGAGAAGGCGTCCCCATGCTGGAATGATTCCGATGTTACCGAAATAGTTGCCGGATACGAAGTTCGATCGCAATCCGGTCTCCCCGTCAACAACCACGCGAAAACTCGTGTCTTCCGAGACCAGCCAGGCGAACGAAGTGTTCTCGGCTCGATAGAACTCGACCGCAGCCGATGGAAAGCCACTACTCAATCCCTGCCTGGAAACGTGGGAAAACTGAAGGACCGAATCTGGGCCCTGAATGGTGATGCGGTGAAAGACAACCGCATCGAAAATCTGAAATTCCGCCAGGTTCACCCCGATGCCCAGCGCGAGTATCGCCGCGGCGCCGAGAGTGAAGCCGGGCGCGCCCCACAACACCCGAGCGCCATAGCGTAGATCCTTCCCAAGTTGTACAAGCCAGATCCACGACCATACTTCACGTGATTCTTCCCGCAATCTTGTGGCGTTTCCGAAGTGCAGGCGGCGTTCCGCTGCCATCATGCCGCGATGAGTCTCCATTTCTTCGGCTAGCTCGCGTTCGAGGCGCTGCCGGTTCAATAGATAGTAAATACGTCGCCAAACTTTTCGTACGATTCGCATCACGCCAGTCGCAGAATCGCCTGAATGGCCGCGGTCGCCTGCTCATAATCCTTGCGTTCGCGTTTGAGCTGCTTCGCACCATCCGCTGTCAGTTTGTAGAAGCGAACGCGGCGTCTCGTTTCGCTCGTGCCCCACTCGGCTGTGACCCATCCTTCCATCAGAAGACGCTGGAGTGCCGGATAGAGCGAGCCCTCTTCGGCGTCCAAAACATCGCCGGATACTTGGCGAATGCGCTGCGCAATCGCATAGCCGTGCGAAGGCCCAGCCTGGAGCACTCGAAGAACCAGCATGGCAAGCGCACCCTTAGGCATAGGAATCATAGGCATAGAATTACTATAGCTCGACTCGCACCTAGTGCCCTACAAATCCAGAACTCTGCAGTGAACTGGGCGGCTGAATACGCAGACTTTTCACCGTAAAGGCGATGAAACCTATCTTCAGAATCTGCCCACAGCCGAGATGCATCGGCTCGAAGCTGGGCACTTCGCAGTTGAGGACTGTCTTACCTACATTCCGGGCAAAATACATCGCTTTTACGTCGCGGTCGTTACCGCCACCGGCGAAGCTCCGATCGAAGTAACAACTTTCGGAAAAAGCTGATTTCGCCTGTCTTCATCAACTTAGAGAAATTCGACCCCAGCGGCTGTACGCGCTTGATTCAAACTTCCGTACGAAGGAGCATTTTTTCGCAAGTGTCTACGCAAGCCCAGCTCGCAGCGAATCAGGCGAACGCACAGTTCTCCACCGGTCCGAAGACGGAAGAGGGCAAGGCCGCTTCCTCTCGCAACCACTTAAGCCACGGTCTCACCTACCGCGGCGGCATGTTTGTACTGCTTCCCTGGGAGAACGCGAAGGAATACGACCAACTGGTCGTCGACCTTAAAAGCGAGCATCGACCCACGAGCCGCACTGAAATGATTCTGGTCGAACGCATGGCCCAGCACCACTGGCTGCGCGACCGCGCCGGGCTCCTGCAGTCCAACTGCTTCGCCGACGACGGATCCATTGACGAAAAACGTCTTGCCCTCTATCTGCGCTACCAGACCACCCACGAGCGCGCCTTCCACAAGTGCCTGAATGACCTGCTAAAGCTAAGAGCGGAAAAGCGAAAGAATGAAATTGGGTTCGAATCGCAAAAGCGCAAACAGGAAGAACACACCCGCAAACAAGAGCAGCATCAGATGAAGAAAGACCACCACAAATGGGCTGTTGCGCTCTCCGAAGCTAAGGTCTACCACCAGAAGACTCTTACGTACCATGTGGAGGACCGGGTCAAAATTGAAAAGTGAAGAGTTTACACCTGACTGACGACGCTGAACTTGTCGAAAAAGACATTCCTCAGCCAAAGCCGCGTAAGGGCGAGCTGCTCGTGCGCGTTTACGCCGCAGGCATTACGCCGAGCGAAGTCCTCTGGTATCCCACGTTTCACACGAAGGGAGGCGAGAAACGCGCCGCACCCGTGCCGTCTCATGAATTTTCAGGCCAGATTGCCAAGTTAGGCGAAGGTATCAGCCAGCTCTCGGTAGGCGACGAAGTCTTCGGGATGAACGATTGGTTTGCGGATGGAGCATTGGCCGAGTACTGCATCACGCGGCCTGACTCGGTTGCTCCGAAGCCGTCCCGTCTGGATCATGCCGAAGCTGCGTCTGTGCCCATCGGCGCTTTGACCGCTTGGCAGGGCTTGTTCGATCGAGCCAAGCTCCGGGCCGGTGAGCGAGTCCTCATCCATGGCGGAGCTGGAGCCGTCGGTATCTTCGCCGTCCAGTTGGCGCGCTCCCTTGGCGCCCACGTGATTACCACCGTGTCGGCACAAAATGCCCAATTCGTGAAGGGGCTTGGTGCGAATGAAGTAATCGACTACAAGACAGCACCTTTCGAAAACACGGCACGCGAGATAGATGTCGTATTCGATACCGTCGGCGGCGACACTCTGGAACGCTCCTGGAATGTTCTGAAGCCCGGCGGTAGATTGGTCACCGTTGCGGCCGATCAATCCGGCAACAAGGCGTTCTTGCTGGTCGAAGCGAACCAGGCACAGCTCGTCGAAATATCGAAGCGCATTGATGCCGGCGCGCTCCGCACCGTTGTCGATACAATCCTGCCGTTTTCAAATGCGTCCGGTGCCTACGCCAGCAACGTGAAGAAGACCGGGCCCGGAAAGTTGGTGGTCGTTCTGCACTAGCTGCCCCAAGGCAGCGCCGTCTGCGATTCGATTTTCGCCGGATCTAGCTCAATACCGAATCCGGGTTCCTCCGGAAGAGGAATGTGCGCTCTGACCGGCTCCGGAGCTCGTTTTTCGAAGTGATAGTAAGACCGCATCTTGTTGATCAAATATTCGCCGAGCGGAAACGTCATCGGCGATTGGCTGGCAATTACGTGCATCGCGGCGTGAATACTGTGGCCGTGGGGAATCACCGGAACGTCGTGCAGCGACGCCACTGTGCCGACCTTGAGTAATTCGGTGATGCCACCGCACCACTCGGGATCGGCCTGTACCACCTGTACGGCGCCCGCCTCTAAGTAGTGTTCTACTTCCCAGCGCCCGTAAAAGTGTTCGCCGGAAGCGACCGGAAAATTGATGCTTCGCCGCAAAGTGACGAAGCTTTCGATCTTCTCCGGATGCATCGCTTCCTCGATCCAGCGTGGCCGATATTGTTCCACTTGGCGGGCCCATTCGAGAGCATATGTCAGGTCCCAGCCGCTGAAGGCATCGAACATGAGTTCGGTGTCGTCCCCGAGCGTCTCGCGTAAGATTTTTACCAGTTCCACATTGCGGCGCATGCCTTCTGGTCCCGCACCCGGGCCGTACCCCATAAACCATTTCTGGTTGCGGTAGCCTTCTGCCTTTACACTCAGACAGCGTTTTCGAACTGCTTCCGGCTCGAGTGAAAATCCGAGGCAGCTCGCATAGACTTCAACCGAACTGCGCGTCGGCCCGCCAAGAAGCCGGTACACCGGCACGCCGAAATGCCGTCCACGCAGGTCCCACAATGTGTTATCAATAGCGCTGATCGCCATTAGAAAAATGCCCGCGCGCGAATGCCGATTCGACCGGTACATCTCATCCCAGAGTCTTTCTCCGGCCAGCGGATCTTTGCCGATCAGAAAAGGTTTGATCTCTTCGGCGACAACTATTGCCACTTCACGATCGATCGGCCCATACAGACCGAACAAACTGTCTCCGGCATGAATGCGGAGATAAATCGCTTTGATCGGTTGCTTTCGCGTACCTCGTGGATTGTCTTTGTAGACCGTCGGCCGTTCTTCGTCGTAGATATCGAGCGGGTTCACCTGACGCTGGCCGTTGACACCCGCTTCGACCTCATGTTCGCCGCGTAGCTCGATCAATTCGAGCGAGGTGATCTTGAAGTTCTCAACCGGAGCGGCATAGGCGGCGGCCGCGCCGGCCAGCAGACTCCCGAATTCTCGGCGCGTCATGCGCTTGCCATCCGTGCCGCCATGCGCATCGCCTGTTTCATGCTATGTGCGTCCGCCTTATTCTTGCCCGCGATGTCGAAAGCCGTGCCGTGATCGACAGAAGTGCGGATAATCGGTATACCGAGCGAGATATTTACAGTCCCTGCAAAATCGAGAAGCTTCATCGCGATATGGCCCTGATCATGATACATCGCGACCACCAGATCGTA
>Ga0157369_10007434_pt1 | contig 12618 bp, 6 predicted proteins | sample C25metaG_FD_113461 | JGI IMG/M metagenome (GOLD analysis project Ga0157369, IMG submission 113461) | Corn rhizosphere microbial communities from Kellogg Biological Station, Michigan, USA - C2-5 metaG | ecosystem: Host-associated > Plants > Roots > Rhizosphere > Soil | place: USA: Michigan...
TGACCGGCGCCGTCATGTAAACCGGTGTTTTGGCCGACATGGTAGCCGAGGGAATCGCAGGAAGGCGGGAGGCACAGAGGTCGCCGCGCCCGCCGAGACAATTTGAGCAAACGCCGCAATTCGGCGTCGTGGCGATGAACACCTGGTCGCCGATTTTGACGCGCTTCACTAGCCGTCCGACTTCTTCGACAACTCCGACGCCTCCATGGCCGGCTACTGCGGCAAAGGGTGCGGTATTCGTCGTATTCAACTGCCCAACGGACGAATAGCATGTCTGCGACGCCTGCATGCGGATGACCACTTGCAGGGGATGAATCGGCAGGAGCGTTAATGTTTCCAGGGACAGGGTGTCTGCGTGGCGGACGAGACCGCGGAATTTGAGACCGGTAGTCTTGCCTGGCCCCTGGCGTTCTGCCAAAATGGATTCCGGAGTTCCGTCGATGATATCCCGGCCCCAATAAATCACACCTTTCTGCATCAGCGGCGGCCGGGGCACGGCAGATGAGAGTATGGGCGATGGAGCTGCGGGTGACTGGCCTCGTGCTTGAGATTGCGCCAACAGCGCCGTCGTGCCGCCTGCCATCAGCCCTGTGGCGCTTTTCCGGAATAGGTCGCGCCGCGAGACTGTTGATTCCTCGACCTGAGAGTGATCCTGATTCTCACTGCGGAAGCACATGCGACCTCCCACGAATTCATTCTCGAGCGAAGCAACATCGGCTGTTCCAAAGCTTGGCTCGATCAACTCTAACTCTACAACGCCCCAAGACTGTCTGGGACGTCGACGGATCCTTACTCAAAAGTCGCTTTGAGGAATGCCGCTTTTGTGGCACAAAAGTTTCACGTGCGGAGTTTGTTCTCCATAGGAAGCCGCATTTCTTGATTCAGTTCAGCTTGGCCGATCAGAAGGCGGTTAGCGCCTGAGTGAGGGGCATCCGGACACTACTTGTTCGGCGATTTGCGAACTTACAAGAGCGGGCAGGGAGCAATGGTATTCCTCATATAAGGACTCAGCTGTTGTCTCGTGTTTCGTAAAACAACTTCACATAGCCCAGTAGACCGCGCGCGTAAGAGCAACGGGAGTGCCAAGAACGATGTGGAATTGTGCCTGTTGGGTGGAGTCCGCCTTGCCCGATTTCAGGCTGGATCTCAGACGAAAGCTAAATCGTACGGCGCCGGCGCGGCGTGCCGCACGACTAGTGGGTTCCCGCGACCTTCACATTCTCGATCAATGGCATGAGTTGCGGCGAAAGATCCTTCAGAATCTGCACGGCCAGCGCGCTGGTGAATTTGTAATCGGACCCTCTTTCGCCCGGCAGAAATGCGGTCACGGTCCCATAAAAGCGGTCGCCGATCATAAATACGAACGTCGCCGTTCGGTTGACTACGCGATCGCCAGAGAGCTTCCCTCCTGGGGCGAACACCTTGAAACGATTGTCGCCTGTTCCGGTTTTACCGGCGACTGGAATCACGGCACCACTAGGCAATACGAAGGCCCTATACGCGCGCCGCCCTGTCCCGTTCTCTACTGCGCCGGACATCTGTTGCCGAACTAGAGCAGCAATCTCCGGAGCGAGCAACCGCTGGCCCGCGCCGGCCCGCGCCGCGAGCACGCTTTCCATCGGTGTGTGTTGGGCGAAATCCAATTCGCTGATGGCCAGATCCGGATATAGGAGGCCGCCATTGATCAAAATACCCGTCAACTCCGCTAGAGCCTTGGGAGTATCGCCGGAAACGCCAATAGCGGTCGCGTAGGACGGCACCAGCCCGACGAACGGGTATCCCAGCCTCCGCCAGGCCTTGCCGATCTCCCGGAACGCATCTTCTTCGAACAGAATCCGGATCCGCTTGTTCTGGGCCTCCCATCGGGTCGGATGGAACAACCATTGATAGACTTCCTGCATCTCCGTTTTGCTCTGAGTGAAAACCTCGGAAAGCGTAGCCCCTGGATGCTGTTCGCGATACGCCAGCAGCCACAGAACGAGTGGGTGCACGTGCGCCACATACCCTCGACCGGAAAGGCTGAACTTAGCCGGACCATATTTCACGTAGAGAGACTCCAAGTCCACAGAGCGAAGTAGTGCCTCCGGCACATGCTGCTTCAGGAAGATGGAAAACGCCTCCATGTCCGCCTTTGGCCTCACGGAACGGTAAATGACAGCAACGCGAAGAGGCGTGGGACGGATGCCCCGGAGCATGATCTCGAGCGCCTGGTCTGGACTTTGGCCCCGGTACTTTTCGTAGAATCGGCCCAGAAATACGCCGCCCTCTTCGTCTGCGAAGCGCCGCAGATAGCGCTCGCGTGCCGGATTTTCGGGGTCGGTCAGAATCAATGGGGAGGCGCCTGGGACCCGCCAGGTGTAATAGCCGGCGATATCGCGCATCAGACGAATGAACACGAGGTTGACCGACTGCTGGAATCCCTCCCGAACAATGACTTACATGGAAGTCGGCTAACCATCGAAGTACCGGTTTTTGTTGCCTGATGTCAGCCATTATTGGAAGCTCGCGACCTGCCAGTTGTCCAGTTTTTTGCAAGTTAGCTTGATGGCGCTCGGCATAGATTTCCTTTACCTCTTCAATCGCCAGCAGGCGTTCTTTGAATTTCGGGACCTGGCGGCCGTGAGAAGATCCTCCAGTTCGGCGTCGCCACGGACCATGCTGTAGAGCACATCCTTGATGTTGGTCTTCGCCCTTTCAGGAGTTGTGGTGCGAATGCTCTTGCCGGGTGGCGGGGAGAAGTCTGGGTCATCAAGCGGGCCTCCCACGTGCTTCTGACGGCGCAGGGTGCAATCGTCGCTGCTGGAGGAAATACATAGCTGGACGAAACACATAACGGAGAGCCCCGTCCCCTAGAGGAGCAGATTTACTATCTATGAATGGATCCCTCGCAAAATTCTGGCGAATCCCTCTGCGAACGGTCGACATCCAACGCATGTGAGGTGGGATTTCGAAAAATGTTGACTTCGCCGGTCTTGGAAATGGAATCATATCAATCTACGGCGGCAAGATACGAGTCTCTGATCCGAATTGCGGCCTCTGTTCGCGCCCAGAAAGAACCTCAGGACTTGTTCCGGCTACTGATCGAGGAACTCGGTCAAGTCATTCAGTTTGATGCAATTGCGCAGTACGATGAGAGCTCGAACAAGGTTCACTGGCACATGTGCTCGGGCTGCCGTAAACCGGATTCTGTGCCCTCGGAGGCCGACAAAGACGGTACGTTAGCTGCTTGGGTATACCGGCATCAGGAGGCGGTGGTGCTCCCCAGCCTGGACGGTGAGACACGCTTTCCCGCCTCTACCGACCTCATGCGCCGGGCAGGGTTGCAATCGGTCTGCGCTTTTCCCTTAAGCACGGCCCACCGGCGTCTCGGCAGCCTGGTGATCGCGAGTGTTCATCGTCACGCTTATTCCCCGGAAGAGATTCGATTTTGTTCACTGGTTGCTGACCAGATAGCCCTAGCAACAGATGATGCCTTCAATTTTCAATCCTCGCGGCGTGCACAGGAGCGCCTGGAGTTGCTGTTAGATTTGACCAATCGGGTGGTGTCGAACCTCAATCTGCGCGACGTGCTGAGAGAAGTCTCCGCCAACATCCGTCGGGTCATGCAATGCGACGGCGTGGGAATCGACCTGCCAAGCCCCGAAGATAAGAAGCTGAGGCTCTACGCTCTTGATATTCCGGACAAACCGGGGATCATCGAGGAGGGTTTCGAGCCTCCTGCCGACGAAAAGGCCAGCGCGCTTCGGGTATTTATATCGGGCGAACCCGTCATTCTTTCAAGGGAAGAGATCGACAAGGAGTCCTCCTTGCCCAAGCTAGGGATGCAGTCCTTGGCGCACGTGCCGCTGACAGGGCGCGGAGGCATCGTTGGAGTCCTTAGCCTGGGCAGTTGGCATGAACATGCCTTTTCGCAGGAAGATCTTGCATTTCTCGGCCAGATTGGGCGCCAAGTCGCTATCGCCGTCGAAAACGCATGGGCGTTCGGCGAGGTATCGGACCTCAGGAATAAACTCGCTCAAGAGAAACTTTACCTCGAAGGCGAAATCCGAACCGAGTTGAAGTTCGAGGAGATCGTCGGCAAGAGCGAGGCTCTGCGCCGGGTGCTACAGGACGTGGAGACTGTGGCGCCCACTGATTCAACTGTGCTGATTTACGGCGAGACCGGGACCGGCAAAGAGCTAATTGCCCGTGCTGTGCACAATTTGAGCTCGCGCCAAGCAAACGGATTCGTAAAACTCAACTGTGCTGCGATTCCCACTGGGTTGCTCGAAAGCGAAATGTTCGGCCACGAGCGCGGAGCCTTTACGGGCGCGATTTCGCAGCGTGTGGGCCGCTTCGAACTGGCCAATCGCGGCACCATGTTCCTGGATGAGATCGGTGAAGTACCGCTCGAGCTCCAACCGAAGTTGTTGCGGGTACTGCAAGAGCGCGAATTCGAACGTCTGGGCTCGACCCGGACTATGCGTACCGATGCGCGGCTGATCGCGGCCACCAATCGCGATCTCGAAGCTCTGGTAAGCGAACAGAAATTCCGTTCCGATCTGTACTATCGACTTAACGTATTCCCCGTGCGTGTCCCGGCGTTGCGCGAGCGGCCTGAAGATATTCCTCTGCTCGTCCGGCACTTCGTCCAGCAATTCAGCCGCCGCGTCAGCAAGGCGATCGACACCATCCCGTCGGAAACCATGACGACGCTGGTCAAATATCCATGGCTGGGTAACATCCGCGAGCTGCAGAACGTGATTGAACGGGCGGTGATCCTCACCAAGGGTCCGGTCTTAAACATCCCCAGCGACGACCTGCGGGTATCAAATGCGAATTCGATGGCGCTGACAGCCGCGACCGGGAGCCAGGCCACGAGTGCCAGCGGAGGCTCCCAGAATATGCGAGCTGTGCTGGACGACGCAGAGCGCCAACAGATTGTCGCGGCACTTGAACAGACCAACTGGATCGTTGCCGGACCAAACGGCGCTGCGACTCGACTGGGAATCAAGCGCTCCACGCTGCAATCGCGAATGCAAAAACTTGGCATTCGTATTTCTCGCACGGGCGTGTAAGTCAAATGCCGAAAATCCGGTAGCAAACCGGACTCTCGTCATCGGCCACCGTAGCCGGTACGCGATAGGATTCTCCAACAATCCTGGGATGCCTTGACGGATCAGGCAATTGCGCGCGATGGGGGCATAAGTCTGCGATTGGTGCGCCGCATGCATTCTCACCAGCGGAGAATCAAAATCGCCATGCTGCGGATCACATACGCGCAAACCGAAACCGAACAGCGGTGGATCCTGTGCGGACAATTAACTCGTCCCTGGGTTGCCGAGTTGCGTGCGTGTTGGGAACACGGCCGCCAAGTTGGAGTCAATGCGCGAACGGTTGTGGATCTAAGAGACGTCACCTTCATCGATGAGCGCGGAGAGAAGCTTCTGTCGGAGATGGGAAGCCATGGAGTTGTGTTCATCGCCGCCGGCGTAGAAACGAAAGATCTGTTGAAAAACCTAAAAGGCAAGGGTGAGCGTCCTCTGCGGCGGTTCATCGGGCCTCCCACCAACAATCGCGAGAAATGTGGAATTACTGAAAACGAGGGTAGCAAATGAGACTTCAGTTGAAGAAACGGACGAGAGTATTGGCCGCCGCAGTACTAGCGGGCACGGCTCTTATAGGCACCGTAGGGTGCACGTCAAAAACGAACGCATCCAGCCCGCCGCCTCCCCAGGATGTGGAGGTCGCGGTGGTGCAGCAACAAGATATCCCCATTGCGCGCGAATGGATCGGCACGTTGGATGGAATGGTTAATGCCGCAGTCAAGGCCCAGGTGGTCGGTAATCTTCTTACGCAAAACTACGCCGAAGGGTCCTTCGTGCGCAAAGGGCAGTTGCTGTTCGAGATCGATCCGAGGCCGCTGCAAGCCGCCGCCGATCAAGCCGAAGGACAATTGGCGCAGTCCAAGGCGCAGCTCTTGCAAGCGCAATCAGGATTGCTTCAAGCGCGCGCGCAACTGATGAGCGCCGAGGCGAATCAGCACAAAGCGCAGCTCGACGAAGATCGCTATATTCCGCTGGCACAGCAGCAGGCAATTACGCAGCAGGATATGGACAATGCCAAACAGACCAATCAGTCACAGAAAGCGCAGGTAGCCGCGGCACAGGCTCAAGTAGAAACTTCGCAAGCGCAGATAGAAGCCTCTAAGGCCGCGGTGACGGCTGCTGCAGCCGCGGTCGAAACGGCCAAGGTGAATTTAGGCTTCACCAAACTGGTCTCGCCGATCGATGGCATCGCAGGCGTTGCGACGACTCAGGTCGGCAATCTGGTGGGGCCTTCGACCAACGCCGTCACTACCGTTTCGACTCTCGATCCTATCAAGGCGAATTTCACGGTGAACGAGCAGGAGTATCTAAGCCTGACACGCGATTCATCCATGAATCACCTGGAACTCGAATTGGTTTTGTCGGACGGCACGGTGCACCCCTATAAAGGACGATTCTCTTTCGCCGACCGCCAGGTGGACTCGTCCACCGGTGCGATTCAGTTAACGGGACTCTTCCCGAATCCAGGCAACCGGCTGCGCCCCGGGCTGTATGGAAAGGTACACGCGTCGATTGGGACACGCACGGGCGCACTGCTGATACCACAGAGGGCCGTCAATGAAATGCAGGGTAACTATTCCGTGGCTGTGGTGGATCCGAACAATACGATTCGCTTCTCGGTGGTTAGAGTCGGGGACCAGATCGGCTCGGACTGGATCGTGGAGGAAGGCCTGAAGCCCGGTGAACGCGTAGTTACGGATGGACTGTTCAAGATCCGTCCCGGCGCGACTGTGAATCCGAAGGGAGGGAAGTAATGTCAAAGTTCTTCATTAACCGTCCCATCGTGGCGATGGTGATCTCCCTCCTGATGGTGATCATCGGAATAGTGACCATCGTACAGCTCCCGGTTTCGCAGTTCCCGGCCATCGCGCCGCCGGAAGTGCAGATTCGCGCTACCTATGTGGGCGCCGACGCGCAGACCATCGAGCAATCCGTAGCCACGCCGATCGAGCAGCAAATGAGCGGCGTCGACAACCTGAACTATATGTACTCGTTGAACGCGGCGGGCAACGGACAGATGACCATGATCGTGAACTTCGACGTGAAGAGCGATCCGAATACCGACCTCATGCTCACGCAAATGCGCCAGACGCAGGCCGCCTCGCAGCTGCCGCAAGACGTGACCAACTTCGGTGTGACGGTGCAAAAATCCGTGACGGCGCCCCTTATGGTGATGGGACTTTACTCACCGAAGGGTACCTATGACAGCAAATTTCTGGCCAATTACTCTTACATCAACCTGAACGACCAATTGACGAGGGTTCCCGGCATCGGCAATGTGCAGGTGTTCGGAGCCGGCCAATATGCGATGCGCCTGTGGATCAAGCCTGATCAATTAGCCGAGCTGGGCATCACTGTGACCGAAATCGTTTCAGCGATTCAAGCACAGAACACTGTAAATCCTGCGGGCCAGGTCGGCGGCTCGCCGTCTCCGAAGGGCCAGGAGTATACGTACTCGGTGCGTACTCAGGGACGGCTCACGTCGCCCGAAGAGTTCGGCGATATCGTCGTCCGGGAACTTCCGAATGGAGGAATCGTTCGAGTACGCGATGTCGCACGCATCGAGCTTGGCGCGCAGGATTACACGTTGTCCGGACGCATCAACGGCAAGCCTGGCGCGATTATTGCGGTATATCAATTGCCCGGCACGAACGCCGTGGACGCGGCCAAAGGCGTGCGCAAGCTGATGCAGGAAGCCAAGAAACGTTTCCCGCAAGACGTTGAATATGTGGTTTCCCTGGATACGACGGAGTCGGTGACGGAAGGCATTCGGGACATCGTGATCACGATCGGGATCGCGATCGTCCTGGTTATCATCGTCGTCTATCTGTTCCTGCAAGGGTGGCGCGCGACCTTGATACCGTTGCTCGCGGTGCCAGTTTCGTTGATCGGAACCTTCATCATGTTTCCCTTATTTGGTTTTTCGATCAACACGCTCTCCCTATTCGGACTGGTGCTGGCCATCGGCTTGGTGGTTGACGACGCGATCGTCGTGGTGGAGGCAGTGGAGAGGCACATGGAAGAAGGCATGGCGCCGAAGCAGGCGGCCTTGAAAGCCATGGAAGAAATCTCCGGACCGGTTATCGGCATCGCACTCGTGCTCTCAGCGGTGTTCGTGCCGACCGTATTTATCCCGGGCATAACAGGCCGCTTGTATCAGCAGTTCGCAGTGACCATTGCGATCTCCGTCATTCTGTCGGCATTTAACGCTCTAACTCTGAGTCCGGCGTTGTCCGCGTTGCTGCTCAAGCCGAAGACGGAGAGTCACGGGCTGTTGCGCTGGTTTTTCAACTGGTTCAATCGGATGTTCGAGCGCACCACCCATAGCTATATTCGTTGGTCCGGCGCGCTGATCCGCAAGAGCGCGATCGCGTTCCTTATTCTGGTAGCCGCCGGGCTAGGCGGTTTATTTTTCAGCAGTAAAGTTCCGGTGAGTTTCCTGCCGGGCGAGGATCAGGGCTATATGTTCATGCACCTTCAACTTCCCAACGCGTCGTCGCTCGAGCGCACCGAAGCCGCAGCCGCGAAGGTTGAGGAGATCCTGATGCATACACCCGGCGTGAAGTACACCACGACCGTGGCGGGCTTCAGTCTCTTGAGTTTTGTCAGCATCCCCTATACCGGCCTATTCTTCGTCACGTTGGATGACTGGAAGGATCGTACCAGTCGTGAAAAGCAGTATCAGGAGATCGTGCAGCATGTGAATCGCGAGCTCGCGAAGCTTCCCGACGGCATCGCCATAAGCTTCCCGCCTCCTGCGATTCCGGGTGTTGGCACGTCGGGCGGATTTAATTTTGTACTGGAAGACCGCGCCGGCAAAGACGTGCCGTTCCTCGCCGAGAATCTGCAAAAATTCATAGCTGCGGCCTCCAAACGCAAGGAAATCGCGCCCGGCCTGATCAGCACGTTTCTGCCAAGTGTTCCGCAGCAATTTCTAGAGGTTGACCGAGAGAAGGCGCTGAAGCAAGGCGTGCCATTGAACGATGTGTATCGAACCGTTCAAGCCTACATGGGTGGACTGTTTGTTAACTACTTTAGTCGCTTCGGGCGCCAATGGCAGGTCTACGTGGAGGCCGAAGGCGAGTATCGCAAGAACCTGGACAGCGTCGGCCAGTTCTACGTGCGCAACGCGCAGGGTCAGAAGGTCCCGCTATCCGCGCTCACGAAATTCGAAACGCGCCCAGGACCCGAGTTCACCATGCGCTATAACCTCTACCGATCGGCGCAAATCATCGGCGGAGCAGCACCGGGATATAGCTCGGCCCAGGCGATGAAGGCACTGGAAGAGACATTCGATCAGACCATGCCCAGCGAGATGGGCTACGACTACATGGGCATGTCGTATCAGGAAAAGAAAGCACAGGAAGGGGTACCCACATGGGCGATCTTCTCGTTCTCGCTGCTGTTCGTGTTCCTGATTCTGGCGGCTCTATACGAGAGCTGGACACTGCCGTTCAGTGTGCTATTGAGCACTCCTGTCGCTCTGTTCGGCGCGTTCGCGGTGCTGTGGCTGCGGCGCTGGCTCATGGGCCTGTTCCTGCCCGCATACATGGTCCAGATCGAAAACGACGTCTATTCGCAGATCGGACTGGTGATGCTGATCGGTCTGGCGGCGAAAAACGCGATTCTGATCGTGGAGTTCGCGAAAACGAAATTCGAGCAAGGCATGGGACTGGCGGAAGCGGCACTGGAGGGAGCCAGGCTGCGCCTGCGACCGATTTTGATGACCTCGTTCGCGTTCATTCTGGGCTGCGTGCCCCTTTGGACTGCGTCGGGTGCAGGCTCGGTGGGCCGTCAGATCATGGGCACGACGGTGATTGGCGGAATGCTCGCCGTCAGCGCAGTCGGTATCTTCCTGATCCCGGCAATTTTCTACGTGGTGGAGAAATTGTCCGGAGCAAAAGAAATCGGCTCAAATATGGCGCCTGAAGGGGCGCTGGGAGACTGAGCATGAAAGACTCACTGATTGCCGTAACGGTCGCCGCGGGACTCTTGAGCAGTTGTGCCGTCGGGCCGAACTATTCGCGTCCCGCAGTTCCGGTGCCGCAAAACTTTCGTGCCCCGGAGCCTCTGCCTGCGCCGCGGGCCGCGTCGCTCGCGGATCTGAAGTGGTTCGAAATCTTCAAAGACGAACAGCTGCAGGAGCTGACACATACTGCGCTGGTACAAAACTACGATCTGCGCGATGCCGTGGCGCGCGTCGAGCAGGCCCGCGCGAATCTCGGCATCACCCGTTCGAACCAATTTCCGCAGGTGAGCGCCAGCGGCGATATTCAGTTCACGCGCCTTTCGCGCGATGGAAACCTGCCGCTGCCAGCCTCATTCGTGCCGAGCCAAAATCGCAACTGGGGAGAGGCATCGCTCAATCTGCTGTCCTTTGAAGTCGATCTTTGGGGACGCCTGCGCCGTTCCAGCGAAGCCGCGCGCGCTACTCTTCTGAATGCGGAAGAGAATCGTAAGGCGGTCGTCATCACCCTCGTCAGCGCTGTTGCTACCGATTATTTCAGCCTGCTGCAGCTGGACTATGAGTTGGAGATCTCGCAGCGTACCCTTAGCACGCGCCGCGAATCGCTGCGCCTGATGCACGACCGCCAGGGAGGTGGAGTTGCGACCTTGCTGGATCTTCGCCAAGCCGAGCAGTTGGTCAGCAGCGCCGCGCAGACGATACCAACGCTGCAACAACAGATTGAACAAACCGAGAATCAAATCAGCCTTTTGGTTGGGAAGAACCCCGGCAGCATAGTCCGCGGCCGCAAGTTCATCGACCAGGAAATGCCGCCTGAAGTGCCCGCGGGACTGCCTTCTTCTCTGCTCGAACGCCGGCCCGACATCCGCGCCGCGGAACAGGCATTGATCGCGGCGAACGCGAACATTGGCGTGGCAAAGGCGGCCTATTTTCCGCAACTGAGCCTCAGCGGTCTGCTTGGCGGCCAGAGCTCGCAGCTGGCGAGCCTGTTCAGAGGTCCGCATAGCACCTGGAGCTTCGTTCCGCAGGTCAGCCAACCGATCTTCACCGCAGGCCGTCTCAAGGCGAATGTAAAGCTCGCGGAGGCCGAACGTACTAGCGCCCTGGTCCAGTATGAGAGAACCATTCAGACCGCTTTCGGCGAAGTCTCCAACGCATTGATCGCGCATCAGAGAACTCACGAGAGCCGCCTTGAGCAGGAACGTCTGGTCATGGCGCTCCAGGATCGTACTCGCCTCGCTTACGTTCGGTATCGCGGAGGAGTAGATACTCAGTTGAACGCACTCGACGCCGACCGCGATCTCTTCCAGGCGGAGTTGTCGCTGGCGCAGATCCGTTTGAGCGAGCTTCTGAGCGTGGTGCAGCTCTATAAGGCTCTAGGCGGCGGCTGGCAGTAGCCGGAGCCAAGCCAAAATGCCGAGGCCTCGGCAGGTGCCCGGCAGAACCGTGCCGACACATCGACACCTGCGACTCAAAACCGCGGATTTCATAGAGTTTTCGCGCAATTGCAGCGGTACTTCACGTGCGTTGTAACTGTCGGAGATCAAGAGAATGAAGAGTGAGGCGTTGCAATATTACATGCATGATGGACCCTCGGCATTTCGGTTTGAACTGGCGGGGAATCTCAACAATGAGGCAGCACGCGATCTTGACCAGGCTTGGCGCACTGCTTCCTCCATGATCGGCGACCGCGCCTTGGTCGTCGATATGACTTTCGTCACTGGCGCTGAAGAAGACGGGCGCTCCCTGCTCTCCCGCTGGTATGCCGAAGGCGCGCAGCTCATCGCCAGATCGAAAGTCTCACGCGCCTTGGCCGAGGTAATCGTAGGCGGGCCTCTACCCGAGTTCGCATCCGCCGGCAATCCCGCCGCGGTGCGGACATGGCAGCCGTTTCACACATCGTTCGGGGCGCTGACGCTCTTGATTGCTTCGATGCTGCTGCCGGTGCGGGCGCACGCCGCCAATCTGAAAGCCGAAACTGTCGCCGCTTGGGATGAGTACGTGCAATCGGTCAGCGTCACCTTGCAGGATCGTGTTCGCCGCGGCAGCAGCTTCCTATGGACCTACGAAGAGCCCGAACGCATCGCGAAAGTGCATGGTGGCGAGATCGTCGTGGCTCCAGCGCCCGGACCGAGCCCCCGAAAAGTGCCCGGAGGATTGATTCACCATTGGGTCGCCGCGGCATTTCTCCCCAACGTTAAGCTAGACGACATTCTCGAAATTACGGAGGACTACGATCGCTACCAAGAGTTCTACCGGCCGTCGGTAATTGCGTCCAAAACGGTCGCTCGCGAGGGCTCCATTGACTACTTTTCGATGCAGCTGATGAACAAAGCATTCTTCCTGAAAACAATGATCGAGGCGGACTATCAGTCGACGAACGTGCGCCTGGATGATCGGCGGTTCTATAGCGTTTCGAGAAGCACGCGCGTTCAGGAAATTCAAGATTTCGGCCGGCCAAGCCAGCATCGGATGCCTGAGGGTCAAGGTGGCGGTTACATCTGGAAGCTGTTTAGCATCGGTCGCCTTGCTCAGCGTGACGGCGGAGTCTATATCGAAATCGAA
>Ga0157369_10007435_pt1 | contig 12615 bp, 16 predicted proteins | sample C25metaG_FD_113461 | JGI IMG/M metagenome (GOLD analysis project Ga0157369, IMG submission 113461) | Corn rhizosphere microbial communities from Kellogg Biological Station, Michigan, USA - C2-5 metaG | ecosystem: Host-associated > Plants > Roots > Rhizosphere > Soil | place: USA: Michigan...
ATATATCAGAAAAAGGGCAAAGGCTCAAAAAAGTCTGAAAATATTTTTTCAATAACATTTTTCCAAAAAAGTAAGAATAAAAAAACCGCCTCAAATTTTTGATTTTGAGACGGCTTCTTTTTTTATTTCATTTCCATCGAAAAAAATGCAATAGGCAAAAATTACGTCACCAGATTTTAACCCTAAGACTGTCAGAACTATACATTGGAGGCTATAGGATTTACGTTGAAATATACGGCTAAACGGTGTCTTTTTGCCTTGCTTCCCTTTGTGATAAAAACAAACCTATCATCACCAACATTACGCCAACTACTGTGTACAAGCTGATAACATCATGGAGAATTATGGCTGCTATTGCGAACCCAAAGGTGGGACAAAGAAACAGCCACATGCCTGCTTTTACTGCATTCTTTTTTAAAAGCCAAAGCCACAATTGTATCGCAAAAATTGAAACAAAGACAGCAAGCCACAAGGTTCCTCCCCAAAATTTCGCATCAAAATGATTCTTGCCCGGATGATATTCAAAAATAGTAAATGGCAAAAGCAATAGCCCGCCCAGCATAGTTTGCCAGCCATTAATAGTCACAATGCTTAGGTTGTTCCATTTTTTTGCAGAAAAATAAATTGCTCCCGCCGAATAAGAAATCATGCTGAATAATAATAAAAACAATCCGCTGAGGGTCATGGAAGCATCTTTCAGCAACGGCCAGGAGGCGATGAAAACGCCTGCTGTTCCTAACAGTAAAGCAACAAATATTTCAGTTTTTAATTTTTTCTTTAAAAAAAATAGTGAGGAAAAGCTGATGAATAATGGATTGGTGGCTATGGCCAGCGCGCCTACTCCGGCAGTTACCTCCTGCATGGCAATTACGTAGCAACCGAGATAAATGGTAATATTCAAAAGTCCGTAAATGAGAATCTGGCCCCATTGTTTTTTGACAGGTAACTTCTGCCTTAAAAATAAATGTGCGAAAATTAGCATGATTATTCCGGCGACGGCAAACCTGACCTGTGCTATCACCAGCGGTTGAGAAGAATCCAATGCAATTTTGGTAGCTGTAGAGGCAGAAGCCCATAGAAATGCAAAAACAATTCCTGCAATAATCCACTTATATTCCTGCTTGATGGTAAAGATTTGTTTTTAAGATAAAAATTGTGTAGCTATGAATATTCCGGTGATTTCTCTTTTTTGGTAAAATAAATAATCCCGATTATTCCTGAAATGATGAGCGCTGAAGAAATTAGCTCAGCCTGGGTTGGATGAAATCCAAAAATAGAATACTGCGTATCAACCCTTATTTTTTCAATAAAGAATCTTTCAATCCCATTCATGATAAGGTAAATGCAAAATAAAACTCCCGGCACTTTTATGTTCTTTCGTATTCCCCATAAAATGAAAAATAAAATGAAGCAGGTGATGATTTCGTACAAGGGCGTGGGAAAAACCGGCAATGGTAAAGCTCTGCAATATTTTCCTTCACAATCAGGAAGAACAATTCCATCTTCATTTACATTGTGAGGATAGGTGTAAGCGAAAAACCAGTCAGGAAGCCAGTCTGGCCCTCTAAAGCTTTTGTGAGGTACATTATCCAGTGAAGTTTGGATACGATCTGTTACCATTGTAGTTTTGCCGTCGGGATCCGTAACGGTCCCCGACAAAAAATAAGTAGAATATTTCTGTAGATTCTGCCGGAATTCGTCGGGTGCAGCCGGAACTACATGGCCGGGAACATCGGAAACATAAGCGCTGTTAAAAACGCCCCAATCGCCATCGCCTGCAACCATACAGCCCATGCGGCCAATAGCATAAGCAATCATTAAAGCAGGTGCAGCGGCATCTACCAGGTGAAGCAAACCGATGCCCTTTTTTTTTGCATAAATAAGAATAGCAATGGCAGCCACGATTAGTCCGCCATAAAATGTAAGTCCGCTTGGCGCAATTAAATTAGCAATCGGATTGGCAATAAATCTGTCCCAGTTCTCGAGGTTATCAAATATTTTGGCACCAATAATTCCGAATACTAAAGCAAATATCACAATATCGCCTACCCGGTCGTGCGGCCAGATTCTAATTGTTCTTCTTTCAGGTTTGGAAAGCTTTTGCTTACTTTTTTCTTTATATTTTAAATAAATAAGAACTCCGGCAATTATTAATCCACCCAGCCAGCTTCCTTCAGAAGAAAAAATATATTCCTGAAGGTCTATTCCATGCTGGCGGCTAGCCATAAAGGCGCCGATTAATTTGTAGCCAAAAACAAATCCAACGAGACCATTAATAAATAATTCAAGGAAGGAGGCAGGCTTACCGGTAGTGATGGTTTCTTCGCGCGGCAATAAAAGCCCTTGTTTTTCTTTTCTTTTTAATTCCCTGGTTAAAAAATAAGCTGCGGCAATAAATGCGAGCGCCACGAAAATTCCGAAGGTGTAAAAAATCTTAAAAGCATTAACTTCCCAACCAAACCAGTCCTTTAAAACAAAATATAAATTTGGATACATGTTTGTCTTTTAGCTTTGGAAAAAATCATTGCCGATCTTTTACAAAAAAGAAATAAAAATAAAAACCTTCAAAATTATGAAGGTTTTATTTTAAAAAACTATTTAGCAATAGGCTTCAAAAGCTGCAGAAAGATTATTTGCAATCATTGTGGCTGTAGCGCCTTCAATATTGTGCCTTTCAAGAAAATGCACAAGCTCTCCGTTTTTAAATAAAGCTACAGAAGGGGATGATGGCGGATAAGGCAACAGATGCTCGCGAACTTTTTGAACTGCTTCAAAATCAAATCCGGCAAAAGATGTTGCAAGATGATTTGGTTTTTTTTGGCTAGATTCCAAAGCAAGCAATACACCGGGCCGTGCAGTGCCTGCTGAGCAACCACACACCGAATTGATTACAAATAATGTTGTGCCTTCTTTTTTTAACTCTGCTTCAACCTGTTCGGGGGTAACCAAATCTTCAAACCCATTTTCGGTTAATTCCTCTTTCATCGGAATTACAATTTCCTGTGGATACATACGCGTTAATTTTTAATTTCAGTGTGCAAATTTACAACAGTTTCTTCTTTTAATGACATCCGGATATCATAAAACTTTGGAAATAATGTCATGCAAAAAATCAGCTATAAGACATTTTGTCTCAATAAGTTAGCAATATTACAGCTAAAAGCGGTTGGTATTTAATTTGACTGGTAGTAGGAAATTTTTAATAACAAAAAACACAAATACTATTATGACAACCTTAAAATTCAACCAGCCAACACTGAAAACTATTGACAGTTTTCTTGACGGTTTATTAGCCGAAATGCCTGTTGCCAATCAAAACAGTAATTTCAACTTCCCCGCTGTGAACATTACCGAAACAAAGGATAATTATGAACTGGATTTAAATGTTCCGGGCAGAAACAAAGAAGATTTTAAAATTACTGTTGACAAAAATATCCTAACTGTTTCTTACGAAAAGAAAGAAGAAGAAAAAGACGACAGCAAAAAATTCATTAAGAAGGAATTCAGCAGCCGCTCTTTCAAAAGGTCTTTCAACCTTGACGAAAAAATAAACGCTGAAGCAATTAATGCAAAGTATGAAAACGGAATCCTATCATTGACTCTTCCTATAAAAGAGGAAGTGAAGGTGATGCCCAAAGAAATTGCAGTAAGCTAACCTTGCAACCAGGATTATTATAAAAACCTTCTCAATATTTGGGAAGGTTTTTTTTTAGCAAATAGAAGTGGCCGAATATAAAGTACTTTAATTAGATTAAATTTGGTTAATATTATTCTGAAAAAATCGTATTAAGATGACGCAAACAGTGACTATAGATATTTTGAATCAAAAAGCAATTAAATTGTTAAAAGAACTGGAGAACCTCCATCTCATTCGTCTTCGAAAAGACAAAAATCAATCAGATGCAACCATCTTCCCTGTAGCTAAATATAAAGGAAAAATGAAAAAGCAATCTTTAACGGAAATTGATGAGCAACTAAAAGAACTACGAAGCGCATGGGATTAAATTATTTATGCGATACTAATACCATAATTTATTTTCTGCAACGACAATTTTCTGAGGCTGCAGAATTATATATTGATGAATTGTTTAAAAGAGAGCAACCGGTAATGTCAACTATTACAGAAATTGAGCTTTTGAGTTGGAAATCTGTTTCAGAAACAGACGATGAAATTATTAAAAAATTTATAGGCGATTCAAAAGTTATAGAATTAGAACCGGCAATAAAAACGAAAGCTTCCGAAATCAGAAAAAAAACAGGCATTAAGCTTCCGGATGCAATCATAGCCGCCACTGCCCTTGTTTATAATCTTACCTTAATCACGCGCAATGTAAAAGACTTTAAGAAGGTCGGTGAGATATCAATCGTAAATCCATGGGAAATGTAATCACCTGGGTGAACAAATAAATAACAACGATTTTTGTTTTACTCAAAAATCTTTATTTATATCCTAATATTTTCAACATGCTTTGGGCGCTCTGCTGCTTTGCATACAACCAATCTACCAGCTTGCCATTTTTATCGTAATCCAAAACGACATATTTTGGCGACGGTATCAGGCAATGTTTAATTCCGCCATAACCGCTTATCTGGTCCTGGTACGCACCGGTATGAAAAAATCCGACATATAAAGGTTCTCCCTCGCCTATTTTTGGTAAAAAAACTTCATTGATGTGCTCTTCGGAATCATAATAATCATGGCTGTCGCAGGTGATGCCGCCGAGCGTTACTCGCTGGTATTCATTTTCCCATTTATTGATGGGCAGCATTAAAAATTTTTCGCCTATGCCCCATGTGTCCGGCAATGTGGTGATAAAAGAAGAATCAATCATATACCAGGTTTCGCGATCATTTTGTCTTTTCTCGCCAATAACGCTGTAAATATGAGCCATGCTTTCACCAACCGTATAGCTGCCAAACTCAGTGAAAATATTGGGCATCGGAACCTTACTTTTTTTACAACCAGCCTTTATATTTCTTACAATTTCGTTGATCATAAACTGGTAATCATAATCAAACCCTAAGGAATGTTTTATCGGGAAGCCGCCGCCAATATTTATCGAATCCAGTTCGGGGCAAATTTTTCTGAGTTGGCAATAAAGATTGATAACCTTATTTAGCTCGCTCCAGTAATAAATATCATCTTTAATTCCTTTGTTCAGAAAAATATGAAGCATCTTTAGCTGGAAACGGTGTTCATTTCCTTCAATTTCATCTACATAAAATTCAAGAATATCTTTTGCGCGTATGCCTAACCGTGAGGTGTAAAATGGAAAGTTAGGTTCTTCCTCAGCAGCTACCCGTATGCCGATATTAAAAGGAACCCTTACTGATTTACGGTAGGCTTTCAGTTCTTCTTTATTATCAAGAACAGGAATCACATTTTTAAATCCCGTATTAATTAATCGTGCAATCCGGCTTGTGTAAGTTTTTTGTTTAAAGCCATTGCAAATTATAAACGTGTCCTTGGTGATTTTTTTTCTCGCAAATAATTTATGAATGATTTCAATGTCATAAGCATAGCTTGTTTCCAGGTGTATATTGTGTTTCAACGCTTCTTCCACGATAAATGAAAAGTGGGAGCTTTTGGTGCAATAGCAATAGTTGTATTTTCCTTCGTACTTATGCTTCTTGAATGCATTCGCGAACATTTTTTTAGCCTTATTAATTTGCATCCCTATTTTGGGCAGATAGGTAAATTTCAGCGGCGTTCCATATTTATCAATCAAGGCTTTTACATCTACATCGTTGTATTCCAAATATCCATCCTTAAGATCAAAACCTTCCTGGGGGAAATTGAACGTTTGATCTACGAGGTCGTTATAGCTGTTATTCATTCAAAACTTTTAAGATTTTAAAAAAATTATACAAATGTAATAGAATGAAATAATTACTCTATAAAAAAACCGTTCCGCATTTTGACGGAACGGTTACAGAATAAAAAAATTGATTAAAAGTTATTTCACTGATTGAACCAGTTTTTTGAAACTTTCCGGTTCGTTCATAGCCATATCAGCAAGAACTTTCCTGTTTAGGCCAATATTTTTTTCGTTTAATTTATTAATGAACTGGCTGTAGGTCATTCCTTCAGCCCTTACCGCAGCGTTGATACGAGTAATCCACAAGGCGCGGTATTCACGCTTTTTCAGCTTACGGCCTACGTAGCTATAGGTAAGCCCTTTTTCCATTACATTCTTTGCAACGGTATAAACGTTTTTTCTTTTTCCGTAATAGCCTTTGGCGGCTTTGAGTATTCTTTTTCTCCGTGCCCTTGATGCTACTGCATTTGATGAACGTGGCATAATATAATATTTTTATTTTTTTGAAATTGTTATCTTAATTTTTCTTTTTGAACCATTATTTCATTCTAAGCAGCCTCAACACGAAGGGCCTGTTAGCATCGCTGATAGTTCCTTTCTTGCGAAGCGCGCGTTTGCGTTTGTTTGATTTTTTGGTAAGAATGTGGCGTTTAAAAGATTTCTGATAAGTAATTTCACCCGTTCCGGTTACTTTGAAGCGCTTCTTAGCGCTGGAGTTGGTTTTAACCTTTGGCATTTTACAATATTTTATTTTTACACCCTCGCCGGCGCCCCGAACAGACGGGAACTTATGGAGCCATGTGGGCAATATGTTTTTAGAAATAATCCTTTCGCCAAAACATAAAAAGCCGAAAGGGCTGCAAAAGTAATAAAATGTTTTGAAAAAAGACTCATAAAGCCTTAAGCCTGGTTGGGAACCTTACTCTTACCCGATTTTAATAATTATTTTTCCATCCGTACTGTGCGATTCAATGGCTTTGTGGGCTTCAGCTATTTCTTCGAGGTTAAAAACCTTATCGATTTTTACTATCAATTTTTTTTGTTCCATCAGCGAAGCTATTTGCCTCATTTGTTCTCCATCGGGATGCATCATTGGCCAAATGAGTTCTACTTCTTTCTGCTTTGCAAGTTCAATGGCTTTTGGGTCGTTTTTAGTGGACGAAGGAAGACAAACCACTTTCCCGCCCGTTTTCACACACAAAAAAGAGCGGTATAAAACGTCGCCACCCATGGCATCTAAAACAGCATCGCCATTTTTGAAAATCTCATCGAATTTTTCTTTCTTATAATTAATGAACTGGTCAACGCCAATCTGCTTTAAAAACGCCTCATTGTTTTCTGACGCAGTGCCTGCCACAAATGCTCCATTTAATTTTGCAAATTGAACCGCAAGATGGCCAACGCCCCCCGCAGCAGCCTGTATCAAAACTTTTTGTCCTTTTATAATTTTCAAATGTTCGTTAATCGCCTGGTACGCCGTAAGGCCTGCAAGAGGAACTGCCGCCGCTTCTTCAAATGAAACATTTGAAGGCTTTTTTGTCAAAAGTTTCGGATCAGCCACTGCAAATTCTGCGTAAGTTTTTCCTAAACCAGGAAATCCGATGCAGCCGAAAACCTCGTCATCCTTTTTGAATTGAGAAAGATTTTTTCCCACGCTTTCAATTGCTCCGCTTACGTCCCAACCTAATATTGCAGGCAGCTTCAGCGTTTTTGCCCTGGCGTTGGTGCCGGCTCTTACTTTGGTATCAACAGGATTTATTCCCGCGAATTTTATTCTAATCAAAACCTCATCATCTTTTGGAATAGGCCTTTCCATTGTGACGTTTTTTAAAACTTCAGGAGGACCAAATTGATTGATAATAACTGCTTTCATGGTTTATTTTTAAAAAATCAATTGCATTCCGCACGTTTTTTAGGCCTGATGATTAACCGTAAAGTGGGATTATTGGTAATGAACGACCAAAACCAGCTAAAAGCCAGCTTCACCTTATTTCTGAAACCCACCAGCGGAATGATATGAACAAACAGCCATATCAGCCAGGCAAAAAATCCGGTAAAAGAAACTTTGGGGAGATCTGCCACCGCTTCATATTTTGAAATGATAGCCATACTTCCCTTGTTATTGTAGGCGAAAGGTTTTAAGTCTTTGCCGGATTCCATCCTCCTAAAATTTTCACCCAAGAGAGTGCCTTGCTGAATAGCTACCTGTGCTAGTTGCGGATGACCGTCAGGATAATTCTTATCTGTGGTTTGCAAACAAATATCGCCAATCGCAAAAATATTATTGGATTCCTTTACCTTGTTAAATTCATCCACCAGTATTCTTCTGCCACGTCCAACCTGTGAAGGCAATATTCCCGGCACGTCACGCCCCGTTACACCCGTAGTCCAGATTAATGAATTAGTTGGAATTCTTTTTCCATCGGCCAAAACTACCTCCCCGTTTACATAATCTTTTACGATGGCGTTCAGCGTAATTTGAACGCCTAAATTTTTCAACACTTTTTCAGATGATTTTTGCGCTGTATGGCTCATTGGCCCGAGCAATGTTGGCGAGGCATCTATCAAATGGATTTTGGAAATGCCCCTGTGGATTTCAGGATATTCATTTCTGAGAATTGTTCGGCCCATTTCTGCCAGCATGCCTGCTATCTCTACGCCAGAGGGCCCTCCGCCGGCTATCACAATATTCAGAAGGCTTTCTTTTTCCTTCGGGTCTTTAGTAATGGCTGCTTTTTCAAGATTCAGCAACAGGTGATTCCGCATATTAATAGCATCGTCAATTGACTTCATGGGCAGGGCATAATTTTTTACATTCTGTATCCCGAAAAAATTCGTTTCCGTTCCAACAGCGATTACGAGATAATCATATTCCAGCGTCCCATTCGTTGTTTCAATTTTATTTTCTTCCGGTATTACTTTTGTAAGTGCGCCGTAATGAAAATTCATATTGCTTTTTCCTTCAATCATCCTGCGGTAAGGATAGCTTATATTGGACGGTTCAATAAAAGCGGTTGCTACCTGGTAGAGCAAAGGAGGGAAAAAATGATAATTATCCGGGTCTACAATTGTGACCTGGAACCGCCGGTCTTTCCACAATTTTTTCATTAAATTAATTCCGGCAAAGCCGCCACCCACCACTATTATTTTTTTCACTTCTAATTTGTTTTACTTGGTTTTTATAAATCTTTAAAATTAGAGAATGTGTAATTTTTAGCGTTACCACATCAGGAATATTTTCTTTATCCTTTTATCATTTGTGGAATCTCTCAAATTTTGTTCCTCAATTATTTGGCAGTGATGGAAACAGACAGCACGTCATTATTTAAATTTCTAATAAGTAAAATAAAAAACAGATTCATTTATTCTTTTACTACCACAGGGTTCTTATGGTTATTTACAAATTTGAAATGTTTTTGCTGACCATGCAATATGCCTTGCTAATCGATTAAAAAACAAAGTAAATTTGGAAAACAAATTCATTTACCATTTCAACACTACATAATGGAAGACAATATTTGCGAGCACATAGAAGAGATTAAAGAACTCAAATTACCTAAAGACCTTATTTGCGAGGAGTGCATTAAAACCGGCGACCAGTGGGTTCATTTAAGAACCTGCCAAACGTGCGGAGTTACCTTATGCTGCGATTCTTCGCCGAACCAGCACATGAGTAAACATCATAACCATACACATCATCCGGTGGTAATTTCGGCGCAGCCCGGCGAAAATTGGCTGTGGTGTTATGAAGATGAAGTGATGGTAGAATATGAATAATTACGGATTATTTGTAAGCCTATCAGAAATATCTTTTAATGATGCGCAGTTTGTGAGTTCGTTGTTTTGTTTCCAGGTTTAAAATGCCGTCGGTATCTATTTTATCAATCCGCACTTTGCCTGCTGAATGGATGATTTCATTTTCGTTTAGTAAAATGCCCACATGTGTGATGCGGCCTTCTTCATTGTCGAAAAATGCAAGGTCGCCACAGTGAGCTTCCTGCAAAAAATTCACCGTAGCGCCTTTTTCTGCCTGCTGCCACGCATCTCTTGGTAAAGAATAATTTAAGAATTTATATACCATTTGCGAGTAGCCACTGCAATCAATTCCAAACACCGATTTGCCTCCCCATAAATAAGAAGTATTTAAAAATTTGAAAGCTATTTGTTTGATAATTTTTGAGCTGATCTTAATTTCTTCAGGCTCCCAGGTTTTACCCTTAAAGTGAACCAGGTTTTTTCTCCAGAAAGCCGTTCCGTTTTTGAAAGCGCTTACCGCGCTTCCCATTGGCACATACATAATATGTCCATTATAGTCCACTTCGTTTATCCATTCCTGGGTAAGGCCTTTGTCGTTTTTATTAAAAATATCTTCATCGATAGGAACCACATGGCTTTGCTGCACCCAGCCCTCGTATCCGTCAAATCTTAACTGAATTTTTATCCAATCACCGTTTTTTTCAATGACCAAAGATTTTTCACCAAACAATTGTTGCGACACCATTTCCGATTTATGTGAAGGCGCGGATCTCATGGGGCTGGTGCCTACACAACACACTAAATATTCCATAATATCTGTTGCAGTTTTGTGCAAATGTAACTTATGGAATTTTATTAAGTTTACATCTAACTAAAAAAAGACTCTTTGCTGCCTGGAAAATACGACCATATTGATGACGCTGAACTGCTGCAAAATTTTTACAAAGATCATGATAATAAATGGCTGGGTATTTTGTTGCCCCGTTATACCTTGCTTTTATTGGGTGTGTGTATGAAGTATTTAAAAAATGAGGAGGATGCGCGTGATTGTGTGCAGCAGATATTTTTAAAGGTGATAAATGAATTACAAAAATATAAGGTAGAATATTTTAAGAGCTGGATTTATATGATTGCGAAAAATCATTGTTTGATGAAGCTTCGCGACAAAAGCAAAATAGTGGAGCTGAGCGATCACGTCGCTATGGAGCCAGGCATGGATACGGATAAAAAAATACATATTGAAAAAGATGAACTTTTGCAAAGAATGGAGATAGCGCTAAATAAATTGAACGCCGAACAAAAGCGGTGTGTTAAATTATTTTATCTTCAAAAAAAAACTTATTCTGAAATTGCTGAGATAACCGGCTTTTCAGCAATGCAGGTAAAAAGCCATTTGCAAAATGGAAAAAGAAATTTAAAATTATTGTTGGAAAACCCAACCTAATAAAGTTTTGAATGAACTATGATTTATTAAACATATTATCCAACAGCAATAAGGATGTTGACAACCAAAAGTTGATGGATTATCTCAGCGATAAGTTATCTGCTGAGGAAAAGCATGAATTTGAAAAATCACTTTTGGATTCGGAATTGGAAAATGATGCCGTTGAAGGACTTAGCCAGTTTAAAAATAAAAAAGATCCGCTTCTTTATGCGGAGGAATTAAATCTAAATCTTAAGCATCAGCTACAGAAGAAGAAAGCTTTGAAAAGTAAGAGAACTATCCGCGATTTGCGTTGGCTGTATGTAACAATAATTCTGATTCTTGCTTTTGTAATAATCGCCTTTTTTATTCTATTTAAATTTTTGCGATAGCAGGTTTCCTAATTGGTGATTAGGCTTGCGCCTTCAATTTCATCGTTTTTGGTTTCTACAATTATTTTTTCAGTAAACGCTGTTGATATAGACAGCCCAACGTAATCGGCTGCAATCGGAAATTCTTTATAGCTTCTTTCTACCAGCACCAGTGTTTGAATTTTTTTTGGATAATAATCAAGAAAGGGCTTTATAGCATATAGTAAAGTTTTGCCGCTGTTAGCCACATCGTCTGTAATAATAATTACTTTATTGTCCAGGTTGGTTTTTTCAGAAAGTGAGATATATTTTGGATCCCTTTTATCCAATGCAATCTCGATGAGTTTTACATCGCCTTTGAAAATATCTTTTAGAAATGAATGTAAAATCCGTGAAATAATTTTGCCATTCTCTTTAATGCCTGCTAAAATTACCTGGTCTTCATTTATATTTTGTTCAGCGATTTCATAGGCCATCCTTTGCAATTTTCTGTAAGCAATTTCTTTAGATAAAATATTGTGAGCCGCCATGCTGTTGTGATTTTTTAAGCCAGCAATTTACAATTTATCGCGTTTAATATTTTTTTGCAAGATAGTTCTGATGAATTGGATACTCCAGTATTCCTCGTCTTAATTTCTTTACCTTAGCAATTATCTTTTTCTATGCAACTGTTTCAACAAATAGCATTCATACTCCTGGTGGCTTTTGCGATTATTTTTTTCGGGCTAAAGGTGAAAGAAATAAAATCAAACATCAATCTCGGAAAGGAGAAAGATATCTCTGACCATAAGGCTGAGCGTTGGAAAAATATGCTGCTGCTGGCTTTCGGCCAAAAAAAAATGTTTCGGTATCCACTGGTAGCGGTATTGCATTTTATTATTTATGCCGGATTTATTATTATCAACATCGAAATTTTTGAAATTATTCTTGATGGACTTTTTGGAACTCATCGGTTATTTGCTGCTCCACTTGGCAGCTTTTATACTTTTGTTATTGACTTTTTCGAAATATTAGCCGTGGGCGTTTTGTTATCCTGCGTTGTGTTTTTGATTAGAAGAAATATGCTAAAGCTCAAAAGATTTATTGATGATGATCTTGATGGATGGCCGCGCACAGATGCAAATCTTATATTAATAACGGAAATTATTTTGATGGGTTTGTTTCTTACAATGAACGCCGCCGACAGGGCCTTACAATTGCAGGGAAACCCGCATTATGTAGATCATGGAAGTTTTATTTTTTCAGG
>Ga0157369_10007437_pt1 | contig 12613 bp, 9 predicted proteins | sample C25metaG_FD_113461 | JGI IMG/M metagenome (GOLD analysis project Ga0157369, IMG submission 113461) | Corn rhizosphere microbial communities from Kellogg Biological Station, Michigan, USA - C2-5 metaG | ecosystem: Host-associated > Plants > Roots > Rhizosphere > Soil | place: USA: Michigan...
CCGCAACAACCGCTAGCCGGTAAACGCCTCCAACAGATGGCTGAAATCCCACGTGTTCTGCGCAATGCCTGAACAGGTATTGCTGTCTCGAGTGCCGGGGCAACCGCCGTTGTCGCGCTGGATGGCCCAGATCGACAGCAGGTTCAGGTTGTTCGTGGTCGCGAAGTTGAGCATCGTCTGCGCGTCAGGCAGGTACGTGACCTCGGTCTTCTTGGGGTAGTCGTCGATGCCTGGCAAGGCCGTCATCGCTTCGATGTTCCACAGCTGGGCGGAGGTCTTGCCTGCGAAGATGCTCGCGAGCTGAGTATGCGTATTCGTGGCAGCGTTGATCGCTGCCTGGCCCATGCTCACGGTGCCTTCGCCGGCAATGTAGTAGTCGAACACCATGATGTTGACCGACGTCACCGTCGCGCCGTTGGCCACCGCGCTCTGCAGCACAGCCTCGCCATTCGCGTCGAGCCCGTACTGCTCGACCGGCAGGGTGTATTGGATTTGCAGCGGAATGCCGTTGTTGGCAGCCCAAGCTTCAGTGATCGCAATCGCCTGGTTCCGACGATCGATTCCTGCAGTGTTGTTGAGCGACTTCGCTTCGACGTCCATATCAAGACGTGTGACGCCGAGGGTCGTGACGACCGACTCGTAGACCGCTGCGATCTGGTTGACGTCGGTGCACGAGTCGGCAATCTCGGTACCGCCCTCGTCGGCGCTGTAGCCACCGAAGGACGGAATCACATCACCGCCGGCCGCTCGAAGGGATGCGATATCGGCTGAGTAGTAGCCGAGCGGTTGTGAAGTGCTGCCGTTCCAGTCGATGCTGCAGGAGCCCCGCTTAGGGGTCTGCAAGAAAGCGAGCGTGAGGTACTTCGCGCCCGATTGCTGAGCTGTGGTGGTGAGACTCGGTGTATTCGGCGCTAGATAGGTCTCGTAGTACGGCGCGTACACGTGCGCCGGCAGCGCAGTGTAGGTCGCCGCTGCAGCGGACGCCGGTGCGAGCGCTGGCGCAATCAGCAACGCCGACGCACAAATGCCGATTCTCCCAAGTTGCTTCATGACACGCCCACCTCAACCTTTGACGTCGATTTTCGGAACGTTCCATGCCGACACGCTCACCACAGGGCTCGCACCCTGCAGATCAGCCGACTTCCACGTGACTGTCAGGGTTTGCGATTCGCCCGGGAACAGGGTCACGTCGTTCTGCTGCCAGATCGACGACTGCAGCTCGTTGTCGCCGCTCAGCTCTTGTCCGGTCGACGTCCCGCGCCTGATGTCGGCACGGACGAGGAACGACACCGCGGACGACGACGTGTTGGTGACCGTGACAGTCGTTGAGCGGTCGGCGCCGGCCGGTCCGGAGATCGTCGTGGTGGCCGCGGTCGCCGAGAGGCTCGACGCCGGCAGGGTCTGCAAGGCCTGCAGGTTGGCGTACTGCGACATGCTGGCCTGCGGCTGCCCTAGTGTCTTGCGCCAATTGACGATGTCAGGCGTCGTCGACAACCAGTAGACGTTGCGGTCGACCAGCGTGCCGTTCTGCTTCAGCAGGAGCTCGACGAAGTACACCTGGCCGCTCGCGGTCGGCACCTTCGGTTTGAGCACGCCTGCGGTCACCTGTTGGCTGCCGAGCGAGCTGCTGCCTGACGTCTGGTCGTCGAGCAGCGAGCCACTCGAGCTGTACACCTTCGACTCGACCGTCAGGCCCGACTGCGCCGAGCTGCCGAGGTTGTCAAGGTAGACGCTGCCAGTGTCGAGGGCGTAGATCGCGTGCAGCGGGCGGTTAGCCTCGAGAGCGCCGAAGTACGCGCCTGCCTGATCGCCGTCGCTGTTGTAGAGCTCCCAGAGCAGGCTCGGCCAGCCCTTGTTCATCTGCCAATAGATCGTGCCGGTCGATGGCAAGGGCGTGTTGGCCGAGTGCGCGATGTACGCCTCGAACTGCGCACGGGTGTTCTCGTAGTTCTGCGCCTGTGCCTCTTCGACGTACTGGGCGAGACTTGACCAGGCGCCGAACCGGCTCTGCAGCGCGGTGTCGAAGTTGCAGAGCGTGCCGAATGAGTAGCCCGTCTTGCAGCGCGGCTCGTAGTTCAGGTGGTACTGGTTGAACTTGGTGTTCTGCCACAGCGACGACAGGTCGCTCGGGGACATGAACCGGTTGAGCGAGTCGAGTGTCGGCACGGTGTCACCCGCGCTCTGCTCGCTGTCGAATCCCCATGCGCCACCGGCGTTGGTCTGCGAGGAATCGTTCGTGTCGTAATTAGCCGTGTCGTACCAGTAGCTCGGCGGCACCCAGTCGTACGGGCCTTCCTTCTCGCCCGAGACGCCGAGGGTCGGGCTCGTGTTGTACTCGGCTGAGGAGATGATCGCGACGGGCGACGAATAGGTCGAGTCGGTGAAGTCGGCCTGCTGGAAGGCCGCGAGTGCGTCCGACTCTTGCTGTGCCGTCGGCGGCAGGTCGCTCCACTGGAAGCTGAAGACACTGGGGTGGTTGCGCAGGTTCTGGCCGATCGTTTGTGCTGACAGCTTGAGGATTTGGTAGTCGGCAGCGGTGGTCAGGTTGCTGCTCTGCAGCTCCCATGCGTCGCAGCACTGGTAGCCGGCGTTGATCAGGATGCCGTCGGCGTCCGCCTGCTCGAAGAAGTCGTCGGGCATCAGGTGGCCTTCAAGCCGGATCGTGTTGAGGCCCATGTTCTTCATGAGCGCGAACTGCCTGGCGGTGTCGGACGACGAGTAGTTCAGGAACAGGTTGGGGTCGTAGCCCCCACCGCGAATCACGATCGGCACACCGTTGATCTTGAATGCGCGGGTGCCGCTCGGTTCTGCGGCTGACGAACCTGTGAGGTACGACGTCACCGTGCGAATCGCGAAGGTCTCGGACGTCGAGTTCAGCGTGGTGCCGCTTTGCGCGACCGACGTGGAAAGCGTGTAGAGCGGCTGCCCACCGAGTTGGTACGGCCACCACAGCTGGGGGCTCGAGATCGTGAGGCTCGGGAACTGGCTCGGCGTGAAGCTCACGGTCTGCGTCGCGTTCGCGGCGACGGTCACCGACTGGCTGACCGTGATTGCGGTGCCCCCGTTGGGCGGCGTGATTGTCGCGGTGACGGTGCCCGTCTGCGAAGTCGCCGTGTGGTTCGTGACGTCGGTCTTCACGGTGAGCGCGGAGCTGCTCAGGTTGGCTGCGTTGTTCTCGACGACGTGGGCGTTGCCGACCGACAGCGCGCTATCGGTTTCGAGCTGCACCGGGAATTGGATGCCCGTGTTGTTGTCGGGCGGGATCTGGGTCCAGTCGACGTTGTCGAGGGTGAACATCTTGGTCGGGTCGTTGGGATTCACCTCAATGGCAAGGGAATTCGTGCCCGAGACGATCAGCGACGTGAGGTCGAAGGTGAAGCGGGTGTAGGCGCCGGTCACCGTTGCTGAGGTGGCGACCTGCTGCCCGTTCACCCAGACGTTCGCCGAACCGACGACGCCGTTGAGAATCAGGGTTGCGTGCTGGCCGGCCTGCAAGTTGGGCGTGAAGTCGGTCCGCCACCACCAGGGCACGTCGAACGTGCTGACGGTGTCAGCCCCGATCTTGCTCATGTAGCCGTAGCACAGCTGCATGTTGTTCGAGTAGAAGACGCTGTTCGGGCTGTTCGTGCTCTGGTTGACGGGCTGGAGCGCGGTGTCGCCCGGGCATTGGCCGTTCTCGGCGAGCGCCTCGATCTCGGTGCCCGGAGCGCCGGCGTCGTCGTTCGTTACGGGCAGCCACGAACTGGCGTTGAAGCCGGGCGTGGAGATCTGCGCACCCGTCTGGGTCGCGTTGGCGCTGCTCGCAACCCGCCACCCGCCCGCGCCGAGATTCACCACGTTGGTAGCGCCTGTCGACGCGGCAGCGGTGAGGGTGGCGGGCGTGGTCGCTGCCTCGTGCTGTGGCGCGGCCTGGGTGACGCGCGAGCCAGCGATTATCAACGGCGATACCCCCAGCAGAAGCACCGCGCAAAGCCGTGTGTGCAAGCGAATGTTGTGCCGCATGGGTCCGCTCCTGGGATGACGATGGGCGTACCGTGTGCCCCGGCGATCGTTAGTTAGGAAGACTTACTAACAAGTCCTGTCTGAAACCCTTCATCCCAGATGCCGGCGCTGTCAACGGGCACGTCGTTAATGATTTGGTCACGACATGTCCATGCGGGGGTCTACTTCACGCATCAACCGATGGCCGCGGCGGCCACAGCGCGTGTGCCAACCGCTGCTTACGTGCCGCCCGAGATCGCGCCCTACCGCCGGATCGGTCGTTCTTGTGGACCTCAGCTGCGCTGGGGCAACCGAATTCGTCCACCCAAACGAAAATCGCCCCGATGAGCCCACCCGATCCCTCGGTGGCCGGACGGCGATGCCGCCCGCTGCGCTATCCGAGCAGCACCACCGTGTAGCCGCCGAACACCTGGCCCTGCTGGCTCGCCGTCACCCGATAGACGTGCGCCTCGCCAGCCGCCGGCGCCGCATCTCCCGTCGTGAAAGCGATCTGCTGGTCGTCGCCAACGACATCATGCTGAGTCGCGGCACCGCCGGTCGACGGCCCGCCACCGATAGTCGTCGGCGCCGATAGCAGCGCGTCGCCTGTCGCAACCGCTTGCGTCGGGAACTGCCCCCGCGCACCGGTACGCAACTGCAGCCACGGCATCTCGTGCGGAGCGACGCGCGCGACCTGCACCTGTGCCGGTTCGCCATAGAGCGGGCCGACTTTCAGCGTCAGCGGTGCCATCGGCGTCGGCAACAACAGCGGCCCGCCGGCCAAATGGGCCATCGCATGCATGCCGGCACCCGCCTCAACGACATGGATGTTCCGCTGCGCCACGTGTCGGTTCAGCGACGCGTCCCACGCAGGCGTGCCCAACCCATCGCTCGTCTCGTCCCAGATGCGCACGAGCAGGCACTCGTGCCCGCCGTTCACGAACGTCGGCACCCACGACGTCGGGCATTTCACGACCGCGTGTGAACGCCCGCTCCCTCGCGCACCGAGAGACACCGAAGTGTTCCCGACCAGGTGCGCACCCGCCGGACCAATGCCGAGCGTGGGGTCGCACCAATAGAACTCGACCACCACATTCGGCGCCGACGACAACCCGAAGTTCCACACGTGCGCATAAATCGTGTTGGGCTGGCCGGCCAGCGCCGTCTGCCCGAGCTCCGGCGGCACGGCCGGCGCAACCGCCGACTCGACGCCGGCGAGCAACAAAATGTCAGGGCTCTCCCAAAACGCCCCAACCACCGGCCGCGCTCCGAGGTCGCCCGCGTTCGCGCGCATGAACAGGAACGGCAGGTAGAGATCGCCGCGCTGACCAGGCCACTGATTCCACGGCGGAGTCGAGAAGTTGCACGGATCTAGCTCTCCGCCGGGCACCTGACCCGTCGACGTCCCACAATGCCGCCCCGGCCGCTTCGGATTCTTCCAACCAACACTCGTGCCCTTCGGCTTGCTCGGCTCGGCTGGCTTCTCTGGCTTCTTCTCTTCACAGCCACACTCGTGGTGATGATGGTGGTGATGCTCGTGTTCGCGGTGCTCGCGGTGCTCGCGGTCCTCGCAGTGTTCGTGGTGGCAGTGGCAACGACATTCGCAAGCGGACGGCGTGCCGCAGGTGCACCTGGTGCCGCCGCCTCCGGTCGAACCGCCGCCTGAGCCACCGGTAGAGCCACCGCCGGAGTCCCCACCCGAATCTCCGCCACGGTCAGGGCAATCGCGCTTTGCTGCACCGGCCGCTTGAACCTTCGACCGAGTGCCCCACGCCGACAACACGTCGTCCGCGTTGCTCATGACGCACCTCCCGCTGCGTTGTCGTGAAGTTCGATGACGATCTCCGGCGGCGGATCGACGTAGTGCAGCTGCATCGGCTCGGCGCCCCGCTTCCAGCGCGCGGTGTCGCGCCAGGGCGCAGCGACCGGAAGCTGGTACTGGAAGCCGAGATCGGTCTTGTCGACCTCGTTGCCGCGGATCCAGTCCCAGGTGAGGTAGGCGTACGCCCGGTCGGCGTCCAAGTTGAACTGGGTGGCGTAGCCGGTGGGATTGACGAGCCGTCCAATGAGATAGGCAGAAAATGGCACCGGGTCACCGAGCGGGCTGACCCGTGCGCGAGCCTTGCCGATGAACTGTTCGTTCAGCTCGTCGGTTTGCCAGGGTGTCTGTGCATTCTCGTAGCTGTAACGACCCGCGGCGTCGATGGGTGCGTTGGTCCTGAAGAAGACCTCGTCCGGCGTGGTGCCTTCTGGATAGGGGCCAGGGCGCATTGGCTTGTAGGCGGTCGCCGGCCCGTTCGGGTCGCACTTGCTCGGGTCGTACGTCTCGGTCGGGGTCGGGATCGTCGTGTTGTGGCCGCCGTCCTCGTATTCGCTGTATTGCGGATAGGCCCATGGCCGGTGGAATTCCCAATCGTCGGGCGTGTGGCCGTCGGAGTGGTACTGCATGACCGGGTAGTACGGCATGTTCGGGTCGCGCACCGAGTGGCTGACCACGACGCCCTCGTTTTTGTCGAGGTTGCCGAACGGGTCGATCGCATCGGCCAATGCCTGCTTGAAAGTGCCGTCGATCGTAGCGCCGAGCGTGATGAGCGGCAGGTCGATCTCGTTGGGCCACTTCAACTCGCCGTTGTCTTCGTAGCGCTCCTCGGCGTGCGGCATCAGCAAGCCGGTGTGCGCGAGGACGTCGTGGGTCTTGGTCGCGACGTCCCAGATCTTGAGGGCAATTTCGTAGAGCCGCACACGAATCTCATACGTGAATGGGCTAAGGCCGGCTTTGATGAGATCGCCGATCAGCTGAATCACAGCGGCGACTTCCTTGACGATCCATTCGACCAGCGCGATGAAGACGTCACACGCGTCCTCGATCGGGTTGTCACTGTCAACGCCGGAGAAGTCGGGCGGCTGGAACAGGTTCGTGAAGTCGGACTGCGGCGGCACGATGACGAAGTCGGGCACCCGCGGCTTCGGCAATTCCCAGCCACCATTGAAGTTCAGTTTGTACAGCGTGATCATCAGCCGGTACGCCGTGGCGACTTCCCACGGCAGCGGGAAGCCGGTCGGCACCGAGAACGGCGGCTGCGGAGCGATCGCGTCGAGCAGCTCCTGGAACGGCCGATCGAGCCCGTGCCCGGTGACCGCCTTGACGGCGGTGGTCAGCTTGCCTTCGTCGATCTGCTGCTGGTACGCGTCGCCCTGGTAAATCTTCGGGTGCGGGTGGTCGACGAACGTCTCCTTCAGGGCGGCCACAATCGCATTAGCCATCCACATGGGCATCTCGCCGTCGACGTCCAACTGCTGTTTGCGGGTGTCGGGATCGTCGGAAAGTGGCGACGGACGTTGCTTACCCTGCGGGTCGTCAGGGGTGAGCTGTACGGCAAACCACAAAGCGGACGCCGACACCTCGGGGTAGTCCTCGGTCTTGCCCCACGGGTCGGTCGGGATGGTGCCGCCCTCGCCGCTTTGCGCGTAATTCCAGGCGTCGATGTGGTTTTCGATGAGGTGGTGGCGGGTCGGGTGGTCGCGGTAAGGGCCGCCGCATTGCTCGTTGACGAACGAGTGCGCGATCGTGTCGGTGCCGATGTGGGTGATGTAACCGAGGGAAAAGGCGAGGAACTGCTCGAAACGCTCCTCCCCCTCTTCGGTGCCGTCGCGTTGCAGTTCGGCCTGGTGCACCAGGGCCTGGCAGATGGCCGACGTGCGCCGGTAGTGGGTCATGTCGCTCCAGAGGAACGAATCCTCCGGCCAGCCCTTCGCGATGACGGTGTTCATCGCCCCCCACAGGTCGGCGTACGTCGAAAGTTCTTGCACGCCAACGGTTTCGATGGCGTTCAGCAACTCCTGCAGGCCGGTTTGAAGCTCCCCGAGGATGCCGCCGGTGAGGTCGTCGAGCAGTTCGGACGCCGCGTCGACCAGCGGGCCGATGGTCTTGTCCCACACCGTCTTGAAGTCGTTCCAGATCTTCTGGATTTTGATCAGGAACCGGATGATCGCGGTCAGGGTCGAGTTGACGTCTTGCAGGATGACGAGCACCGGCTCCCAGTCGTCCTCGCTGGCGGCGTCGAAGAAGTAGTAGACCGCGAGCGCGAGCATGATGTCGTCGGAGCGCGGCCCGAGGATGTCGTTGCTCCAGTCCTGCGAGAAGAAGAACAGGTCGGGGCCGATCGCGCCGACGGCCGTGAACTTCTCCCACTTGTGCATCACCTGGCCGCAGGCCCTCGGGTCGTAGTGGGCGACCGCCTCACCACCCCCGCCGAACTGCGGCCAGTCGGTGAAGTCGCCGCTCGCCAGGAGGTCGGCTACTCTTCGGGCGGTGTAGATGTGCGTGAAATGTCCGGGCATGACCGACCTCCCCAGGGCGAAATGTGACGCGCGTCACAAAGCTAGAGAGACCGGAGCCCTGCGTCCAGATACATGGCGTGCGGATACATCGCGTGCTGGTCACCCGCGACCTCAGCCCGCGCAGACTCCAACTGCGCTCTTGCAGACCCGGTAGGTGACGCCAGGCTGGAGGAGTTCGCGTTGATCGATTCGGTACGGCGCGTCGCCGACGCCTTTCTCGATCACCACGACGTACGGCTGGCCGAGGCTCCAACCGCCGTCGTAGCTGCCGAAACTGTCGGTGAGGCCGGCCTGGTAGCCGGCCTTGAATGCCTTGGTAGCAGCGTCCTTCGTGTCGGCCGGCAGCGAAGCGCCGACTTGTAGCGCTCGCCCGACCGACACGCCTTCGTCGTAGCCGACGGCATTGCCCTCCGCCCAACTGCCGCCGTGGGGCGGTGCTGTAAAGCGCCCGATCAGGAAGGCTGCGGCAAGAAGTCCGGCAAGGACGACGACCGTTGCCGTGGCATACACACGTTTCGAAATCGCGCGAGCGCTCATGGCGTACATTTTCCGCCCATCCGGCCTGGACTCGGGCGCCGCTGAACCCGGAGGCCGTTCACTGCGTGTCATGGTCAGGGCTCGAGGCTCACGGCGGACTCGACGTCCGAGACGAAATCGGAGGCACACATGGCAACGAGCGAGCGAAAGAAATCGGCCGCACGCCTCGCGCTAGCGCTGATAGCGGCGGCCGGCCTGGCGATCGACGCGTACGTCCACTTCGACCTGGCCTCGACCTACTCCCCGATCAAGTCGAGCGTGTTGAACCAGGGAGAGCTGTTCCTCGGCGAGGCGTCGGTCGCGGCAGTAGCCGGGGCCGCGGTGTTGCTTCGGCCGCGCCGGTACACCGCCGCGTTCGCGTTCCTGGTGGCGGCCGCCGGGACCGCCGCCGTCCTCGTTTACGCCTACGTCGACATCGGCGCGTTCGGGCCGTTCCCGGACATGTACGACCCGGTGTGGTACGGCGAGAAGACGCTGAGCGTGGTGGGCGAGGCAGTCGGCGCGGTCGCCGCGCTGGCGCTGTTCTTGATGCTGCACGCCAAAGCACGCCGCGTGGATCCCGCCACGGCAAGCACCGGCGGCGGCGTTCGAGGCTCCTGGCCGCGCGCCCGGCGCTCGGCTCACGCGGTGGGTCACGCGCCGCAGGCGCCGCAGCATTGAGCTCAGTTCGAGAAGAAGCGCTCGCATTCTGGGTCCGTCGGCCTGGCGCCGGCGAGATCAGGAAAGTGCCCGTTCCTGAACCGGGCCCGAGTGACGTGCTCGTCCGCACGCTGTGGTCGGGCATCAGCCGTGGCACGGAGACGCTGATTTTCCGGGGCGGTGTTCCGGCCAGCGAGTACGCCTCCATGCGCGCGCCTTTCCAGGACGGCGACTTCCCGGGGCCCGTCAAGTACGGGTACCTGAACGTCGGCGTCGTCGAGGAAGGGCCGGCGAACCTCGCCGGCCGAACGGTGTTCTGCCTGTACCCACACCAGACCGTGTACGTGGTTCCTGCGCATGCGGTGACAGTCATCCCGGACGGCGTGCCGCCCGCTCGCGCGGTACTGGCCGGCACCGTCGAGACCGCGGTCAACGCCCTTTGGGACGCCGCTCCGCTGCTGGGCGATCGGATCGCAGTCGTCGGAGCGGGCATGGTCGGCTGCTGTGTCGCGCGGTTGCTCGCCGGGATTCCCGGCGTCCGCGTCACTCTCGTCGATGTCGACGACGGCCGCGCTGACGTCGCGGCGGCACTCGGTGTCGAGTTTGCCTCCCCCGACACAGCAACCGGCGACCGCGACCTCGTCATCCACGCCAGCGCGTCGGCGTCCGGGCTGCAATGCTCCCTGGCTCTGCTCGCCGACGAAGGCACCGTGATCGACGTGAGCTGGTACGGCGATGCGCCGGTCACGTTGCAGCTCGGCGGCGCCTTTCACTCGCGACGCCTTGCCGTGCGGGCCAGCCAGGTCGGGCGGGTAGCGCCAGCTCGTCGCGATCGGCACAGCACGGCCGATCGGCTCGCCCTCGCGCTCGAACTGCTCCGCGACCCTACGTTCGACGTCCTGCTCACCGGCTCGTCCCGGTTCGAAGAGCTGCCGGAGGTGATGGCCCGGCTCGCGTCGGGCGAGCTCCGCGCGCTCTGCCACACGATCAGCTACCAGGAAGGGTGATCACCCTGTTCAGCGTGACGGTCCGCGACCACCTGATGATCGCCCATAGCCTGCGCGGTGACGTGTTCGGTCCCGCGCAGCGGTTGCACGGCGCGACCTACGTCGTCGACGTCACGTTCCGCAGCGAGGCGCTCGACGCCGACAACATCGTCGTCGACATCGGCCGCGCAACGGACGAGCTGCGTTCGGTGCTCTCCGCGTTGACCTACCGGAACCTGGATGACGAGCCGGACTTCGCCGGCATCAACACGACTACCGAATTCCTCGCGAAGGTCATCGCCGACCGGATCGCCGAGCGAATCAATGCCGGCGCTCTCGGCGAGAACGCGCGGCACATCGCGGCCGTCGGCGTCACACTGCACGAGTCGCACGTCGCATCCGCGGGCTACGAACGACCGCTGTGAATGCCATGCGGACGACGGACGCCGTGCACGTGATCGTCCCCGACGCGATCGACGACCCGGTTCGGCCGAGCGGTGGCAATCGGTACGACCGTCGCATCTGCAGCGGTCTGGCTGCCGCCGGGTGGCAGGTCTGCGAGCACGCCATCCCAGACGCCTGGCCGAGACTCGGCACTGCTGGGTCGCGGGCCGTGGCGCAGGTGACGGCCGGGCTCCCCGACGGCGCGGTGGTGCTCGTCGACGGCCTGATCGCCTCGGCGTGCCCGGAGGTGCTCGTCCCAGCTGCCTCCCGGCTATCGCTCGTCGTCCTCGTCCACCTGCCACTTGGCGAGGACCCCGCGACCCGAGCAGCGGAGGCCGCGGCGCTCGCCGCCGCGCGCGCGGTGATCGCCACTAGCAAGTGGACCCGCGACCGGCTGCTCACCGATTACCCGCTGGCCGCACAAGCCGTGCACGTCGCCGAACCAGGCGTCGACCAGGCGATGCCGGCGATCGGCAGCGCGGACGGCGTGGAGCTGCTCTGCGTCGGCGCCGTCGCGCAGCACAAGGGTCACGACGTGTTGGTGTCGGCGCTGGCGTCACTCGCCCAGTACCCGTGGCGCTGCACGTGCGTCGGGCCCGTGAACACCGACCCGGCGTTCGTCGATCGATTACGGCACCGCGCCGGAAAGGCGAGGATCGCCGACCGGCTGCGGTTCACCGGTCCGCTGACCGGAGAGGCGCTCGATACGGCTTATCGATCGGCAGACGTACTCGTGCACGCCACCCGCGGTGAGACCTACGGCATGGTGGTGTCGGAGGCGCTCGCGCGCGGCCTGCCAGTGATTGCGACCGCTGTCGGCGGGCTTCCCGACTCGCTCGGTTACGCACCCGACGGCGCCCGGCCGGGGATCCTCGTGCCGCGCGACGACCCCTGCGCGCTCACGTCAGCGCTTCGAGATTGGCTGACCGACAGCGCGCTCCGGAGCCGGCTCCGCGAGGCGGCGCTGGCCCGCCGCCGAACGCTCGCGACCTGGTCGACCACGAGCGAGCAGGTCGCCCGAGTTTTGCTGGCGGTGGCATGACCGCCGTCCGGGTCAGCCCGTCGTGGCTCGCGCTGCGTGAGAGGGCGGACGCCGCCGCCCGCGCGGTCAGCCTGGTCGACCAGCTGCGCCGCGAGCTCACGGCCGACCGTCCGTTGCTGGTACACGACCTCGCCTGCGGCACCGGCTCGATGCTGCGCTGGCTGGCGCCTCAGCTGCCCGGGCCGCAGCACTGGATCTGCTACGACGTCGACCCAGATCTGCTCACGATTGCGGCGCTCGACGCAGATCGCCGGGCCAGTGACGGTTCGGCGGTCACCGTCGAGGTCCGCAATCGCGACGTCACGCGCCTCGAGCGCGACGAGTGCGAAGGCGCGGCGTTGATCACGACGTCCGCACTACTCGACCTGCTAACCGCCGACGAGCTCGACCGGATCGTCGGGAGCTGCGTCGGCGCCCGGTGCCCCGCACTCCTCACGCTTTCCGTTACTGGCCGAGTTGAGCTGTGGCCGCCTCACCCGCTCGATGCTGCCGTCGGTGCCGCGTTCAACGCTCACCAGCAGCGCACGGTCGGAGGGCGGCGCCTGCTCGGGCCGCAGGCCGCAGACGCCGTCGTCGATGCGTTCCGCGAGGCAGGGCACGAGGTGCTGCTCCGCGCTACACCCTGGCGGCTCGACACGGGAAC
>Ga0157369_10007438_pt1 | contig 12612 bp, 7 predicted proteins | sample C25metaG_FD_113461 | JGI IMG/M metagenome (GOLD analysis project Ga0157369, IMG submission 113461) | Corn rhizosphere microbial communities from Kellogg Biological Station, Michigan, USA - C2-5 metaG | ecosystem: Host-associated > Plants > Roots > Rhizosphere > Soil | place: USA: Michigan...
CGCGCAACTGCTCGATCAGCCCGAGCGCGATGCCGGACCCGCCGTGAACCGCGACACCCGGCGGCTTGTCGACCACCAGCAGGGCGTCGTCTTCGTGCAGGATCGCGATGCGGAACGGCCGCACCGGCCTTGCCGCGCCCGTGGCCGCACCAGCGCGATCCGCGGTCCGAAGCGGCGGCAGTCGCAACACGTCGCCCGCGGCGAGGCGCCGCTCGGGGCCGGCGCGGCCTTTGTTGACCCGCACTTCGCCGCTGCGCAGGATGCGGTAGACGTGGCTCTTGGGCACGCCCTTGAGGATGCGGCAGAGGAAGTTGTCGATCCGCTGGCCCTCGGCGGTCTCGTCCACCGTGATCCAGCTGACCGCGTCCTTGCTCAAGCCATTCATTCGTTTATACTTATGCGGAACCACCCCGGGAGGGCCGCCCGTATGAAGGCCGCCTTCGCCGATCCAACCACTGGTTGGGCCGGGTGTGCGGGTCCCGCATGGCGCGGGACTGCCGGTTAAGTCGCTCACCGGCCGGGAGATCCCGAAGAAGAGTAGCGATGTTAAAGGAAGAGCGCAGCCTCCGCACCCGGCAACGGCCGGTTCGACGCGGCGCGCTGCGCGGCGCCTGAAGCGAATATTTCGTTCCGGTCCCGGTCTTGCACAACGTGGCGCGTTTGGCGCGCCGGCCGCACCGTGACGACAACGCTTGTCCGCGAACAAGAAGACTGCACGCACACGACGAGAGCCAATGCCCCGACCGGTGTCGGGGCCGTATCATGACCCTGCACCAGCGCTCCCCTCTCGCCAATTGCCGGCTACGGCCGGCAGCATTCCCGTCTTCGCGCGGTAGCGCCGCGTAGCGAACGCCAGGGCGCGTATCGGCCGCGATGGCCGCCGCGCCCGCCGCTGCACCGCCCGCTTGCCCGCGGCCTCTGCGCCGGGGAAAGCCCATGAAGCGCATGTTGTTCAACGCCACCCAGGCCGAGGAGCTGAGGGTGGCCATCGTCGATGGCCAGAAGCTCATCGACCTCGACATCGAATCCGCATCCAAGGAGCAACGCAAGAGCAACATCTACAAGGCGATCATCACGCGCGTCGAGCCGTCGCTCGAAGCGTGCTTCGTCGACTACGGCACGGAGCGGCACGGCTTCCTGCCGTTCAAGGAAATCTCGCGCCAGTACCTGAAGTCGCGCCGCGGCGGCAATGCCGAGGCGGACGACGAAGGCGAGAGCCGCGGGCGCATCCAGGACCAGCTGCGCGAAGGCCAGGAGCTGATCGTCCAGGTCGACAAGGACGAGCGCGGCAACAAGGGTGCCGCGCTCACTACCTACATCTCGCTGGCCGGCCGCTACCTGGTGCTGATGCCGAACAATCCGCGCGGCGGCGGCGTGTCGCGACGCGTGGAAGGCGAAGAGCGCAACGAGCTGCGGGAGGCGATCTCCTCACTCGAAGTGCCGGGCGGCATGAGCGTCATCGCGCGCACCGCCGGTATCGGCCGGAGTCCCGAAGAGCTCCAATGGGACCTGAACTATCTTCTGCAGTTGTGGCGCGCCATCGAGGACGCCGCCAAGCTGCAGTCGGGCGCGTACCTGATCTACCAGGAATCGAGCCTCGTCATCCGCGCGATCCGCGACTACTTCCAGCCGGACATCGGCGAGATCCTCATCGACACCGAAGCGGTGCACGAGCAGGCCCAGCAGTTCATGGGCCACGTGATGCCCGGCAACGTATCGCGCGTCAAGCTGTACAAGGACGACGTCCCGCTGTTCTCGCGGTTCCAGATCGAGCACCAGATCGAGACCGCGTACGGCAGGCAGGTTCCGCTGCCGTCGGGCGGCGCGATCGTGATCGATCACACGGAGGCGCTGGTCGCCGTCGACGTGAACTCGGCGCGCGCGACCAAAGGTGGCGACATCGAGACCACCGCGTTCAACACGAACCTCGAGGCGGCCGACGAGATCGCACGCCAGCTGCGACTGCGCGACCTGGGCGGGCTCATCGTGATCGACTTCATCGACATGGAGAGCGCCAAGAACCAGCGCGAGGTGGAGAACCGATTGCGCGACGCGCTCAAGTACGATCGGGCACGCGTGCAACTGGGGAAGATCTCGCGCTTCGGGCTGATGGAGCTCTCGCGCCAGCGCCTGCGTCCCGCGCTCGCCGAGTCGGCGTACATACCGTGCCCGCGCTGCCACGGCATCGGACACATCCGCGGCACCGAGTCCACCGCCCTGCATATCCTGCGCATCGTCCAGGAAGAGGCGATGAAGGACAACACCGCCCAGGTGGTTGCGCAGGTCCCGGTCGACGTGGCGACGTTCCTGCTGAACGAAAAGCGCAGCGACGTGCTGTCGATCGAGTCGCGGTTCAAGGTCAACGTGCTGCTCGTTCCGAACCGCCATCTCGAGACACCGAACTACACGATCGAGCGCCTGCGACACGACGATCTCAATCACAGCGAGCCGCTGCCCGTGTCGTTCCAGATGGTCGAGCAACCGGCCGAGACCGCCGCGCCGGGCATGCTGCGCGAGGAAGCGCGGGAGCCGCGCCAGGAAGCCGTGGTCAAGGGCATCACCCCGGCGCAACCTGCACCGATGCCGGTCGAACGGCCGGCCACGACGCAGGCGGAGCAGCGACCGGCCTACACGAACGCCGGGCCCGAGTCCTGGCTGTCGCGCATGCTGAGCTGGTTCAAGCCGCGTACCGAAGGCGCCGAGCCGAGCGCGGCGACCGGGCCTCGTGAAGCGCCCGTGCGCGAAGCGCGTGCGCGCGAAGAGACGCGCGGCCGAGGCGACGGGCGTCGCGAAGGCCATCGTCGCGACGAGCGTCGCGGCGAGCGACGTGACGGTCGCGGCTCGGGCGCGCGAGACGGAAGCGCGCGGGCCCACGGCGGCGAGCGACGCGAGGAAAGCCGCGGCGATGCCCGCCGCGACGCTCGCAAGCCGGAGCGCAAGGACGAGCGACGCGGTGAACCACGAGCGCCTCGCCGCAACGAGCAACGTCGCGACGAGCAACGCCGCGAAGAGCCGCGGCGCGAAGAGGCACGCGAGTCGCGTCGTGACGAGTCACGTCGTGACGAATCACGTGGTAACGAATCACGTCGTGACGAACCACGTCGTGACGAATCACGTCGTGACGAACCACGTCGTGACGAACCACGTCGTGACGAATCACGTGGTGAGTCACGTCACGACGAGTCACGTGGTGGTGAGTCACGTCGCGACGAGTCACATGGTGATGAATCACGTCGCGACGAGTCTCACCGGGAGGAGCCACGTCGTGACGAATCGCGTCGAGACGAGCACCGCGCGCGCCAGCCCGGCGAGCGTCAGCAAGGCCGGCCGCCGCGCGAGCCGCGACCGCAAGCCGAAACGCTGTCGGAAGCGCCCAGCGCGTTGACCGAAGCCAACGCAGAGACGGCCGCAGCCCAGGAAGAGCGGCGCGAAGGCGGGCGCCGCCGTCGCGGACGCAGGGGCCGTGGCGGCGATCGCGCCGAGCGCGGCGCAGGCACCGAGGCGCCGTCGAGCGCAGCAAACGACGAGGCGCCGAGCGAGCCGACAACCCACGTGATGGTGTACGACTCGCTCGCCGCGCCGGCCCCTCAGGCACCGGCCGCCGACAGCGCTCCGGTCCGCAACGAAGCACAAGTCGAGGACCGTCGCGAGGCGAGCCACGAGCCCGCGCAGCACGCAGAGGAAGCACCGGCAACCGTCGCGGCAGCACCGCAGGCGCCATCCGTCGCGCCTCAGGACATCGAATTGCCGCCCATCTCGCTCACCCTGCCGGCAGGCTCCGATCTCGAGCTGGTGGAAACGACGCATCGCGTCGAGTCGCAGCCGGAGCAAGCGGAGGAGACGCCGCGGCCCCGGCGCACGCGCCCGCCGCGGCCGGAGATTCCGGTCGAGCCGCTGGAGCTGGTCGAGACGCGCAAGGACATGTCGCCGCCGCAGTGACCGGCGCATCGCTGCACGAAGGAAGGGGCTGGCGACAACCAGCCCCTTTTTTTCACGTCGGCGCGCGCAGGGCGCCGCTGGGGAACAGCTGCAGGATCAGCCCGTCGCTGGCCCGCTCGACGAGATCGAGGACGCGCTCGAAATGAAGCGCGGCGCCGTAGTACGGATCGGGCACGTCGCGAAGCCCGAGATGCGGGACGAAATCGAGGAACAGCCCGAGCCGCCCCGCAAACGACGGCGGCCGCAGCGCGCGAAGATCGCGAAGGTTCACCTGGTCCATTGCGAGGATCCAGTCGAACCGCTCGAAATCGTCCGCCACCACCTGCCGCGCGCGCAGGGCGGCGAGATCGTATCCACGCTTGGCCGCGTGCGCGATCGCGCGTGGATCAGGCGGCATCCCGACGTGCCAATCGCCCGTGCCGGCCGAGGCGACGGTCACGCGGTCACCGAGGCCGGCTCGCTCCGCCCGTGTGCGAAACACCACCTCTGCCGTCGGCGATCGGCAGATGTTGCCCATGCAAACGAACAGGATGCGATGCTCGCCCAGGGTGCCGCTCACTCCATGTGCCAGCCGTGGCTCACGATCAACGACTGCCCCGTGAGGGCGTTCGTCGCGAACGCGGCGAAGAGCAGCGCAACCTCCGCGACATCGTCGACGGTCGTGAATTGCCCGTCGACGGTATCCTTCAGCATCACCTTGTCGATGACGTCCTGTGCGGGAATACCGAGCTTCTTCGACTGATCGGCAATTTGCTTCTCGACGAGCGGCGTGCGCACGAAGCCCGGGCAGATGACATTGGCGCGCACGCCGCGGCGGCCCCCTTCCTTGGCGATCGTTCGTGCCAGCCCGATGAGGGCGTGCTTGGCGGCCACGTACGGCCCCTTGAAGACCGATGCTTCCTTGGAATGCACCGAGCCCATGTAGATGATCGAGCCGCTCTGCTGCGCGTACATATGCGGCAGGCACGCCTTGGTGGTGAGGAATGCGCCATCGGCGTGGATCGCCAGCATGCGCTTCCATTCGGCGTAGCTGAACTCCTCGAGTGGATGAACGATCTGGATGCCGGCGTTGCTGACCAGGACGTCGACGCGACCATACGCGTCGATCGTCGTCGCGACCCCTGCGTTCACCGCGGCTTCATCGGTCACGTCCATCGCGACGGCGAGCGCGCGGCCGCCGCTGTCGGCGATCTCGTCCACCACGCGCTGGGCGGCGTCCTGTTGCAGGTCCGCGACGACCACGCGCGCGCCTTCGCCGGCATAGCGCATCGCAATCGCGCGGCCGATGCCGCTGGCCGCGCCGGTTACGATGGCGACCTTGTTGTCGAGCTTCATCGTTCCTCCTCCCATCCCGGCCTGCCCGGGTCGCGTTGCCCTGATCATTGCCTCAAGTATAAAGTGCCCCCATGCGTCCATTCGCCCGCCTGCTCGCCTGCGTCATGCTGTGCGCCATCGCGCACCTCGCCATTGCAGCCGATCCGGCGAAGGTGCTTCGCGTCGCATCGCCGGACATCTCGAGCCTCGATCCGCAGCAAGGGACCGACCTGTATTCGACTCGCGTCACGCAGCAGATCTTCGAGGGGCTGTACCAATTCGACTACCTGTCGACGCGGGTGGTGCCGAACACCGCCGTCGCGATGCCGTCGATCACCGACGACGGCAGGGTATGGACGATCAAGGTTCGACCGGGCATCTATTTCACGCCGGATCCGGCCTTCAAGGGCAAGCGGCGCGAGCTGGTCGCGGAAGACTACGTGTACTCCATCGAGCGCGCGCTCGATCCGCAGCTGCGCAATGGCGGCGACCCAGCGCTGACCGATCTGATCGAAGGCGCGCGCCCGGTCGTCGACGGCGCCAAGAGCGGGCGCATGGACTATGACCGGCCGATCGGCGGCCTGCGCGCGCTCGACCGTTACACGCTGCAGATCCGCTTGACCTCGGTCGACTACACGATGCTGGAGCGCCTCGCGGGCCTGGCGTCGATGGCTGTCGCGCGCGAGGTCGTCGAGGCGGCGGGCAACGACATCATGTCCCATCCCGTCGGCACCGGTCCGTATCGCCTGGCCGAATGGCGACGCGCCTCGCGTGTGGTGCTGGAGGCGAATCCCGATTACCGCGGCCTGTCGTTTCCCGAAAGCGATGCCGAAAGCCAGCGCGCGCTCGTCGCGTCGATGCGCGGCCGCAAGCTGCCGCAGATCGGCCGCATCGAGATCAGCATCATCGAGGAGTCCCAGCCGCAAATCCTCGCGTTCCAGCAGGGCGACCTCGACTACCTCTCGCTCGGCGGCAATGACGTCGAGAAGGTCATGGACGGCGGCAAGCTGCGCGCCGAGCTTGCGCGCAAGGGCATACGCCACGTGCGCGCAGACTCGCCCTCGATCACGTTCACGTACTTCAATCTCAACGACCCCACCGTCGGCGGTTACACCCAGCAGCAGGTCGCGTTGCGGCGCGCCATCGCGATGGGCTTCAACACCGACGAGATGATCCGCGTGCTCTTCGCCGGTCAGGCGCTTCCGGCGAATCAGCTGCTTCCGCCGGGCTCGACTGCGTTCGACCGCTCGCTGCCGGCGCGCTCGCTGTACGACCCCGCGGGCGCACGCGCGCTGCTCGATCGCTTCGGCTTCAAGGATCGCAACGGCGACGGCTACCGCGAGACGCCGGACGGCAAGCCGCTGGTCGTGCGCCGCGGCACGCTGCCCGAGTCGTGGTATCGCGAGGCCGACACGCTGTTCAAGAAGAACATGGACGCGATCGGCATTCGCATGGAGGTCGAGCAGCACACGTTCGCGGAGCTGGTGAACATGGCCCGCGCGGGTAGGCTGCCAATGTTCAACCTCGGCTACCGCTCCCTCGAGCCCTCGGGTTACGAGATCCTGCAGACGCTGTGGAGCAAGTCGCCCGACGACACCAATCCGTCGCGCTTTCGCCGTCCCGAGTACGACGCCGCGTACGAGGAATTCCTGCGCACGCCGGATGGCCCGCGGCGCATTGCCCTGGTCCGGCGCATGTCCGAGGTCACGCAGGCGTACATGCCGCTGATGCTGCACACGTTCGGCGTGAGCAACGTCCTCCTGTACCCCTGGATCGACGGCTACTGGCCTTCGGCGTTCGGCTTCGGGTTCAAATACCTCGACATCGACCTCGCCAAGCAGCGCGCCGCGCGCGTCGCCCAGCGCTGACGCGTCAGGTCTCGGTCGGCAGCGCCACGCCGAACAGCTGCTCGCGCAGCTTGTAGAGACGGTCGCGCAGCTCGGCGGCCTTCTCGAACTCGAGGTTCTTGGCAGCGTCGAGCATCTGCCTCTCGAGCTGCTTCAGCTCCTTCTCGAGGTCCTTCTCCGGCATCGCCTCGTACTTCGCCTTCGCCTGCGCGGCCTTGAGCGTGCGCCGCTCCTCGTCGATGTCGTACACGCCGTCGATCATGTCCTTGATGCGCTTCTCCACACCCCGCGGCGTGATGCCCATCTTCGCGTTCCACGCGACCTGCTTCGTGCGGCGGCGCTCCGTCTCGCCGATGGCGGCCTTCATCGAGTCGGTCATCGTATCGGCATACAGGATCGCCATGCCGTGGATGTGGCGCGCGGCGCGTCCGATGGTCTGGATGAGCGAGCGCTCCGCGCGCAGGAATCCTTCCTTGTCCGCGTCGAGCACCGCGACGAGCGAAACCTCCGGGATGTCCAGGCCCTCGCGCAGGAGGTTGATGCCCACCAGCACGTCGAATTCGCCGAGGCGCAGGTCGCGAATGATCTCGACCCGCTCGACGGTATCGATGTCCGAGTGCAGGTAGCGGACCTTGACGCCGTGCTCGCCGAGATAGTCGGTGAGGTCCTCGGCCATGCGCTTGGTGAGCGTGGTGACGAGCACGCGCTCGTTGCGCTCCACCCGCAGGTTGATCTCGGACAGCAGGTCGTCGACCTGCGTCGCCGCGGGCCGCACTTCGAGCACCGGATCGACCAGGCCCGTGGGACGCACCACCTGCTCCACGACCTGCCCGGAGTGCTTGCGCTCGTAGTCGGCGGGCGTCGCCGAGACGAAGATCGTCTGCGGCAGCAGCTTCTCGAACTCGTCGAACCGCAGCGGCCGATTGTCGAGCGCCGACGGCAGGCGAAAGCCGTAGTTGACGAGGTTCTCCTTGCGCGCGCGATCGCCCTTGTACATGCCGCCGACCTGCGGGATGGTGACGTGACTCTCGTCGACGAACATCAACGCGTTGCCGGGAAGATAGTCGATGAGCGTCGGCGGCGGCTCGCCGGGCTTGCGGCCGGACAAGTGCCGCGAATAGTTCTCGATGCCTTTGCAGAATCCGATCTCGGCCATCATCTCGAGGTCGAAGCGGGTGCGCTGCTCGATGCGCTGTGCCTCGATGAGCTTCATCTGCGAGACGAAGAAATCCTTCTGGATCACGAGCTCCTGCTTGATGCCCTCGATCGCGTCGAGCACCTTCTGCCGCCCGGTCACGTAGTGCGACGACGGAAAGACGGTGTAGCGCGCCATCTTCGTGCGCGGGTGCCCGGTCAACGGATCGAACAGCTGGAGCGACTCGACCTCGTCGTCGAACAGTGAGACGCGAATGGCATTCTCGGCGTTCTCGGCCGGGAAGATGTCGAGCACGTCGCCGCGCACGCGGAACGTGCCGCGCTTGAAGTCGAGATCCGATCGCGAATACTGCATCTCGGTCAGGCGCTTGATGGCGTCGCGCTGCGAGACGCGATCGCCCTGGCGCAGGTGCAGGATCATGCTGTGATACTCGTTCGGATCTCCGATGCCGTAGATCGCGGATACCGTCCCGACGATCACGCAATCGGGCCGCTCGAGGATCGCCTTGGTCGCCGACAGGCGCATCTGCTCGATGTGCTCGTTGATCGAGCTGTCCTTCTCGATGTAGAGGTCGCGCGACGGGACGTACGCCTCCGGCTGGTAGTAGTCGTAGTACGAGACGAAGTACTCGACTGCGTTGTTCGGGAAGAACTCGCGGAATTCCGAGTACAGCTGCGCGGCGAGCGTCTTGTTCGGCGCGAGCACGAGCGCGGGGCGGCCGACGCGCGCGATCACGTTCGCCATCGTGTAGGTCTTGCCCGAACCCGTCACGCCGAGCAGCGTCTGGAACGACAGGCCGTCCTCGAGACCTTCGGTCAACTTGTCGATCGCGGCGGGCTGGTCGCCCGAGGGCGGAAACGGCTGGTGCAGCTCGTACGGGCTGTCGGGAAAGCGAACGATCATGTGGGCAGGAGCGAGGCGGAACCCTCTAGTTTAGCGGTCCCGCCGAATTGGAGTGCGGCCAGCCGGGCGTACAGCGGGTTGTCGCGCACCAGCGCGTCGTGCGTGCCGATCGCGACCACGCGGCCCTGGTCCATGACCACGATGCGATCCGCGTGCCGGACCGTGGCGAGCCGATGGGCGATCATCAGCACCGTCCGGTGTGCCATCAGCCGCTCGAGGGCCCGCTGCACCATGCGCTCGCTCTCCGCGTCGAGCGCGCTCGTCGCCTCGTCGAGCAACAGGATCGGCCGATCCGCCAGGATGGCGCGGGCGATCGCGAGCCGTTGTCGCTGGCCACCGGACAAGCGCACGCCGCGCTCGCCCAGGAACGTCGCGTACCCCTGCGGCAGCCGCTCGATGAACTCGGTCGCGTAGGCGGCTTCGCACGCGGCGCGTATGTCGTCGGACGAAGCACCCGGCCGGCCGTAGCGCACGTTGTCCTCGACGCTGGCTGCAAAGATCACGGGATCCTGCGGGACCAGTGCAAGCCGCGTGCGCACGCTGCGCGGGTCGGCCTGCGCGAGGTCCACGCCGTCCACGCGCACAAGCCCCGACTGCGGGTCGTAGAACCGCAGCAGCAGCTGGAATACGGTGGTCTTGCCGGCTCCCGACGGCCCGACGAGCGCTACGCGCTCGCCCGGCTGAACCTCCAGCGTGAAGTCATCGAGGGCCGCGTGATCGGGCCGTGACGGATAGCGGAAGGAGACATCCTGGAACGCGACGGTGCCCCGCGAAGGCTCCGGCAGCGCGACGGGTCGCTCCGGTGCGCGAATCTCGGGCTCGACGGCGAGCAACTCGAACAGCCGCTCGGTCGCGCCGGCCGCACGCTGCAGGTCGCCGATCACTTCCGAGATCGTGCCCACGGCGCCTGCGACGATCACGGCGTAGAACACGAACGCGGACAGCTGGCCGGGACTGATGCGTCCGGCGACAACGTCGTGACCGCCGATCCAGAGAATCACGCCCACCGCACCGAAGACCAGAACGATGACGGCGGCCACGAGCGTCGCGCGCTGGCGAATGCGCTTCAGTGCCGTGTCGAACGCGGCCTCGACGCGCGCGCCGAAATTGCGGCGATCGAGCTCCTCATGACCGTAGGCCTGCACCGTGCGGATCTCGTGCAGCGATTCGTCGAGGTACGCGCCGACGTCGCCGATGCGGTCCTGCGTGGCGCGCGCAAAGCGCCGTACGCGCCGGCCGAAAAGCACGATCGGAACGATCACGACCGGCACGCCCGCGAGCACGAGGAGCGTCAGCTTCAGGCTGGTCAGTGCCAGCATGACGAGGCCGCCGATCAGCAACAGCAGGTTGCGAATGGCCATCGACGCGCTCGACCCGATCACGGTCTCGAGCATCGTCGTGTCGGTCGTGAGCCGCGAGATGACTTCACCGGTGCGCGTCAGCTCGAAGAACGACGGCGGCAGGCGCAGGAGATGGTCGAACACCGCGCTCCGCAGATCCGCCGTGACGCGCTCGCCGAGCCACGACACGAAATAGAAGCGCGTGTAGGTGGCCGCCGCCATCACCACGATGATCCCGAGCATCGCGGCCAGCATGCGGTCGAGCTCGGCGGCGTTGCCCGCCGCGAAGCCCCGGTCGATCACGAACTTCAGCCCCTGCCCTACCATGAGCACGGCCGCCGCCGCGACGACGAGGCCGATCGCGGCATAGATCACCTGGCGTCGATAGGGGCGCACGAACCGCCTGACGCGCGCGACGATGCGTAACGCCGTGGCCGGTGCGATGCGCGGTGCGGGTTCAAGACGGGTGTCGGCGCGTGCCATGGGAATCAGACGATGAAAAGCGGACGGCGAAGGCCTCGATGCAGATGGGGACGCCCGCGTCCGGAAGCAAGCAACAGCCGGCGACCGGTTACAATACCGTGTTTCCACCCCTTTCGAGCAGGCGCTGCAATGACCCCGACCCCGGACCGCCTCCTTCACGACATCGAGCTCGCTCCGCGCGACCCCATTCTCGGCGTGACCGAAGCCTTCGTCGCCGACACGAATGCGCGCAAGGTCAATCTCGGCGTGGGCGTCTATTGCGACGACAACGGCAAGGTGCCGCTGCTCGAATGCGTGCGCAAGGCGGAGCGCGATATCACCGAGCAGGCTGCGCCGCGCACGTATCTGCCGATCGACGGCATTCCCGCGTACGACAAGGCCGTGCAGACGCTGCTTTTCGGCGCCACGAGCGAGCTCGTCACCTCGGGGCGCACGATCACGCTGCAGGCGCTCGGTGGCACGGGGGGCCTGAAGCTCGGCGCCGACTTCCTGCATCGCTTCGCGACCGGCGCGGACGTGTACATCAGCGATCCGAGCTGGGAGAACCACCGCGCGCTGTTCGAGGGCGCGGGCTTCACGGTCAAAACCTACACGTACTATGACGCGACGACGCGCGGACTCGACATCGAGGGCATGGTCGCTTCGCTCGGCGGCATGCCGGCAGGCTCGATCGTCGTCCTGCACGCGTGCTGTCACAATCCCACGGGCGTCGACCCCACGCCGTCGCAATGGGATCGCATCATCGAAACGGTGCGCGCGCGCGGGCTCGTTCCGTTCCTCGATCTCGCCTACCAGGGCTTCGGCGAAGGGCTCGAGGCGGACGCGCACGTCGTGCGCCGCTTCGCCGCCACGCCGGGACCGCTCTTCATCTCCAACTCGTTCTCGAAGTCGTTCTCCATTTACGGCGAGCGCGTCGGCGCGCTGACGATCGTCGCAGCGGACCGGGATGAAGCCCTGCGCGTGCTCTCGCAGGTCAAGCGCGTGGCGCGCATGAACTATTCGACGCCGCCGACGCACGGCGCGAAGATCGTCGCGCAGGTGCTCGGAACGCCGGCGCTGCGCGAGCTCTGGGAGAAGGAGCTCGGCGACATGCGCGAGCGCATCCGCTCGATGCGTCGGTCGCTGCACGACAAGCTTCGCGCGCGGCTGCCGAACGGCGAGTTCGATTACGTGATCGAGCAGCGCGGCATGTTCTCGTACTCCGGCCTCACCAAGGCGCAGGTGCAGCGGCTGCGTGATCAGTTCTCGATCTACGCCATCGACACCGGCCGCATCTGCGTCGCGGCGCTCAATTCCAGGAACGTCGACTACGTCGCCGACGCCATGGCGGCCGCGATGTCCGAGGCCCCGGATCCCAAGCGCCTTGAGGGCGCGATGGCGGGGTGATACAATTCAAGACCTTCTGCGGGAATAGCTCAGTTGGTAGAGCGCAACCTTGCCAAGGTTGAGGTCGCGAGTTCGAGACTCGTTTCCCGCTCCAGATCCATCGAGGGAGAGCCACCGCTCTCCCTTTTCGTTTGACGTCCTGCCGCGCTCGCGGCGGGCGCACCCCACGAGGCGGGGTGGCAGAGTGGTCATGCAGCGGCCTGCAAAGCCGTCTACGCCGGTTCGATTCCGACCTCCGCCTCCA
>Ga0157369_10007439_pt1 | contig 12611 bp, 10 predicted proteins | sample C25metaG_FD_113461 | JGI IMG/M metagenome (GOLD analysis project Ga0157369, IMG submission 113461) | Corn rhizosphere microbial communities from Kellogg Biological Station, Michigan, USA - C2-5 metaG | ecosystem: Host-associated > Plants > Roots > Rhizosphere > Soil | place: USA: Michigan...
GATGAAGATCTTCGCGTTCTCGAGCAGGAGGTCCTTGCGCTCCATGCCCGGGCCGCGCGGGCGCGCGCCGACGAGCATCGCGACGTCGGCGTCGCGGAACGCGACGTTCGGATCGGACGTGCCGGTCATGCCGGCGAGCAGCGGGAAGGCGCAGTCTTCCATCTCCATCATCACGCCCCTCAGTGCCGCCTGCGCCTTGTCGAGCGGCAGCTCGAGCAACTGCAGGATCACCGGCTGGTCGCGGCCGAGCATGTCGCCGGAGGCGATGCGGGGGAGGAGGCTGTAGCCGATCTGGCCGGCGGCGCCGGTCACCGCCACGCGAACGGGTGCTTTCATTGCGGACTCCTCGAGCCTGGGATTGCCGACGAAAGGGGATGCTGGCTGCGTGCGGCAACGCAGCCCTGCGCGGCGGACGCAACCACGCGGCGCCGCCCGCCATGGTAGGCGCCGAGGCCGGGGACTGTCAAGGTCATGTAACTGATATAAGATACACGAATGCCACCGCGCGCGCTGGTCGATTGAAGCCGTCCGCCACCTTTCGCCCGCTCTACGGTCAGGTGCGCTCGATGATCGAGCACGCGCTCGAGGCCGGCGAATGGGCGCCCGGCCAGGCCATTCCCTCCGAGCTCGAGCTCGCCTCGCGCTTCGGCGTGTCGCACGGGACCGTGCGCAAGGCCCTCCAGTCGCTCGCCGCCGAGAACCTGCTGGTGCGCAGGCAGGGCAAGGGCACGTTCGTCGCGACGCATACCGAGGAAAAGACGTCGAATTTCCGCTTCCTGCGCATCCGCCGTGACGATGGCAAGCCCGAATATCCGAAAAGCCGCCTGATCGACCTGCGCCGCATGCGCGCCAGCGCCGAGACGGCGCGACTTCTCGCGCTCCGGGGCGGCGATCCGCTGTTCGTGCTGCGGCGCCTGCTCGAGTACGGCGGCGTGCCGGCGGTGCTCGACGAGATCACGCTTCCTGCCGCGCTCTTTCGCGGCCTGACGCTCGCGCGCTGCGCTGCGTATCCCGGGTCGATGTACGGATTTTTCGAAACGGCGTTCGGGGTGCGGATGCTGCGCGCCGACGAGCGCCTGCACGCGGTTGCCGCGGATGCGGCAAGCGCGGCGCTGCTGCGGATCGGCGTCGGCACGCCGCTGCTCGCGGTTGACCGCGTCGCCTACACGTACGCCGATCGTCCCGTGGAAATGCGCCGCGGATTGTGCGCGACACGCCACGAGCACTACTGGAATGCGCTGACGTGATGCGCCCGCGCCACAGCGGCGATGCGGCGCGCGCGCATGGGCAACGTGCGATCCTGCACGGCCGCTTGCGCCGTTCGCGCGCACGGTGTCCCGGGGCGGCGCTATAATTTGCTGTAGTGCAAAAACCAACACGAATGCGGCGTCGCGGCCCGGTGCCTGCGATTTTCCGCGCTTTCGCGACCCGTCTCCCGTCGAGGCCGAGGCATGCCTGCCGCTGACCGTCCCGTCGACAAACCGCGTCCGATCTACCTGAATCTCTTCGCGATCCGCCAGCCGCTTCCGGCGATCGTCTCGATCCTGCACCGGATCAGCGGCGCGTTGATGTTCCTCGTCGGCATTCCGCTGCTGCTGTGGGTCGTCCAGCGCGCGCTCGCGTCGCCCGACGGGTACGCGGCCGCGACCGGTCCCTTCACGACGCCGATCGGCAAGCTCGTCGTGCTCGTGCTCGCGTGGTGCTACCTGTACCACCTGCTGGCAGGCCTGCGTCACCTGGCGCTCGACCTGCGCGTCGGCATCCGGCTCGCGCCCGCAAGGAGCTCGGCGGCCGTCGTGCTGTTGCTGTCGTTCCTGCTTACGCTGATCGTCGCGGTGCGCCTGTGGTAGCCGGCGTCGACAAGCTGCCGGTCGGCGCGCATTACGGGCTGCGCGACTGGCTGTCGCAGCGCGTCACGGCGCTCGTCATCACGCTGTACACGGCGCTGATCCTCGGCATCGTGCTGTGGCACGGTGGCGTCGACCATGCGACCTGGAAGGCCATTTTTGCCGGCAACGCGTTTCGGGTCGCGACGTTCCTGTTCATGGCGTCGCTGTTGTGGCATGCCTGGGTCGGCGTGCGCAACATCCTGATGGACTATGCGAAGCCGTTCGGCGTGCGCCTCGTGCTCGAGATCGTCGTCGTCTGCGTGCTGGTTGCCTACGCCGGCTGGACGATCCAGGTCCTGTGGGGCAACGCAGCATGACGGGCGAGCGTCGGCCACCGGTGACGACGCGCCGGCGCATGCCGCGGATGCCCGACGCGGGACGCCGATGAAGCTTCCGGCGCGACGCTTCGACGCATTGATCGTGGGCGCCGGCGGCGCGGGCATGCGCGCGTCGCTGCAACTTGCCGCGGCCGGGCTTTCGGTCGCCGTGCTGTCGAAGGTGTTTCCGACGCGCTCGCACACGGTCGCCGCGCAAGGCGGCATCGGCGCGTCGCTCGGCAACATGTCCGAGGACAGCTGGCTGTGGCACATGTACGACACGGTCAAGGGCTCCGACTGGCTCGGCGACCAGGACGCGATCGAGTACATGTGCCGGATGGCGCCGCAGGTCGTCTACGAGCTCGAGCACATGGGGATGCCGTTCGATCGCAACGCCGACGGCACGATCTACCAGCGGCCGTTCGGCGGCCACTCGATGAACTTCGGCGAGAAATCGGTGCGCCGCGCATGTGCGTCGGCCGACCGCACCGGTCACTCGATGCTGCACACGCTCTACCAGCAGAACGTGCGCGCGCGAACGCAGTTCTTCGTCGAGTGGATGGCGCTCGACCTGATCCGCGATGCGGACGGCGACGTGCTCGGCGTCACCGCGCTCGACATGGAAACCGGCGAGGTCGTCGCGCTCGAGGCGAAGGCGACCGTTCTCGCCACCGGCGGCGCCGGGCGCATCTTCGCCGCGTCGACCAATGCGTTCATCAACACCGGCGACGGCCTCGGCATGGCGGCGCGCGCCGGCGTGCCGCTCGAGGACATGGAGTTCTGGCAGTTCCATCCCACCGGGGTTGCGGGCGCCGGCGTGCTGATCACCGAAGGCGTTCGCGGCGAAGGCGGCATCCTGCTCAACTGCGACGGCGAGCGCTTCATGGAGCGCTACGCGCCCAACCTCAAGGACCTCGCGTCGCGCGACGTCGTCAGCCGCTCGATGGACCAGGAGATCAAGGAAGGGCGCGGCTGCGGTCCGCACAAGGACTACGTGCTCCTGAAGCTCGATCACCTCGGTCCCGACGTCATCATGAAGCGGTTGCCGTCGATCCGCGAGATCGCCATCAAGTTCGCGAACGTCGACCCGATCAAGGAGCCGATCCCGGTCGTGCCGACGATCCATTACATGATGGGTGGCGTGCCCACCAACATCCACGGCCAGGTCGTCGCGCCCTCGTTTGACAACGCCGGCGGCAACGCCGAGGCGCTCGTCGAGGGACTCTATGCGGTCGGCGAATGCGCGTGCGTGTCGGTGCACGGCGCGAACCGGCTCGGCACGAACTCGCTGCTCGACCTGCTCGTGTTCGGCCGGTCGGCCGGCGACTTCATCGTGAGCCGCAACCTGCCGGCGCGGCCGCACAAGGGACTGCCGGTCGACGCCGGCGACGCGTCGCTCGCGCGCCTCGCGCGCCTCGATGCGGCCACGTCGGGCGAGCGCGTCGCCGACGTCGGCAACGAGCTGCGCAAGACGATGCAGGCGCACTGCGGCGTGTTCCGCAACGAGGCGCTGCTTGCCGAAGGCGTGACGCGGATCATGGCGCTCGCCGAGCAGGTCGCGCACACGGCCATCGGCGACAAGAGCCGCACGTTCAACACGGCGCGGGTCGAGGCGCTCGAGCTCGACAACCTGATCGAGGTCGCGAAGGCGACGATCGTTTCCGCCGCGGCGCGCCACGAGTCGCGCGGCGCGCAGGCGCGAAGCGACTATCCGAACCGCGACGACGTGCACTGGCTGAAGCACACGCTGTGGTATCGCGAGGGCAATCGGCTCGACTACAAGCCCGTGCACCTCACGCCGCTCAGCGTCGAGTCGTTCCCGCCCAAGGCGCGGACCTATTGACCTGTCGCTTCCCAGGCGCCGTTCATCCCGCATGAAATTCCGCATCTACCGCTACGACCCCGAGAAGGACGCGAAGCCGCGGCTGCAGGAATACGACATTCCGCTCGATCCGCACGATCGCATGCTGCTCGATGCGCTGATCCGCCTCAAGGCGATCGACGATTCGCTGTCGTTCCGGCGCAGTTGCCGCGAGGGCGTGTGCGGTTCGGATGCGATGAACATCAACGGCAAGAACGGGCTCGCCTGCATCACGAACCTGAAGAGCCTGAAGGAGCCGGTCGAGCTGCGGCCGCTGCCCGGGCTGCCGGTGATCCGCGACCTGATCGTCGACATGAGCCAGTTCTTCAAGCAGTACCACTCGGTGCGGCCCTATCTCGTCAACGATACGCCGCCGCCCGAGCGCGAGCGGCTGCAGACGCCGGCCGAGCGCGAGGAGCTCGACGGCCTGTACGAATGCATCCTGTGCGCGTGCTGTTCGACGGCGTGCCCGTCGTTCTGGTGGAACCCCGACAAGTTCGTGGGCCCGGCCGGCCTTCTGCAGGCCTACCGCTTCATCGCCGACAGCCGCGACCGCGACCTGAACCAGCGCCTGGACAACCTCGAGGATCCGTATCGGCTGTTTCGCTGCCACTCGATCATGAACTGCGTCGACGTGTGCCCGAAGAACCTCAATCCGACGCTCGCCATCGAGAAGATCAAGGATCTGATGGTGAAGCGGACGGTATAGGGTCGCAGACGACTTTCGGCGGCCGGCGAAAGTCGTGTCGGACCCTGCATTGGTGTGATGCGACAACGGAGGGAACCCGTGATCGACGCGACGAGGCTGCGGCGCATCCGCTGGCGGTGCCGGCGGGGAATGCTGGAGAACGACCTGATCCTCTCCCGGTTCCTCGATGCGTCGGCCGCCACGCTGACCGAGGACGACATTGCAAATCTCGATGCGCTTCTCAATATGACGGACGACGCGTTGTGGGACGTCGTTGCCGGCCGCGCCGAAGCGCCCGATCCGGCGCTCGCGCCGCTCGTGACGCGCCTTCGCGCCGCATGACCCCATCGACCCTGCCGCGCCGGCGTGCGTCCGGGCGGCGCCGGCAATGTCCGGCGCCGGCAATGCGTCGCCGGGTGCATGATGGGCGCATTGGCATTGGCTCGGCACCTCCCCAGAACCAGGAACCAAAGGACGTACGATGAGCGACTCCACTGCCACGATCCAATTCTCCGACGGCTCGCCGTCCGTCACGTTTCCGATCCTGAACGGGACGATGGGCCCGCAGGTGATCGACATCCGCACGCTGTATTCGAAAACCGGCAAGTTCACGTACGACCCCGGCTTCATGTCCACCGCCGCGTGCAGCTCGGCGATCACCTACATCGACGGCGACAAGGGCGAGCTGCTTTATCGCGGCTATCCGATCGACGAGCTCGCGGTGAAAACCGACTACCTCGGGACCTGCTACCTGCTGCTGTACGGCGAGTTGCCGAACGTCGAGCAGAAGCGCAAGTTCGTCGAGCTCGTGACCCATCACACGATGGTGAACGAGCAGATGCAGTTCTTCCTGCGCGGCTTTCGCCGCGATGCGCACCCGATGGCGGTGCTGACCGGCCTCGTCGGCGCGATGAGCGCGTTCTATCCGGACTCGATCAATCTCGACGACGCGCAGCAGCGCGACATCTCGGCGCATCGCCTGATCGCCAAGATGCCGACGCTCGTCGCGATGGCCTACAAGTACTCGGTCGGACAACCGTACGTGTACCCGCGCAACGACCTGTCGTACGCGGGAAACTTCATGCGCATGATGTTCGCCACGCCATGCGAGGATTACGTAGTCAACGACGTGCTCGTGCGCGCGCTCGACCGCATCTTCATCCTGCATGCGGACCACGAGCAGAATGCGTCGACGTCGACGGTGCGCCTTTGCGCATCGTCCGGCACGAACCCGTTCGCCGCGATCGCCGCCGGCGTGGCCTGCCTGTGGGGGCCGGCGCACGGCGGCGCCAACGAGGCCGCGCTCAACATGCTCTACGACATCCAGGCGCAGGGCGGCGTCGCGAAAGTCGGCGAATTCATCGCGCAGGTGAAGGACAAGCACTCGAGCGTGCGCCTGATGGGCTTCGGCCATCGCGTCTACAAGAACTACGACCCGCGCGCGAAGCTGATGCGCGAGACGTGCTACGAGGTGCTGAACGCGCTCGGCCTGCACGACGATCCGCTGTTCAAGCTGGCGATGTCGCTCGAGAAGATCGCCCTCGAGGACGACTATTTCGTCCAGCGCAAGCTGTATCCCAACGTCGATTTCTACTCGGGCATCGTGCAGAAGGCGATCGGCATCCCGGTGCAGCTGTTCACCGCCATCTTCGCGCTCGCGCGCACGGTGGGCTGGATCGCGCAGTTGAACGAGATGGTGTCGGATCCCGAATACAAGATCGGCCGGCCGCGCCAGCTCTTCACCGGCGCGACGCCGCGCACGGTGAAGCCGATCGGCCAGCGGGGTTAGTCGCAACGCGCGGGCCGTCGCTCGCCCGCGAGCCAGGAGTCGTTCATGGGAACCATGCGTGAATTCGAATCGACCAGCACGCTCTTCGGCAGCAACGCGCCGTTCATCGAGGAGCTGTACGAGTCGTATCTCGCCGATCCGGCCAACGTCTCGCCCGAGTGGCGCAGCTACTTCGACGAGGTCAAGGGCGATGCCGCCGACGTGCCGCATGCGTCGGTCGTCGAATCGTTCCGCGAGCTGGCGCGCAACCGCCGCGTCGCCGGCGCGATGGTCGACGAGACGACGATGCACAAGCAGGTGCTGGTGCTGCGCCTCATCAGCAAGTACCGCACGCTGGGCATGTTCCACGCCGACCTCGATCCGTTGAAGCGCCAGGAGCCGGCGTACATCCCCGATCTCGACCTGCGCACGTACGGCTTCACCGACGCGGACATGGACACGCCGTTCGACGTCGGCTCGTTCAAGGCCGGCCCGGCGCGCATGCGCCTTCGCGACATCATCGCCGCGCTGATGGAGACGTACACGGGTACGTTCGGCGCCGAGTACATGTACATCTCCGACACGCCGACGAAGCGCTTCGTGCAGGATCGCCTCGAGCCGATCCGCTCGAAGCCGAAATTCAGCGCCGAGGAGCGCCGCCACATCCTCGAGCGGCTGACGGCCGCCGAGACGCTCGAGCGCTACCTGCATACGAAGTACGTCGGCCAGAAGCGCTTTTCGGGCGAGGGCGGCGATTCGATGATTCCGATGCTTGACCTCTTGATCCAGCGCGCGGGTGCTGCCGGTGTGGGCGAGATCGTGCTCGGCATGGCGCATCGCGGCCGGCTCAACGTGCTGGTGAACACGCTCGGCAAGATGCCGAGCGATCTCTTCTCGGAATTCGAGGGCAAGGCGCCGCAGGACCTGCCGGCCGGCGACGTCAAGTATCACCAGGGATTCTCGTCCGACGTGTCCACGCCCGGCGGTCCGGTGCACGTGACGCTCGCGTTCAATCCGTCGCACCTCGAGATCGTCAATCCGGTCGTCGAAGGCAGCGTGCGGGCGCGCCAGCATCGGCGCGGCGACGCGCGCGGCGACCAGGTGCTGCCGGTGCTGCTGCACGGCGACGCGGCCATCGCCGGGCAGGGCGTCGTGCAGGAGTGCCTCAACATGGCGCAGACGCGCGGCTACTACACCGGCGGCACGATCCACATCGTGATCAACAACCAGATCGGCTTCACGACGTCCGATCCGCGCGACGTGCGCGGCACGCTCTACTGCACCGACGTCGCGAAGATGGTCGAGGCGCCGATCTTCCACGTGAACGGCGACGATCCCGAGGCGTGCCTGCTCGCCACCGAACTCGCGCTCGACTACCGGCAGCGCTTCCACAAGGACGTGTTCATCGATCTCGTGTGCTTCCGCCGGCTCGGCCACAACGAGGCCGACGAGCCGATGATCACGCAGCCGTTGATGTACAAGAAGATCAACCAGCATCCGGGCACGCGCAAGCTCTACGCCGACCGGCTGATCGCCGAGGGCGCGATCGGCGCCGAGGACGCCGACGCGATGATCGCGACCTATCGCGCGGCAATGGACAAGGGCTACCACACGAACACGACGGTGCTGGCGAACTACAAGCCGCCGTTCATCGTCGACTGGTCGCCGTACAAGCACCGGCACTGGACCGATGCTGCGGACACGAGCGTACCGATGGCGCGGTTGAAGGAGCTCGGCGTCAAGGCCACCACGGTGCCCGCCGATTTCAAGCTGCATCCCCGCGTCGAGAAGCTGATGGCCGACCGGCGCGCGATGGTCGAAGGCAAGGCGCCCATCGACTGGGGCATGGGCGAGATCCTCGCCTACGCGACGCTCCTCGACCAGAACTTCGGCGTGCGAATGTCCGGCGAGGACATCGGCCGCGGCACGTTCTCGCACCGCCATGCGGTGCTGCACGACCAGAATCGCGAGAAATGGGACCTGGGCACGTGGATCCCGCTGCAGCACCTGAAGGAGGTCCAGCCCGACTTCGAGATCATCGACTCGGTGCTGACCGAGAACGCGGTGCTCGCGTTCGAGTACGGTTACACGACGTCGGAGCCCAACCAGCTCGTGATCTGGGAGGCGCAATTCGGCGATTTCGCCAACGGCGCGCAGGTGGTGATCGACCAGTTCATCAGCGCCGGCGAGGTGAAATGGGGCCGCATCTGCGACCTCGTGCTGTTCCTGCCGCACGGTTACGAGGGGCAGGGCCCCGAGCATTCGTCGGCGCGCCCCGAGCGCTACCTGCAGCTTTGCGCGCAGCACAACATGCAGGTGGTCGTGCCCACGACACCGGCGCAGATCTTCCATCTGCTGCGCCGCCAGATGATCCGCCAGTTCCGCAAGCCGCTGATCGTCATCACGCCGAAGAGCCTGCTGCGCCACAAGGAGGCCGTGTCGTCGCTCGATGAGCTCGCCAACGGCGCGTTCCGCAACGTCATCGGCGAGATCGATCCGATCGATGCGAAGAAGGTGCGGCGGGTCGTCGTGTGCTCCGGCAAGGTGTACTACGAGCTTCTCGCCCACCGGCGGCAGCAGAAGATCGACGACGTCGCGCTCCTGCGCCTCGAGCAGCAGTACCCGTTCCCGCACGACGACTACCGGCGCGAAGTCGCGAAGTACAAGGCCGCGAAGGAAGTCGTCTGGTGCCAGGAGGAGCCGCAGAACCAGGGCGCGTGGTACCGGCTCAGTTCGTATCTGCGCGGCGACATCGACGACGGCAAGGTGCTCGCGTACGCGGGACGGCCCGTGTCGGCGTCGCCGGCGGTCGGTTACGCGGCGAAGCACAACGCCGAGCAGAAGCAACTGGTCGAGGACGCGTTTGCGGCCAAGCTGCGCTCCGGCGAGATGCTGGTGGCACGGTAATGCCGCCGCAGGTCGGTGTCGGAGGTGCAATTATGGGACGTCGACACCGATGACGATCCGCCTCCGACACCGATGACGAATGATCACACCTCCGACACCGACGATGACGCGGCCGTGACCCCAAAAACGAGAGTGACTCGATGAGAATCGAAGTGAAGGTTCCGCAGTTGCCGGAGTCGGTCGCCGAGGCGACGCTCGTCAACTGGCACAAGAAACCCGGCGAAGCGGTCAGGCGCGACGAGAACCTGATCGACATCGAGACCGACAAGGTCGTGCTCGAGCTGCCCGCCCCCCACGATGGCGTGCTCGCGGAAATCACGCGTCCCGATGGCGCAACGGTCACGTCGAACGACGTGATCGCCGTGATCGATACCGAAGGAAAGACGGGCGCCGCCGGCACGCAGCCGGCCGCGGGCGCGGCACCCGCCGCGGCAACGCCGCCCGCGGCGGTGGCGCGGCCGCCGTCCGCCGCGTCGACGGCACCGGAAGCGGGCGCCGCGGTCACCGCGCTGCCGGCGGCGCGCAGGATGATGGCGGAGCAGAACGTCGATCCGGCGAGCATCGCAGGCACCGGGCGTGGCGGACGCATCACGAAGGACGATGTCGCCGACGCGATCGCAACCCGCAGCGCCACGTCCGCAGCGCCGGCGTCGGCCGCGAAAGCACCGGCCCCGTCATCGCCCCTCGAGAAGGCGTCCACCGCGGCCGCCCCGCCGGCCGCGAAGGCGCCCGCCGCGCCGACGCCGCCGACACCGGCCGCGAAGGCCCCCACCGCGCCACCCACGCCGCTGCCCGTCACGCAAGGCGCGCGACCCGAGCAGCGCGTGCCGATGTCGCGGCTGCGTGCGCGCATCGCCGAGCGGCTCGTCGAATCGCAATCGACCGCCGCCATCCTCACGACGTTCAACGAAGTGAACATGCAGGGCGTGATCGACCTGCGCAACCGCTACAAGGAGCGCTTCGAGAAGGAGCATGGCGTGAAGCTCGGCTTCATGGGCTTCTTCGTGAAAGCCGCCGTGCACGCACTGAAGAAGTTTCCGCTGGTCAACGCGTCGATCGACGGCAACGACATCGTCTATCACGGCTACTACGACATCGGCATCGCCGTCGGCAGCCCGCGCGGGCTCGTCGTGCCCATCCTGCGCGATGCCGACCAGATGTCGATCGCCGACATCGAAAAGCAGATCGCCGATTTCGGCAGGCGCGCGCAGGAGGCGAAGCTTACCGTCGGCGAGTTGACGGGCGGCACGTACACGATCAGCAACGGCGGCGTATTCGGATCGATGCTGTCGACGCCGATCATCAATCCGCCGCAATCGGCGATCCTCGGGGTGCACGCGACGCGCGAGCGGCCGGTCGTCGAGAACGGGCAGGTCGTCGTGCGGCCGATCAACTATCTGGCGCAGTCGTACGATCACCGGATCATCGACGGCCGCGAAGCGGTGCTGTCGCTCGTGGCGATCAAGGAAGCGCTGGAAGACCCGTCGCGGCTGCTGCTCGATCTGTAATGGCCGACGCCCAATCCTTCGACGTGCTCGTGGTCGGCGGGGGGCCCGGCGGCTATGTCGCCGCCATTCGTGCCGCGCAGCTCGGCTTCGCGACCGCGTGCATCGACGACTGGACCCGCGGCGGCGGCAAGCCGGCGCTCGGCGGTACCTGCACGAACGTGGGCTGCATCCCGTCGAAGGCGCTGTTGCAGTCCTCGGAAAACTACGCGCACGCCGGGCATTCGTTCGCCGAGCATGGCATCGAGATCGGCAAGCTGTCGATGAACGTCGGCACGATGCTCGCGCGAAAGGACAAGGTCGTCGGACAGAACAACGACGGCATCGCCTACCTGTTCCGCAAGAACAAGGTCGCGTTCTTCCATGGCCGGGGATCGTTTGCCGGCAGGGCGGGCGAGCGCTGGACGATCGGCGTCGACGGCGCGCGAGCGGCCACGCTCAGCGCGCGCCACGTGATCATCGCCACCGGCTCGGTGCCGCGCGCGCTGCCCGGCACGCCATTCGACAACGTGCGCGTGCTCGACAACGCCGGCGCGCTGGCCATGGCCGACGTGCCGAAGCGGCTGGGCGTGATCGGCGCCGGCGTCATCGGCCTCGAAATGGGCAGCGTATGGCGCCGGCTGGGGTCCGAGGTCACGATGCTCGAAGCATTGCCGACGTTCCTCGGGGCCGCCGACGAGGCGGTCGCGAAGGAAGCGTTGAAGCAGTTCACGAAGCAGGGGCTCGCGATCGTCCTCGGGGCCGCGATCTCCGCGGTCCGCGTCGGCAAGGACGACGTCACCGTCGACTACAACGACGCGAAAGGCGACGCGCAGCGCGTTTCGTTCGACCGGCTGATCGTGTCGATCGGCCGCGTGCCGTTCACCACCGGCCTCGGCGCGGACAAGGTCGGGCTCGCGCTCGATGCGCGCGGGTTCGTCGAGGCCGACGCGCAATGCCGGACCAACCTGCCCAACGTGTTTGCGATCGGCGACGTCGTGCGCGGGCCGATGCTCGCTCACAAGGCCGAGGACGAGGGCATCGCGGTCGCCGAGCGCATCGCCGGCCAGCACGGCCACGTCGATTTCAACACGATCCCGTGGGTGATCTACACGTCGCCGGAGATCGCGTGGGTCGGCAGGACCGAGCAGCAGTTGCGCCAGGAAGGCGTCGACTATCGCGCCGGCAGTTTCCCGTTCGCCGCCAACGGTCGCGCGCGCGCGCTCGGCGACACCACCGGCTTCATCAAGTTCGTCGCCGATGCGAAGACCGATCGCATCCTGGGCATGCATGCCATCGGCCCGTGGGTGAGCGAGCTGATCGCCGAAGGCGTGGTCGCGATGGAATTCGGCGCGTCGAGCGAGGACATCGCGCGCATCGTGCATGCGCACCCGACGCTGTCCGAGGTCACGCGCGAGGCGGCGCTGGCGGTCGACCGGCGCACGCTCAACCTGTAGCGCCGTGCACGCTGCCGCCACGGCATGATCGGGGCCGAGGATCCCGGCCAGATTTCGCGCCGCCACGGCGGCCTGATCGACTACCTCGAACCGCTGCTCGACCGGCGGCGCTCGACGCTCGATCACGCGCAGATCGCCGCACTCGATCGCCTGCAACAGCTTGCCGACGACCTGGCCGCGTTCCAGGCCGCGCGCAAATCGACGCTGAAGCGCCTGTTCGGCGCCGTCGCCGTGCCGCGC
>Ga0157369_10007440_pt1 | contig 12611 bp, 13 predicted proteins | sample C25metaG_FD_113461 | JGI IMG/M metagenome (GOLD analysis project Ga0157369, IMG submission 113461) | Corn rhizosphere microbial communities from Kellogg Biological Station, Michigan, USA - C2-5 metaG | ecosystem: Host-associated > Plants > Roots > Rhizosphere > Soil | place: USA: Michigan...
GGCCCGGCTCTCGCGCGCTGGTGGCGGAATTGGTAGACGCGCTAGGTTGAGGGCCTAGTGGCCGCATAGGCCGTGGAGGTTCAAGTCCTCTCCAGCGCATGGACGTTCGGGTCGCCCCGCGGATGACGGGGGCGGCCCACGTTTTTGTTGACGCCGTCCGCAGGAGTCCGTACAGTTCCATCGAACACACGTTCGACCACCCGACCCCGAATTCAGGAGACGAAGTGGAACTGACCGGCCGGCAACAGGAGATCTGGAGCTTCCTGACGGAGTACGTCGATCGCCACGGCTACCCGCCGACCGTTCGCGAGATCGGCGAGGCGGTCGGCCTCGCGTCGCCGTCGACCGTCCATGCCCATCTCGCGAATCTCGAACGGGCCGGGCTGCTCAAGCGCGACCCGACGAAGCCCCGCGCCCTCGAGCTGACAGGCCGTGCTCATGGCGAGTCGGCTGCCGCCGCCTCCCTGAAGCTGCCGCTCCTCGGCCAGATCGCGGCCGGCGGCCCGCTGCTCGCGGAGCAGAACATCGAGGACGAGATCGCCGTGCCCGAGACGCTGCAGGGCGACTTCCTGCTCCGCGTCCGGGGCGACTCGATGATCGAGGCCGGCATCCTCGACGGCGACATCGTCGTCGTGAAGCGCGCGCAGGATGCGCGCAACGGCCAGATCGTCGTCGCGCTCGCGGGCGACGACGAGTCCGCCGAGGAGGCGACCGTCAAGACGTTCTACAAGGAACGCGGCCGCATCCGGCTGCAGCCGGAGAACAGCGCGCTCGAGCCGATCTTCGCCGAGCACGTGCAGATCCTCGGCCACGTCGTCGGAGTGTTCCGCTCCCTGTAATGACCGTGCAATCCCTGCACCGGACGCTCGAGCAGGAGTTGTTCGCGCTCTTGCGCGGCGCTTCGCTCGAGTGCCCGGTGTGCGGGGAATTCGTCCTCCACGACGGCGCTGTCGTCCGCTGTCCCGAGTGCGGGATGAAGCTATACGGCCGCGTCGACGAGCTTCGGCTCGTCACGAGCGCCACCGCGTAAGAACGACGCGGCGCGCTCCGCGATCATCAACGTCGGCAGATGCGTGTGTCCGCGCGGGACGCGTGGGATCACCGACGCGTCGACGACGCGCAGCCCCGCGATGCCGCGCACGCGCAGCTCGTCGTCGACGACGTCGCCGAACCGGCACGTGCCGACGGGGTGGTAGAGCGTCTGCGCCCGCTCTCGGATCGACTGCTCGATCGGCACGTCGCCCGGCTCGAGCTCGTCGCCGACGTGCTCGGCGAACGCCGGCATCGTCGCGAGGCGGCGCGCGAGCTCCACCCCGTGCACGAGCGTCTTCAGGTCCTCCGGCTGCGAGAGGTACCGCGGTTGGATCAGCGGCGCATCGAACGGATCGGACGAGTGCAGGCGCACCACGCCGCTGCTCCGCGGCTGCAGCAGGATCGCGCCGATCGTGAAGCCGTGGCCGCGCGGCGGCGTCAGGCCGCCGTCCTCGAACAAGACGGGCGCGAACAACAGCTCGAGGTCGGGCGCGGGAATGTCGGGCCGCGAGCGGACGAACGCCGCCGCCTCCGCGACGTTCGAGGTCAGCATCCCCGTGTGCCGGAGGAAGTAGCGCAACAGCTGCAGCGGCTTCTCCGCCGCGTACAGGGACAACGGCTTCCGCGATTCGAAGAGCGTCGCCGCGGCCAGGTGATCCTCGAGATGCGAGCCGACGCCGGCGAGCTCGCGGACGACGGGGATGCCGTGCCGTTCGAGCTCGTCGCGCGGGCCGATTCCCGACAGCAGCAGCAGCTGCGGAGAGTTGACGGCGCCGCCGCACAGCACGACCTCGCGTGCGCGCACGACGTCGCCGTTCGCCTCGACGCCGACAGCGCGGCCGTGCTCGACGACGACGCGTGTCACGTGGGCGTGCGTGCGCACGGTCAGATTCGGTCGCTTCAACGCCGGGCGGAGATACGCATCGGCGGCCGAGTTGCGGCGGCCGCGCCGCTGCGTGACCGGCGTGATGCGCACGCCGTCGAGGTCGGTCGGCCCGAGCGACGGCGACGGTGCGATGCCCATCTGCTGCGCCGCTTCGACGAACGCAGCCGTCAGCGGGTTCGGGTCGCGGAGCTCCTCGACCTGCAGGCTTTCGCGCACGCGCTCGTACACCGGCGCAACGTCGGGCCAGCTCCACGGCCAGACCTCGTAGTCGTGGCGCGAGCCGGGGATCGCCATCATCGCGTTCATCGACGACGAGCCGCCGAGCATCTTCCCGCGCGGCCAGTAGATCGACCGGCCGGCGAGCTCCGGCTCGGGCGCCGTGTCGTAGTTCCAGTCGACGTCGCTGCGGAAGAGCTTCGAGAACGCGGCCGGGATGTGGATCTCGCGCGCCTTGTCCGGCCCTCCGGCCTCGAGCAGCAGCACGTCGATGTTCGGGTCCTCCGTCAGCCGCGCGGCGAGGACGCAGCCCGCTGATCCCGCGCCGACGACGACGTAATCGAGCACGAAACCAACGCTACAATCTTCCTGCAGGCCGGGTGATCGCGGCGTCGCGCCTTCGGCCGAAGGCCGACGATCGAGGAAAGTCCGGACACCGCAGGGCAGGACGCTCCCGTGAGGGAGGCGGCGAAAGCCGACGGAAAGTGGCACAGAAAACAGACCGCCTGCGTCTCAGCTCCGGAGGTGACGCAGGTAAGGGTGAAACGGTGGGGTAAGAGCCCACCAGCGGTCGCGGCGACGCGACCGGCTCGCCAAACCCCGTCCGGTGCAAGGCGAACAGGTTCCGCCGAGGCGGCCCGCCGAGGAACCGGGTAGCTGCACAGATGGATGGTCACCCCCGACAGAATCCGGCTTACAGGCCTGCTACCGAAGAGCCCCGCAAGGGGCTCTTCCATTTCCTCCGTCGCGCGGGCTGAAAGAGGCGTGCAAGTTTCCCGCGGCTGCGCGGTCGTCCAGGGGTCGGGACACGAGACGGGAGGCGAACGATGGACGCCGCGCGCAAATCGACGCTGTATCGAGAGGTCAACCTGACGATCGAATCCATGCTCCGGGAGTTCGAGTCGGACGAGGCGGCACAGTTTCTCTGCGAGTGCCGCGACGCGGGCTGCTCGCGCCGGCTCGCGCTCGTATGCATGGAGTACGAGGCGGTTCGACGGAGCGGCGGGTATCTCGTGGCGCTCGAGTGCATCGCCGACTCCGAGGTGCTGGAACGTGCCGACCACTACGCGGCGGTTGCGTTCCGGTCGAGCGTTACGGGAGGGGAGGCGGCACCGTCACCGTCGGCGTCGTCAGCGCAGGAGTCGTCGCCACGGGAGTCGTCAGCGCAGGAGTCGTCAGCGCAGGAGTCGTCAGCGCAGGAGTCGTCAGTACCGGGAGCGTCGCGGCGGGCACGGTCGCTGCCGGCACGGTCGGCGCCGGGAGCGCCGTCGCGTCGGGGAGCGCTGCGGCTGGTGGCGTCGGCTGCGTCTGCGCAGGGGCGGCCGGCGCAGGCCCGGCCGGCGCCGACGGCATGGTCGTCGTCGCTCCCGGCTCGGTCCTGGCACCGGCAGTCGCAGTCGGCGCGACTGGCGTCACAGGCGCCTCCGCTGCAGGAGCTGCAACGCGTGGAGCCGCCACCGGCGTCTTGACGATCGCCGTGCGGACTGCGGGGGTCCGCGCGGCGTCCGGGGAGGGCGCCGCGCCGGCGCGAGCTCCGAGCTGCTGCGGTCGGGCTCGCGCCGGTGTGTGCTTCGGCGCTGGTTCTTGCTTCGCCGCCGGCGCGACGGTGGCCGCTGCGACGACGCCGGTGGCGAGCGCGACGACGCCGGCGCCGCGCACGACGCCGCTGCCGCCGCTGAAGAGCCCGCGCAGCCACGCGGCGAGCGGGCCGAGCGTCAGTGCTTCCTGTGCCTTCCTCAGCTCGGCTGCGAGATGGCGGCGCGCCCGGAAGATGAGCGTCTCGACGGCGGATCGCGACGTGTCGAGCCGGTCTGCGATTTCCGCGTACGACAGTCCCTGCCACTCGCGCAGCAGGAAGGCCTCGCGGAGTCGGGGCGGCATCGCCGCGAGCGCGTCGTCGAGGCCGCTGATGTCGACGTCCGCCTCCGGCCGAGCGACCTGCAGCTCCTCGAGGTCTCGCGGGGACTCGACCCGACGCCGCCGAAGCCAGGCGAGCTTCGACGATGCGCAGACGTTGTGCGCGATCTTGAAGAGCCATGCCGCCTCGCTCTCGGGCACGACGCCCTTCTGCAGCGCGGCGAACGCGCGCAGGAAGGTGTTCTGCGCCGCGTCCTCGGCGTCCTCGGTCGATCGCAGCTGCGCGAGCGCGTAGCGGTAGACGTTCGGGTAGTACCGACCGTAGAGCGCCTGCGCGTACGCATGGCCCAGCTCGTCTCCCGCGACGGCCATCTTCGGGCTATACCCAGCCGGGGCTGCGGAGAATCCGCAAACGGATCAGCACGCCCACGGATGCCGGAACCGCCCTGGCGCCCGAGACTCGATCCATGGCACATCGGATCAAAAGGAGTCGGGACATGCGCAAGATTCTGGAAATCGGCGGCGCGGCAGCCGCAGTCGTTCTCGTCGCATTCGGTATCGCGGCGATCGTGATGGGTTTCAACGGCCGCAGCACGGTTCGCTCGGAAGTGAGCCAGCAGCAGATTGTCGGCACGCCCGACATGACGCCGGCCGGCATCGCTGCGGAGGCGAAGCAGGCGGGCCTGACGGGCATCACGCTGCCGACGTGCTCGGTCGCCGGCAAGGCGGTCAGCACGGGCTCGACCGCTCGGTGCTTCGCCGAGTACATGCGGATTCACGCCCTCGAGGCCACGGGTGGCCTCGTGTATGCACAGATGGGCCGCTTCCAGGCCCTGCCGACCGCGCCGAAGTCGGCGACGGACGGCAACGGTGGGACGAATGACGCGAAGTTCGCAGTCGTCGACCCGCAGACGAAGCAGCCGGTCGACAACGGCCGCCGCAACGTCTGGGTGACCGAGACCGCGCTGACGACCGCGCTCAACACGAGCTACATGGCTGAGCAGCTGGCGCTGTTCGGGATCGTCGTCGGCGTCGCACTCCTCCTCGCCGGCGTCGGCTTCGGAATCCTCGCCCTCGGCGGTGCCCTGAGGGGCCGCGAGGCAGGATGGCCGATCAGCCGCCTGACGTCGGTGAAGGCTCCTGCGGTGCCGGTGGCGTAAGCGCCCGACTCCGCCGCAGGGACGAAGGCCGCCGCAAGGCGGCCTTCGTCATTCCTCCAGCAGGCCTTGCGCGAGCGCGTAGCGGACGAGCTCGGCGCGGCTGTGCAGATTGAGCTTCTGGAGGATGTGTGCGCGGTGCGTCTCGGCGGTGCGAACGGAGATGTAGAGCTGCGCCGCGATCTCCTGGTTCGTGTGGCCGAGCGCGAGGAGTCGAAGCACCTCGCGCTCTCGGTCGGAGAGCGGATCCTCGGCCGCGCGGCGGTCGGCCGCGGCTTCGGCCGCAACGAGGCGGGCGCCGAGCGCCGGGTTGACGTAGTGGCCACCGCCCGCAACCACGCGGATCGCCGTCACCACCTCGGAGTCCGCGGCCTCCTTCAAGACGTAGCCGCTCGCGCCCGCGGCGAACGCCTCGCGCACGTAACGCGGGTCGTCTTGCATCGACAGGATCAGAACCTTCGTCTCGGGGTGCTCGTGCAGGAGCGTCGGCAGGGCCTCGAGGCCGGTGGTGTCCGGCATGACGACGTCGAGCACGATCACGTCGGGCTTCAACGCGCGCGCCTGGAAGATCGCCTCCTTGCCGGTTCCGGCTTCCCCGACCGGCTCGATGTCCGCCTCCTCCGCCAGGAGCAGGCGAAGGCCGGAGCGGACGACGGCATGGTCGTCGACGATCAGCACGCGGGTCATGCGACGGACGTTAATCGGTGGAAAGCCGCAGCATCGCTGCGGGCGCCGTCGGAGGCGCCCCGCGAAGGGTCGGCGTACGTTGAAATCATGAGTTACGCGGTGCTGTGGGCGAGCGCAGGCGAGGTTCTCGCCGGCCGGCTCGAAGCCGGCCCGGAGGGATTCACGTTGAGCGCCGGCGTCGGGCACCGCAGCGTGCGGTTCGCCGATGTCCAGTCTGCCTCGATCGAGCGCGGCGCTGCGGATCGATTGCGCGGCCTTCCGGCCCTCGTGCTGCGCGACCGCTTCGGCCTCGCCGTCCGCGTCGCGAGCCTCGATCGTCCCGGCACGTTGCAAGAGCTCGCACGGCGCGCCGTCGTCGGCGGCATCACGCTCGCGCGCTGAGAGCCGCTGCGGGGACCTGTCCGACGATCGTCGTCCCCGAGCCCGGCGACGTCTCGATCGCCAGGGCGCCGCCGAGCAGCGCGAGTCGTTCTCGCATGCCGACGACGCCGAGCGCGTCGGCGCGGATCGACGAGGGGTCGAAGCCGCGACCGTCGTCCTCGACGAGAACGCCGACCCCCGTCGCGCGCCGCGTCAACACGACGCTCACCCGCGTTGCGCCTGCGTGCTTGACGACGTTCGTCAGGGCTTCCTGGACGAGGCGGTACAGCGCCGTCTCGACGTCGGGAGGCAGACGTTCGCCCATCGCCGTCGCTTCGAGCTCCGTCTGGATCCCGCTCCGCTCCGCGAACATCGCCGTGAGCCGCTCGAGCGCCGGCACGAGGCCGAAGTCGTCGAGGGCGGTCGGCCGTAGCTCGGTCGCCAGCCCCCGTACGTCCTGGAGCGCATCGACGACGAGCTCACGAACCGCGGTCTCCGCGTGCGACGCCTCCGCGTCCGTGCGCGCGGCGCGGATCGAGGGGAGCCCGAGGAGGATCGACGTCAGCGCTTGCCCGGTCTCGTCGTGCAGCTCGAGCGCAAGCCGGCGCCGCTCGACCTCCTGCGCGTCGACGACCCGCCGCAGCGTGTCGCGCGCGACGCGCTCCGACAGATCGACCGCAACGGCGGCGCGGGCGCCGAAGATCTCCGCAAGTCGCAGGTCGTCGGCCGAAAAGCGCGCATCGTCACCGAGCTTGTCGTGGAGCACGACCACGCCGATCGCGCGCCCGCGCGCGACGAGAGGGACGTAGAGCCCCGTCTGCGCGCCGATCTGCTTGACCTCCTGCTGATCGACGTCGGGATCGTCGGCAAGGGAATCCACCCGTGCGCTGCGCCGGTCCTCCAGCACGCGGCCGCTCTTCGAGCGTGCTGCCGACAGGCGCGTGCCGAGCAGCCGTTCCGCCGCCGCATCCTCCGCATCGACGGCACGGACGTCGAGATCTCCGTCGGCCGCCACGAGCGCGATCAGGGCGACGCGCGCGTCGATCAGCCGCCGCAGCCGGTTGCACACGAGCTCCAGCAGCGCGCCGAGCTCGGTCTCCTCGGCGAGCGAGCGGACGACTTCGTGCAGCGTCTCGAGCTGTTCCGACCAGCGGGTGGCCGCTTCATACAGACGCGCGTTCTCGATCGCGACCGCGGCCTGCGCGGCGAGCAGGCTGACGATCTCCTGGTCGGCTTCCGTGAAATCGCCGCCCCGCTTCTCCGTGAGGTAGAGATTGCCGTACGCGACGCCGCGCAAGACGATCGGAACGCCGAGAAAGGTCGCCATCGGCGGGTGGTTCGGGGGGAAGCCGACTGCGCGAGCGTCGTCCGCGAGATCGTGTAGCCGAAGTGGCCGTGCTTCGCGGATGAGCACGCCGAGGATCCCGCGGCCGTGCGGGAGGTCGCCGATCGCCTTGTGAGTCTCGGCGTCGATCCCGGTGGTCACGAACTGCTCGAGCGATTCGCCGCGCTCGTCGATGACGCCGAGCGCGGCGTACTGCGCATCCGTCAACTCGGCCGCGACTTCGGCGATCTTCTGCAGCAGCGTCCCGAGCGAGAGCTCGGACGTGAGAGCGAGCATCGCGTCGACGAGCGACCGGTATTGCGCCACGGTCGTCGGCTCGGACATGCGCCGAGCGTATCGCCGCTACGTGCGCAGCACGACTTCGAGCGCGGTGCCGCGCCCGGGCGAGGAGCGGAGGGAAAAGCCGCCCTCGATCGACTCGGCGCGCGCCCGCATGTTCCTCAGGCCCTGCCCGGCGCCGGTCTCCTCGCCGTCGAAGCCGTCGCCGTCGTCGTGGATCATCACGTACCGCTCGCCGTAGCCGCGCTGCCCGATCGTCACTTCCGCGCGCGTCGCGTTGGCGTGCTTGCGGACGTTCGCGAGCCCCTCCTGCACGATGCGGAAGATCTCGATCTGCTCGTCCGGCGCAAGGCGGATCAGCCCGTCCACCTCGAGCTCGACCTCGAGCGCGCCGTCCGCCGTCAGGAACTCGACGTAGCGTCGTAACGCCGCGTCGAACGGCGCATTTCCCGCTGCCGACGAGAGCGCAAGGATCGCGAACCGCGCCTCCTGCTGGGCGAGGGACGCGGCTTCCTTCAACCGCGGCGCGACTTCCTCGACCGGAGCCCCGCTTTCGAGCATCGACGCGTGCGTCGACACTGCAAAGAGATACTGCGCAAGCCCGTCATGGATCTCTCGCGCGACGCGGGCGCGCTCCTCGGCGACCGCGCGTCCGTGCTCGGACGAGCGGATCGTCCGCCACGCGCCGACGAGGATCACGAAGTAGGCGAGCATCCGCAGGAAGTCGCCCTGCGAGACGTAGCTGCCGGCAAGCAGAGGCTGGAAGACGAGGTGCAGCGCGGCGAAGAGCATCAACGTGAAGCCGAGTGCGAGCCAGCGCGCGAGATCCTCGCCGTGACGCACGAAGCGCGCGCCCCAACCGACGAGCGCGATGAGCGTGATGAGCGCCTGCAGCGCGAGTGTCCCGGTGAGGTAGAAGGGCTGCGAGTCGGAGCCGGCGATCGTCAGGGTGGGCAGGGCAGGGCCGAGCGCGCGGAGGAGCGACCAGGCCACGAACAACCCGATGCCGACCGCGGCGACCGCGTTCGCGATCGCCCAGTCGCGGTACTTGCTCCGTCCGGTCGAAAACGGGGCCGCGGCGATCAACGCCATCCCCGCGATCGCTCCGATCAGCGCCGCCCAGCCTTCGGCCGGCAGCACGTCGCGGCCGCCGAGCTGCGGGCCGATGCCGAAGGCCGCCGCCGAGAGCGCGGTGACGAAGAAGCCGCTCGCAAGGAGCAGGTCGACGCGCTGGCCGTCGGCGGAGTAGCGGGCGGCGGCGAGGACGGCGACGAGGATCCCGGCGCCGGCCATGGTCGTCTGCAGGACGAGCCGCAGCTCCGGGAGGTCGTAGCGCGTCTGGAGCACCGGGTAGGCGAGGAAGAGCGCGAGACTCGCGCCGAGCAGCCCTGCCAGCAGGATTTCGCTCCAAAGCCAGCTCTGGGCCACCGTCCGCTGCTTCTTGACCTTCTTCACCTACCTCTTATCGGCAGCAGGTTTCGTGCCGATAGGGGAGAGAATGGCCACGCGGATCCTCATCGTCGACGACCATCCATTGACCCGCGACGCCCTGGCGTCGCTGCTCGGGGCGCACGGCCTCGACGTGGTCGGCGTCGCCTCGGACGGCCAGGCCGCGATCGAGGACGCCGAGCGCCTTCAGCCCGACCTCGTCCTGCTCGACCTCTCGATGCCCGGCATGGACGGGCTGTCCGCGCTGCCGCGCCTGCGGCACGCGGCTCCGAAGTGCGAGGTGGTCGTGCTCACGGCCTCCGGCACGGAGGAGAACCTTCTCTCCGCGATCCGCGCGGGCGCCGCCGGCTACCTGCTGAAGAGCGAGCCGCCGGAGAAGATCGCCTCGTTCCTCGACGGCGTCGCGAACGGCGAGGCCGCGCTCTCCGGGCAGATCGCACGCCGACTGCTCGATCAGGTGCGGCACACGAACGGCCGCGGCTCCGGCGTTCCCGACGCGATCGCGTCGACGCTCTCTGCACGTGAGGTCGAGGTGCTGCTGCTCCTCGACGACCACCTCGGCACCGACGAGATCGCGAAGCGCCTCTTCATCTCCGAGCACACGGTCCGCTCGCATGTGAAGAGCCTCCTGCGGAAGCTCGGCGTGTCCTCGCGGCGCGAGGCGCTCGAGTCGCTCGCGGTCGCGCGCGCCGCATAACGCTCCGGCGCATATCCCCCACGGTGGGGGATGCGGTTCCCCAAGCCGGGGTCAGGAGTGTCGACGCAGAATCGCCGATCCTTTTCTCGGCAAGCTTCCCTCTTCACGCGTGAGGGGAATTAGGCGGAAATGGATGCGGCAGCAAACGGCCCCCGAACGGGGCCGTTTGCTTTAAGACCGTCGTACCGGTCTATTCGGAGAAGCCGTCGAGCGCGGCTTCGACGAGGCCGGGCAGGGTCTCCGTCTCGTAACCGCCTTCGAGCACGGCCGCGACGCGGGGGGCGAGCTGCTTGCAGCGGCGCGCCATTTCGCGGAAGCCGTTTTCCGTCACCTCCATCAGCGCAAGCGGATCCCGCTCGTGCGCGTCGAAGCCGGCGGAGACGAGAAGCAACTCCGGATCGAACCGGCGCACCGCCGGCTCGACGACGCGTGCGAACGCGTCCAGGTACTCCGCGTCGCCGCCGCCTGCTTCGAGCGGGACGTTGACCGTCGTCTCCCGCTGTGAGTCCGGTCCGCCCGACGTCCACGGATAGAACGGCCACTGATGCAGGGACACGAACAGAACGCTGTCGTCGTCCCAGAAGATCGCTTCGGTGCCGTTGCCGTGGTGCACGTCGACGTCGACGATCGCGACGCGCTCGCAACCCGACGCCCGCGCCGCGACCGCGACGTTGTCGTAGAAGCAGAAGCCCATCGCGCGATCCGGCAGCGCATGATGGCCCGGGGGCCGTACGAGCGCGAAGCCGCCGCAGCGCGCTGCCTCGATCGCCGTGCCTGCCGCGAGGCGCGCCGCTTCGTCGGTCGTCGGGCCGACGATCGTGTCGCCCGGCTCGACGAGACCGAGCTCGTCGACCGCGGCGAGCCACTCGACGTGCTCGCGCGTGTGACACGCGAGCAGCTCGTCGTCGGTTGCAGCGCGTCCCTCACGTGCGTCCGGAAACCGCTCGAGCAGGACGGCGAGCCGCTCCGGCCGTTCCGGATGTCCGCCGAAGACGGGATGCAGGCGCGCGAGCGCCGGATGGCTCAGGACGTCGATCGGACGATCTCTTCGAGCTCGGCGAGCGAGCGCTCTCCCTGGGCGCGGCCGACGAGGTAGCAGAGCAGCGGCGCATTCGTACGGGCGCCGCTCTCGTGCGCCGCGTGGCCCGCGAGGTCGAGGAGGGTCGCGATCTCGTCGGGCTGGAGGTCGTCGACGCCGAGCGCGCGTGCGCGCGCCGCGATCCACTCGTTCACGCGAGCGAACCTACCCGCTTCGCGAGCGCGTCCAACCCGAGGCCCTGCAGGTGAGTGGACGCCTCCGCCCAGGTAGGTGTCTGGTCTGCGAGGAGAGGAAGGGGCGCGGAGGCGTCCATCTGCGCAATTCGGCGATACAGGCGCAGGTCCTCCGCCTCCGCCGCGAAGCGGCCGGCGGCGAGCGCGTCCTCGAGCGTGCGGAACTCGGCGAGCAGCTGCGCCGCCTTCTTCGGCCCCACGCCGCGCGCACCCGGCAGCTTGTCGGACGGGTCGCCGCGCAACGCGATCAGGTCGGGCACCTGTTCCGGATCGACGCCGTAGCGCTCGCGGACCTCGGCAACGCCGATGCGCGCGATCTCGCTCACGCCCTTCACCGGTTGCAGGATCGTCACGCGCTCGCTGACGAGCTGGAATGCGTCGCGGTCCGACGTCGCGACGAGCACGTCGCCCGGCCACTTCACCGCGGCGGCGGCGAGGAAGTCGTCGGCCTCATAGCCCGCGGCTTTGCCGAGCGCGAACCCGAACGACTCGCAGACCGCCGGCAGCAGCGCCAGCTGCTCGAGGAGCGAGTCCTCGAAGATGCGTCCCGACTGATAGGCCTCGAACGCGGTGTGCCGGTATGTCGGCACCTCGAGCGTGTCCCACGCGACGAGGACTGCGTCCGGCTCGTTCTGCTGGTACAGCCCGAGCAGCATGTTCGTGAAGCCGACGACGGCGTTGAGCCGGATCGTCTTCGGCATCGAGTGGTACGCGCGATGCGCGAACGAGTCGCCGTCGATCGCGAGCAGCGTGCCGGTCACAACGACGCTTCCAGCTCGAGGATGCGCTCCATCAGACGGTCGGTTGCCTCTTTTGCCGCACCGCCGATCTCGCGGTCGCGCAGGTCGTCGATGTCGACGGGCATGCCGTAGGCGACGCGCATGCGACGGAAGCGCGTCAACCCGTCGGTGCCTGCGACGGCGGCGGGGACGAGCGGCACGCCGCCTTCCAGCGCGATCCGCGCCGCGCCCGTGCGCGGACGCGCCTCGAACCTCTTGACGAGACCCTTCCGCCGGCGCGTCCCCTCGGGGAACATCGCAACCGGGTGACCCGCCCGCACGAGCTCGACCGCGGTCTCGATCGCCTGCGCGTCCCGCTGGCCGCGATGGACGGGAAAGGCGCCGGCGCCCTCGAGGACGATGGTCAGCGGCCACCAGTAGAGCTCCGATTTCGCCATGAAGCGGAGCTGCCGCTGCGGCCACAGCGGCATCCCGAGCGGCCAGGGATCGAAGCTCGAGACGTGGTTGCAGGCGAGCACGAATCCGCTCCTCTCCGGCAGGTTCTCGAGCCCGTCGGCGCGCAGGCGGTACGCGAAATGCAATAGAGGCCATGTGGCGGCCGCGATGAAGCTGTACATGGGGGTCGGACGCAACA
>Ga0157369_10007441_pt1 | contig 12610 bp, 10 predicted proteins | sample C25metaG_FD_113461 | JGI IMG/M metagenome (GOLD analysis project Ga0157369, IMG submission 113461) | Corn rhizosphere microbial communities from Kellogg Biological Station, Michigan, USA - C2-5 metaG | ecosystem: Host-associated > Plants > Roots > Rhizosphere > Soil | place: USA: Michigan...
GTCGAATTCCGCGCCAAACCGCCGCAGTTCATCAAGCGAAAGATCGCCCAGTTCCACGCCCTTCTCCAGAGCAAACCGCACCGCGCTGCCAATCTTCTCATGCGCCGTTCGAAAGGGAACTCCCTTGTAAGTCAGGTAAGTCGCTGCGGCCATCGCATTCAGGTAACCCTTCTGCGCAGCCGACCGCATCTGACTCAGGTTCAACTGGAGCGCCGCTGTGAACCGTGCCACGAGCCTCAGCATCTGCGGTACAAAATCCACGGCGAACACGGGCTCCTGTGTCTCCTGCATATCCTTATTGTAGGCAAGCGGCAGCCCCTTGATCTGCAGGGTCACTGCCTCCGCTGCCCCGTGAATCCTGCCCACCTTCGCGCGCAGAAGCTCAGTCAAATCGGGATTCTTCTTCTGCGGCATCGCGCTCGATCCCGTGGAAAATGCCTCCGGCAGATTCACGAACCCGAACTCGGCAGTCGCAAACAAGGTCATCTCTTCCGCGAACCGGCTCGCGTGCAGGCCGACCAGCGTAAGCGCCTGCAGATACTCGAGCACGAAATCGCGATCGCTGGTGGCGTCCATTGAGTTGGCAGTTGGCGCGGCAAAATCGAGCTCGCGCGCGGCAATGGTGCGGTCGAGGGCCAGCGTAGCGCCCGCAATCGCACCCGATCCCAGCGGACATACATTCAGCCTGTCCGCACAGTCGCGCAGGCGTGAAGCATCGCGCACCAGCATCTCGACATACGCCAGAAGCCAGTGCGCCACCAGGACAGGTTCGGCCCTTTGCAAATGCGTGTAGCTCGGCATCACCGCATCGCCAGCGGTGCGAGCCTGCTGCATCAGCGCCCCAGCCCACGCCGCCAATCCCGCCACCACCAGTTCAATCTGCTTGCGCACATACAGCCGCAGATCCGTCGCAATCTGCTCATTCCGGCTGCGCGCCGTGTGCAGCTTCAATCCCAGCGCACCAACCCGCTGCACCAGGCCAAGCTCCACAAAATGATGAATATCTTCAGCAGTCGCATGATCGCGTACTTGCGCTTTGCCCGAGTCGCTCGCGTGATCTGCCGCGATCGCGTCAAGGCCTGCGCGCAATTCCGCAAGCTCATTCGCCGTCAGCACCCCGGCGGCAAACAGCGCGGATGCATGCGCCTTGCTGGCCGCGATCTCGACCTCCAGCAGCCGCCAATCGAACACGATGGACCGCTGCCACTGCTCGAACTCCGCATCCAGCGGCTCGCGAAACCGGCCTGACCACATCTTCCCGGATTGTTGTTCCTTCGACATCGGCCCCCTCACGATTCCTTGTTCTTGCCGTTGTTGAGCTGCGGCATCTCGCTACCTTTACTCAAGGTCAGCAGCCCCGTCGCGGCATACGTGAGGAGCTTCTCCCGGGTATCGCTGATGTCCAGGTTTCGCATGGTGAGCTGCCCGATACGATCGCGAGGAGAGAAAGTGGACTCGGTCTTCTCCATGCTCAAACGCTCAGGATGAAACGTCAGGTTAGGCGACTCGGTGTTGAGGATCGAGTAATCGTTTCCGCGCCGCAGCTCGAGCGTGACCTCGCCAGTCACCGGCTTGGCCACCCACCGCTGCGCCGATTCCCTCAGCATAATCGCCTGCGAGTCGAACCACCGCCCCTGGTAAAGCAGCCGGCCGAGCTTACGCCCATTGTCGCGGTACTGTTCGATCGTGTCCTCATTGTGAATGCCCGTGATAAGCCGTTCATACGCGATAAACAGCAGCGCCAGCCCCGGCGCCTCGTAGATGCCCCGGCTCTTCGCTTCAATAATCCGGTTCTCGATCTGGTCCGACATCCCCAGTCCGTGCCGCCCCCCAATGCGGTTGGCTTCGAGCATCAGCTCGACCGCATCCCCGAATTGCCTTCCGTTGAGCGCAACCGGAAACCCCTCTTCAAACCGAACCGCAACCTCTTCGCGCTTGACCTCGACGTCATCGCGCCAGAACGCGGTCCCCATAATGGGATCGACGATCCTTACCGACGAAGAAAGATGCTCCAGGTCTTTCGCTTCGTGGGTTGCGCCCAGAATATTGGAGTCAGTCGAATACGCCTTCTCCGCGGACATCTTGTAACCGAACCCGGAGCGCCGCATGAATTCGGACATCTCCGCGCGCCCGCCCAACTCGTCGATGAACGCACTATCGAGCCACGGCTTGTAGACCTTCAACCCCGGGTTGACCAGCAAGCCGTAGCGATAGAACCGCTCGATATCGTTGCCCTTGAAGGTCGACCCGTCGCCCCAGATGTGAACATCGTCCTCCTTCATCGCGGCGACGAGCATAGTGCCCGTCACGGCCCGCCCAATGGGAGTCGTGTTGAAATACGTCACGCCCGCCGTGCTGATGTGGAACGCCCCGGCCTGCAGCGCCGCAATCCCTTCGCGCACCAGCGGCCCCCGGCAATCGATCAGGCGTGCCTTCTCCGCGCCATACTCGAGCGCCTTCCGCGGAATCGCATCGTAATCGGCCTCGTCCGGCTGCCCCAGGTTGGCCGTATAGGCGTATGGGATCGCGCCCTTCTGCTTCATCCAGTGAAGGGCAGCGGACGTATCCAGTCCGCCGGAGAACGCGATACCCACTTTCTCGCCAACGGGCAATGATTCGAGAATGACTGACATGCTTGCGAAAACCTCGATATGTTGTCAGAGATCAGTTTTCAGTCCACTCGGAACGGGTGCGCCTGATAGCGGTGCCGGTGCGTTCGACAACTGAAAACTGAAAACTGATAACTGAAAACGCGTTATTGAAAACTCTCCACATTCGCCAGCCCACCCAGCAGCAAAAGCAACAACGCCTTCTGTGCATGCATGCGATTCTCGGCCTGGTCGAACACAATCGACTGCGAACCATCCAGCACCGCGTCCGTCACTTCCGCGTTGCGTCGCGCCGGCAAGCAATGCATAAACACCGCATTGTCATGCGCCTTCGACATCAGCGCTTCGTTCACCTGGAACGGCCGGAAAATCGGCGCCCTCTTAGTGGACTCATGCTCGAATCCCATGCTCACGCACACGTCCGTATACACGGCGTCCGCGCCCTCCACCGCTGCTTGCGGATCCTGCAGCAGGCGCACCTCGCAGCCGTTCTCAGCCGCGATTTCGCGAGCCCTGGTCACGATCTCAATATCGGGCGAGTAGCCCCGCGGCGTCGCCACCGTCACGTTCGCGCCAAGCTGCGCGCCGCTCAGCATCAGAGAGTGGCACACATTGTTGCCATCACCAACGTAGGTGAAATTCAGCCCCGTGACCGAGCCAAAATGCTCCTGGAGCGTCATGAAATCCGCCAGGGCCTGGCACGGGTGCTCGAAGTCGGAGAGCGCGTTGATCACCGGTACGCGTGCGTTCGCCGCCATTTCCGTAATCGTGTCGTGCGCGTAAGTACGCAGCACAATCACATCTACCCAGCGCTCCACGTTGCGCGCTACATCGGCAATCGATTCGCGCTCGCCCAGCGGGGAATTCGTCTGGTCGACGAAGATCGCGTTGCCCCCCATCGTGTTGATGCCCGTCTCAAAGCTCAGCCGCGTGCGCAGGCTCGCCTTCTCGAACATCAGCACCATCTGCCTGGCGTCGAGCGCGTGGCGGAACGCCCTGGGATTGTGCTTCACCTCGTGACCCAGCTTCAGAATCGCGCGCACCTCGGCGCTCGACAAATCGCCGATTGAGCAAAGGTCCTCACCCGCCAGCCGTGCCGCGGCGTTCAATATGTCGGAATCGTTATGCACCGGGACCTCCGGTTCCTTGCGTACAAGCAGCGCTCTGCTAGCCACGGTTTTGCCCTCCTGCGGCATGGGATATGTGCGCGCTAGCCATCGAGCCCGCGTGCAGGGTAAAAATCTCGTCCAAAGCTGCGATTGCAGCGTCCACCTGCGATTGCTCCAGAATGTAAGGCGGCAGAAAGCGCAGCGTGGTATCGCTCGTGCAATTGATCACGATGCGCCGCTTCAGCATCTCGGCCACCGTCAGCTTCGCCATCTCCGGCGAATTCAGTTCCGCCCCGATCATCAATCCTTTGCCACGCACATCGATGACGCATTCGTGCTTCGTCGCCAACTCGTGCAACCGCTTCATGAAATAGTCACCGAGTTCGGCCGCATGCTGTAACAGGCCATTTTTCTCCAGCGTGTCGATCATCGCAATCGCCACCGCGCACGCCAGCGGGCCACCGCCAAATGTCGTTCCGTGCATGCCCGCATGAATCGCCCGCGCTGCCTCTTCCGTGCACAGAACTGCGCCCAGCGGAATTCCCCCCGCCAGTGGCTTGGCCAGCGCAGTTACGTCCGGCAAAATTCCATAGTGCTGATACGCGCACCACTTGCCCGTGCGGCCCATGCCGGCTTGAATCTCATCCACCATCAGCAACGCGCCGGTAGAATCCGCCAGCTTCCGCGCCTCTGCGAAGAACTCCTGCGAAATGGGACGAACGCCGCCTTCTCCCTGGATCGCCTCCACCAGGATCGCGCACACTTCGCTGGAAAAATTCTCCCGCAGTCCTCGACATCGTTGAACCGCACAAACTCCACACCCGGCATAACCGGTCCGAACGGCTCGCGATACTTCGCCTTGTGCGTGGTCGAAACCGATCCGAACGTGCGCCCATGGAAGCTCTGTTCCATCGCCAGAAACTTCGTGCCGATCTGCTTGCCCTCGCTGCGCAGCAGGCCCGCGTGTGCGCGTGCCAGTTTCAGCGCGCCTTCCCACGCCTCGGTGCCGGTATTCGCAAAAAACGCCCGATCCAGGCCCGTGCGTTCGGTCAGGCGCTGTGCCAGTTCCGCTTGTCCCTCGTGGTAAAACAAATTCGAAATGTGAATCAGCTTTTTGCTCTGATGCGCGATTGCCTGCTCGATCGCCGGATGGGAATATCCCAGCGCGTTCACGCCAATGCCGCTCAGCAGGTCGAGATAGCGCTCCCCGTTCTGGTCAATGAGGTATGCGCCTTCGCCGCGCTCGAACAGGATCGCATTGCGATCGTAAGTCGACAGCAGCAGTTTTGCCTCTGTGGCGCGAATCTGTTCCAGTCTGCTCAATGTTGTCTCCTCAAGCCACCATCACTTCAGTTCCATGCGCAATGCGCGCGCTGCACAGGTCGGGAAGGGAAGCGGCAGCTTCCGCCGGCAAAATGCGCACCCGCTTCACCCCGTTCAGCAACGCTTCGCGGCATGCGCCCAGCTTCGGCAGCATGCCTCCCGAAATAATCGCGCTCTTCGTCATTTCCGCAATTTGATCAATTGATAACCAGCGCACCACTTCGCCATCGCCGCCGCGCACTCCGGGAACATCGGTCAGAAACACCAGCGCATCGGCGCGGCACGCAATCGCGCAAGCCGCTGCCATTTCGTCAGCGTTCACGTTGTAATATTCGCCGTCAAATCCGAGCGCGATCGAACACAGCACCGGCACTCCGCCCAGCTTCCAGATCGCTTCAATCCACCGCGGATCACTCGCCGCAATCTCGCCTACAAAGCCGAGGTCCGGCGCAGTTCGCTTCTTGCGCGCCCGAAAGATCAGTCCATCGCCGCCTGACATGCCCATCGCCGGCTGGCCCAGCGCGCCCAGGCCCGCAACCAGGCTCTTGTTCACCTTGCCGGCCAATACCATCAGGGCCGTGTCGCGCGTCTCCGCATCGGTCACGCGCAGCCCGTTCACAAACTCGCTCTGCTTGCCCAGGGCCTTCAGCGTCTTCGTCAGTTGCACGCCGCCGCCGTGCACCACGGCAACCTGGTGCCCATCGCGCACCAGTTCCGCAATCGCGCGCATCGAGCCTTGCAAGAGCGCTGGAATCTCGAGCCCTGCGCCGCCGAGCTTGACCACGTACTTCATTCCAGCCCCTCCGCCTCACCCCAGCCGTACATCACATTCAGGTTTTGTACCGCCTGCGACGAGGCGCCCTTCAGCAGGTTGTCAAGGCAACTCACAATCACCCCGCGTTTCCCATCGGGCGACAACTGAAATCCGATATCGCAATAGCTTGTGCGAACAACATGCTGAATCTGCGGCAACCCATGCTCATGCAGCCGTACCATCGGGCTCCCGGCAAAAAATTCGCGATACACATGCAGAATCCCTGCGCGCGACTGCGGTTGCTTGAAGGTCACGTAGATCGTCGAAAGAATTCCCCGCGGAATCGGCAGCAGGTGCGGCGTGAATACAATGTCGCCGGCCTCCAGCCCGATCTGCTCCAGCAACTCCCCCGTGTGCCGATGCGTGAAAACACCGTATGCCGACAGGTTATCCGCCGCAGACATAAAGTGCGTCTTTGCCGTTGGAGCCTTGCCCGCTCCGCTCACGCCGCTCTTCGAGTCCGCTACAATTCCGCGATCAACATCCACCAGGCCGGCCGCCACCAGCGGCTTCAACGGCAAAATCACTGACGTCGAATAACATCCCGGATTGGCGACCAGCCTCGCTTCACGAATCGCATCCCGATACAACTCCGGCATTCCATACACCGACTGCTGCTGCGCTTCGATTGCCCGCGCCGATCCTTCATCTTCGAACGCGTAGACTGCGCGATTCGCGGTATCGGTTAACCGCCACGCACCGCTCAGATCGATCACGCGCATCCCGCGTTCCATCGCCTGCGGCGCCCACTCGCGGGATTGCTCGTGCGGCGTAGCAAGAAACAGCACCTTTACATCCAGATCCACCAGAAGGTCCCAGGAAAACGCCTGCATCCGCAGGTCCCCGCTGCCTTTGCTATCGATTAATTCCGGATGAATCTCGCCCAGCGGAATGCCGCCGCGTTCGACCGCCCGCTCATCCAGGCGGCCGGTGAACACCGGCGCGGTTCCCTTGAGGCGCGGATGACGCAGCAGCAGTCGCGCAAGTTCGCCACCTGCGTACCCCGTCACTCCCATCACCGCCGTTTGTACCGGATTGCTCATGATTCCAGCATTGCCCTTATCTTGTTTTCCACTTCCGTGGCGTGCCGGGTATCGGCACAGATCACCAGCACCGTGTCATCGCCCGCAATCGTCCCCACCACCTCCGGCCATTCTTCGTAATCGAGCGCTGCTGCCAAGGGCTGGGCCCCGCCCATCACCGTCCGCAGAATCACCTGGTTCATGGCATGCCGAACGCCTAGGCCAAAGCTCTCCAGAACCTCTGCCACGCTCGGCGGACCATCATCTTCTTCCTCGCCGCTTCCCCCGCCATTCCCATTCGGCAGCACGTACCCGGTCGGCCCCTTTGACACCCGCAGTTCATGCATATCGCGCGAGAGCGTCGCCTGCGTCACGGCGAATCCACGCCGCCGCAACTTGCGCCGAAGCTCGTCCTGGTTCAGGATTGACGAACTCGCCACCAGTTCCCGTATCGCATTGTGCCGCTGATGCTTCATGCTTCCTGAAATTCGAAAGCGCGGCCCGCGAAGGCCGCGCTTGTATAAATATACAGTGCCGTGCATAAGTATGCAAAGCGAAAAACTTGCCTGCCTGGCTCAGATTGCGGGACGATTTGCGGCCAGGCCGCGATCAAGGCCGCTCACCTGCCTATACAGCTTGCAGCTTCCTCTGCCTCTTCCGCTCGTACATCGCCCGGTCGGCCCGCTCTAGCAGCTTTTCCAGCGGCTCCGGACGTCCTGGATCGGTATTGCAGTGTCCCATGCTCAGGCTCAGGCGCGCGCTTCGGTCCACTTCCTCCGAATCGGCCCGCAGCCGGCTCTCGGCCAGCTCGATTGCATCGGGCGTAAAGTGGCCGGCCACCGCAAATTCGTCTCCGCCGATGCGTGCCACGATGTCGGTTTCACGGAAATGCGCCGTCAGGAACTCAGCCGCTTCCACCAGTAATTGCGATCCCCGGCTGTGCCCGTCGCGATCGTTGATCAGCTTCAGGTCATCCACGTCCACATACAGAACCGAGAAGGGAACCTGCGATCGATAGGCAAGCCGCAGCGCCTGCTCTGCCAGAATCTGAAAGCCCCGCAGGTTATACAGGCCGGTGAGCTCGTCGCGCAGGCTCAGATCCTGAATCTCCGACTCCAGTTGCCGAAATTTCCGCGCCACGATCATCACCAGCAGCAGCGCGATCATGGTGCCAAGTGACGCCAGGATTCCAGCCGCATAGTGCTCCGGCAGCCATGGCCACCTTATAGCGCGCGAACGCAGCGCTTCGCGCATGCCGGGGAGCACCAGCACGATCGGCAGAAGAATGCGTGCGATCCGGCCCCCCAGGCCGCGGTTGACGAAAACCGAAAAGTGCCCATTCTCAGCGCGCCGTCCAAACGCCACGAATGTGAGCAGTGCCAGCACCACGATCGTAGCCGGGTGAATCGTCCGAGAGACCGTCATGCCGTAGGCGTGTATCGCGCGCAATGCCTTGCCCATGACCAGCCCGACAGTCATCCAACCCAGCCCGAAGAGCGCTGCGTCCGGCGCATAGCTCGCCAGTCCGGCTTTAATTGGCAGCAGCACCAGCACAAGAGCGAGCACCAGAAATGCGAACGCGACCAGGCCGGGCATGCTTCCCAATCCGCCGTTCGCCTCAACCGATCGGCGCACCTCGATCGTGAGGCTTTGCGTTGCGCAGATCGCGGCCACGACGGCCAGCGCTATGCTGACCATGCTCGATCCACGCAACTTCTCTCGAAGTGAAAATTCCAGACTTGCCGCCGAGGCCAGCGACGCCAGGGCGATCGGCAGCGGCAAGCCCGCCCAGGCGGGCCAACCCTCAAACCCGGGAACGACTTGCGGGGCCAACGCAGCCGCAGCAATTATGGCGGCCACCGCCACGCAGACCCGTTCCCCCTTGCGAAGGCGGGCGACCGTCGCGGCGTCGCTGCGCTGCACATCTACGGCGGGGAATTCTCGGGTCATCCTCGGTCCCAATTGCGGTTTTCCACGGATTTCGCTTCAGTCTACTCTGACCGCACGCTTGCGCCACTGCTACTTTCCGGTCATGGAATCCGACTCGCAAACCCGCCCTGCAATGCAACTGGTACACTTCTGGATACCTGAGAGTCCCCGGCCTTTCGCATCCTCATGACCCAGCCCGCTCCCATCAGCACCCTGAATGACTTGTTCCTCCGCGTCGCCGGCGCCGGCAACCCTCGCGCGGTGCTCTGGGAAAGCGCCTCGTCGGACTGGCAGCCCATTTCTTCCGACCAGATCTATCAGCGTGTCCGCGCCGTTGCCAGAGCGCTTCAGGATTGGGGCGTTCGCAAAGGCGACCGCGTCGCCATCATCGCCGAAAACCGCTGGGAATGGGCCATTGCCGACTTCGCAATCCTCGCCTTAGGCGCTGCCGATGTCCCCATCTATCCCACCCTCACCGGTGAGCAGATAGCCGATCTTCTTCAGGACTCCGGCACCCGAATCGCATTCGTCTCCACGCGGAAGCAGTTCGTCAAACTCGCAGCCGTCCGCAACCGAACTCCCCTGGAACGTATCGTCATTATGGATTCGGCTGACGCCCCCGACGGCGCCATCCCGTTCGCCGCCCTCACCGCCGGCGCCGACGAACGCGGCGCCCAGCGTGACGAACAATTCGACACCCTTGCCAGGTCTGTCGATCCCGGCACATTGGCCACCCTTATCTACACCTCCGGCACCACCGGCGAGCCCAAGGGCGTCATGCTCACCCACGGCAACATCGCCGCCAACCAGAACACCTGCGCGCGCGAGTTTTCTTTCGGCCCCAGCGACGCCTGCATCTCCTTCCTGCCGCTTTCCCACATCACGGCTCGCGCCCTCGATTACGTCATGTACGCCCGCGGCGCCCAGGTCATCTACTGTTCCCAGTTCGATCGCCTGCCCTACGCGATGAAAGAGGTCCACCCCACCGTCTTTGTGGGCGTTCCCCGCGTCTACGAGAAGATCCGCCAGGAGGTCGAACGCCGCGCCGCACTCAGTCCCATCCGAAAGAAGCTGTTGGCGCTCGCCGTAAAGCTTGGCGGCAGCTACGTCGAAACCGTCTATTCCGGCCGGCAGCCCCTCTCGCCTCTTTGGAAGCTCCTCAATAAAATCGTCTACAGCAAAGTCCACCAGGCGTTCGGCGGCCGCGTCCGCGTCTTCATCTCCGGCGGAGCGCCCCTCGGCGTCGACACCGCCCGCTGGTTCGCTTCCGTCGGAATCGCCGTCTGGGAGGGCTATGGCCTCACCGAAACATCCCCCGTCATCGCCCTGAACTCCCAGCCCAACCACCGCCTGGGCAGTGTGGGTAAGCCCGTTCCCAACATCGAGCTCAGATTCGCGGACGACGGCGAGCTCCTCGTTCGAGGCCCCTTCATCTTTAAGGGCTACTGGCAAAAGCCGGCGGCAAATGCCGAGTGTTTCGACTCGGAAGGCTGGTTCCATACCGGTGACATCGCCCATCTCGACAACGATGGCTTCCTTTACATCACCGATCGAAAAAAGGAACTGCTCAAGACCTCGGGCGGCAAGCTCGTCGCGCCCCAACCCATCGAAAACAAGCTCAAAACCCATGTCTTCGTTGGACAGGTCGCCCTCATCGGCGACAAGCACAAGTTCATCTCCGCCCTCATCTCGCCCAACTTCGCCGCGCTCGACGAATGGGCGCGCACTCACGGCCTCGAGGCCCAGACCCGCGACAAACTCGTCTCAGACCAGCGCGTTCAGGCGTTATACGCGGACATCGTCCGTCAGGTCAACGCCGGCCTTGCCAGCTTCGAAACCATCAAGCGTTTCCGCATCGTTCCCGACGAGTGGTCGCAGGACTCCGGCGAACTCACTCCTTCCATGAAGCTCAAGCGACGCATCATCATTCAGCGCTATGAGGGGGTCGTTTCCGCAATTTACGCGGACGAAGCAAGCGCGCGGCGCGAATAGGCGAAGTCAGTCCACGTCCCACCAGCCGCCGCTTGCCCCACATCCGCGTCATGCCTTTAAAGAACGGCGCGCCCCATGCCCCGGTCGCCAAAATCGCCCCAAACAGGATGACCGCGTCCACACTCAACCGCCCCGCGCGCGACCAATAGGCATCCGGTTCCAGGTTCAGCCAGAGCGCGAACTCATCCAGCGTCAGCGCCGCTCCCACGCCATAGGAAATCGACATCAGCCGGCTCAGAAGAATCGACGTCGGCGAGTGTGAGCGCCCCAGGTCCAGCAGCCACCCGTAACCCACAAACAGCAGAATCAGGATGCCCCACACCAGGTGATGAATGTGGTGTCCCTTCACCATCACCCACCCGAACGGCCCGCGATTCGCCACAATCAGGTGAACCAGCAGCCGCACGCCCGCAAACGTGATCAGGAAAGAAACCGAGGCGATAAACATCCGCCGCCGCGGCCTGTCCGGAATCGTGCTCCGAATCAGGAACCCAAGCCGCGTAAGCTGCAGCAGCACCAGCAAAATCACAACCACTGCGCTTGAAAACGCAAGCAGCAGCAATGCTCCGGGGCTGGGCAGGTGAAATCCGTTCATTCGTCGCGCAGTTCTCTAAGAAAAACTTGTAGCGTGGTTCCCATTCTAGACTGCGGCCCGAAGCTGTCTGCGCGCTTCTCCAGCGTCAGCATGCGTGACGGCGCTCACGATTTCCCTTTACATCGCAAGAGTACACTGGTTAAGGTGCCAATCCCGGCCGTAAAAGGCTGCGGAAAGATCCGACGCTGTGCCGTAATCGAAGCTATGCCGTAATGGAAGCTGTGCAGCATTTCGAAGCTATGCCGTAATCGAAGCTGTCCAGTAATCGAAGCTGTCCAGCATTCGCGTAAGGGCGCAACTTCAGTTGCGCCGTATACACGGCAAACCTCGTGAGCGGCTTTAGCCGCTGGCCCTGGCCCGGCTTACACGGAATCTTCCGCCACCACTTCAGCCCGGATGCCGCGCACCCTTACGGCCGCAAGCCGTACTAATTTCTTTCTCAGGAGACCTTCTGATGCGAGTTGCTCTATTGACCGGTGGTGGCGACTGCCCCGGATTGAATGCCGTCATTTACGCGGCGGTGAAAAAGGGAATCAACCACTACGGCGACGAATTCATCGGTTTCCTCAACGGCTGGCGCGGCGTCCTGGATAACCAGTTCATCCCGCTCACCCTCGAGAACACCGACGGTATCCAGCTCAAAGGTGGAACCATCCTTCACTCCTCGCGCACCAACGTCAAAAAGATTCCCGGCGGCATTGACAAGGTCCAGGAAGTCCTCAAGCAGAACAAGATCGACGCCCTCATCGCGCTCGGCGGCGACGATACCCAGTCCGTTACGCTATTTCTCGCCGAGCACGGAATCAACGCCATCGGCGTACCCAAGACCATTGACAACGACATCAGCGGCACCGACGCAACCTTCGGCTACGACACCGCCGTCATGATCGCCACCGAGGCCGTCGATCGCATCCACACCACCGCCGATTCGCACAACCGCGTCATCGTCGTTGAAGTCATGGGCCGCGACGCCGGCTGGATCGCCATGGCCGCAGGTGTCGCCGGCGGCGCGCACGTCACCCTCGTGCCCGAGAAGCCTATCGATATTGACCACGTCTGCGCCCTGCTCAAGTACAACTACGATCATGGCAAGCACTACGGCGTCGTCGTCGTCGCGGAAGGCTGCCATCTGCCTGAAGTCGGACAGGTCATCGGTTCCGGCGAAGTCGATTCCTTCGGCCACGCCCGGCTCTCCGGAATTGGCGAAGCCCTGGCCA
>Ga0157369_10007442_pt1 | contig 12610 bp, 14 predicted proteins | sample C25metaG_FD_113461 | JGI IMG/M metagenome (GOLD analysis project Ga0157369, IMG submission 113461) | Corn rhizosphere microbial communities from Kellogg Biological Station, Michigan, USA - C2-5 metaG | ecosystem: Host-associated > Plants > Roots > Rhizosphere > Soil | place: USA: Michigan...
CCGAGCGCACGTTCTTCCGCTATTTCAGCGACAAGCGCGAGGTACTGTTCGCAGGACAGAGACACTTCGAGGCGGCCTTCACCGACGCGCTCGCGGGCGCGCCCGCCGAGACGCCGCTGATGGCGCTGGTCACCGCAGCCCTCGACGCCGGCGCCGCGGCGCTGCAGGAGGCGCGCAGCCGCGATCAGGTGCAGGCCAGGCACGCCATCATCGACGCGAACGAGCAACTGCGCGAGCGCGAGTTGCTCAAGATGGCCAAGCTCGCGCGGGCCGTGACCGCGGCAGTTCGGGCCCGCGGAATTCCGGATCTGCAGGCGCGGCTGATCGGCGACCTCGTCGTTTCCGTGTTCAACGACGCTTTCATCCGGTGGGTCGCTCCGGGCGAGACCCGCGACCTCGCTCAATTGCAGCGCGAAAGTCTTGGCGCAATCGCTGATCTGGTTGCCAGCAACTGAAGCCGTGGGCGCCGCCTCAACGCAGGGCCGACTCGCTGGGCTTGTCGGCACCGGATCGCGGGTCCAACATGGAGAACTAGGTAGGCGATCAAATCGCCGCGACCGGCTGGAGCCCAGGAGGTTCCGATGCACGTCCGAGAAGGCATGAACCCCGAGGTCTTGACCATCGGCCCGAACCACACACTTCGTGATGCGAGCCGGCTGATGGCCAAAAGACATGTCGGAGCCGCGGTCGTCATCGATCCTGAAACCTCGGGCGTCGGCATCCTCACCGAGCGCGATGTGCTCGAAGCGATCGGCTCGGGCGAGGATCCCGACCACGAACTGGCTGGCGCGCACCTCACCAAGGACCTCGTTTTCGCCGCGCCAGACTGGCTGATGGACGACGCGGCGGTCGCCATGATTAAGGGCGGCTTCCGGCACCTGGTCGTGCTGGAGGGCAATGACGTCGTCGGCATCCTGGCAATGCGCGACATCGTCCGTTGCTGGACCTCTGCCACCGCAGCCTCATCGGCGTAACTCGTCCGGCAGCCTGCCGGCACCGCCGGGGCCCATCTACGGCGGCTTTGCCGCGCGCGGCTGAACATCACGGCCCAGGTGGCCACGCGGTAGTGGCCGAGGCTGGCGCGGTGGTGGCCGAGGCTGGCGACGAGCGGGCCGGTGGTGCACCCCTTCAGCGACCCGACGCATCGACTCGCGCGAGCATCCGGCGCGAGGGCTGTTCTCGTTATCGGGAATGCGAGTGCTGAGTTCCTCCACGACGGGAAGCGAAAGCGGCTCGGGGCGCACGGTGTAGGTGTGGCCGGTCGGCATGGTCCAGGTGAAGACGCCCGGTGCAGCCTGCACGACGCGCCGCCCCGGGCGGCCCTTGGCGATGTGATGCCGTTTGCATAGCGGACCGAGATTGCCGTGCGCCGTCGGCCCCAACGGAAAGGGGATCGTATGGTCGAGTTCGCAAAGATGCGCCGGCCAGTTGCAGCTCGTCTGACGGCAGGTACCGTCGCGGGTTTTCACGTGCCGGTCGAGTGGGGCGGGCGGACGATATGTCGTCGTTCCAACGTCGAGAACGGCCCCACGAACGGGATCGGTCAGGACGCGACGCCAGCTTGCGCTCTCGGCGATCTCGCGAGCAGTCGCAGCAGTGATGCGACCGTAGCCCGCAAGGTGGCCTGGCGCGTCACTGATGCCAAGCAACACTGAGGCAGGCACGGTCACCTGCAACTGCGCGCGCGACCCGCGAACCTTTTCCAGCCGGGTCGGCGAGATGCCGTCGACCGCACCGGTGGAAAGTGCCAGCTCGAAGGGTGCGGCGAGTGCATCGGCGCGGAGCTGATCGATCGTGCGCCGGTCGGCACCGCACAGCCCCGCCTTCATCGCCCGGGCAGACGCCGTCAGCGCAGTGTCGATCGCTGCAGCCTGCAACGCGGGCAACACGGCGTATAACTCAGCCATGTCGTCAGGCATCGGCGTGATGACGACGCGGCGCTCGGACTTCGCCCGCTTGCGCCGCCGGTCGGCACCCGCGGGATCGGCCACGATGACAGCACGGCGAAGAACCTGCTTCAACCGACCGCAATTCTGTTCCCCTGCCTTCGGCAGCACCTTCGCCTCGACCTCGCGAGAGACATCAACCGCGAGACCACGCGTGCCTTCGACTATGAGCCGGGCTTTCGGGAAGCCGATCACGCCCTCATGCAATGCAGTCGCGGTCGCTTCGTGTGTCACCGCTAACGAAAGCGCAGTGTCAACCTGCGAAGCCGCTGCCATTCTCGAGCTACCCAACCGCGCCGCGAGCTCGTCGTCGGCGAACTCGCGCGTGGGCCGGCCTGGGACGCCGCGCGCCGCCCAACCCGCGTGCGGGTCGGTGCCCTCGATGACCGGACGACGAACGAACTCCGCGATCGCATCAAGTTGCTGTGCTTGAGCCCAGGAAACCACGCGCTCCCACGCAGCGATGACTTCGAGCAAATCGGCATCGGATCGCACATCGGCGACATCGAGAGCGGACAGCATGCCGGCAAGCTCGACGCCGGGCAGCATCGATGCCCAAGCAGAGTCACAACTCTCATCGGCCATGCACATGAACGTAGAACAGGCCACTGAGACTTTCGCGACAGCCCGAAGAAGCAGTTTTTCTTGTGGATAAAGGATTTCTCAGCTGTGGAGAACGCCCGCGTCAAGCCGGATCGGTGATGCTCACCCTCACCGCGAGCGCCGCTTCAATGCTCTCGCGCAACACCCGCGCTTTCGGATCAGGCACATCGAGCACCCGCGCCGACACCAACGGTCGCAACTCTGCAAGCCGGACGTCGCCCAGCACGGCCCGCAATGCCTGCCGGTCGCCGCCCGTCACGACGGCGTCCAACGTCGAGGCAACGGGCAGCAACACCGCAACTGCAGCGTCCGCGGCGGCATCGAGTGCCACGCGCGCCTGCCCCTCACGACGTCGCGCGAATCGCTGCTGCGACCAGCCGCCCGCCGCAGACCGACCGTGCACCGGCCGCGAGCCGACCTTTGACGCCACCAGTTCGCGCCCATGGAAGACGCCCGCGGCGTAACCACCGAGCCGCACGAGCAGAACGCCTATGCGACGCGACGCCAGCGCGTGCGCGACAAAGTCGTCCACCGGCGAACCTCCGCCGTCTGCGATCGGCATGAACGGCGGTTCCAATACCGCGACCGCCCCGTCGTCCGCACGCAACGTCAGCGCCGTTGGCGTCGCCGAGGCCATGTATTCGCCGTGGCGCGCAACGAAGCCGTCGATCCAGCGGGTGATGCGCTCGGGCGCAACGTCAACCGATCGTGAGACAGCCACCCACCGAGTATCGAGTATCGAGTCAGAACGTGACCGCCGCCCAACTCGCCCCGGCGTCGCGCGTCATCAGCAGCTTCGTGGGCATTCCAGCGCCCATATCGGGCTGACCGTAGATGACGACACCTTGGGTGGAAGTCGTGAACCCGAGGTCCCAGTAGCCGAATCCGCCATCGCCTTGCTGCAGCACTGCAGGCCAGCTGTGACCACCATCGCCACTGCGGTAAACCCACGACGCACCCGACTGAGCAGACAGCGCGACGACGTTCGTACTGGCTGCAGCGATATCGCGGACGTCGCCGCTGCGCGGCGGATCCACCGCTGTCGGTGTTGCGGTTAGGCCACCGTTGCTGGAGAACAGCACCTTCTTCTCCTCGCTCCCGGCAGCGGCGCCGCCACCACACAGCAGGTAGACGTGCGTCACATCGACGGGAGCGACGCCCGCCAGAGCCCACTCCTCCCCGAGCCCAGCACACGGGTCCGGAAGAGTTCGCCAGGTGGCGCCGTCCGAACTGGTTATGAGCTTGCTCGTTCCGGGGCCGCTGCCCGTCACGATCCAGGCGGCGTGGCCGTGCAACGCAATCGAACGAGCCGGTGCCGTCAGCGTGACTCCGCTGACCGGCTGCCACGAATCGGTGTTGACGGCAGTGCGCAGGACTCGAGTGCCAACAAGGGCGTAGGCCTGGCCGCCCGAAGCCTCGACATCGGTGACCTGGCCGGGCTCGCTGATCTGGTGCCAGGTCTTGCCGCCGTCATGCGTGGCCCAAAGCTGCGGTCCGAAAAGCCAGCCATCACGCGAATCGGCGAAGCGCAGCTTCGACACGACGCCGGCCGTGCCGCCGAGCCGCGGAGACGGCGTGCCGATCTCCGACCAACTGTGCCCCGCGTCGGTGGTCGCGACGAGAGTCGTGCAGGTACCCGCCGAGCACGGCGCCACGCCAACCACGAAACCGTTGCTCGGCGACACGAACGTCACCGATGCAGGTTGAAACGCGCTCGGCACGGACGCCGCGGGCGCCGGTGCCGCGACCGACGACGCTGCAGTCGCGGACGACGACGGTGCGGACGCCGGAGCGCTGCTCGGCGCAGGCGCGGACGACGCGGGCACAGCCGAAGACGGCGGGGGTGTTCCGCGGACGGCGACGTGCCGGCCGCTCGAACAGGCGCTCGCGAGCAACGCAACCGAAACCGCCGATGCCGCGAGCGTTGCTGACTTGATCAGGGGTGTCACGACAGCCTCCATGGGTGCCGCGGAAGGTACCGCACCACCATGGACGCGCAGCTGGCCGCGACGGGTGCATGCCCCGACGACGGCATGTTGCGGCGACCAGACCTAGCAGGTCGGCGCCTCGCTCTCGCCCTCACGCAAGTGCTCGGCGATCGTCTCGCAGATCTCACCGAGCTGCTTGACCTGCTCGGGGCTGAGTGGATCGAACAGGTGACTGCGAACGCCCTCGACATGGCCTGGCGCCGCCGCCTCGAGGGCGGCGAACCCGGCGTCGGTCAGCACGGCAAGCTGGCCGCGGCGGTCGGTCTCGCAGATCTCGCGCTCCACCCAGCCAGCTTCCTCAAGGCGGGCAACGGCGTGCGACAGGCGGCTGCGTGACGACATCGAGCGGCTCGCGAGATCGCTCATGCGAAGGCGCCGACCCGGCACTTCCGACAGCCGCACGAGCACCTCGTAATAGGTGTGCGGGATCCCCGAATCGCGCTGCAGTTCACGGTCGAGGCGGTCGGTGAGAAGTTGAGTGGCCGCAAGGAACGATCGCCAGACCTGCTGCTCCTCGGCGTCGAGCCAGCGAGGTTCTGCTGCTGACGGCGCCACCTCTGACATGTCGCCTATCGTACAGATTTGACCGGCTCCGGCAGGCCGACCGAAGGCTCGATAAAACCCCGCTAGAGACCACCTACCGGAGCGACCGGCAGGCCGCTTACTTCACATACCCAGAACGGGTCGGGGCCGAGATCCGGCTCCACGAAGAGGGCATGGTCGGCGTGCTCGACACATAGCGGCCAGCTCGGATCGACTCTCTCATGGAGCGCTTCCTGCAGATCCTGCGCGACCAGCCCCGGAACATGCTCCGCACCTTCCGGCCAGGCCTCGACCCACGTCCGTCGTCCGTTCAATGCCTCGGCCAGCGCAGCTTGCGACGCCGGGGTCCAGCAGTTCGTGGCTCGCAGGTCGGAACGCAGCGCCGCTCCTGCCGCAGCAAGAGCTTCGTCGGGTGTCACCGCACCAGTCTGCTAGTCCCGGGAGAGCCAGCTGACGACCTGCTCCATGCGGACGGCGCCCGCGACCGTGCCGTCGTCGTGTGTGCACAGAATCGGGTCGAAGCGCTGCCTGGTCGGCCGGGCCAGGCACAGCGGCGTGGCAGCGCTGATCGGCGTGCTGATGCCGAGCCGCAAGCTGAGCTCGACTTCGCGGGCGACGCCGGCGTCGTCGAGGTAGGCCAGCGATGCCGGCCGTCCGTCGTCATCGAGAAAAACCACGATCTGACGGGCGGACGACGGGGAGTCGTCCTGCAGCGGCGGACTCGGATAGCCGGCGTTTCTCACCGCGTCGGAGTCCTCGGCGCTCACCAGATGCACCGGTTCGACAAGCGTCGAAAGGTGACCCCGGCTGGATGCGGCACGCGCCGCGACCCTGATCTGCGCCGTGGTGCGGGCACCCAAGGTCGCCCATGGCGGCGCCGGCTTTCCGAGCAGGTAGCCCTGGGCCAACGGCACGCCGAGGTTGATCAGTTCTCGCAACTCCCCGGGCTGTTCGATTCCTTCGGCGAGCAGCCACGAATCCAGGCGGGTGGCCAAGACCGTGAGCATCTCGACGCAGGCGCGCTTCGCTTCGTCGCTGTCGATGCCGTCGATGAGCGAGCGGTCGAGTTTCATGAGTTCGGGACGCAACCCGAGCAGTCGCTGCAACCCTGAGTAGCCGCTGCCCGCGTCGTCCAGCGCGATCATCGCGCCGCGTTCGCGCAGCCTCGCGAGTTCACGCCGCATACCGTCGGGGTCGGTGATCGCCTGCTCCTCCGTCAGCTCGACGAAAAGCCCGGCGAGTTCGCCGCCGCGCAGGAACTCGTCCATTACGGGAGCGGTGGTGAGCGCGTGGGGGCTGACGTTAATCGTGAGGAAGCAGTTCACCGGAAGTTGCCTGCGCGCGGCCAGCGCCGCTCGCACCACCCGGCTCTCGAGCGCAGGGCCGAGGCCGACTGTGGCGGCCGCGGCAAACCACTTGTCCGGCGTCGCCTGCAGCGGCCCGTCGAAGCGGGCCAGCGCCTCGTACCCGGCGACGGCACCCTTGCCCAGGTCGACAATCGGCTGGAAAACCAACCGCGGCTGCGCCGGGTCGACCAAGACGTCAGGGAGGGCAGCCGCGCACTCCGCGACGACGTCCGCGCGGCCGGTCGCGACGACCGGGTCGGTCGTCACGGGCGCGAGCGTCTGAAGAGGGCGCGCGTCGGCCACCATGTCGACCTCCTCCGCGCGCGCCCGAACCGATTTCCCATCTCCATCGGCAGTCTTCGGCACGACTCGCGGGGAAACCGACCGCCAACATGTATCGAGCGGGCTAGGCCGAATGGAGCAACGCTTACGACTTGTGCGGCAGCATCTCCGCAACCTTCGCCCGGATGCCTTCCTTGATCACACCGGCTCGGTTCGCGTCGCCCTTGAGAAGCGACTCCGCGGTCTTCTTGGCCTGCTCGAGCGTGACGTGAGGTGGGATCGGCGGCAGGTCGGGATCGGTGATCACGTCAAGCACAGCCGGCCGGTCTGCGGCGAGCGCCTCGTCCCACGCGAGACCGAGTTCGTCAGGCTTCTCGACCGTGATCGCCAGCAATCCTAGGCTTTCGGCGAAGCCGGCGTAGGAAACGTCGGGCAGCCGCTGCGACTCGACGAACTTCGGCGCGCCCTCCATCGCGCGCATTTCCCACGTCACTTGGTTGAGGTCGTTGTTGTGCAGGACGGCGACCACCAGCCGCGGGTCGGACCATTCGCGCCAGTAGTGCTTGATGGTCACCAGCTCCGCCAGGCCGTTCATCTGCATCGCGCCGTCGCCTTCGAAGACGATCACGGGCCGACCCGGGTTGCCGAACTTGGCGCCGATGCCGTACGGCACGCCGGGCCCCATCGTCGCAAGGTTGCCCGACAGCGACCCCCGCATGTCGCCACGGAACTTCAATTGCCGGGCGTACCAGTTCGCCGACGAGCCGGAGTCCGCAGCGACGATCGCGTCGTCCGGCAGCCTGGTCGACAGCTCGTGGAACAACCGCAGCGGGTTGATGGGATCAGCCTCGACCATCGCCTCGGCGTCCATCGACCGCCACCAGTCGGCGACGTCCTTCTCGATGCTCTTGCGCCAGCCGCGGTCTGCCTTGCGTTCCAGGAGGGGAATGAGGGCCCGCAACGTCGACGCCGCGTCTCCCACAAGGTTGACTTCGTAGGGATAGCGCATGCCGATGAGTGACGGATCGATGTCGATCTGCACGCCGCGCGCCTGGTCGAGCGCAGGCATGAACTGGGTGTACGGGAAGCTCGAGCCGACCGTGAGCAGCGTGTCGCAGTTCATCATCAGCTCGTAGCTCGGCTTCGTGCCGAGCAGCCCGATCGAGCCGGTGACGAACGGCAATTCGTCCGACAGCACATCTTTGCCGAGAAGCGGCTTCGCCACACCGGCGCCCAACAGATCGGCGACCTGCTCCACTTCAGGGCGTGCCCCGCGTGCGCCTTGGCCGGCAAGAATGGCTACCTTCTTGCCGCTGTTCAGAATCTCGGCTGCGCGACGGATGCCCTCGCTGTCGGGCGAAACCACCGGCCACTCCACGCCGAGGCTCGACGGCACCATCTTGAACTCGTGGCCGGGCGCCGTGTATTTGAGCTCCTGCACATCGGCCGGGAGGATGACTGCCGTTACCGACCGACGCGCCTGCGCCGTACGGATCGCTCGGTCGACGACATTCGGCAGTTGCTCGGGAACAGTCACCATCTCGAGGTATTCGCTGGCGACGTCCTTGAAGAGGCTCAGCAGGTCGACCTCTTGCTGGTAGGAGCCGCCCATCGCGCTGCGGTTGGTCTGGCCGACGATCGCGACGACTGGGACGTGGTCGAGCTTCGCGTCGTACAGGCCGTTGAGCAGGTGGATGGCGCCCGGCCCGGACGTCGCCGCGCACACGCCCACCTTGCCCGTGAACTTCGCGTACCCGACTGCCTCGAACGCGGCCATCTCCTCGTGCCGTGCCTGCACGAATTTCGGGCGGTTAGCTGCCCGTCCCCAAGCCGCCAGCAATCCGTTGATGCCGTCGCCGGGGTAACCGAAGACGATGTCGACCCCCCAGGCCCGAAGCCTCTCGAGCAGGAAGTCGCCGACGGTCGCTGACGCCATCGAATCTCCTCAAGACTTGCGGATCAGGCCGGGATCGCCATGGAACGCAGCGCGGTACGCAGGCCGAGCGCGTCGAGCAACAGAGCAGCGTCTTCGAGGTCGCGTGCCTGAGCACATACCGCTAGCGCCGCCCGACGGCACTGCTCCGGCGTGAGAGGGATCATTGCTCCCACGTCGTGATGGGACTGCTCCATGACACGTCCTCCTCGCGCGATCACCGACGGATGATCGTGCATCTGCCCGCGCGACCGCGGCTTCTAACGCGGTTGACCCGGGCTCAATGCTCGGCCACCGCGGCCACTGGCGAATGAACCGACGAATGGTTGGTGAACGTGTAGGCCGGTCCAGGCCCAGCCACCTTGAAGCTGACCATGACCACGAAGGCCGCCATGACTATCCCGATGATTGAAGCGGCGACCGCCGCTGCCCAATGCTCCATGGCGTCTCCGGGCCCGTTCATGGCCATGTACGGCCACCGAAGGGATACCCGCCGCACTGCGCCGCGAACCGGCGTTTCGGCGTCCGCACGGGGTAAAGCAGGTCGTACCAAGGCCAGTCGATACGCACTGGGCGGCACCGATGAGACCGGAGGTGATCGGCGTGCCCGGCACCCGCGCGAACGTGAAGAACGAAAAGCAGTACGAGGCGCTGAAGGACAAGGGGATGAGCAAGGAGCGCGCCGCGCGCATCGCCAACTCCCCCGATGCTTCGAAGCACGGCGGTCAACGCAGCGGCAGCGGCGGCAATTCCAAGCAGGGCGGCACAACGGCACAAAAGAAGGAAGCCGGCCGCAAGGGTGGCCTCGCCACAGCGCGTAAGCATTCATGACGTCGGCAACCCGCGCGCCCGCGCGAACCGTGTTCGCGCGGGCGTTGCAATGGCCGGCCGACGTCCAGCGCGCCTACTCGGCCGGAGAAGAGCGGCCGCTCAAGGGTTACCTGCAGCTGCTGTCGATTTACGCCACCGGGACCTTCGGCGCGGCCGCTGTCGCCAAGCTCCGGCACATCCCTGCCCCCACGCGGGTCGGCGTCGGTGACCTGATGCTCGTCGGGATTTCGACGCACAAGCTGAGCCGGATGATCGCGAAGGATCCGGTACTGAGCCCGCTGCGGGCTCCGTTCACGAGATTCAAAGGACAGTCCGGAGAGGCCGAACTCGCCGAGGAGGTGCGCGGCCACGGCTTGCAGCACGCCGCAGGCGAACTGATCACCTGCCCGTTCTGCCTCGCGCAATGGGTCGCGACTGCGTTGATGGCCGGGCTCGTGCTGCTTCCGCGGCAGACCCGGCTACTCGCGGCAACGGTGACTGCGAAGGCGATTTCCGATACGGCGCAGTTGCTTTACGACGCAGTGCAGAAAGGCAACCAGTCGCTGCCGTCGCCGGGCGGCCAGGACGGGTGAGTCCGCGATGAACACCGGGCCGGTCGGCGTCCTGTTCGACGTCGACGGCACGCTCGTCGACACCACCTACATCCATGCCGTCTGCTGGTGGCAGGCACTGCGCCAGCTCGATCACGACGTCGCGATGGCGAGGATCCACCGCGCGATCGGCATGGGTTCGGACCGCATCCTCGATCACCTGCTCGGAGAGAACCGGGATCGCGCCGGTGACGAGACCCTGCACACGGCCAAGAAAACGCTGTACTCCACGTACTGGGACCGGCTGCGCCCGCTGCCCGGCGCGGCCGACCTGTTGCGGGCGTGTGCCGGTGCAGGCCTTGCGGTCGTGCTCGCGTCGTCGGCATCCGGGCCCGAGCTGGAGAAACTGCGGGCAGCGCTCGACTGCGACGACGTCATCACAGCCGCCACGAGTTCAGCGGATGCCGACCGCAGCAAGCCGTCACCCGACATCCTTTCTGCCGCGCTGGCTCAGTCGGGCCTGCCGGCCACCGGCGTCGTCTTCGTCGGCGACTCCGTGTGGGACGTCGAAGCCGCTGCGCGGCTAGAGATCGCCTGCATCGGCTTGACGTGCGGGGGCATCGCAGCAGCCGAACTTCGTGACGCGGGCGCGGTCGAGATTTACGACTCCCCCAGCGAACTACTTGATCGCCTGGAAGACAGTGCGGCCTTGCGGCCGCTGCTCGCCCGCGCGCGAAGCTGAGCTGGCACCGGCGCCCGCGCGTCTACCAGGAATTGTCGCGAAGACGGCCTACCGTCATGCACATGACCGCCACGACCCGCAGGAAGGCACGCACGATCATGAGCTCGACCGCCACTCGTGACCGCCGGGTGCAACTCACCGCGGCCGCGCACGACAGGCGGCCCGCCGGCAACGCCGCGATCATCGCCGCGGAGCTTTCCGTGGTGCGATGCCGGTGGTGCAACGACGATCTTGAGCATTGCCACGAGTCGCTGGTCGTGCATGCCATAGGCGAGGCCCACTGCATGGGCGCCAACTGCTCCACTCCTCGGGAGCTGCATCACATGATCGTCGACTGCGCTGACTTTGGCTGCACTTGCGCCGAAACGTCCGCGTCGACGGCTGCAAATGAGGGCACCGCCGGCGTGGCGTAGTAATCCGACTCACCCAGACGGCGGAGCAAGGAACAAAACCCGCGACCGATCATCCGAACGGGAGGGTCGTGTCACGAGGGGATCACATGGCGGGCGGCAAGCGGCGGTACCAACCGCAACGTCGGCCTGTCCCTGGGCTCCACGCCAACCAACGGCTCCATGACACCGAACAGAGGTGGCGCCGCCGTCGCTTCGTCGCCCTCCTCTTGCGCGCCACGATGGTGCTCGCACCGCTTGCGGCCTCGGTCGTGGCGATGGCGGTGTTGAGTCGGACGATTCCGGCTCCAGCCAAGGGGGCCAACCTCGTTGCCCGGCTCGCCTGGTGGGGCGCCGTCCTCGCCGGTTCGTTGCTGGCAATGTGGTGTGTGGATCGGCTGAGTCGACGGCTAGCGCCACTCGCCGCCCTGTGTGACATGGCCGTGTTGTTCCCCGGGCGGGCGCCAACCCGGCTGAAGGTGGCACGCCGGGCCGGCCACGTCCGGCAGCTTGAAGCTTTGAAGAAGCAGGCAGGCAGTCTCGGTCGCGATGACGTGGCTACTGCGGCAGAGCAAATCCTCGCGCTGGTAGGCGCGTTGCGCGCACATGATCGGCACACGCGGGGCCATTCCGAGCGGGTGCGGGTGTACACCGACCTCATCGCCGACGAGATGCGATTGCCTGCGGCCTCGGTCGACCGACTGCGGTGGGCTGCGCTGCTGCACGACATCGGCAAGCTCGCCGTTCCCGCACCGGTGCTGAACAAGCCCGCGAAGCTGTCGGGCCGCGAGTGGGAAGTCGTGCGTGAACATCCGGCCGAGGGCGCGCGACTGGCCGGCGCTTTGTTGCGATGGCTCGGTGAGTGGGGCCTGGCGATCGCAGAGCACCACGAGCGTTTCGACGGCAGCGGATACCCGGAAGGCCTGCAGGGCAAGGAAATCTCGCTTGCCGGCCGAATCGTGGCGGTAGCCGATGCGTTCGAGGTCATGACCGCCCCGCGCGCTTACAAGAGGGCGATGACTCGCCCCGCTGCGCTTGAGGAAATGGTGCGGTTTAGTGGGTCGCAGTTCGATCCGGACGTCGTGCGCGCGTTCTTGCACGTCTCCACGCCGCGGCTTAGGTGGGCTATGGGCCCGACATCGTGGCTGGTCGGCACACCGTTCCTCGGCGCCGCGCCCTCGTTGACGGGCGCGGGCGTGGCAGCCCAGGCCGCGGTAGGCGTGACGACGGCTGCGGTCGCCGGCGTCACCGGCCTGGCAGCGCCGGTCGCCGCCGCGCCAGGGCCAACGCCTGAGCAATCCGCCCAACCCGCGAACGTGGTCGCTACGCCGACGTCGGCTACGGCTCCGGTGCCGGCACAACGAAACCCGAAGGCCAAACCGACTGCGGGCACGTCGTCCGCGACGCCGTCCGCGACGCCGTCGCCATCCGCCTTGCCATCCGCGGGTGCGGGCCAGCACGGCCCGAACAACACGCC
>Ga0157369_10007443_pt1 | contig 12609 bp, 13 predicted proteins | sample C25metaG_FD_113461 | JGI IMG/M metagenome (GOLD analysis project Ga0157369, IMG submission 113461) | Corn rhizosphere microbial communities from Kellogg Biological Station, Michigan, USA - C2-5 metaG | ecosystem: Host-associated > Plants > Roots > Rhizosphere > Soil | place: USA: Michigan...
ACGTGTTCACCTTCCTCCCTGCTGCTCGGTCTTCGTCGAGGGCTTACCGGATTAGTTTCGATGCGAGGCCCATCCCCTCGTATTCCGCCGCCACCTCTGTGTGGGTGAACGCTCTCCCGGAGTGACCGTCGTGATACTCCGCGAACCCCGCGAGCGCACCGTCGACGCTGATCTCGAACCGCGACTCCGCCGGATTGTCCGCGATCGCCACGTCCGGCTCGTCGCCTCGTTCGGGCGCCGGCACCTGTCGTCCCGTGGTCATGTCCGCGCCGGCGGCGTTGTCTGTTCCGATAGCGCCTCGGCCAGCGGTGTTCCGGGGGCCTGGAATCCCGACTCGAGGTGGCTGTTGTCGCAGAACGGCTTGTTCTTCGACTGCCCGCACCGGCAGAGCGCGGCCCGCGGCAGGATCTCGTCCGCGCCGTCGATGCTCCGCACTTTGAGCTCGCCGCGGAGCAGGAGCGGACCGTTCTCGACCGCCGTCACCGTGGTCGTCGCCGCCGGTTCCTCAATGCGTCCATCTGAGTGCTGGTACTGCAGCGCGCCACTTGGGCAGCGCTCGATCACCGCGACGAGGTCCAGGGCCGAAGCGTTGTCCGCCAGGATCCACGGACGGCGATCCCGATCGAAGACGCCGGGCAGCCCGCGGACGCATTCGCCCGCATGGATGCAGAGGTCAGCGTCGAAGCTGACCTCGACCTGCGCGCCGTGGTAGGGCCGTCGAGCCATCTCGCCTCCTCCCTCACGGTACGTCGCGGCATCCGGCATCCGGCATCAGCCGAAGGCGGGTACGACCGCGCCGCCGACGGGGCGTGGGCAGGCCACGAAGTGGTCGCGCCGTAGCCGAGCAGTGAAAGGTCGCGAGTCTGTACGACGTCGACGCCAGTGCGATCCCCGTAGCAGGCTGGGGACATCACGGGCCCGGCCGCGCCCGTGCCGCCCGCGCACCGGTGGCGCGCGGCGCTGTCCCGAAGGTGGCAAGCAGCTGCGCTGCCGGGGCAAGATTCCGCATCACCTGCGTCCCCCCGGATGTCTTGCCGAGCAGCATGATGCCCTCGTAGTACGCCACCAGCGCCGATGCCGCTGCCGGGATGTCGATCTCGCCAACGTCGCCCGCTACTACCGCCGCGGCGAGTACATCCTCGAAGAACCGCGCGAAGCGAGCGAAGATTTCGGCGACCTTCGCGCGAATCTCGGGTTCGATGGTGCTGAGCTCGATGGCGAGGTTTCCGAACGGACATCCAAGGACCGACCCCGTTTCCTCTAGGCCGCGGTCGAGCGTGGCGATGGCGAACTCAAACACCATGGCGAGGCGGTCGAGCGGACGCTCCGCCTCGCGCGCGAGCCGCAGCCCGTTGCGCTCGAACGTGTCCCACTGGGCCTCTAGGACGGCGAGCGCAAGGTCCCGCTTTGAACGGAAGAAGTAGTAAAAGCTTCCCTTCCGTACTCCCGCTCGCTCGCAGAGCTCATCGACGCCAACCGAGCCGTAGCTGCGCTGGTGCAGCAACTGCGCCGCACCCTCGATCAGGCGGTCCCTGGCGGTGGCATCACGTACGCGCGGCGGCGACATGGAGAACTCCTTGACCAATCGTCTACCTAGAGTAGACCCCCGAATGAACGTCTGTTGGTATCTCCACGGAGGCCGTCCGGTCTTGACACTAGACGACCGGTCAACTACTTTCGCCACAGATCGTTCCACCACCGACATTCGAGGGAGCGCACCATGGGCGGGGACAAGCGATTCACGGCGGTCGACCCGGACAAGACGACGGCCGGCAACACCAAAGTGTTCGGGGCCATTCAGGACGCCTTCGGCAGGATCCCGAACAGCTTCCGGGTCATGGCCAATTCCGAGCCGTTTCTGGCCGGCTACTGGGGCCTCGACCACGCGCTGGAACAGGGCATCCTGCCCCATGTCACCCGTAATGAGATCGCGCTGGCTGTATCAGAAATCAATCGGTGCCCGTACTGCCTGTCGGCGTTTACGGCCGTCGGCGAGGCGATCGGCATCAGCGCTCGCGAGATCGAGCAATGCCGCTTGGCGCACTCGGACGATCCGAAGATTGATGCGGCGCTGAAATTCGCCAAGGCGATCGTCAAGGAACGTGGCGCCGTGTCCGACCAGGACTTTGCCCGGGTTCGTGCGGCGGGCTACTCCGACACGGAGATCATGGAGATCGTCGCGAACGTGGCCCTCATCACCACCGCCAACTACATCAACCTCGTCGCACAGACGGAGGTGGACTTTCCATTGGTGAAGCCCGGGAAGGCAGCGCGCAACTAGCCCACGTCAAGTGAACGCAACGGCGTGCGAACTGGGAACTGAGAGGGCTGGCAGGCACGCGACGGTTCAGCGGTCGTCACTGCGGGGCTGCGGCCGCTCGCCGACGGCACTATCCGGTCGACGCAGGCCAGTTCATTACCTCACGAATGACTGATCTCGCAGCCGCCGATGGCGCCGAAATCGTTTGCCCAGGTCGACTGCATCGCGAAGGTCCCAGTGGTGAACGTGACGTCCTGGACCGCGCCTTGGCCGCTGCGTATCCAGGCGCACTTGTCGCCGTTCTCTTGGTTCACCGCGTCGTACCAACCGCCGCCCGGGATCTGCGGCAGCGGGTCGGTGAGTGTTTCGGCGTACTCGTGGGCGTAGGCGATGGTGAAGCCGTCGTCGATGCCGGCCGTGCCGGCGTGCAGGAAGTTTTCGCCGCAATTGACGCCGGCGTCGAGCACGTACGGGTCGTTCGTCATTGCCAGCGGACCATACGGCGAGACGGTGGACCCGGTGTCGCTCGAGCCGTGCTCCGCGCAGAAACCGGTGGTCGGGAACCCGTCCGGATGCGTTCCCGTCGCGGAAAGAATCGCGTACTGCGCGTTGCGGTTCGCCGCCGCGGTCGTGTTGCCGAAATGAGTCGCCGCGTCGATCGCTTCCTGCCCAAGCTGGCTCAAGCTCGCAGCGTCCGGCGCCGCCGCGCGGTCGTCGTACCAGACGCCCGCGAGCGCACCGCTGGTCGGGTAGCCGACGTGCGGCGCGGTCGCGGGGCAGCTCGTCGATCCGGCCGGCACGCCTTCGCAGTACTGCGTCATGACCCGCGACCAACCTTCGTTGCCCGTGCCGATTCCTTTGAACAACTCCTGCACGGGAGCAGCGGCCCCGGCCGGGTCGTTGGCGAAGACGACGTCGCTGGCTGCGTTGGTCGACTGGGCGCCCCATTGGGTTCCCCAGAAGATCAGATAGATCTTGGGCGCACCGGTGACGACGCCGATGCCGCCGCCGACACCGCCGCCGCCGACACCGTTCGTCCCTACGGTGGGCGCGCCGCTGCTGCCGTTGTACTTCAGCGGGCCGGGGACGTCGGGCGAGGTCGTGTCCGGCGCGGCGAGGTGAGCCAAGTCCGGCAGCGTCACCATGCGGCTCGAAGCCAGCGAATCCGTCGCTGCCGATGCAGGCGGCGTCAGTTGCGTGGCGAGCGGCAACGTAGCCCCGACCGTCGCGGCAGCCGTGACGACAAGCCATGCAGTACGGCGGCGTCGCAGCACAGTTGAGACGTACACGTGAGCGGGTTCCTTTCGTTGGTCGGCTTAGCCCGAGCCGGGTTGCGTTGCCGGGCCCAACGAAATGGTCGGCCGCGTGCGGGACCGGAGCGAGGGGAGGGGGCTGCTTCGCTGCAAACACGACACAGCCGCGAGGAAATGTGAACAGTCGCCGCCCGCTCGGGCTAGCGCTCGCCGACGAGATCGTGGGTCGGTGTCGGGCCGGCCGCAATGTCGCGGTGCCGTGTTGCCCGGTCGAGCCATCGTGGTGTCCACCACGCGCTCCGCCCGAGCAGTTGCATCACGCTCGGCACCAGCACCATCCGTACGACGGTCGCGTCAACGAACACCGCGGTCGCCATCCCGAGTCCGAAGATGCGCAGCGGGCGAATGTCGCTCAACGCGAACGACGCGAACACGCACACCATGATGGCGGCGGCGGCCGTGATGACCCGTGCGGTAGCGGCGAGACCGTCGGTCACCGCCGCTCGGCTGTCGCGGTGACGCAGCCAATGCTCGCGCACCCGACTCATGAGGAACAGCTCGTAGTCCATCGACAGCCCGAACAGGATCGTGAACAGCATGATCGGGATCCACGGGTCGATCGGACCAGTGCGTCCGGAAGTCAGGCCGTGCCCGAACCAGCCCCACTGGAACGCGGCGACGATGACGCCGTAGGCCGCGCCCGTGGACAGCAAGTTCATGACTGCCGCCTTGACTGCGATAACCGGTGAGCGCAGCGCGGCCAGTAGCAGGAGCATCGAGAGCACGACGACGAACACGATGACCGGCGCAAGCCGATCCGACAGGTGTGACGACGAGTCGATCGACGCTGCGGTTTCGCCGCCGACGAGCACATGCAGCCCGGCCGCCGTCACCGCTGGGGCTGCCGCGAGCCTGCGGATGGCATGCACCAACTGGACCGTGCTCTGATCCTGCGGGCTGGATCGGGGTACGACGGTGACGATGGCGGCATCGCCGTTGGGATTCGTCCGCGGTGGCGTGACCGCGACGACGTCGGTCTGGCTCCGCACCTGCCCGACGAATTGATTCAGGGCGGTGATGCCTCGCCCGTCGCCGGGCCGTGACGCCGCGAGCACAAGCGGGCCGACCGTCCCCGGCCCGAAATGTTGTGACAGCGTGTCGTAGGCCATCCGGGTCTCTTGCGCCTTGGGGTCGTTGCCGGCGTCGCCGTAACCGACGCGGATGGCGAACAGTGGCAGCGACAAGGCCACGAGGACCGCGGCGGCGACCACGCCCGCGACCGCGGGGCGCCGTTGCACCGCCTGGCTCCATCGCCACGCCCACGTGCTTTCGATGGTGTTTTGCTTCCGGTTGCGCCGGACCGAGAACTTGTCGATGCGCGGGCCGAGTGCCCCGAGCAGGGCCGGCAGCAAAGTGAGCGCGGCGAACATGACGAGCAGCACGGCGCAGATCGCGCCGATGGCCGCACCGGTGATGTAGGGCAGGCCCACGACGAACAGGCCGAGCAACGACACGACCACCGTGCCACCCGCGAACAGCACCGCCTTTCCGGACGTGGCGAGCGCCATCGAAACCGCGTCGATCGGAGCATCGCCTTCGGCGAGTCGTTCGCGATAGCGCGTGACCACGAATAGGGCGTAGTCGATGCCCACGCCGATGCCGAGCAGAGCTGCGAGCTCGGGCGCGAAATTCGGCACGGTCTGCCCGTGACTGACCAAGTTGAGGACGCCGAAGGACATGGCCAAGCCGAACAAGGCCGTGGCGATCGGCAGGCTGGCTGCGACCAGCGACCCGAAGGCCAACAACAGGATGATGAGTGCGGCCAGCAGGCCGACGCTCTCACTCTTGCCGAACTTTGGCTTTTGCACCTTGGCGATGGGCGCGCCGCCGGCCACGACCCGAAGCGGACCCGTGTTAGCGGATTTCACCAATCGCAGCACTGCGTTCGGCGCCGATGAGGGGAGCCGATCGGAAGTGCGGTCGAACTGCACGACTGCGTAGCCGACGCGGTCGTCAGCGGTGACGTCGCCAGCGGTGGGCGTATGCAGCGGATCGCTGACGGACGTGACATGTGGCACCGCCCGAATCCGCGTGATCAGCCCTTCGATCCCGCCGGCCGTTTCGGGCGCGTCCAGCCGGACGCTCGACTGGAAGACGACCTGGGCTCGGTCGCCTGCGTTGGCGGGGAAGGTCCGCGCGAGCAAGTCCTGTGCCTGCTGCGATTGCGAGTGGCCGCCGGAGAAATCATCGAGGAAGCGGGATCCGGCTGCATGTGCGACACCGCTCACCGCGAACAGCGCCAGGAGCCAGCCGACGATGGCGCGACGTCGGTGGACATAGCTCCAACGGGCGACCCGTGCGAGCGGCGTCGAATGTGCGCTGGTGTTCAGCGAGGGTGAATCGAGCACGAGGGACTCCTAGTAGCAGGCTTGTCCACCAGGACGCCGAAGGCCAATGAGATGTGACGGCCGCGGCCGGATTGAACGGCGCTCTTGGGCGCCGTTGCACTCTCGTAAGAAGCCGTGCGGGTGGCGACCCGATGTCGTTGGCTTACCGTCAGTTTGTGACTGCGCGCGCCGACATCGGAGTCATCGGTGGCACCGGCCTCTACGCGCTGCTCGACGACGGCGAGTACGTCAGGATGTCGACTCCGTACGGCGATCCGAGCGGCCGCATCACCCTGCACACGTTCGGAGACTGGCGGGTCGCGTTCCTCGCCCGGCACGGTGAGCGGCACGAGTATCCGCCGCATCACGTGCCCTACCGAGCGAATGTGTGGGCGCTTGCTCATCTGGGCGTCACGCGGATCCTTGCGCCGTGCGCTGTCGGATCGCTACGCGCCGACATCACGCCGGGGTCTGTCGTCGTACCCGATCAGCTCATCGACCGCACGCAGGGCCGGTCGAGCACGTTTCATGACGACAAGGCAGTCCACATTTCGTTCGCCGATCCCTATTGCGCGGAGCTGCGCGCCGCGGCTGCTTTGCAGGCGAGCTTTTCCGAGCTGTCAAGTCGTGACGGCGGGACTGTCGTCGTGATCCAAGGACCACGGTTCAGCACCCGCGCGGAAGCCGAGATGCACCGCCGTCTCGGTGGCGACGTGGTCAACATGACAGCACTGCCGGAGGCGGCGCTGGCGCGCGAGCTCGGTTGCTGTTATTGCAACCTCGCGGTCGTCACCGACTGGGACGCCGGCGTCGGGTCCGAACAGGCCGTCACCCAGGCCCAGGTCATGAGTCGCTTCGCCGACGCGCTGACGGCGGTCCGGGGAATCGTCCGTCGGACAATCGAAGACCTGCCCGCGCGCGCGTCATGCCGATGCAGTCAACAACCGCAACCGGTGTGACGTCACGGTTGAGCGTGCTCGTCACCGGCGGTGCGGGCTTCATCGGCAGCCACGTGACCGCAGCGCTTCTTGACGCTGGGCACACGGTACGCGTGCTTGACAGCCTGCATCCCGCCGCGTGGAAGGGCGCGGCGCCGCTCGTCGACCCGCGAGCATCGCTGGTCTACGGCGACGTCAACGATGGAGGGCTCGTTCGCGATCTGCTCGACGGCGTCGACGTGGTCTGTCATCACGCGGCAATGGTGGGCATGGGCTTGAACGTGACCGACCTGCCGAAGTACGTGCTCAACAACGACCTCGGCGCCGCGGTTGTGCTGGCAGCGATGGCAGAGCAGGGTGTCGCGCGACTCGTGCTCGCGTCGTCGATGGTGGTTTACGGCGAAGGGTCGTACCGCTGCGTCGACGACGGCGTCGTGCGCCCCTTGGCGCGTCGCGCCGCGGATCTCGCCAGCGGAGTGTTCGACCCTCGCTGTGCGCGTTGTGACCAGCTCGTCGAATGGGCGCCGGTCAGCGAGGCGGCGCCGCTGCAGCCCCGCTCCGGGTACGCCGCGACGAAGGTCGCGCAGGAGCACCTCGCTGCGGCGTGGCAGCGAGAGACGGGTGGTGACGTCATTGCGTTGCGCTACCACAACGTCTACGGGCCGCGGATGCCACGCGATACGCCGTACGCCGGCGTCGCCGCCATCTTCCGCTCGGCGTTGGCGGCCGGTGAGGCGCCGCGGGTGCACGAAGACGGCGGGCAGGTGCGCGACTTCGTTCATGTCGACGACGTGGCCTGGGCGAACGTGCTTGCGGTCGAAAGCACCCCGCGCTGGGCGTTCACCCCGTTGAACATCGCGTCCGGCCGGCCGATCACGGTGTGGCGAATGGCCGAGATGCTCGCGACCGAGATCGCCGGACCGTCGCCGCTACTGACCGGTCAGGTGCGGCCGGGCGACGTTCGCCACGTTGTCGCCTCGCCCAAGCATGCCGCGTCAGTGCTCGGATTCCGGGCCGCGATCGGCCCGGACGAGGGGCTGCGGTCGTTTGCGCACGCGGCGTTACGCGACTGACGATCAGCCGACCGCCTGCTGCATGTCGCTTTCGAAATCGCTGAAGTCGCTGAGCGGTTCGGCTTGCTGCACCGGGAAACGAACCGTGAATCGGCAACCACGGTCGACATTGCGGACGTCGATCGTGCCGTCGTGCGCCTCGACGATGCCACGCGCGATCGCGAGACCGAGCCCGGCGCCCTCGTCCGTCCCCGGCGTACGGGCAGGCGTTCCCCGGAACGCGACGTCGAACACCCGCGGCAAGTCCGCCTCGGGGATGCCGCCACATTCGTCTTCGACCGCGAAGTAGGCGCACTCGCCGGTGGTGCCACCGAGGATTCGCACGGCGCCGCTGTCATGGGTGTGACGGATGGCGTTGAGGAGCAGGTTCGTCATGACCCGCGTCACCTCGCGGACGTCGACGTTGACCGGAATGTCGGGGGCGTCGCCGACGAGGCGGATGCCGCGTGCAGCCGATAACGGCGCCGCCGTCGGAACAGCTTGGGCAACGATGTCCGCCAGCGTCACTCGTTGGCGACGAAGCATCAGCCGGCCCGAGTGCACCCGGGACAGCTCGAACAGGTCGTCGACCATCATCGCCAACCGGTCGGCCTCGGCTCGGATCCCTTGGTGGTAGGCCTCGATCGTGGGTTGATCGGCCACGACGCCGTCCTCGAGCGCTTCGACCATCGCGCGGATGCCGGCGAGCGGGCTGCGCAGGTCGTGCGACATCCAGGCGACGAGCTCCCGGCGACTGGCCTCGAGCGCGCGTTCGCGTTCGCGGTCCGCGGCTTCACGCGCGTGATGCTCGACGACGCGCGCGACCCGACGGCCGACGGCAAGCGCGCATGCCGTCCCGATCACCGCCGCGGTAGCGACGATGACCCCGAGCACCGAGGCGTCGTGCGAGCTGATGAACATCTGGTTGGCGGCGACGAACACGCCGGTCGCCGCGGCGAGGACCGCCACCAGCACCGTCGCCGTCATGGCCGTCACCGCACTGCGCTCGCGCAGCAACCAGAGCACGACGCTGCCGAGCAACCCGGCGCCCAGGGTGGCGAGCGCGGAAGCGAACACCATGTGAGTCACGCGCGTACCTCAACCGGTTCGTAGCGATATCCAACTCCCCACACGGTTACCAGGCGGGTGGGGTTCGCCGGATCCGATTCGATCTTCTCCCGGAGCCGGCGTACGTGAACTGTCACGGTGGACACGTCGCCGAAGTTCCAGTCCCAGACCCGGTCGAGCAGCTGCTCTCGGGTGAACGCCGTTCTCGGATGGCGCAGCAGGTAGACGAGCAGGTCGTACTCGCGCGCGGTCAGCGACAGCCGCCGGCCGTTGAGCATCGCCTCGTGCGCGCCGGTGTCAACGCTGAGGTCGCCGTCGACGAGTACGGCGCGGACCTCCGACGGCAGCGGTCCGTTCGCTCGCCGCAGCACCGCGTTGACCCGCAGCACCAGTTCCCGGGGGCTGAACGGCTTGGTCACGTAGTCATCGGCGCCCAACTCGAGTCCGATGACGCGGTCGCCTTCCTCGCCCCGTGCCGTCAACATGATGACCGGGATCGGCGCAATGTCACGGATGCGCCGGCACACCTCGAGGCCGGACATGCCGGGCAGCATCAGGTCCAGCACGACGAGATCCGGCGGACGGGCGCTTGCTCGTTCGAGGGCAACCGCGCCATCGCCGACTGATTCGACCTGATAGCCGTCGCGGGCGAGGTAGCGGGACACGACGTCGCTCACGGTTCGGTCGTCGTCGACGACCAGGACCCGGCTCATCGCCGCGATCCGAACGTCGTTGCACCCATCGCCTCAGGGTAGGTGCACAACGGCGTTCGTCCGGCTTTCGTAATCCGGATGTAAGCCCTTGACCCGCGAGCGTTCCTACCTTCTAGACCATGCCGATCGACGTCGTACTGCCTTGTCTGAACGAGGCCGCCGCACTGCCCTGGGTCCTGTCCCGGATGCCGGCGGGCTTCCGCCCGATCGTCGTGGACAACGGGAGTGCCGACGGCTCGGCCGAGGTCGCTCGTCGCCACGGCGCCACCGTCGTCACCGCAACCCCTCGTGGGTACGGCGCGGCCTGCCACGCGGGTCTTCTCGCGAGCGCTTCCCCGGTCGTCTGCGTCATGGATGCCGACGCGACGCTCGACCCGGCGGAGCTTCCGCTGTTGATCGAGCCGCTGCGCAGCGGCGTGGCCGACATGGTCGTCGGGCGCCGCCGGCCAACGACCTGGAGTGCGCTGCCGCTGCAAGCGCGGCTGGGAAACGCCGCACTCGTGCACGCCCTGCGCCGCCGCGGCGTCCGCGGGCTGCACGACGTCGGTCCGATGCGGGCCGCCAACCGCGCGCAGTTGCTGGCCCTCGATCTGCGGGATCGGGGATTCGGCTACCCGCTCGAGTCGGTCGTCAAGGCCGCCGCCGCGGGCTACGTGCTGATCGAACGTGACGTCTCCTACCGGCCGCGGATCGGTCGAAGCAAGGTCACCGGCACGCTGCGTGGAACGCTCCGGACGATTCGCGACATGCGTCAGGTGCTCGCCGCATGACCGCGATCGTCTTGCTGACCAAGGCGCCGCGACCGGGATCGGTCAAGACCAGGTTGTGCCCACCGCTGAGCCTCGCCGCGGCGGCACGGCTCGCGGAGGCATCGATCGCCGACACCATGGAGGTCATCGACCAGATCGAGTGGTCGGCCTGCGTCCTCGCGATCGACAAGCCGAACAGCCACTGGATGCGGCCGGGCTGGTTCCAGATTCGTCAACCCCACGGCGGGCTCGACGTACGGATCGGTGACGTCCTCGAACGTGCCGCCGTGATCGCGTCGGGCAAGCCGGTGCTCCTGATCGGAATGGACACACCGCATCTGCAAGTCGACGACCTGCAGGCCACGCGCGACTTGTTGGACACCCACGACGCGGTCATCGGCCCGGCTGATGACGGTGGATTCTGGGCCCTGGGCATGCGAGTCGCCGACCGTCGCCTCGTCGCCGGCGTAGCGATGTCCACCGCCCGCACCGGGGGTGATCAGCTGAAGCGGATGCGCGCGGCCGGGCTCTCGGTGGCGGTCGCGCCGCGCTACCGCGACATCGACACGATCGAGGACGCGCTGGCCGCCAGCCTGGTCGCGCCGACGCGCCGATTCGCCGCCGCGCTGCAACCAGAGCTGGGCGCGTGATGTATCCGGGCGATGGCGCGCTGGTCCTGCCGCTCGACCTGTGGCGGTCCCCGCGGCACGGCGACGAGACCGTGGTCACCCGATGTCTCGGACCCACGTTGGACGTTGGCTGCGGGCCGGGGCGGATGGTGCACGCCGTTGCCGCGAACGGCGTGCCCGCGTTGGGAATCGACATCTCGCCGTTGGCGGTGGAGCAGGCGCGGGCTCGTGGTGCTTCCGCGTTGCGCCGCGACGTCTTCGGTCCGTTGCCCGCGGTCGGGCGCTGGCATCATGTGCTCCTCATCGACGGCAACATCGGGATCGGAGCAGATCCCGCTGCGCTGTTGCGGCGTTGTCGCGAGTTCTTGCAGGGCGACGGCACAGTGCTGGTCGAACTCGAGCCATCGCGGGCGGGGATAAGCACGGGCACGTTGCGACTGGTGGCGGATGGGGTCGTGTCGCTGCCGCTGCCGTGGGCCCGGGTGGGCGCCGATGCCATCGGTCACGTCGCTCGGTCTGCGGGCATGTACATCGTTGACCGGTGGACCGAGGGCGGACGGGCTTTCGCTGAGCTACGCGTGCGTTGGCGCCGCCATCCGGCCGCGGCCAAACACCACAGCGCGGCCGCGCCGAAACCTGCCATTCCCCATTCGCGGGCGTGCGTCCCGACCTGGATGGACACGTAGAGCGGGTAGCTTGCTGCCGCGACGGCGAGCCACTCCGGCCGCGCGGCGAGAACGGCCAGCGCCCCGATCGTGAGGCCGTACCAGGGTTCGGCCGGGGTGGCGAGCAGGAAGGCGGCCACCAGCACGGCGCCGGCGGCTCGGGCCGGGTCCGCCTCGGACCGGCGCCACGCCCAGGCCGCCACCGCGACGAGGACGACCGCGGCAACCGGAGCCGCCAACCCGGCCGGAACGCCGAGCGCGTTCAGCAACAGGAACCTCGTCCCGGCGAGGTAGCCCTCCTCGTGCAGGTAGCCGGGCAGGTAGCCGAGCACCCGTGGCCCGACCGCGACGACATGTGGCAGGTACGCAGCGGCGACAACGCCCGCTGCGACCGCCGTGCCGGCTACCGGTCGACGGCGGATGAGAGCCGGCAGAAGCAGCGCCGGGTAGAGCTTGGACAGCACCGCGGCGGCCGCCATGATCGCGGCGCCGACGGTTCGTCGCTGACGTGCGAGTACGACGCCGGCGGCGACGGTCAACGCCGCCAACGTGTCGACGTGCGCGTCCTGCACCGCTTCGACCGTGACCAACGGGCACAGCGTCCACCACACCACCAGCCGCGGGTCCGCTCGTGCCCGCGCGAGCCCGATCAGCAGGACGGTGGTCACCGCCAGGTCTGCCAACAGACCCGCGAGCTGCCATCCCATGTCCTGCGCGTCGGCCGGCAGGATCGCGTCGACCACGAAGAACCACGCTTCGGCCGCGGGCGGGTAAATCGTGTGCACGTTCTTTCGGTTGATCCGCACGCATCCGGCCGGCTGTCCGAGCGCCGCGCACTCCGCCGCCGACGGCCATAGCCACGTTGTGTGCAGGTCGCTCAGCCGCGGATCAGCAG
>Ga0157369_10007445_pt1 | contig 12608 bp, 10 predicted proteins | sample C25metaG_FD_113461 | JGI IMG/M metagenome (GOLD analysis project Ga0157369, IMG submission 113461) | Corn rhizosphere microbial communities from Kellogg Biological Station, Michigan, USA - C2-5 metaG | ecosystem: Host-associated > Plants > Roots > Rhizosphere > Soil | place: USA: Michigan...
AACAAGCTGATATCCGGATGAGAAGAAGTGTTTTGCAATGATATAAAATCCCTATTAGCATATGCTGAAGTAATTCCAATTGATGCATAAGAATATCTTGGATCAGGTAAGCTGCCTTCATCTTTATAATGAAATTCTATGATATTAGTTGTCTCATATAATTTTAGTTCAATAGATAAAACCGGCGCAAGGGATTCATATACCCATTTTGCTTTTTTCCATTCAACTGTAAAAACCCTGGATGGCGCATGTCCTGTGGTTTTATAAACAAGATCCAGTGTGTCGGCTAATAATAAATCGTCCCAAAAAGGAGCAATAATCGGTCGTTCACCAGGAAAGCTAAGGGGCCCTTCAGCAAGATTGTTTTGAAAATAATGAAAATTGTAATAAGTCGAAAAAAAATCACCCAATGTAATAAATCCATTTACAGAAACATTCGCCTCTGTATAATTTTTATTATTGTAATTAAATGTAAACCCAATAGGTATTTTTGCAAGCCCCTCATCTTCCACTTCCCATGGGGCGTAGTCGCTGATTAGATGTGGCGTGATGCCACCTGAAACGGGAACATAAGGCCGTGAAGTTGCAGAAAAAAGATAGTTCACTTGAGCCTTGGAGTTAATTGATAATGCAAGCAGCATTATGGCAATTAGAATGGAAAACTTTTTCATATAAAATTTTTAATTGACACTTAGTTGGTGAGTGGTTTAGTTGCATCTAAATTTTGTAAAATATTTTTTTCCTGTAAAATTCTTTATTCATCCATAATTTCATCGCAAAAACACCATGGAAATTAACGAGTGCTTTGCCTGATGAAAATTGATTTCCCCCGATCGGCAGTTAAAGCAGCAGGCGAAAGAAGTGGCATCAGTATTTACTGGATGCCACTTCACTTTTAAAATACCTTATTAACATCCTGCTCTCATATTGTCAATAACTAATGTAAGATTTCCCGCCGCGTCTACTTTATAATGATAATTAGCAATAAGCTTAGAATTATTATCCTTACCAGGGGTTGTTAATAAAACCGTGAGAGTTCCCATATTTTGGAGGGCCTGGGTTGAGGCATCAATATTTAAAATGTCATTTGAAGCGTAACTACCTGTATATTCAATACCGGTGGTTAGATCAACCAATCTATAATCTGAGGTATTTGTGTGGAATTGAATCGATTCTAATACGCCATTGTATATATGATTAACTTCAATATGCCATATACCTTTAAGAATATGCATTTTACTTCCTGTACAGGAATTAAACTCAGAGTATTTTGGGTCGGTTAGGTCAATATCCTTAACAGAATGGTATTGATAAAGTAGATGTGATGATGTAGTCATTGCTACATCGTTGGCCTTGAAGCTATTAGTTGCAGGAGCAACATCTGTTTTTTTGCAGCCTGTTATTGCAAATAATAATAAGCCAGTAAGCAACATTGTGCTTTGTTTTAGAATTTTCATAATTGAAAAGTTTTAAGTGTAAGTGAATTGAAGAAAGTTGATTTTGGTTTATTAAGATTGTTTAGTGAGTGTGACTTAAACAAAATTTTTTATACCTTTTTTTACTATTTATTTAAATGATTAACTTGTTTTTTAATATCCTTTTTCAAACTTATAATCATTCCTATTTCATTCCTACCATGTAAGTGTAGAGAAACATTTATATTTAGGGAATAGCCGTTTTGTTGAGGGGAGTAAATTTAGAATGGCGATATCTTGTAAAACTGTTCACTAAATAATTAAGTCGCTTACAATCTAAAAGCAACATATAGCCATAAACTTTTTTTATCCTGGTATTATTCAGTTTAACTTTAAACTTAAATAATTGTTTTGCGTTTTAAAATTGTAATCATATCAATTGCATGCAGTACAATATATCTTTGTAACGGGCAATCCAAACGCTATTCAACACCTGCCAACACCATTTATATAACGAAATACGACTCAAACCCACCGCCATTTAATTTTCGAAGCTTCGGGTATAAAGACGGTTTACCAAGAGGAGTAATAAATGGCTTTATACAAACAAGTGATGGCTTTGCATGGTTAGCAATCTTAAAGGTGGGGCTTGTACGTTATGATGGCTATCATTTTAAAATATTCAAATCCATAGCAGGCGATACTACCAGCCTTCCCGATGATTATATCATTGGGATTACGAAAAGCCATAAAAACGGTTTGTGGCTTGCAGGCGCTTATAGTGTTATTTGGTTTGATTTAAGCACTTACAAATTTAAGCTTATACCATTGCCGCCTGTATATTTATTGCATCCCCAGAATTATGCGTTATTTGAAGATAGCCGGCAGCGCTTATGGATATATAATTTTTCAGGAGCTTCCAGCCTTTTTTTATATGATTCTCTGAATAACCAATTTATAGGGAACGAGAATCATTTTGCAACGGATGCATTTACAGGTGAAAAGATAAATCTTGACAGCGCATGGTTTCTTGATTTAAAAGAATCTGAAGATGGAGATTTTTTCATTACCGGAAAATATTTTTTAAAATTTAATCCAGGTTTATCTGACTTTACAGCGTACAAAAAAATAAAAAATGACCGTGTGGAGTACATGACATTAGCGTTTGATGAAGACAAAAAACATATCTGGCTATCAGGCTGGAATGGACTTGTAAAATATAATTATAAAAATGACAGCCTGCTTCAGTTTAATTTTGAAAAAACCGGAAGTCAAAAAAATATTGAAAATCATTCTTTTGTTTCTCCAAAAAATCGTAGCCAATTATGGCTTCCAAATGAACAGCAACTTAGAGTGTTTGATAAAAGTACCAGTAAAGTATCCCTTTATAGAAAAAATAATACTGAAAACCTTTTGGTTACTAAGTCAAATGCAAAAGGCATAAATGGAATTGAATGGTTTTGGGATTACAAAAGTGGTTTCGCTGCTCTTCTTCCGTCTGTTAACCGTTTTATATACAATAAGATTTTACCTAAAGATGAAAGAGTGCTTTGCCAATGGCATGATGCAAAAAATAATATCATTTGGTATGGAACTGAAGACAGAACTCAGATTGGACATGTTTACAAATATAATACCGGCAAAAATAGATTTATCCGGATAAAAATACCTGTCAGGGGAATCGGAGCCGTACGTTTTATCATTCCTCTTTTAAACCATAGTTGCTTAGTAGCTGTTACAGATATACTACCTCCTAATCCAAGAGGTAAATTGTTTCTTCTAAACACCGAAACAAATACATTAACTTCTGTAAGCAAATTAATTAGTAGTCACAATGAATTTACTACTGATAGTATAACATATCGAAATGCCTACCCTGATAAAGCAGGAAATTACTGGATAACTACTGAAGGGCAGGGCTTGATACGTTATGATATTAAAACACAACGATTTTTCCAATATACTTGTAATCTAAAAGACAGTACTACACTATCCAGCAATTATGTTTATTCTGCGGCATGCGGCAGCAATAATACAATATGGACGGGCAGTGATTATGAAGTTGATAGTGTATTAAATAAAGTAGATGCGGTTACCGGCAAGGTACAGCGCATACTTTTATTTTCGAATAATTTTAGAATGCAACCTTTATTGGAAGACAGAAAAGGAAATGTCTGGATAAGTACCAATTCTGGATTAATCTGTTACAACCGCTATTCCGGCGAAAAATACAAAGTGCCTGAAATTACACATTTGATTACAAGAGCTTATGAGGATTCAAAAGGAAATATTATTGCGCTGGCGGCAGATGGCCTTTGGTTTTATGACCCTATAAAAAAAATTGCAAGGCGTTTTGACGAAGAGGATGGAATTAGACTGGAATATTTTGAGGATGATTATATTTCTAAAAGAATTTGTTTGTTTAATGATTCCATCTTTATCAGCGATTCTTATCGTTTTCCCGTAACCGATCTTTATCCAAAAAAAGAAGTACCTCCTCTGCATCTTACCAGCATTAAAATACTTGGCAAAGAATTAAACACTACCAAAAATGTAGATGCGCTTGATACTTTGCGATTAAAGTATAATGAAAACCAGGTAAGTTTTGAGTTTGCGGCACTTAGCTTTTTATCAAGAGAGCGCAATATATATGCCTGCAAGATGCAGGGCATTGATAAAAGCTGGCAACAATTGGGAGAAGACAATTCCATCACTTATGGCAATCTATTACCGGGCAGCTATACCTTCAAAATAAAAACGGCAAATCTTGATGGCTTGTGGGGTAAGGAAAAATCTTTGTTTATCAAAGTGATTCCTGCATTTTGGCAAACAGCCTGGTTTAAGGCATTGATCATTCTTTTAATTGTTGGCTTTTTTTATTGGTTATACAGAAATCGTTTAAAGCAAATCAATTTAAGAAACCAGCTAAAAAATGAACAGTTAGAAACACAAAAAAAAGAAGCTGAATTTAAAAGAAAGGTATCAGAGATAGAAATGACCGCGTTACGCTCGCAAATGAACCCCCATTTTATTTTTAATTGCCTTAACTCTATAAAGCTATACACCATCCAAAATGATTCTGTTGCAGCATCAGAATACCTTACTAAATTTTCGAGATTAATAAGGCTGGTGTTGGAGAACTCCCGTAAAGAAAAGGTGGACCTTCAGTCAGAATTAGAATCATTACGCTTGTATATAGAAATGGAAGCCATGCGGTTCAAAGAAAAACTGCACTATACTATTAATGAAAACATTGATACTTCTTTCATAGAAATACCACCTTTGCTTATGCAACCCTATGTGGAGAATGCAATATGGCACGGGCTTATGCATAAAGAAAGGGGCGGTAAAATAAATATAGTTATAGAAAGAGGAGATACTGCCGACCTGCTAAAAATTATAATAACAGATAATGGTGTCGGGCGGACCAAAGCAGCAGAATTGAAAAGCAAGTCTGCAGTAAAAAGAAAATCATTTGGCATGAAAGTAACTTCTGAGCGCATTGCGCTCATTAACCAGCTATTCAATACCGATACAACGGTTCAAATTACCGATATATACCAGGAGAATGGAGATGCAAGCGGTACCCAGGTCACCCTACAAATTCCCGTGTAATGCCACTAAAAGTAATAATAATAGATGATGAGCCAGACAGCGTGAAACTATTGCAATTGCAACTTGAAGAAAATTGCCCGCAGGTAAAAGTGGTAGGCTCTTATACCAGCACCGTCAAGGCGCTGATTGGCATTGAAACACTTCAACCAGATTTATTATTTCTCGATATAGAAATGCCGGTGATGAATGGTTTTGAAATGCTCGAAAGAGTGCTTCATGCCAATTTTAGTCTTGTTTTTGTTACCGCCTATAATCAATTTGCATTGAAAGCCTTTCGTTTTAATGCATTGGATTTTTTAGTAAAGCCTATTGATAAAAAAGAATTGATAGAAGCTGTTGCGAAAGCCGAAAGGCGTGTGATGCCGACTTCTTCCCAGTTATCGTTACTGCAAAAGCAATTACGCGGAGAGGCTGTTACTAAAATTGCTATTCCCGCCCAACATGGAGTCTCCTTCATTGACCTGAATGAAATTGTATATGTAGAAGCCAGCAACAATTATTCAAAACTGATACTTACAGGCAGCAGGCATTTTCTTATTTCCAAAACGCTGAAAGATGTGCAGGATGTTTTGGAAGAAGAACATTTCTTGCGGGTACACCGGCACTTTATTATAAACCTGAACCATGTAAAACTATTCAATAGAAATGATGGACTATTAACAATGACTAATGGCGAAAATATACCGGTCGCCAGAAATCAAAAAGAGCATTTAATAGAAAAATACAAATGGTTGTAGCGCTGGCGGGAAAAATGAGACAGGTGCCTCCATATCTTTGACGCAGTAAAGCAAGAAATCCGTTGAATTTTTATTTTGATGAATTGAGAAAATCTATACGATTTCAGCTTCCTGCTGCGGAAATCTGTGCGCAATCCCCATTTGTATATCCATTACAAACAGCGCTGTTTTGCTATTTTCCATTGTTTAATTTTTAAATCTCTATTAAGGCCGGTCAGATCTTTTTTTCTATTAACCAATGGTGCCCAAAAATATCTTTGATTTCTCCCTGGCGATAACCATATTCGTAATCTTTTACCGCGCTTATTTCAACAGCGCCAGCCTGGATGGCCTTGTTTACCACCGCGCTTACGTCCGAAACAAAAAGCCCGATAATAGCCGTTGTTCCCTGATGCTTTTCCGGAGAAAAGAAATGCTGTTTTGTTACTTCATGCAAATGAAATATAGTGCCATCAATGGAAAGCTCGGCTACGTGGACACTATCATCCTCATTTCTCAAACAAAAATTTTCTTTTGCACCAAATGCATTTGCATAGAACGAAATGTCTTTAACTCCGTTATTAATGAAAAGTTGCGGAGCAAAAAAAGGTTTTAGATGCTCATTCATGATACTGTTTTTAGAAAATAAATTTCCATTCGTTATGTAACGATTGGCTTCGAAACATTATACAAATTAGATATATTTTTTCAAACCACTTCTGCCGACGTGGAAGTCACGTAATGAGCAAACGAGAATTATTATTTTTTGTTGGTTCACTGTCTTTGTTAGTAATGGTATTCGGTAAATGAACGCTTGTCAAAATTACAGAGGTGAAACCTTAGAAAAGGTCCCACCCCTGGTGATCGTGCATACTTATGTATCCTGTTACCCGATACATATATGCTTTGTTACCCCCTATTTAACCATTTTTTCAATATAGCCAAAAAGGCCGTGGCTCTCATCGGCCGGGCCGGCTGTGAAATACAATCTTTGTGGATCGGCATGGGGAACATTGCCTTCAATAGCCCATAAACCATCGATTTTAATATCATGGCCCCATTTATCTTTGAGGCTTCCGGCAAACTTTCCATCTGCAGTGTATTCATTAATTAATCCGTCGCCAAAATTTCCTATCAGAATCGCCTGGGGCACAGCTGAGAAACCTGTAGGAGCAGGCGCGATTCCCCAGGGAGAATTAAGTGCGCCTCTTGAAGCAAACCTTTTTACCAGTTCCCCTTTGGTGTTAAAAACATCTACATAACCATTTCCCGGGCCTTTCTGATCATCTACATTATCGGGAGCCTGATGTTTGGCATAAGTAACGTATAGCCAGCCATCAATATTCCTGATATTGAAAGGACCATAATTTCCGGGAATCGAAGGATCATGAAATGCTTTGCCGGTAACATAAGTGAAGGTGCTGTCAAAAACATCTATTTTGCTTTCTTTGAAATTGGCTACATACAAAAAATTGGCGTCGCCATCGTTTGCCATTGCCATTCCTTTATAAACGGCTCCGTTTTTCGACCTGTCTGCCACCAGGATAGCTGCCGTTCCGCCATTCCATGCGGTGATAGTGCCATCCTCACCGCAAAAAATAAATCTCGCAGGTTTGCTGTTTGCCGGAATTACAAAACCGGTGGTGCCGTTAAATACCTGCCCGGTGGGAGCGCCATTCCCGTTTTGTATTGTTACATTCGGAATTACGGTGTTACCGTCTTTGTCGTAAATGACACTTACGCTTGTATGGTTTGCCGAAATCCATACAGGGCTGGTAGGGGAAAAAGATATCCCCCATGGGTTTACAAGAGCAGGGTCAATCCTTGCAGCTCCGTAGCCATCTACATCGGAAACAAGATTCGTTTGCTGGTAGCCACTCAAAAGTTCTGGCGGAAATTCATGCTTCTTACATCCATTGAGCATGATAAAAAACGAGCACGAAATAAGAAAGCCTTTTAAAGGCAACGCCGAAGACATAAACTTTTTCATTTTTTTTGTTTTATGGTTAATAATAAGAGACCCTTAATTAAAAGCAGTTCGCTGTTCCAGCAAAAAATAACAGTGATTCACTGTCTTATATGAGCCTGGTAAAAAACTCTTTCCGGAGATCCGACCTCCAATGAAAATTGTTCTTTTTGATCCTTTGGTTTCTTATTGGTCTTCGGGGTAATTCGGGCCTATCTATGCTTTGATGAGGGACCCGATTTTTTATAATCGTAAGCAGGTAATGATTGGTTGCCTTTTGCATGAGAAATTTTAAAAAATTATTAAAAACTGATTTTATTAAGGAGTAATAACGGGTGAAGCAAAAGTTATAGAATGAAACCAGTTTTCCAGTAAACGAATAAATAACCCGGTTTTTTAATGTCATCGCTTTGAATGTCTTAACGGATTGTCGCAAAACCCTCTAAAAAATGTCATAATCCACCCTATCCTTAAAATCATTTCTGATTAGTTTTGAAACTGAACAAAAAATAAAGCAATGAACAATCAGTTATATCCCTGCCTCTGGTTTGACGGCAAAGCCAAAGAAGCCGCCACTTTTTATTCTTCTGTTTTCGACAATTCCAAGATCATTTCCGAAAACCCCATTGTAGTGATGTTTGAGCTGGATGGCGTGTTATTTATGGGATTAAATGGCGGCCCGACGTTCAAAATAAACCCCTCTATTTCCTTTTTTGTTTTCTGCAAATCAGAAGAAGAAGTTGAGCAAAAATGGAAGCTCTTATCTGCGGACGGAGGCGTGATGATGGCGCTTGATAAGTATCCGTGGAACGATAAATATGGCTGGTGCGCTGATAAGTATGGTGTAAACTGGCAATTGATGCTGGGCGCAGATGCTAAGCAAAAAATTGTGCCTTCATTTATGTTTACGCAGGGGCAAAGCGGCAAAGCTGAGGAGGCCATCAACTTTTACACTTCGTTATTTGACAACAGTGAAATACAGCTAATCAACCGTTATGGAAAAGGCGAAGGAGATGTGGAAGGAAATATTAATCACGCACGTTTCACATTGAACGGGCAGGAATTTGCCGCGATGGAAAGCTCTTTGCCGCATCAGTTCACTTTTAATGAAGGTGTATCGATCGTGGTACCTTGCGATAACCAGGAAGAAATAGATTTTTACTGGGACAAACTTACTGAAGGCGGCGAGGAATCACAATGTGGCTGGCTGAAGGACAAATACGGCGTGTCGTGGCAAATTGTTCCGGCTATGTTGGGAAAATTAATCAATGATCCTGAAAAAAGTAAAAGAGTAATGGACGTGGTTATGAAGTCGGTGAAATTTAATATCAGCGAACTTGAAAACGCTTAATTAAACATTTTAAATTCATCTTGTATGAAGGCTGACAAGCCCGCCAGCGTAGACGCCTACATTGCAACGTTTCCTGAAAGTGTTCGAAAAAATTTGGAGCGTATACGCATGACCGTTATACATGCGGCTCCGAAAGCTGAAGAAACGATCAGCTATGGAATGCCTGCTTTCAGGTACAAAGGCAAAGTCATTATTTATTTTGCCGGTTATAAAAATCATATCGGCGTGTATGCCACACCGTTAGCTCATACAGCGTTTCAAAAAGAACTATCGGGCTACAAACAGGGAAGAGGTTCTGTGCAGTTTCCGCTCGACCAGCCAATGCCATTGGATCTGATCAAACGGATGGTGCAATTTAGGATGAAACAACAGGACGAGCCGCTTAGGAATGTTTTTGAAGGTCTTTCTGCTCCCGCCAGGCGCGCGTTGCAGAACAATGGTATTACAACTTTACCCGATCTTGCTAAACATACTGAATCAGAAATATTATCATTTCACGGTATCGGTAAAACAGCTATTCCTATTCTTCAAAAAGCGCTAAAGGAAAACAAATTGAAGTTTCAAAAAGAGAAGGAAAGATAAAACGAGGAATTTGTTGGTTTACTGGGTTGGATTATTTAAGGAAGGCTTCACTATTACTCTTTTTTTAAAAACAATCCTCACGATTATAAAGATTTTTATTAGACCGAAGGCTGCACTATCGACATAAAATAATTTTGGGCTCAAAGTAATTTAAAAACCTCGTTTTTGCGTAAAGTACCAGCAGGACGCTAACGGCAGCCACAGTATGGGAATACTATTTTATTGTGTGCCGTTTTCTTTCTTATGCATTGATAAATTGTTGAAATGAGAAATCAGGATTACGCATTTCTATCTCATTCGTAGCTGACTCTGCTTGTGCTTCCGTTGCGTACACAAACATTTTTTGTTCATAGTCATCAATAGCACTTTGTATAGTTTCAAATTTTTGATTTGTAAGGTTGTCTGATAAAATCAATGCGTCCATCAGTCCAATGTTTACGCCTTGTCCTGCAAATGGGGGCATCAAATGCGCTGCATCTCCAATTAATGTTATTGCTAACGGACGATTATTTTTCCAGGGTTTATCCAACGGAAACTTTCTTATTGGCAAACCAACAAAAAAAGTTGTTGAGCGGATTAACTGTTTGTACGCTTCGCTCCAATTTGAAAGTTTGTTTAAAAGAAACTTAATAACACTGTCGGTATTTTGAAAGTTTAAACCTTCCTCGTTATTCCACTCTTCTGGTTTCTTAAAAATAATGCCATATGATAATACGCCGTTATTGAATGGATTTGCAACTAATAAATTACCTCGGTGTGCCGCCATTAGCCTGTTGCCATCACACAACTGAAAAAAATCAGGACAATTTGTTTCAGGTGAATAAACGTCGCCCTGGATGATAAAAGTCCCTGTTTCTTCCACTTCACTATCCGAAACAAATTTTCTTGCTTTTGACATTCCTCCATTGGCTATGATAACAAAGTCAGCGGTTACTCCTGGTTTGTTTTCAAAGTCCAAAACCCATTTTCCGTTTAGTTCTTCGAGTGCTATAAGTTTACTGTCCCAAAAAACTGTTTCGCTTTTCAAACTGTCAAGCAACATTTTTCTTAAGGCGTTTCTATTGATTTCCGGATTGTCAAATTGGTTTTTCGCTGTCGGTTTTCTTGTTGACAAAATATTTCCTTTTTCGTCAGCGAAGTTGATGCCCATCGGCAACGCCAGGTCATAATAAGCTTGTAATAATCCGGCTTTTTTCATTGCTTCTTGCCCCGAACTTTTGTGAAGGTCAAGCGTTCCGCCCCAAATTCTTGCCTGCGGGTCTTTGTCTCTTTCATAAACTGTTATGTCAATGTCGTTTTGCTGCAATAATTTTGCTATTGTGAGTCCAACAGGTCCGGCACCGATGATGGCAACTTTTTTATTGCTTAGTAAATTCATATGTTGTTAGGTTGTGTACGTCGAAGGGCCATCCGCAAATCGCTACAACATTAGCGCTTGCTGTTGTGCCGGCATTTATTTCGTTTAGCCTACAACGTTAGCCAGTTAAAAAAATAAGGATGAAGATATATAAAAAGCTGAACAGTGAAAGTTCTGCCCGTACTGTAGCTGATAGCATTACAAAAGATGAGAACATGCAGCACAGCCAGCTCTGCAGCAAGTCTCTTGTTAGCGATTCATTGTTTTCTTGTCAAAAATTAATCTTCAATTGAAAGATATAATTCCACGGTTGCATTGCTCCAGTCCTTACTGCGTTCATCATATACTTCAAAATCCATTTCATATGATCGTGGAATTTTTGAATCCCAAACTTCCTTCCAGGCATTAACTATACAATCTGGCATTTTTCCTTTCGCATCAATTTTATGAAATGTTCCGTGAGCTATAGTCAAAGTGTCTAAGCCAGGGGGAACTGGAGCATCCGATTTCACCTTGCATCCAATGAAATATGAAAAGGGTTTAGTATAGTCACCTTCATATTGATGGTATACGGCTAAAATTTCGTCCGTCAATTTGTTAGGAATTAATTGTGTATAATTTCTCTTTTCAAACTCTTGCCATAAATTTCCACAATCAATATTCGATTGCCCATTTATATTATTGGTTTTTCCTTTTAGTGATATGCCAACTAATTTTATTTCTTCTAACTCAATTTTCATCTTAATTAATTTTATTTTCTTACGCTGTTCACCAATGATCGCTAACCGATATTACCAGCAGTGTTTTTTCTTCGGTTGTGTCAATTGTTGTCAAGGTAGCGAGCCAATTTTTCAAGTGACTGTTCTGTGCCGGTTTCATTGTCTTTAGGGTCAATACCAGTCGGAATGTTTTTGAAAACGATTGTTACTTTAGTTGAATTATTTTCAACTGTTTCTAAAGAAACTTCCATTGTCATTTCGTTTGTAAATTCACTTTTGTCTGACTGGAAATTAATTGTCTGAACAATTTTTTCGTATGGTTTAAGTTCAACAAATTTTGCTGAAAAACGGTCTTCATTTCCTGATGTCTTTCCTGCCGTTTCCTTATCAATGTAGAAAAGTGACATAGTATAACCGCCACCAACTTTTAAGTTAAAGTCGTGGATTTTTCCAACCATAAGGTTTGGTGCAAGCCAAAATTCCAAAGCGTCTTTGTCTGTAAAGGCGTTGTAGATTTTCTGCTTTGTCGCCCGAATGATTTTTGAATTTGTTGTTGTCGTCATACGCTTTCTCAATCGTTATGAAACCGTCTGTCCAAAAAGGTTTATGCGCGAGAGAAAAATTTTATACAATAAAAATAAAATAATTTGGGGATACAATAATTTAGCTTGACGGGAAGCATAAAATTATTTTCGGGAAATTGATTTTTCCAGCTTCCTAAAACTGAAGTGGATAATAGTATTCATAATTTATTTTTTTAGAGAATATGATATAATATTGGTGTCTTTTTTGGAATGATAAAAAACAGGATAGATTTGCCCTTTATCTTTTTGATGACACAAATGAATTTGCTTTATGATAAAAAAATTACTGTTGGTTTTATTGAT
>Ga0157369_10007446_pt1 | contig 12606 bp, 11 predicted proteins | sample C25metaG_FD_113461 | JGI IMG/M metagenome (GOLD analysis project Ga0157369, IMG submission 113461) | Corn rhizosphere microbial communities from Kellogg Biological Station, Michigan, USA - C2-5 metaG | ecosystem: Host-associated > Plants > Roots > Rhizosphere > Soil | place: USA: Michigan...
AAGACCCATCAAGCGCTACGGCGAGGACGACAGCATCCTGATCATCATGAACAGCCATGAGGGCGAGGTCGATTTCAAGCTGCCGCATACCAGCGCGGGGCCGAAATGGGCGTTGCTGCTCGATACGAACGAGGAAGATGCGTCGGGTGCGACGTTCGACTTCGACAGCGTGTACAAGGTGCCGGGACGTTCGTTCCTGCTGTTCGTTGCGGGCGAAGGCCCCGCTTCGTAGCCCGGGTGAGCGAAGCGATACCCGGAAAATGCCCCGCATGTCGCTGCGCTCATGCGGGCTACAAGGGCTGCTCTAGCCGAGGACACCCCAGCCATGCGGCGGTAGCGTTAGCTCGGTCTTGCCGTTCTTCGCACTCACAGCGACATCGCCGGCGAGCTTTTCGGCCGCAGCATCAATGCTGCGCGTCACCGGCGCATCGCCGATGTTCAGCGCGACCCGGAGCCGCTTGCCGTCCGCAGACGCCTCATACAGGAGATCCGTGTTCCGAATCTCGATCACGCGGCTTTGCGCGCGATTGAGCCACGGATGTTTCCGCCTTATCCCGATCACCTCCTGATGCAGGCGATAGACCGGCCAGCCATAGGGCGCGAGACCAGCGGGTGTCGCGGGAAAAGCGGGACGGATGGCATCATCGCCGCCGGCGCGGTTTTCCTTGATGCCGCGGAACGCCTGCTCGTCGCCGGCATAGATCGAGGGCGTGCCGCCGGAGGTCATGAGAATAATCAGCGCATGCGCCAGGTGTCGCTCGTCGGTGAGCTGGCTTGCGATGCGCGCAACGTCATGATTGCCGATGAAGGTCTGCGGCACGAAGGCGTCGAGAAAGGTGTTGTGGCGTTTCAAGGCCCAGGCGAGCTCGAAGAAATTGCCGCTGTTGAGTGAGCTCCAGATCGCCTTCCACAATTCATATTGCGTGACCGCGTCGACGCCGCTCTCGTGTACGAAGGCGGTGTAGTCGCCATGGATCACCTCGCCGAAGATGTAAGCATCGGGATGATGCGCGCGCACCTGCGGCAGCACGCGGCGCCAGAACTCGCGCGGCACGGCGTAGGCGGCATCGAGCCGCCAGCCATCGGTGCCGCGATCGAGCCAATGGTTCATCACCCGCACGACATAGTCGGTAACTTCGGGCTCGGCGTGATTGAGCGCGACGAGCTCTTTGTGGCCTTCGAAGGTCGCGTAGTCAGGCTCGCCGCCGTTGCCGGCTTGTGGCCAGGTGATGCGAAACCATTTCGCCTCCTTCGATTGCGGCGCGCCGGCGATGGCGCGCTTGAAGGCCGGGAATTCGCGTCCGACATGGTTGAACACGCCGTCGAGGACGAGGCGCAGGCCGCGGCGGCGCATCTCCTTCACCAGCACGTCGAAATCCCTGCTATCGCCGAGCCGCCGGTCGATCTCGAAATGATCGACCGTGTCGTAGCCGTGGGTGGAAGAGGCGAAGACCGGTGCGAGCAACAACCCGGAGGCGCCGAGGTCGACGACATAATCGAGCCAGCTGACGATCTGGCCGAGCCGATGCTGGACTTGCGGACACGCGGCCGCTTCGCGCTCGGCGCCGACAAAGCCGAGCGGATAGATGTGCCAGAAGATCGCGTGCTCGATCCAGTTGGGCAATGCAGCTCCCGGTTTGAACGCCGCGATGCGCTAGATGCAGAGGCTGAGCAGCTTGATGTGGCAATCGCCGGATTTGCGCCGGGTGGTCGTCGTAACTTCGCGCTTCACCCATGGCCCCTGCTTCGACGCATCGGCCACGAGCCTGCCCTTGCGGGATTTCGGCGCGTAATCACCCGCGATCTCCATCGCCCAATAGGTGCGCTTGCCGCTCTTGTCCTTGGCACTGGCGATGCCGATGCGCGTCGCCTTCGGCAGCAGCAGGTTCTTGCGATGCTCGCCGGAGCCGATCCACTGATCGAGCGTCTTGTCAAAGGTGTCGTAGCCATAGGCGATGTTCTCGGCGGCGCGGCCCGCCTGCGAGGACGATATCCGCGACGAGAACGAGCCCAGCACTTCGTGACTGAGCTCATCCTTTTCCGCCATCGCGCGCGCCTGCGCCATCGCGATACGGTCGAGCGTCGCGTCCCTGACGACGCGCACTTGGCCATGCTTGAGACGGAAGCTCGAGATCAGCTCGGCGGGCGTCTCCGCCGCGGCCGTCGTTGCATGAGCAAGTAGCAAACACATCGCGATCAATAAGGTCGCCACCGGCGCAGTTTTAATCAAATCAGCCCCCTCGCATCGTAATATCGTTATGAGCACGTGGTTCCAGTTTCGGTTGGAGCATATCGGCTTCGGTTAGCCGCGCCATCCGACTTGAACAGGATTGAATTACTTCATGAATTGGAGTTGCGCACATGTGATTCCGAACGAAGCTGCATTCCCGCCCTCTTCCTTCCGTTTTCCGATCAAGTCGGCTATATGTTACCCGGCTGTCATCGAACTGTTACAGAACCATAATGTCGGATTCCACTGCGAGCACACTGGCGACGACCGGTGTTCGCGCGGTCGCCGGTCCCACCAGCGACCTCACCCTTCATGGCAAGAAGGGTAATGATGCTCCGGCGGCTGCCGACACCCAAATCCCGGCCACGCTCAACGCCCAACAGCCAGCCAATCCCGGCGAAATTCCGGCACATGAAGCGCCACAGGGCGAGGCCGCAGCGCCCCCTTCGCCCGTCCACGCCGAGCCGGGCGATACCGAAATCGAGCTCAAGCTGCTGGTCGATGCCGAGCAGCTGGCGGATTTCAACAACGCGCCTGTCATGTCAGCGAATGCGCGCAACAAGGGCGTGCGCAAGCATCTCAAGTCCGTCTATTACGACACGCCCGAACGGACGCTGTGGCGCAACGGACTGACGCTGCGCGTCCGGCAGAACGGTGCGCGCTTCGTGCAGACCGTGAAGGCCGAGTTCCGCGACGATCCGCTTCGCCGCGGCGAATGGGAGGCGAGCGTCTCGTCGCTCGCGCCCGATCTCGCGCTGGCGATGCCTTTCATTCCGGAGAAGCTTCGCGACGAACTCGAGAGCTCTCGCCTCGAGGGCGTGTTCACCGCCGATATCCGCCGGCACCAACGCATGCTGGATCTGCCCACCGGCACGGTCGAGGTCGCGTTCGATCAGGGCGTGATCAAGGCGGGCGAGCGCTCGTTGCCGGTCAGCGAGATCGAGCTGGAGCTGAAAAGCGGCAACGCTGCCGCGATCCACGAGCTCGCGCTGCGGCTATGCGAGCACGGAGCGGTGCGGCCGTCGATCCGGAGCAAATCGGCGCGCGGCTTCGACCTTGCGGCGGATACAGCGCCCGCGGTGCGGCGGCCGGCCAAGCTGCGCCTCGATCCGACCATTGCGCTCGACGATGCGTTCGCCGCGATCCTGCGCTCCTGCCTCAAGCATCTGCTCGACGCCATTCCTGCCGCCGAGGACGGCCGCGACCCCGATGGCATTCACCAGCTTCGCGTGTCGCTGCGCCGCCTGCGCACGGCGCTCGACCTGATGCGCTCGGCCGGATCGCTGAGCCGGCTCGAACAGTTGCGCGCTGACGCGCGCTGGTTAGCGCGCAATCTCTCGGCCGCGCGCGAATGGGACATTTTCGAAACCGAGACGCTGCCGACCATCGCAAAAGGCTGTCCGACCATTTCCGGCTTCGACGCGCTCGGCGAGGTCGCGCAAAAGCGCCGCTCCGCCGCCTACGACAAGGCACGCATGATGCTGGCCGACCGCCGCTGCGCCGCCTTCATCATCGGCCTCGGCGGCTGGATCGAAACGCGCGGCTGGCGCAGCGACGTGACGCCCGAAAATCTCGGGCAGCTCGCCGAGCCCGCCACCCATTTCGCCCGCCGCATGCTCTCGGCGCAGCATGCCAGGGTGCTCAAGCGCGGCAAGCGCTTCAAGTCGCAGGATACCGAGGAGCGGCATCGGCTCCGGCTCGCCGTGAAGAAGCTGCGCTATGTCGTCGAATTCCTGCTGCCGCTGTACGACCTCGGCAAGCCCGCGCGGCGTTACGCGCAGAAGCTCGCCGAGTTGCAGGAAGAGCTCGGCGCCTTCAACGACGTGGCGACGACGACTTCGCTGCTTTCGGGATTGGGCGACGAGTGCCCTGAAGGCGCCACGGCGCGCGCTGCGATCACGGGCTGGCAGGCGCATGCCGTCGTCGGCTCCGAGCGGCGCCTGCGCCACGCCTGGTCGGATTTCAGCAAGACGAAAATGCCCTGGTCGCGGCAGGACGAAGCGTAAGCGAAAAGGTCGCGTAAGCGTGGTCTTCCGACCAAAGTCGAAGTGACCGACGCGACAAACGCGCGCGCGTTACGCCGAATTAACGCGGCCGACAGCACATCTTAATTTTCCCGACAGCGCCTCGTAATGCGCCGTGCGTTAGCTCTCCATCAAGGCCGCAACGGCCCAACACCTTTTGGAGAGATTTCATGACAGCAACAAACGAGACTCCCCGCCGCCGCATCCTGCCGGGGCGGCGCCTGGCGCTGCTCGGATCGGTCGCCATCGTCGGCTTCGCGCTGGTAGTCGGCGGCGGACTGGTATCCGGCCGCTTCGAGCCGGCTTCTGCCGCACCGATCCAGGTGCAGTCGGGCCCTGTCGGCTTCGCCGACCTGATCAGCAAGGTGAAACCCGCCGTGATCTCCGTGAAGGTCAAGATCGACCAGAGCACGGATTCGGATTCGGATTCGCCGCAGAGCAGCGGTGAGGACATGTCGCCCTTCCAGGGCACGCCCTTCGAGAAGTTTTTCCGTCAGTACAACTTCGAGAACGGCCCAGGCCGCCGCATGCCGCACCATGAGATGATCACCGGCGTCGGCTCCGGCTTCTTCATTTCCGCCGACGGCTATGCCGTGACCAACAACCATGTCGTCGACCACGCCAATTCCGTCCAGATCACCACCGACGGCGGCAAGACCTATACCGCCAAGGTGATCGGCACCGATGCCAAGACCGACCTCGCGCTGATCAAGGTCGACGGCAAGAGCGACTTCCCCTATGTCAACCTGGAGACCGAGACGCCGCGGGTCGGCGACTGGGTGGTCGCGGTCGGCAACCCCTACGGCCTCGGTGGAACCGTCACCGCCGGCATCATCTCGGCTGAAGGCCGCGACATCGGCTCCGGCCCCTATGACGACTACATCCAGATCGACGCGCCCATCAACAAGGGCAATTCGGGCGGACCGACCTTCGACACCAAGGGCAATGTGATCGGCGTCAACACCGCGATCTACTCGCCGAGCGGTGGATCGGTCGGCATCGGCTTCGACATTCCCGCTTCCACCGTGAAGATGGTCGTCTCGCAGCTCAAGGATACGGGTTCGGTGACCCGCGCCTATATCGGCGTGCAGGTGCAGCCGGTGACGGCGGGCATCGCCGAGAGCCTCGGCATGAAGAATGCCGCCGGTGCCCTCGTCGACCAGGCGGAGGCGGATACGCCCGCGGCCAAGGCCGGCGTCCAGGCCGGTGACGTCATCACCGCCGTCAACGGCAATCCGGTCAAGGATTCGCGCTCGCTGGCGCGCGAGATCTCGGCGATGGCGCCGGGCTCCAGCGCCAAGCTCGACATCCTGCGCAAGGGTGAGCAGAAGAGCATCGAGGTGACGCTGGCGAAAATGCCGAACCAGCCCGAGAAGCAGGCCAATGCCGGCGAGATGGACAATGGCTCGACGCCGCATCTCGGCATTTCGGTCGCCCCGGCGAGCGACGTGGCGGGCGCTGGCAGCAAGGGCGTGGTCATCACGGCGGTCGATCCGGACGGCCCGGCAGCCGAGCACGGCCTGAGCTCCGGTGACGTCATCCTCGACGTCGGCGGCAAGAGCGTCAGCTCCGTCTCCGAACTGCGCCATGCCCTGTCGGAAGCCAAGTCCGGCGGCAAGCACGACGTGCTGATGCGGGTGAAGAGCGCCGACAATACCCACTTCGTGGCGATGCCGATCGGTTAACTTGCTGCGGTATCGCAGCACTATCCCCTCATCCTGAGGAGCTTGCGGAGCAAGCGTCTCGAAGGATGCGGCCGATAGCGGGGCCTCATGGTTCGAGACGGCGCGCGCGCCTCCTCACCATGAGGGTTCAGACCGATACCAAAAAAAAGCCGCGCGTGAGCGGGGCTTTCGTCATTTCGAGAGCTGCAAGTCTCAGTAGCGGCCGACGACCGGGCCGCCGAAGCGGTAGTTCACGCGCACCGTGACGAGATCGGCATCCTGCTTGATGTTCTCGTTGCGGGTCGGGAGGCCCGCGGTGTTGAAGGCATAATTGTCGGTGCCCATGAACAGATGGTCGTATTCGACCGCGAACGACCAGTTCGGAGCAAAGCCATATTCGATGCCGGCGCCGACCGTGCCGCCCCATTTGGTGTTGCTGCCGGCCGTGTCGGTCACGAGGCCGCTTACCGTCGCAAGGCCGTCGTAGCGGTTGTCGGTCACCGCAGCACCGCCCTTCACATAGGCCAGCACGTTGTTCCAGGCGTAACCGACCTGGCCCGTGAACAGGCCGAAGGCGTCGATCTTGGTGCGGTTGGTGGCGAAACCACCGAACAGCAGGCTGGCGTTGGAGCCCCGGAAGTCAGCCCAGTTGCCCTGGGCTTCCAGGCCGAACACCCAGTTGGAAGCCTGCCAGCGGTAACCGATCTGGCCACCGACCGTGCCGCCGTCGGCGTCATGGCAACCTTCCGATACCGGCGCGATGGCGGCGCCGGCGGTCGCCGTGCGGGTCCAGCAATTGTGGCTCGTGCCCCAGCCGCCGTTGATGCCGGCGTAGAAGCCGCTCCAGTTGTACAGCGGCGAAACCACCGGCGGCGGCGCCTTGTAATAGCGTGGCGCGAGGTCAGCGGCCGAAGCCGCGGCGGTGCCAAGCACGACAAACGATGCAGCGAGAACCAATTTCTTCATGACGACTACTCCCCGTTAAATGAAACAATCCGTCCCAAGGCGAACTTTCCGAGCGCGAACCTCTCACCGACAACGCAACAGCTCGTTAATTTGGTGTGGCGCAAACAGCACAGCCGCCGGAATTGTGCCGGCACAGTTTGGTTAGCGAAAGGTTTACGCCGCGCGTTTACGTCGCGGAGATGGCCGTGGAACCGAAGCGCACCCGCTCCGTTCTCGAGAAAAAAGGAGGAATGAAAATGCGCAAGGCGATTTCCGAACTCGATGCGGATCAGCGCGCGGCGCTGCTCTATGTTGTCGATCTCGGCACCGCACTTTGTGCGGCCGGCCTTATCGTCAGCCTCTTGAAATCGGTCGTCGATTTGCTGCTGGGCACCTGAGAGGCATTTCGAGCAGCCGCTGAGTGGCAGCTAGTACCTCTGCACAGAGGTTTTGACTGGTTGGCGGGGCAGCATTGCTGGCCCCTAACGTCCGGGTTCAGTGAGAGTCAGCTCTGCCTTGGATGGACCGCGTGGGGCTGCCGTGACGCTACGTTGATTTGATGGCCGGTGAACCCCAGATAGCTGCCGACTTGATGCAGCGCCGCAAGTCGGCAGCCCTGGGCCACAAGCGGAAGAACGAGGCCTGGAATGTCAGCGCCGATCGGCCCACGCCACCGGACCAGCCGCACTTGTCGCAGCCACGCAAAAAATCTCATTATGACTTCGGGCTGTTGCTGCTCCCACTCTTCGCCGGCACGATCGATTATCTAGTTTGAGAACTGACTCTCGGGAGGTGTTGAACCATGCACTATCGTCTACGGTACTCTAGTGTGACGACCCAATAACCGATGTGTGACCCGAAGTCGCGGCGACGCCTGCTGTGCTCGACTGATAAGCTGAATGACTCCCATGTGGCGAAGTCGTATTTCAGATGCGCCGCAGATGGTCATTGGTGAAGGCGGTCGTGCAGAGACCCTGACTCGTTAGACATTTTAATCGGCATGATCACCTTTCTTGCAGGAGGAAAAAGGTCATGCAACATGCGCAATACCAATGGATTCATAGCCGCGGCTGGACTCCGGAATTGCCGGCTGCCGATGCAGGCTCGCGGAGGCTCATATTTACATTCGGTGCAAGGCAGTTGTTGAAGGACAGAGCGCTGACGGGCGAGCTTCGGGATCATTTTCCCGGGGCGATGCTGATCGGGGGCTCGACCTCAGGCGAGATTGCCGGGGATGAAGTGACGGACGACTCGTTGGTGGCGACCGTTATAGGGTTCGATCACACGAACTTCCGAGCAGCCCACGCGACGATTGGCGAGGGACAGACCAGCTTCGAGGTTGGAAAGGAGCTTGCCCGGCAGCTGAACGACGACACGCTACGCCACGTGTTCGTCATGTCGGACGGCTTGAAGGTCAACGGATCGGAACTCGCGAAGGGCATCGCCAGCGGCGTCACCTCGACCGTGTCGGTGACCGGCGGGCTGTCCGGAGACGGCGCCAATTTCGCCGAAACCCTGGTGGTCGACGAAAGCGGCGCCAGCCCGCAACGCGCGGCCGCCATCGGCTTCTACGGCGACCATCTCAAGATCGGGTATGGTTCGATGGGAGGCTGGGAGTCGTTCGGGCCGATCCGCGAGATCACTCGAGCCGAAGGGAACGTGCTCTACGAGCTCGACGGACGGAACGCGCTCGATCTCTACAAGACGTATCTGGGGCCGCATGCCGAGAAGCTGCCGGCATCCGCACTTCTGTTTCCCATCGCAGTCACCGAGGCCAACTCCAAGGTGAGCGTGGTACGCACCATCCTGTCGATCGACGAGCAAAACAAGTCCATGACCTTCGCCGGCGACATCCCCCAGGGCGGTACTGCTCAGCTTATGAAGACCAATGTTGACGATCTCGTTGAGGGCGCCAGGGCCGCGGCCGAGACAAGCATGAAGGGACTCGGAGGGCAGAAGCCGGATCTGGCGCTGCTGGTCAGCTGCGTCGGGCGAAAGCTCGTGATGGATCAGCGCACCGAGGAAGAGACCGAAGCTGTACGCGAGGTGCTCGGCGACGATGCCACCATCGCAGGGTTTTACTCCTACGGTGAGCTCGCGCCGTTCAGCCAGGGCGAAGCCTGCCGGCTGCATAATCAGACGATGACGATAACCGTTTTTTCGGAGCACTAGAGCGTTTTCGAGCGAAATGGGACGCCGGTTCGCGTGAAGAAAACGCGTCAAAGAATAGAGCAGGGTTCAAGAAAGCGTTGCAATTTCGAGGAACGATCCTACTCAGGCACGAACTGTACAGCGGGATGACGGCTCTGCAGAGCCGGCGTCCCGCTTCTACGGGGAGTTCGGAATGCATAGCCTCCTCAGTCGCCAGCTTCGGAAGCATCTCGGCATCAAGGACGAAGTTCCGGAGGAGCTGAAGGCGTTCATCGCTGCCGTCGATGCCGGTTACACCAGTGCGGACAACCAACGCGCACTGCTCGAGCGGTCGCTCGAACTCAGCTCGCAGGAACTGTCGGAGGCCAACGAGCGGGTGCGGCTGGCATCCGAGGAGATCGCGCTCAAGAACAAGAGGCTGGAAGCGCTATCGAGCAAGCTCGCCAAATACCTATCGCCGCAGGTCTATGATTCGATCTTCTCCGGCAAGCAGGAAGTTAGAATTACGAGCGATCGCAAGCGGCTGACAGTCTTCTTCTCAGACATCGCCGGCTTCACCGAGACGTCGGAGAGGCTCGAATCCGAGGATCTGACGCAGCTTCTCAACCATTATCTGACAGAGATGTCCCGGATCGCGCTGTCCTTTGGTGCGACCGTCGACAAGTACGTTGGAGACGCCATTGTCGCATTCTTCGGTGACCCAGAGACGCAGGGCGTCAAGGAAGACGCCCTCGCCTGTGTCAAGATGGCCATCGCCATGCGAGAGAGGCTGCGCGACCTGAGGCACATCTGGCGGGATGCGGGCATCGAAAAGCCGCTGGAGTGCCGGATCGGAATCAACACGGGCTACTGCACCGTCGGCAACTTTGGCAGCGAGGATCGCATGGAATACACCATCATCGGCAGCGGCGTGAATCTTGCGGCTCGACTGGAGTCCGCCGCCACGCCGGGCGAGATCCTCATCGCCTACGAGACCTTCGCCCACGTCAAGGATGAGGTCTACTGCGAGGAGTGCGAGCCGATCAAGGTGAAGGGCTTCAGCCATCCCATCCATACCTACCGGGTGATCGACCTCCACGAGAACTTGAAGGAAAAGCACGAGGTTCGCGCGGAGATGCCCCACTTCAAGCTCGATGCCAATTTCAAGTTGATGTCCGACGACGAGCGACAGGAGGCTGCCCTGCTGCTGCGCGAGATGCTGGCGCGACTCTCCATTGACAGTGTCGCCGTCCTGTCGCCGGTCCTCCTCCAAGCGGAAGCCTGAGCCTTACGCCGTCGGCCTCGGCACGGCCTTCGCGGTCTTCATGCGGTGCATTTCGGACTTAATTTGCTAGGGCCTACTTCCGAGATGGGTCACGGGCTGCCTTCCCGAATGCGTTAGCGCCACGGCCGCTGTACCCCAGATAGCTGCCGACTTGCTGCACCGCGCAAGTCGGCGGACTCGGGCCAAACCCGGTTGTGCGCTCCCGCGCCTCATTTTGGCTGACAGATGCAAGGCAGTTCGATCGGACAACCCGTCAAAACCTCTGTGCAGAGGTACTAACCGCTCTTTTTGTCGGCGGGCCTGCCTTTGGCCCGCTTGCGCGCCCCGCCTTTGCCTTCCTGCTCCAGCGCCTCGCGCACTTTCGCAAATTCCTCCAGCGAGGCCTTGTCGACGCGGGGGAAGCGCAGGTTCAGCCCCTCGAGCGTCGAGACGATCACCGAGCCGATCACCACCCGCGCGAACCATTTGTGATCGGCGGGTACCACGAACCAGGGTGCATGCGGCGTTGAGGTGTGGCGGACGATGTCCTGGTATACCGCCTGATAACGCGCCCAATAGCCGCGCTCGGCGATGTCGTTCATGGAAAACTTCCAGTTCTTCGCTGGTTCATCGAGCCGGTCGAGGAAACGTTGGCGCTGCTCCTTCCTGGAGACGTTGAGGAAGAATTTCAGGATCACCGTGCCCTGCCGCGACAGATAGCGTTCGAAAGCGGTGATGTCCTCGAAGCGCTCGCGCCAGATGTTCTTCGTGACCAGCTTTGGCGGAATCTTCTGCTTGGCGAGCACGGCGGGATGCACCCGCGTGATCAGACACTCCTCATAATAGGAGCGGTTGAAGATGCCGATCCGGCCGCGTTTGGGCAGCGCGATCGTGCTGCGCCACATGAAATCATGATCGAGCTCGTGGTTCGTCGGTTGCTTGAAGGAGGTGACCTCGCAGCCTTGCGGGTTGACGCCTTCGAACACCGCCTTGATCGCAGAGTCCTTGCCCGCGGCATCCATGCCCTGGAAGATCAGAAGCAGCGACCAGCGATCCTGGGCGTAGAGCTTTTCCTGAAAATCGTTGAGGCGCTTGCGGTTGGTGTCGATGATCTTCTCGCCTTCGGCCTTGTCGAGCCCACCCTTCGCGCCGGTGTTTTGCGAGGCCAGGTGAAATTTGTGTGAGCCGTCGACGCGAAATGGCGTGATGAAGGGAGCGAGATCGGCAGCGAGGGAGGTTGCGGACTTTTTGGTCATAGGATGGAATCTACCTCTCTCCGTCGTCATTGCGAGGAGCGAAGCGACGAAGCAATCCAGACTACCTCCGCGGTGGGATTTCTGGATTGCTTCGCTTCGCTCGCAATGACGACAACAACGAGCATCACTCACCCAACCCCCGCTCCAGAAACGCCGTAACGAAAACCGGCATGCTGGCGCGGAAGTCGGCCCTCGTCCGCACAAGGTGAATGCCCGACAGTTCCGGATGTTCCTGCCGCGCCAGATTGGCCTCGATCCGTGCTTTCAGCGCGTCGCCCGACATGTCGACATCGAGGATGCGGATGATCGCAATCGAAGCACCGACGACCACGCAATCCCAATGCGGCGCGGGTCGATAATCCTCCACCGTCAGGCCGGTCTCTTCCTCGAGTTCACGCCTAATGTTGTTCTCGATGTCGAGCCTGCCATCTGCGACATCGTCGGGATCGGGCGTGCCGCCGGGAAAATAGATGCGTCCGGCGTTGACGGTCCCGCTGCCCATCTCGCCGAGCACAAAGGCGCCGTCGGATGAACGAAGCGCGCCCATGCCAAAACCGTTGAACACGCTCCGATCCGGAAAGCCCCAGTCGCGCCAGGTGAGGAAGCTCGCGAAATCGGTCTCGAAATAGCTGGACAAGAGCCGGCCGCCGGAGAAATCCGCATTGCGCGCAACCAGCACGCGGCCATTCCAGATGCCGGGCTTCTCCGCCTGACGCTTGGCGAAATGCGCATCGATCCGCGCGCGTTCGGCCGCGGCCCACGGCCACGGCCAGGCTTCCACCTTGAGATCGAGCGCCGTGACGCGGTGAATGACCGCGTTACTTGCCATTCATCCCCGTCGTCTTCTTCGCCTGGTCGACATATTTGTTGGTGTAGGTCTTGCTCACATCGACGTTGGCCTTGGCGACTTCCGGCGAGCCCTGGCTGAACACCGCGAGCACGGCGTCTGCGCCCTTCGGGTCCATCTTGCCGGTCTCCGAATACATCGGGATGGTGTTCTTGAGCGCGGCGAGATAGAGCGCCTTGTTCTTGCCGACCATCTCCTCCGGCATCTTGGCCATGATGTCCTCGGCCGAATGCGAATGGATCCAGG
>Ga0157369_10007448_pt1 | contig 12605 bp, 10 predicted proteins | sample C25metaG_FD_113461 | JGI IMG/M metagenome (GOLD analysis project Ga0157369, IMG submission 113461) | Corn rhizosphere microbial communities from Kellogg Biological Station, Michigan, USA - C2-5 metaG | ecosystem: Host-associated > Plants > Roots > Rhizosphere > Soil | place: USA: Michigan...
AAGAACGGCTATGCCCGCAATTTCCTTCTTCCCAACGGCAAGGCGCTGCGCGCCAACGAATCGAACCGCAAGGTCTTCGAATCGAACCGCGCCCGAATCGAGTCGCAGAACGCCGAGCGGCGCTCCGCGGCCGAGAAGGAAGCCAAGGGCATCGACGGCGTCACCGTCCAGCTCATCCGCCAGGCGTCCAACACCGGCCAGCTCTACGGCTCGGTCAGCGCGCGCGACCTCGCCGAGCTGCTCGAAGCCGAGGGACACAAGATCGCCAGGAACCAGATCGTCCTCGACCGGCCGATCAAGGCCATCGGCATGCAGGACGTGAAGATCGCCCTTCACCCGGAGGTCTCCGTCACCGTCCACGTCAACGTCGCCCGCTCGCCCGAAGAGGCCGAGCTCCAGGCGCAGGGCGTCGACGTCATGAGCCAGATGTTCGAGAAGGACAGCGCCGGCTTCACCGAGGATTACGATCCCAATGCCGAGCCGGGCGAGATCCCGGCCGACACGGCCGCCGCCGACGGCGAGGCGGCGAGCGAGGGCTGAGGCTCTCCCGCCGCACCGGCATGAAGAGGCCGTCCGCTCCACCCGAGCGGGCGGCCTTCTTTATTCAACCCTCTCCCCTGCGGGGAGAGGGCAGGGGTGAGGGGGCTCGGCGTCGGGGGCCAACCGCAGACTCAGAACCCCCCAACCCTACCCTCTCCCCGCAGGGGAGAGGGAGTTACGACTGCGGCTTCATGACACTTGATCCCGCGCCGCAAGCCCGGCACTCGCGCCGAATGCTCAAGCTCATCATCGGTAACAAGGCCTATTCGAGCTGGTCCCTTCGCGGCTGGCTGGCGGTGAAGCAGTCCGGCCTCCCGTTCGAGGAGATCACCGTCCCCCTCTTCGACGAGGAATGGGACCGGCGGCGGGAGGGCAACGAGTTCGCGCCGTCCGGCGGCAAGGTGCCGGTGCTGTGGGACGACAAGGCCGTCATCTGGGATTCGCTCGCCATCGTCGAGTGGCTCGCCGACAGGACCGACCGCGCCCGCTTCTGGCCCGCTGACGACGTCGCGCGCGGGATGGCCCGCTCGATGGCCGCGGAGATGCACTCCGGCTACGAGAACCTCCGGCGCGAGTGCGGGATGAACGTGCGCAAGCGCTTCCCGCCGCGCCCGCTCTCGGACAACGTCCGCGCCGAGGTCGCCCGGATCATGGAGCTGTGGGCGCAGGCCCGCGCCCGCCACGGCGACGGCGGCCCCTACCTGTTCGGCACGTTCGGCGCGGTCGACATCATGTTCGCGCCGGTCGTCACGCGCTTCGTCACCTATTCGATCCCGGTCCCCCGCTTTGCGGCGGCCTACATGGAGGCGATCCTCGGCCATCCCTGGATGCAGGAATGGATCGAGGCGGCACAGGAGGAGCCCTGGGTCATCGAGAAATACGAGGCGCCGCCGCCGCCGAGCGCCTGAGCTCAGGGCTCGATGCGGCCTTCGTGGAGGCGGAGGACCCGGTCCATCTTGGCCGCGATCCGCTCATTATGGGTGGCGACCAGGGCGGCCGATCCTTCGGTGCGCACGAGCGCGAGGAATTCGGCGAAGACGATGTCGGCGGTCGCCTCGTCGAGGTTGCCGGTGGGCTCGTCGGCGAGCACGAGGAGCGGCCGGTTGGCGAGCGCGCGGGCGACGGCGACACGCTGCTGCTCGCCGCCCGACAGCTTCGAAGGACGGTGGGTAAGCCGCTCGCCGAGGCCGAGCGCCCGGAGGAGCTGCTCGGCGCGCGTACGCGCCTCGGCATCGCTAGCGCCGCGGATGAGCTGAGGCAGGACCACATTCTCCTCCGCGCTGAAATCGGGGAGGAGGTGGTGGAACTGGTAGACGAAGCCCAGCATGTCGCGGCGAACGCGGGTGCGCCCCTCATTATCGAGCCGCGCCGCTTCCTCGCCGGCGATCCGGATCGACCCGTCGAAGCCGCCTTCGAGCAGGCCCACCGCCTGGAGGAGCGTCGACTTGCCCGATCCCGAAGGTCCCAGCAGCGCGACGATCTCGCCGGGCCCGACCTCGAGGTCGACTCCGCGCAGCACCTCGATCGTGACCCCGCCCTGCTCGAAGTTCCGCCGCAGCCCCCGGACGGTCAGCACCTCATTCATAGCGCAGCACCTGCACCGGATCGGTGCTTGCCGCCTTCCACGCGGGGTAGAGCGTCGCGAGGAAGCTGAAGAGCAGCGCCATGGTGACGATCGCCGTCACCTCGAACGGGTCGGTCTTGGAGGGAAGGTCGGTGAGGAAGCGGACCGTCGGATCCCACAGGTTCTGGCCCGTCAGCAGCTGGACGAAGTTTACGATCGCCTGGCGGAAATAGAGGAAGATCGCGCCGAGGATGATCCCCGCGATGATGCCGAGCACGCCGATCGTGACGCCCACGGTCATGAAGATCTTGAGCATGGCCCGCCGCGATGCGCCCATCGTCCGCAGGATCGCGATGTCGCGGGTCTTCGAGCGGGCGAGCATGATGAGCGAGGAGAGGATGTTGAAGACGGCGACCAGGATGATGATCGACAGGATGATGAACATCGTCACCCGCTCGACCTGCAGCGCCTGGAAGAGCGAGCTGTTCTGGGAGCGCCAGTCGGCGATGGCGGCACGGCCGGAGAGGGCGGTCGCGAGCCGCTTGAGGATCTGGCCGACCTTGTCGGCGTCGGCGGTCTGGACCTCGATCATCGACACCTGGTCGCCTAGCATGAGCAGGGTCTGCGCGTCCTCGAGCGGCATGATCACGAACGCCTTGTCGTAATCGTAGACGCCGACCTCGAAGATCGCGCCGATCTTGTAGGAGACGATGCGCGGCACCGTCCCGAACGGCGTCGACGGACCTTCGGGGCTGATCAGGCTGATCTGTCCCCCGACGCTTGCGCCCAGCGCTTCGGCGAGGCGGGCGCCGATGGCGACGGTGCCGGAGCCGGGGGTCACCGAGGCGAGAGAGCCCTGGACGACCTTTCCCTGCAGCGTCTGGTTGCGGCGAATGTCCTCGGGCAGCATGCCGCGCACCAGGACTCCCTCGACGCGACCGGAATAGCTCCCCATCAGCGGCTGCTCGACGAGCGGCGTCGCCGAGACGACGCCGGGCGTCCGCTTCGCCTCGGCGAGCACACGCTGCCAGTCGGGAAGCCGCCCGCCATAGCCCTGGACGACGGCGTGGCCGTTCAGCCCGATGATCTTGTCGAACAGCTCTGCGCGGAAGCCGTTCATCACGCTCATGACGATGATGAGCGCCGCGACTCCGAGCATGACGGCGACGAGGCTGATCGAGGCGACGAGGAAGATGAAGCCCTCGCCCTTGCCCGGCAGCAGATAGCGCCGCGCGATCATCCGCTCGTAGCGATTGAGGATCACCCCGCCAGCCTCGCCAGCGCGCTCTCGACCGACAGTTCCTCGCGCTCGCCGGTGGCGCGGCGCTTGAGCTCGACGACACCGCGCTCCAGCCCCTTCGGCCCGACGATCAGCTGCCAGGGGAGGCCAATGAGGTCCATGGTCGCGAACTTGGCGCCGCCGCGCTCGTCGCGATCGTCGTAGAGGGTGTCGACGCCCGCCGCGCCGAGCCGCGCGTAGAGGTCGTCCGCCGCGCCGGCGCAGCGCGGATCGTCGGCGCGCATGTTGACGAGTCCGACCCGAAAGGGCGCGACCGCTTCCGGCCAGACGATCCCGCCTTCGTCGTGACTCGCCTCGATGATCGCGCCCATCAGCCGGGACACGCCGATGCCGTAGCTGCCCATCTCCGGATTCACCTGCCCACCGTCCGGCATCTGGACGAGCATGTTCATCGCCTTCGTGTACTTGGTGCCGAAATAGAAGATGTGGCCGACCTCGATGCCGCGCGAGGTGCGCAGGTCCGCGCCGGCTTCGGCCTCCCGCGCCTCGTCCCGCTTCTCGTCGGTCGCGGCATAATCCTCGGTGAGGCCGGAGACGAACGCCTGCAGCGCCGCCGGATCCTCCGCGTCGACCCCTTCCGCTTCGGCCGAGCGATCCGCCTCCCACGCCTTGTGGTAGAAGACTTCGCTCTCGCCGGAGGGAGCGAGGATGATGAATTCGTGGCTGAGGTCGCCGCCGATCGGGCCGGTGTCGGCCTGCATCGGGATGGCGGTGAGGCCCATCCGAGCGAAGGTGCGCAGATAGGCGATGAACATGCGGTTGTAGCTGTGCCGGGCGCCGGCCTCGTCGAGGTCGAACGAATAGGCGTCCTTCATCAGGAACTCGCGGCCGCGCATCACGCCGAAGCGGGGGCGGACCTCGTCGCGGAACTTCCACTGGATGTGGTAGAGGATGCGCGGCAGGTCGCGGTAGCTCTTCACATTGTCGCGGAAGAGGGCGGTGATCATGTCCTCGTTTGTCGGCCCGTAGAGCATCTCGCGCCCGTGCCTGTCGGCGATGCGGAGCATCTCCGGCCCGTAGGCGTCGTAGCGGCCGCTTTCGCGCCACAGGTCCGCCGACTGGACGGTCGGCATCAGCATCTCGAGCGCGCCGGCCTTGTCCTGCTCCTCGCGCACGATCCGCTCGATATGGGCGAGGACCCGCTTGCCGAGCGGCAGCCAGGCGTAGATCCCCGCGGCGGTCTGGCGGATGAGGCCGGCGCGCAACATCAGCTGGTGGCTGACGATCTGGGCGTCGCTCGGCGTCTCCTTCATGACGGGGAGGAAGTAGCGGGAAAGGCGCATTGCGGGCGGGGCTCGGCTGCTGGCGGGACGTGCCTGCCTCTAGGGAGCGGGGGCGGGCAAGGCAACCGCGCCGCCCGGCGCTCGCGTGCAGCCCCTGTGGCAGCGCCGCCACAGAGTGCGAGCAAAAGGGCACAAGTGCTTGATTACCGCGTGACAGCCGCCGCGGCGCAGGCCTAGCAAGCTCCCACGAAGCGAGGGCGACAAGGCCCCGGTTCGGGGAGGCTTCACGCCCCGTTCCGCCAAGCGAGGTGGCGGCGCGCGCGGGCGGAAGGCTCATCTACAAGGGGGTTGACGGCCGCAGGGCTCGTCAAACGGGTGCCCGGGCAGCGATGCCCGGGCACTTGTGATTCAGGGCAAGGCAAATTGGTACCTTGCCTTGGCGGGGAGGAAGGCCGGCGCCGATCGATGCGGAGGCGGTGCCGGGGCGATGCCGGGGGCTTGCCGGGCCGCTGCGGGGTCGAAGCCGGACGGCTGCCGGATCGAAAAGAGGCAGGCGCCGGACGGGAGCCGCCGCGCGGCCGGTCGGCACCTGCGCCGAACGGCAGGAGATCCGGAGAAAGCTCGGGAGCCGCAGGAGTGCGGCGGAAGCTTCGCGGGCGGCGGAAGTTTCGAACTCTCGTGGAAAATAAAAATCGGTTCGACCAGTGGCGGTCCTGTCATCTTCCCGATCCGTCCGCCCGCGCCCGCACGGGCGCGACTCGCAAGGCGAAGCCGGCCCTTCATCCTGCCATTCTCTCATGACCAAGGGGGTGTAGGAAAGTTCTTTTTGTGTTCAGACCAAGCCGGTCGGTGTCGCGCACCGTGCGCAGAGCGATGGCGGTGACGCCTAAAAATTAACGGTCAGGGCTCTCCTTCCTAACCGCGCGGGGCAGCGGCCATACGCCCTCGCAGGTCCAGAGGTAGCACCTCAGTGCCTCATGGGATTGGGCGGTCAGCCGGACATAGCGCAGACGGCAATCCTTTTGATCCCGCGATCGAATGGCGAGGCCTTGCTCGAGAAGGACCAGCATCCACCGGTGGGCGGTCGTGACAGGCACCGGCGCCTCGGAGCAGAGGGTGGAGACGGTGACGTGCCGCCCCTCTTCTTCGGCGATGAACAGGAGAAGAAGGAGGTCCCAGGCCGGATCCGAAAAGAGGTTCTCGCCGAATGTCCGCTCCCGCTGCCGCCTGTGAGCGAGCCGTCGGCGGGCCAGGGCTCCCTCCAAAGAGAGATTGCGGGATGCGCAGTGGTTCACGAACGAACGCGGTAGAACGCAGCGAGCTAGACTAGCCGCGGCTTGCGATTCGCGAAATAGTAGTCGATCGCTTCCACTTGATCGGGTCGGAATACATCTACGACGCCAAAATATTCGGGGACTTCATCTTGCAAGAGGATGGTAGGGCATTGCCCCTCAAAGTTATTTAGGTTGGCGGGAAGTTGCCGATAGCCGAGTAAGTCGATCAGCTGAGGAGGGAACGTCCGTGCAATGTGAGGTGGATACGAAAGCATGTTATTCTCGTATGGTTTCAGCCAGCTAAGGCTATATCCCACTACTAGTGCGCGGCGCACCTCCTCACTTCGGTTCTCTCCTTGGCCGTGAAGCGTTGATCCCAGGAAAATAAGCGCGTCCCCAACCTCCATTTCCGCGGCCACCACATCCTCGTCGATAAGGTACTTGTCCTTCTCTTCTCGATGGCTACCCGCCCATACCATCGTTGCGCCGTTTTCGCGCGTGAACCGAGTAAGTGGCCAAATGACGTTGACCATGTACTCCATTTCGCCCTTTGGCCCGCTCCACATGTCCTGATCTCGGTGCGGAAGCTGCGCCGGTGCGCCCGGGTGAACGGCAATACCCTGGGTGAGATTCAACTGGATACTCTCGCACCAAGGAAGCAGCACCCGCTCCGCGATACCGAGGATCAATTCGTTCTGGATGACGGTCGCGGCGTGCTGCGACCGCAGGAGGGCGCGGCCGAACCGCACAGTTCGCCCCCCGGAGAAGTTTCCACGGCTAAACGGAGTCCGAGCAAAAGTTTCGGTCAGATCGGAGTCGAGCGAGGCCATCAGTTGAGGATCTCCAGCCTTTGGAATGACCAAGTAGCCATGGTCAAAAAGGCGAGCGGCGTACTCATCGATCCCTCTGCGAAGACGATCCCGCTGATACAGCTTCGTTGCCATGCGATCTCTCCAGTGGGCTGTCAGGCGGCCATGTGCGCGCGTTCTTCGACGCGAAGAGCGCTGGAATGATATTTACCGAAGGCCTGCAGCCGGCGGATGGTGTCCGAGTCGATATGAATCATCAGGGCTCCGACCATTGTCGGACCGATCTTGCGCGGCATGCCTAGGGGTTCGCACCGCCAACCAGCGGAAAGAACTCGACTGAGCCGGCCCATCTCGGAGACTGCGGTGTAGGCTCGGATTCCGGTTAGCAGAGCATACTCGGTCATCGCGCTCGCTAGCAGGTCCCGGTAGAGGCACCGGTCGGGACCGCGATGGCGAGGCGAAAGGCAGATGCGCGAAACCTCTCGGATGTCCGGGGCGGTGGGCACCCCCTCTTCGCACAGGTCTGGAAACAGGGTGCTGAGGATGTGGGGTCGATCAGTTCTCAGTATCCTCAAGGACGCTAGATGCTCGGAGCTCTCAGGTTCTCGGACGATCAGGTACTCTGCATGATCGTCGTCGAACTGATCGCACTCGTGGCGCCCGTCATGCGGTACATCCCACTTGAGCAAGTCTACGAATACTGACTTGCGATCCTGGAACATGCTGTCCAAGAGGCGCCCATGCTTGCGCCGGTTTTCAGTGGTAACCAACTCGATCAACGGGAGCCCCTCTCGCCTGCTCGTTGCTGGAGCATCAGGATCGGGGGGAACGGCGACAGCCGCCATCCTCCTTAAGAAGGGGGTGTGCCGGGACCGGCGCCGGCACAGGCATTCTACGGGATTGATGTTGCAGAAGCAGACGCTAACCTGCAGCGGGGGTGGGCCTGACACGTGGTTTCGTTTGCTGACTTAGAAGCGTTTGTTGCGAGGAGCAGCCGGGTGTCTACGGCGCTTGAGCTCCGAGAGCTTCTGGCGTGCACCACTCGATCAATGGGCTTCGATCATTTCGCGCTGCTGCATCACGTCGACCTACGTCTGATGCGCGCCGATTTATCACACATGGCATGTGGATCACTCTTGGCCCTTCACAACTATCCCGACGACTTTGCACGGACCTATTTGGAGCGAGGCTGGATCGCTAAGGATCCCATCTTGCTGGCAAGCGAACGCCGTAACGTGGGCTTCCGCTGGCGCGATCTACCGACGAAAGTTCCGGCGTGGCGACGGGCGAACGATATAGCCGATGAAGCAAGGCGTCATGGTATCGTTGATGGGTACACGGTCCCGACCAATGTCCCGGGGGAGCCAAAGGGATCGTGCAGCTTCGCGGTCAGAGTAGAGCGAGCATTTCCGGAATCCAGCCTGTTGATGGCGGAGACGGTCGCGGCTTTTGCGTTCCAGGCTGCGCGCTCGCTCGTCTTGAAGGCGCGCGAGCCTGTCCCACAACCCGCGCAACCGGGCCTCACTGGACGGCAGCTGGAATGTCTGGTCCTCGTAGCGAGGGGTAAGAGTGACTGGGAGATCGCGCGGATCCTCGGCATCGGCCCCGAGACGGTGAAGCATCATATCCGCATGGCCCGTGAACGTTACGACGTACCGACCCGCGTGCAGGCGGCTATCAGAGCAATTTTCGAGAGTGGCCTCAGCATTGACGATCTAGCTTAGCTGTCACCCCCCCGATTGGGGGAGTGCGGCTGCACTGCTTCTAAGCTGTCTTTGCGTCTGGGACAACAAGGAGTGGGAGCCGTGGTAAAGCTCACCTCGTTTGTAACAGATACGCGAGGCGAGGCGTGAGCCGGTCGCTCGGGATCGTCGCGTCGAAGCCGCCTAGTGACGGGTTCGGAAGCGGGAGTGCGGATTTTGCGCGTCACTTGTGGTGGGAGCGGCGGCTGAGAACGGAGTTCTTTCCGCCCGAACTCTTCGGCGAGCCTGCTTGGGACTTGATCCTTGCGACCTTCACTTCCGAGGCCCAAGGAGAGCCTGTGCGGCTGAATAAGGCGCACCTCAGCGCATGCGTTCCATTTTCGGCAGCCCAGAAGAGGGCACGAGATCTTGTTGCCTTGGGAATTGTGCAGGCTGAGCCAATCAAGCCGGGTCACCGATTCAAGCAGCTCACGCTGAAAGGCGCTGCTAGGTCAAAGCTCGAGCGCCTCCTTGAGGAACTTTGGTTCCACAGAGTATCCGGACCGCGCATGAGTAGGCGAGGTGGAGACACCCCAGACCAACCCGACGCTCTCCGGGCGATAATCGAGGCACTCAGCGATTGCCGCAGGCAACTGGACGAGGCCGAAGCTTGGCAGGCAGGGGCTTATCTCAGCCAAGCGATCTCAATCCTGGAGCAGAACGCCTGAAGTTCCTCAGTGAAGTACATCGTTGAAGGTCAGGTCGCCGTTGTAGAGTGCGTGGACGATCAGTTCGGTGCGTCGGCTCACTCCGCAGCGGGCTCTCGCCGCGTCGAGGTGATCGGTCACGGTCTGCTCGTGGACGCCGAGAATCTGCGCGATTTCCCAGTCGGTCTTTCCACGCGCAACGAGGACGATGCATTCAAGCTGTCGGGTTGTGAGCTTCCTCCGGGGGGCGTTCACCATGCTCTCGCCCGCCAGCTGAATCCGCCTCCCCGCCTCGTAGGCGAAGCTGCCCACAAGCTGAGCCATGGGCAGATTGGTCTCGGGTAGAGGCGCTGCGTCACGGACAACAAACGTGCACGTGCCGTTCGTTTCGCCTGGAATATGCGAAGGAACACAGAATCCGTCCGTCATTCCCTCTCTCCGCGTCGCGGCGAGTATCTCGCGCTGACGGCCACTCAGGTGGATCAGGTTTGGAATTTCTCCAAATCGGAAACCGAGGAAGGTGCGGTAGCTGGCCATCAGCACCGGATCGTCCTTTGTGAATTTATTCTCGAAGAAATACTCCAGCCAAGCGCGCGAGTAGTTCGAGATAGCCAACTGCCGCTTGTTTGCCCAACTAAAGTGTTTAACATGCTGGAACAGAGCATATGAGTGGAAGCCCATCTCTCGCGTGATGCCTTCCATGATCCCGCGCAGATCGTCCGCCGTTCGGCACTGACGCGATTGATCGATGAAGGCATTCACGTCGCTGAGCCGGGACATGGCTACCCCCTTGCCGTGAATATCAGTAGTTTACCACCGGGCTACCGAGTCAAGCGTAAGCACCGCTCGGCACTACACAAGCCTACTCTGCTTCACCGCCGCCTCGATGAAGCTCGCGAACAGCGGGTGCGGGTCGAATGGCTTCGACTTCAGCTCCGGGTGGAACTGCACGCCTACGAACCATGGATGGTCCGGCCGCTCCACGATCTCCGGCAGCGCGCCGTCCGGGCTCATGCCGGTGAAGAGGAGACCCCCTTCCTCCAGCGCCCCCTTGTAGTGGATGTTGACTTCGTAGCGGTGGCGGTGGCGTTCCGAGATGCGTTCGGCGCCGTAGATGGCGTGGACGTGGCTGTTGCCGGCGAGCACCGCCTCGTACGCGCCCAACCGCATCGTGCCGCCGAGGTCGCCGTTGGCCTCCCTCCGCTGGCGTAGCCCTTCCGGAGTCATCCATTCGGTGATGAGGCCGACGACGGGCTCCGCGGTGTCGCCGAATTCGGTGGTGCCGGCGCCCTCGATGCCGGCGAGGTTCCTCGCGCCTTCGATGCACGCCATCTGCATGCCGAGGCAGATGCCGAAGAAGGGGACTCCGCGCTCCCTGGCGAATTGCACCGAGGCGATCTTGCCCTCGCTGCCGCGCTCGCCGAATCCGCCCGGGACGAGGATGCCGTGCAACGGCTCGAGCTGGGAGGGAATGTCGGCCTCGGGATGCTCGAAGAGCTCGGCGTCGAGCCAGCGTATGTTGACCTTGACGCGGTTGGCCATCCCGCCGTGGACGAGCGCCTCGGTGAGGCTCTTATAGGCGTCCTGGAGGCCGACATATTTGCCGACGACGCCGATCGTCACCTCGCTCTCCCAGTTGAACAGGCGGTCGGTGACGTCGTCCCAGCGGCGCATGTCGAGGGCGGGGGCGCGCTCGAGCATGCCGAAGGCGCGCAGGACCTCGGCGTCGAGCCCGGCCTCTGAATATTGGGCGGGGACGGCGTAGATCGACTTGGCGTCGAGCGCGGGGATGACCGCCTCTTTGCGGACGTTGCAGAAGAGGGCGATCTTGGCGCGGTCGCTGTCGGGGAGCGCGCGGTCGACGCGGCAGAGCAGGATCTCGGGCTGGATGCCGAGGCTGGTCAGCTCGCGCACGCTGTGCTGGGTCGGCTTGGTCTTCAGCTCGCCGGCGGCGGCGATGTAGGGGACGAGGGTGGTGTGGATCGAGAGGCAGGCGCCGCGCCCTCCTTCCGCAGTGGCACATTCGTTGCGGAACTGGCGGATCGCCTCGATGAAGGGGAGCGATTCGATGTCGCCGACGGTGCCGCCGACCTCGCAGATGAGGAAATCGAGGTCCGGATCGAGGTCGGCGCGGATGAACTCCTTGATCGCGTTGGTGACGTGGGGGACGACCTGGACGGTGGCGCCGAGATAGTCGCCGCGCCGCTCCTTGGCGAGGATGCCCTGGTAGATTCGGCCCGAGGTGACGTTGTCCGACTGGCGGGCGGGGACTCCGGTGAAGCGCTCGTAATGGCCGAGGTCGAGATCGGTCTCGGCGCCGTCGTCGGTGACGTAGACCTCGCCGTGCTGGTAGGGCGACATCGTTCCCGGATCGACGTTGAGATAGGGGTCGAGCTTCCTGATTCGGACCTTGAAGCCCCGCGCCTGGAGGAGGGCCGCGAGGGAGGCGGCCATGAGGCCCTTGCCGAGCGATGACACCACGCCGCCGGTGATGAAGATGAACCGCGCCATGGGAGGCCCGGATAAGCGGGCGAAGGGTGCGGGGGCAAGGGCGGGAATCAAGAAATCGCAACGAAGCGGCACTTCCTTGCGGGTTCGGTGCGGGCGTGACGGGGCGCGCGCACTTGGTTAGGCGGTGGCGCATGAAGATCGTGATCGTCGGGGCGGGCTATTCGGGAACGATGGCCGCGGTCGAGGCGCTTCGGGCGGTGCCGGGGGCCGAGGTGACGCTCGTCGAGAAGAGGGGGCGGTTCGCGGCCGGGGCGGCCTATTCGACGGCGAGCGGCTCGCACCTGCTCAACGTGCGGGCGCGGGGGATGAGCGCGTTCGCCGACGATCCGGACCATTTCGTTCGCTGGGTGGAGAAGGAAGGGCTGGGCGGCGCCGACACGTTCGTGCCGCGGCGGGATTATCATCGCTATCTGTCCGCGCTGCTCGACGGGGAGCCGGTGGTTCGAATCGCGGGCGAGGCCGTCGCCGTGGAGGGGCAGGCGCTGGTCCTCTCCGACGGGGCGAGGCTGCCGTTCGACGCGCTGGTGCTGGCGGGCGGCAATTATGGCGGACGGCTTCCGGCGAGGCTCGACCTGCCGGCGGTCGACGACCCGTGGAGCGCCGAGGGCGCGGCGACGATCCGGGCGCTGGCGCGGCAGGAGAAGGACGTGCTGCTGGTCGGCACGGGCCTCACCATGGTCGACGTCGCGCTGACGCTTGCCGACGAAGGTTTTGGAGGGCGGATGGTCGCCGTCTCGAGGCGGGGGCTGCTGCCGCGGGCGCACGAGGAGCCGGCTTCGCCGCCCTACCCGGTCACCCCCTCCCCCCGGCTCCGGACGCTCGTCCGCAAGACCCGCGCCGGGACGCCGTGGCGCGCCGCGGTCGATTCGCTGCGCCCGCACACGCAGGCGCTGTGGCGCGGCTTCAGCCTTGCCGAGAAGAAGCGGTTCCTGAGGCATGCGCGGCCCTGGTGGGACGTCCACCGCCACCGCATCGCGCCGCCGGTGGCGCGGCGA
>Ga0157369_10007449_pt1 | contig 12604 bp, 11 predicted proteins | sample C25metaG_FD_113461 | JGI IMG/M metagenome (GOLD analysis project Ga0157369, IMG submission 113461) | Corn rhizosphere microbial communities from Kellogg Biological Station, Michigan, USA - C2-5 metaG | ecosystem: Host-associated > Plants > Roots > Rhizosphere > Soil | place: USA: Michigan...
CATATCAGTGCACGTTAGTACAAAAGCTGAATATTTTTTTCAAATCACTTTCTTTATTAAAATCAGGCTTGTTCTCCTTAATGTATGTTTTAATGGATTGGCTATTTTTTGAAAACATTTTAATAAAGCCTGGCCGGTTTGCCTTAATCATCTCGCCACTACCGGCAATTAGGAAGAAACTCGTTGCCCTGGTGATATCGACATCTTCATTCAATGTCAATTCCTTGTCGCCCGACTTGTGAACGAATGAACCTTCTTCTTCCGTGCCCGTTCCGCTGTGATTTCGCAAGCCAAGTGCGCCGATCTTGATGGGCTCGTAAGATACCTTTCGTAAAACTGCCAACCGGGCACCATTGATGTTTGCGAGAACCTGGTAATATCCTTTATCATAAAAAAAAGAGGTGCTGTCAAAATCAATTTCCTCAATATCGTCAGGCCTTGCGAGATTCAGCGTATCTCCTTTCGGATCTATAAATTGCATTTGACATATCAGCAAATTGAAATTTAATTTCGATACCAGTTCACCTCCTTTTTTAAATTGCACTTTTGCATCTCTAAAAGATGGAAAAAGGTAATATGAAACTTCTGCGAGGCTTTGTCCCGCATGCACTGTTTTCTTTTCATATACTTGTGCTTGTAGTGAAAATAAAAATACTACGGTTATTATTGCTGTTAAAGAAATGCATTTTTTCATAAGGGAATTTATGTTTTTTAGGAGTGCCAAAAATAAGTATAAACTTTCCGAATAAAGACCTGTTATTGATCTGAGCATTAATAAGCCTTTATTCCCTGGTGAACGGTGTTCAAGATTAAGACAGCCGGTATAGCCTAACAATTATCGATTGATAACACTGAAGCCCGCATAGATCATTCTCCTTGTTATTAAATAATAATTCGTTAACCGAAGCCGTAATGGATTATTTTCTTATTTTTTAATTAGCGATTGGCGAATTTGAGGTTTGATATCTATTGCAACGGATTAAAATCCGTTGTTACAATATGTGCCGAGGCTACGCCTCTTGAAGTCAGCCACACTATTTTTGTTATCTCTCCACTTTTTATCATCCTTGCAATTACTTACTTAAGACATTTGCAGGTTATAATTCTGCATAGTGCCAATTTCGCTGAACTTCGTTAGTCTTTCAGCGAGAGCTGCCGGCTTGATTCATGTTGTAATAATGGGTTTCAACCCATTGCTTTTTACCCCCCGTGATATTTAATCAATCCCTCCATCGGGTTTTTTAAAACGCTACCAAGTTGTAGTTGATAATTCTTGCACATTTCCGCCAATACATCTCTGAACCCATAAGCAATGCCGCCTGTAAAATTAACGGGGTATTTCCAGCTCTCGCTAAATTTACAAATATGGTTGTAGAAGAAATCGTTGAAACCATCTTCAATAATATTTTCAACCATGTAGTGGCCGCGATTCTCAGCTAAAAAAATTGCAAAAGAAGCGAGATAGCGATTGGCAAGAGGCTGCTTATAAACTGCATTTAAAATCTCAGTAGTATTGGTAACAAATTTTGCGTCAAACCTGGAACGAAGGTCTTCATCAAAAGTATTATAGAGATAATACTGAATTACTTTTTTACCAAGATAAGCGCCGCTTCCTTCATCACCTAAAATATATCCTAGTCCGGGATTGTTCTTTACAATTCGCTTTCCATTATAATAACAGGAGCTGGAACCGGTTCCCAAAATACAGGCGATACCCTTTTCAGTACCGCAAAGCGCTTTAGCAGCGCCATCCACATCTGTTTCAACTTTTATTGAAGCTTCATGAAAAATACCTTTTAACGCCTTCTTTACCAATTTTACATTTTCGGGGTTAATACATCCTGTCCCGTAGTAAAATATTTCTTCAACAATTGTTTTATTAAAATGGGGCGCTACTTCCTGCCTTATTATGGCTTCCATTTGAATATCATTAACAAAATAAGGGCTCATTCCCTGCGAATAAATAATTGTTTTCTTTTTTCCATGTAACAGGCACCACTCAGTCTTTGTGGAGCCACTATCGGCAATCAATTTGATGGCTGGCATGATTATCTCGGGTTTATTAAGGAAATTTGCTCTTTAAAAAATAAAATTAGATAATAAAGAATAGTATGCGCAATAAAAAATTACAGGTTTGGCTTCCGCTGATATTAAGTCTGTGCATGATCGCAGGAATGTTTGTAGGCTACCGCATAAAGGGCAATATGCCGAACACAGGAATATTTTTTACCAACAGGCCGAAACCCGTGCAGGAAGTAATGGATTTAATTCAACGGGAATATGTTGATAAAGAAAATGAAGATTCGCTGGGAGATGTTGCCATAACATCAATGCTTGCTAAACTTGACCCACATTCTGTTTTGTTACCACCACAGGAACTCCAGGCAGTTAATGAAGACCTCGAAGGACAGTTTTATGGAATTGGAATTGAGTTCAATATTTTTAACGATACTATAAATGTATTAAACGTACTTCAAAACAGCCCCTCTGATAAGATCCTCGAAGTAGGCGATAAATTTTTAAAAGTAGGAGATTCAACCGTTGCGGGTGTTCACATCACTTCAGAAAAAATACGCAAATTATTAAGAGGTGTCGGTGGCAGTAAAGTAAGTATTTTATTATTAAGAGACGGCAGTCAAAAACAAGTAAGCATCACCCGGGGTATGATACCACTATATAGTCTTGATGCTGCGTACATGATCGCAGACACTATAGGATACATCCGTCTTAATAAATTCTCTGAAACAACCTATGATGAATTTATGACTGCCACACAGGACCTATTAAAGAAGGGAATGAAAAGTATGATACTCGACCTGAGAGACAATGGCGGCGGCATACTTACAGAAGCAACGAACATTGCAGATGAATTTTTAAGTGATGACAAACTGATCACCTATACTGAAGGAGAACATTCTCCTAAAAGGGAATACCGGTGCAGTAAACCAGGCATTTTTGAAACAGGCAAACTCGTAGTTCTTGCCAACGAAGGAACGGCCTCGGCAAGTGAAATATTAATTGGTGCCTTGCAGGACTGGGACAGGGCAACGGTAGTGGGTAGACGCACTTTTGGCAAGGGACTCGTGCAGGAACAATTTCAATTGAGCGATGGTTCAGGGCTGAGATTAACGGTTGCCAGGTATTATACACCGCTTGGCCGCAGTATTCAAAAATCGTATAAGAACGGGGTGGAAGCCTATAACATGGATATTTTGAACCGCTTTCATGATGGGGAAATGAGTTATGCAGATTCTATCAAACATACTAATGAGAAAATGTATAAAACAAAATCGGGAAAAATTGTATATGGCGGTGGAGGCATAACGCCGGATGTTTTTGTAGCGTATGATACAACTTCGTTTGACAAAGAACTTGCAAAAATATACATGAGCGGAACCCTTAATAATTTTGTTTACAATAATTATCTCGATCACGAAAAAGAATTCAATTCTTTTAAAACTCCAAAAGAGTTTGAGGAAAAATATAAGGTAGACGCTGCAACCTTAAACGATTTTAAGAAATATGCCGCTACCGATTCCATTAAATATAACCTTGAAGATGCAAATGGGAAACAGCTTTTAGAAAAGCAAATTAAATCACTTACAGCAAGGCAAATATGGCGCACTGAAGGCTTGTATGAGGTAAGTAACCCCACTGATGAAACAGTTCAAAAAGCGCTGCAGGTTATAAATGGAACTAATCTTTCACAGGTTATAAAATAAATTGGTTAAGCTAAATTTTTTAACTTTAAGTAAAACATTTTATGTGGAAGAATAACATTTTAGAGACGATTGGAAATACGCCACTAATCCGTTTAAATAAGATTACAAAAGAATTACCGGCAACCGTGCTTGCCAAAGTAGAATATTTTAATCCCGGCAATTCTATTAAGGACCGGATGGCTGTAAAGATGCTGGAGGTTGCAGAACAGGAAGGGAAAATAAAACCTGGCGGAACTATTATAGAAGGAACATCAGGTAACACAGGAATGGGTCTCGCGCTTGCTGCTTGTATAAAAGGTTATAAGTGCATTTTCACAACTACCGATAAACAATCAAAGGAAAAGGCAGATATCTTAAAAGCATTAGGAGCTGAGGTAATAGTGTGCTCGACAAACGTAGAACCCGACGATCCACGCTCCTACTATTCTGTATCGAAAAGGCTGGCTGCAGAAGTTCCCAACTCATGGTATGTAAACCAATATGACAACCTCGCAAACAGGCTGGCCCATTACGAACAAACCGGTCCTGAAATATGGGAACAAACGGAAGGAAGAATAACTCATCTTGTGGTGGCCACAGGAACCGGTGGCACTATCGTGGGAACGGGTAAATATTTGAAAGAAAAAAATCCGGAGATTAAAGTATGGGCAATCGATAGTTATGGTTCGTTACTTAAAAAATATTTTGACACAGGTGAAATTGATGAGAACGAAGTCTACCCTTATATCAGTGAAGGATTTGGTGAAGATTTTGTTCCGGCCAATTACGATATGAAATATATTGACCGGTTTGAGAAGGTTACAGACAAAGATGGCGCTGTTATGGCACGGCGTATTGCGAAAGAAGAGGCCATATTTTGCGGATACAGCGCAGGAAGTTGTTTACAGGGATTAATGCAATTAAAAAATGAATTGAAAAAAAATGATGTTGTTGTTTGCATTTTTCATGATCATGGCAGCAGGTACGTTGCAAAAATTTATAATGATCAATGGATGATGGAAAGAGGATTCCTGGAAGTAAAAACATTTAAAGATCTGGTTAATGGCCGCGGTTCAAAAAAATTAGTAACGATTTCGCCCAAACAAAAGGTAGCCGAAGCAATTGCCATGATGAAAAAATATGACATTGAAAATGTTCCGGTAATAAACGGCGAGGGAATTGTTGGCTCGCTAAGTGAGGGAGGATTATTCGACAAAATTTTATCAGACCCGGAAATTAAAAATCAGACTGTGGAGTCGGTAATGGAAAAAGAATACCCGTTGGTTGCATTTGATATGCCGGTTGAAAAACTTAGTAAACTGATATCAAAACAAACGGGTGCAGTTCTTAGTAAGGATGAAACCGGTGAATATCATATCGTAACTAAATACGACATTATACAAAGCCTTGCGAAATAAATCTTTAAAGTGAGAGGCCTTTTACAAGCTATTGATCACAAAGCATTAGTGGCATTCGTTACAAATTTTTTTACAAATAATTTCGTAGAATTACCTGCCGACGAAAGTATTTTTTCTTAGGTAATTTTCTTTCAAATAGCCGTCAAATAGTATTTTTCTATAATTGAAGATTAAGCAATATCGCTATTGTGTGGATATACACGGGTTTATATCTTTGTACCAGAAGTTGATTGATGTTGATTTAAGCATTAATCATATATCCAAAAATCCAACGAAAAACAAAGATCAGAATCTATCCAAATTCCTGAAAAATCAAAAATCCGGTATCAGTCAACTTCTATTTTTTTTCCAATATCATTTCTTTACAAATATGTAAAGAAGAAAAATAAAAATTTTGCTTTTAACTTATAAAGTCAGCGATCTTATTATTCTTATGAAAACCAACAAAAATCCAAAGAAGGCCAAAACCATCTGCTCCTTTTGAAAAACGAACCAACGAAAACACTAAAATTTAAATCCTTTAAAGGCTAACACACGCCCCGGATGCCCGTCACAGGGCAAAAAGATTTGCTTCTGCATAATTGATTTATTCAATAATGCAGAAGTTTTTTATTTTACCGATACCTTGCAGGCATACGATGATTATCCAATCTGAAGACATAGCAGATCTAAAAAAGTACTCAAGTATCGTTTCTTTGGTGCCTTCTCAAACGGAGCTTTTATTCGACTTGGGACTTAATGAGGAAGTAAAAGCTATTACAAAATTCTGTGTTCATCCAAAAGCCTGGTTTAAAAGTAAAACAAGAATTGGGGGAACAAAAAATGTAAACGTTGAATTAATAAAAAAGATTAAACCCGACTTGATAATAGCGAATAAAGAAGAGAATGTAAAGGAACAGGTTGAAGAATTAGCCAAAAGATTTGACGTATTTGTTACTGATGTAAATAATCTTGCTGATGCGATGTCGATGATAAGAGATATTGGAGCCTTAACCGGCAAAACCACACGGGCTTTATCTATTGCAACGCAAATTGAAAAAAAATTCCAGAAACTATCAGAGTCAACCGCTGATAGACAAAAAATAAAAGTAGCTTATTTAATATGGCAAAATCCTTACATGGCCGTTGGTGGACATACTTTTATTAATAGCATGATGCAATATTGTGGACTGGAAAATATTTTTACTAACGTTGAACGTTATCCTGCAATTAGTTTGGAAGATTTGCAAACCACCAATTCTGGGACAAGAAACTGCGACTTAATTCTTCTTTCTTCGGAGCCATATCCATTTAAAGAAAAACAACGGCGAGAAATTCAACTAAAATTACCCTCAAAGAAAATAATGCTGGTTGATGGCGAAATGTTTAGCTGGTATGGAAGCAGGTTGCTAAAAGCTGCCGATTATTTTAGAGATCTCTATGAAAATCTCGAAGAAAAACAGTGACAAATATTTTGCTGTCAATTGTTTAGTGAACACCATTCATTACAAATAATTGAACTGTATTGTGAATTTATCATTTTCATGTAGGTTTGCATACATTTAAAAAAAATATTGTAATGGCTTCAAAAAAAATTTCTGAACTTTTAGGCGATAAAGCCGATGACTTATTAAATCACAAGTGTATTATTGACAAATCAACGCTTACACTGCCCTCACCAAATTACATTGATGATATTTTCTTGAACAGCAATCGCAATAACCGGGTAGTGCAAAGCATGGAAATGCTCATGAGCCACGGCCGCTTAGCTGGTACTGGTTATTGTTCCATTTTTCCTGTTGACCAGGGCGTAGAGCATAGTGCCGGCGCATCTTTTTCTCCAAATCCAATTTATTTCGATCCTGAAAATATCGTAAAACTTGCTATTGATGGTGGTTGTAACGGTGTTGCATCCACTTTTGGTGTTCTGGGTATTTTAAGCAGAAAGTATGCACATAAAATTCCTTTCATTGTAAAAATTAACCATAACGAACTACTGACCTACCCTAATAAATTTGACGAAGTAATGTATGGGACCGTAAAAAGCGCTTATAATATGGGCGCTGTAGCTGTTGGTGCCACTATTTACTGGGGTAGCCAGGAAAGCACCCGCCAGTTGCAGGAAGTAAGCCAGGCTTTCGAGTTGGCGCATGAATTAGGAATGGCAACCATTCTTTGGTGTTATACAAGAAATAATGCGTTTAAAGTCGGTGACGTGGACTATCATACATCTGCTGATCTTACAGGACAGGCCAATCATCTTGGTGTAACAATTCAGGCAGATATTATTAAGCAGAAGATGGCTACAAACAATGGCGGCTATAATGCGGTAAAGTTTGGGAAGACGTCGCCCTTGGTTTATGAAAAATTAACTACAGATCACCCGATTGATCTTTGCCGTTACCAGGTATTGAATTGCTATAGCGGAAAAATTGGTTTAATAAACAGTGGTGGCGAAAGTAAAGGTGCAACGGACTTAGCAGAGTCTGTTCAAACGGCAGTTGTTAATAAACGTGCCGGCGGAACTGGCTTAATTTTGGGAAGAAAAGCTTTTCAAAAACCGTATAAGGAAGGTGTGGAATTATTAATGGCGACACAGGATGTTTATTTGGACAGTAGCATAACAATCGCCTAAATTCTAAGCGGGTCATTAAGTCAAGGGTCATTAAATATTGTGATGATCCACAGTTTAATGACTCGATGACAAATGACTTAATGATTTATTATGAAACAGGAAGAAGATTTTGATGCAAGCCTTGCAGGCGAAGATGGTGAGGCTGAAGAAACCAAGCGGCGCTGGTTCCGGAGAATTAAGAAAGGAATCACCACATCAACAAAAGACAAGAAGGAAGCCCCCGATGGACTTTGGACTAAATGCCCCTCCTGCCGCTACACTTGTACTGTTTCTGAACTTCGGGAAAATCTATTTGTATGCCCAAAGTGTGAATATCATCATCGAATTGGAAGCGCTGAATATTTTGAAATCATTTTTGATAATAACGCCTACCAGGAATTATATCCCAACATAAAATCGATAGATTTTTTAGGATTTGTTGATTTGAAATCTTATTCCCAGCGATTAAAAGAGACATACGCGAAAACCTCGATCCATGATTCTATTACTGTTGCTCATGGAAAAATTACGGGCATGGATATGGTAATTGCGTGCATGGATTTTGAGTTTATCGGCGGCAGCCTTGGAAGCGTTATGGGTGAAAAAATCACCAGGTCTTGCGACTACTGTATTGAGCATAAAATCCCTTTTATGATTATTAATAAAAGTGGGGGCGCCAGGATGATGGAAAGTGCATTTTCGCTGATGCAGTTGGTAAAAACATCTGGTGGATTGTCTAAAATGTCTGATGCAAAAATACCATATATATCACTTTGTACAGACCCTACCTTTGGTGGAACCACAGCTTCCTTTGCAATGCTTGGCGACATAATCATGGCTGAACCCGGCGCCCTTATTGGTTTTGCCGGACCACGTGTTATAAAAGAGACTATTAAGAAAGATCTTCCGGCAGGCTTTCAACGAAGTGAATTTTTATTAGAGCATGGCTTTCTTGATTTTATCGTTCCGCGAAAAGAACTTAAAGATAAGTTGAGTCAATTATTGACTTTATTTAGAAATTAGCGCATCATTGGTCAATAAGTCAACTGCCAATTGTAATTTTATCGATTGACTTATTGGCCTTTTTTATTATGGACATCAGCAACCGCAAAGCATATTACGAATACAATATTGAAACAAAATATATTGCAGGCATGGTATTGACAGGTACTGAAATAAAATCACTTCGTGCGGGCAAAGCAAGTTTTAACGATAGCTATTGCATTTTTAACAAAGGTGAATTGTTTGTAAAAAGCCTTCATATTTCTGAATACAATTTTGGCACTCATTATAACCACGAGCCAATGCAGGAGCGAAAATTATTATTGCATAAAAAAGAATTGCGTAAGCTTGAAGGCAAAATAAAAGAAAAAGGATATTCTATTATTCCATTGAAAATTTTTATTGCGGAAAACGGGTTTGCAAAAATGGAAATTGGTTTAGGCAAAGGCAAAAAGATCTACGACAAAAGAGAAACCATTAAAGAACGCGAAAGTGACCGGGATATAAAAAGAAAATATGGAGTGTAATATCTAACCCAAAAGGCTAAACGCAAAACATAAAATATCAGCATTCACTCAGGCTCAGCGGTACATTAATTGCCAACCCACCATCTGCCGTTTCTTTATATTTACTGCTCATATCTACTGCGGTGTTCCACATAGTTTTAATAACGTTGTCAAGGCTTACTTTGGCATAATCAGGCGCACTCTGTAAGGCAAGCTGACAGGCAGTTATAGCTTTTATGGCTCCCATGGTATTTCTTTCTATGCACGGTATTTGAACAAGGCCATTTATCGGGTCGCATGTCATTCCTAAATGATGTTCCATAGCAATTTCAGCAGCCATTAAAACCTGCCGTTGCGTGCCCCCCAAACATTCAGTTAAAGCAGCAGCAGCCATTGAAGATGAAACGCCAATTTCAGCCTGGCATCCGCCCATAGCCGCAGATATTGTAGCTCCCTTTTTAAAAATACATCCCACTTCTGAAGCCGTTAATAAAAACTGGATAATCTTATCGTGTTCATTCGCATCGCAAAAAATAATATAGTACGCCAGAACTGCGGGTATTACACCAGCAGCACCGTTAGTAGGCGCTGTTACAACTCTTCCAAACGAAGCATTTTGTTCATTTACTGCAAGCGCAAAACAGCTTACCCAATCAAGCGTATATTTAAAATTATTTCCTCCTTCTTTTATGGCAAGCATCCATGAATCGAAATCATCATAAGTTTTATCTTTTAATAATTTCTTATTTAAAAGCGCAGCTCTTCTTTTTACATTCAATCCACCCGGCAGAATACCCTGGCTATGGCATCCTTTAAATATGGACTCCTTCATAACATTCCATATTTCGAGTAACCGTGATCGTGTTTCCTGTTCACTTCTCCACACACTTTCATTCTCCATTACCACTTCACTTATGTTCATTCCTGTTTTCATACACCAGTGCAGCAAATCATCAGCATCGTTAATGGGAAATGGAAGTATTACACTACTATCATCGCTTAATTGTTCACCTTCCTTATGAACAAATCCGCCGCCAACCGAGTAATACGTTTCAGCGAGATGTTCTTCATTATCTAATACAGCTAAAAAAGTAAGCGCATTGGGGTGATACGGCAATGTTTCCGTATATAAGAACTCAATGTCCTCAACCGGATCAAAATCTATTTCGTATTTGCCATCCAGCAATAATTTTTTATTCAGCTTTATATCATTGATGGCAGCATCAATCATATTTACATCGAATGTTACCGGATCTTCACCACACAAACCAAGTTGTACAGCTATGCCAGTACCGTGGCCCTTTCCTGTCTTAGCAAGAGAGCCATAAAGCAGCACTTCAAGTCTACAAACTTTGTGTAATAAATCTTTCTGTTGTAACGACTTCAAAAAAAGACCGGCGGCACGCCATGGGCCAAGTGTGTGGCTGCTCGACGGCCCCACTCCTATTTTAAACATATCAAAAACAGAAATTGCTTCGTGGCTCAAATAAAAAGTTTATATAACAAAGTTACACAAAAGGATATGCTTGAATTGAGATTCATATAACAATCATAAAAAACAAAAAGCCCTGATGTTTCCATCAAAGCTTTCTGCAACAACTTCAATAGAATTATTGTATATCTGCGAGTTTAATATTAAATACCAGGTATGAATTTGCGGGTACAACAATGTTACCAAAGTTGTCACGAACTGCATTAGTACCATATGCTAATGATGGAGGAAGGTATAACGTCATCACACCGCCTTTGCTTAATAAAGGGAGGGCTTTTTGCCAACCAACAATTGCCTGCCCGAGTTGAAACGAGGCGACAGTGTTGGTAGCGGTAGAATCAAAGGCGACTCCATTAAAAAAACTAGCCTTATAACTTACGTATACCGTTGAGCAAAGACCCGTAACCGTAGTCCCTGATCCTAAACTATCGATATGGTAAAAAAAGCCAGCCGGATCTTGAATAGAATTTGTAATTCCTTTGGTGTAAATAGAATCTTTAATTGCCCGCACTTGCGAGTCGGGAACAGCGACGTTTGAGGGTTGAAAACTGCATCCTCCGCCGGTACTGTTATTTTTTACACAGCTTGCAAATATTATTGAAATAATAAATAAACCAAACATCATTCCTTTCATCATCATTAAAAAATTTTGTTTGCAAATAAAGAGCATAAAAATTATTAATGCGCTGCATCGTCCTTTTTCTGCTTAAATTTTAACTCTTTATATAGTTGTTCATTTTGTTCCCATTTAAACTTTCCCCGGAATATGGAAAAGAAAATGGCAACAAACAATACCGTAATAATAATCACGATCATTTGTGAATCAGAAATGTATATCATATTCTTATACCATCCATGAAAAATTACTACCACCAGAACCGGGAGCGCAAACACAAGCCCCATGGGAAGTCCCATTGTCAACTGTCTTAAAATTAAATTTTCTTTGTCACGGTTCTTCTCCCAATACTCTATAAAAAGTAATTCATCTTTTGTAAGCATTCGCAAATTTACCAAGTATAATTCCGGGAAAAAAATATCAGCTTTATTGGATGCTATGCATTTTTTGGAATTCGCTCAATAAAATGTAGGTTTGCTTTCATTAAAAATTAAACTGTGAAAATTGAGCAGGCCCTTGTACTCTACTTATTGAAGCACAAACAAATTTCTCTGCAGGGAATTGGAACATTTAAAATTGATGGCGCAATACCCGAAAATAACGATCACGACAAACCTGTTATAATTCCTGCTGAAGCTATTTCATTTACTTACGATCCTAAAACTAAGGAAGACAATGAACTGATCGATTTTATAGTTCTAAACACAAAAAAAATTAAACCACTTGCTTCTGCAGATCTGGATTCATTTCTGACACTAGGGCGGCAGTTTCTTAATATCGGAAAGCCATTCACTATTCAGAACCTGGGAACGCTTGAAAAAGTAAATTCCGGAGATCTTGTATTTAAGCCCGGACCAGTTATACAAAAGATAGAACTTCCAAAACCAAAAATTGAGGATGAGGGCGGTGAAAAATATGATGAAAATTTATTTCATGATTATCAAAAAGAAGCGCCCCCTAATAATAGAAAAGTATTTCTGATTATTTTAATCATCGCGTTATTAGGATTGGGATCGTGGGCTGCCTGGCACTATGGATTTAAAAAAGATACTGCTGAATCTGTTCCTGCAACCAATAATATTGTACCTGTCAGGGATACTGTTGATACGACTCAAAAACAAACAAGCGATTCCTTAGCCGAAGCGCAAAGAGTAACTGACAGTATAAGAAATGCGCAAAAAAATCCTGCCGACTCTTTTACTTTTAAAGTTGTGCTAAAAACGACAACTAATAAAGAAGTTGCGCTTGCAAGACTTGCCAAACTAAAAAGTTATGG
>Ga0157369_10007450_pt1 | contig 12604 bp, 11 predicted proteins | sample C25metaG_FD_113461 | JGI IMG/M metagenome (GOLD analysis project Ga0157369, IMG submission 113461) | Corn rhizosphere microbial communities from Kellogg Biological Station, Michigan, USA - C2-5 metaG | ecosystem: Host-associated > Plants > Roots > Rhizosphere > Soil | place: USA: Michigan...
CCATCCCGCGTGGACGGTGGTCCGGTGAGCGGGCTCGCGCCATCGGCGTGGATCGCGCGTTTCGCGCCGCTGGTGCCGGCCGGCGCGCGCGTGCTCGACGTGGCGGCCGGGCAGGGGCGGCACGCGCGGTTGTTCGCCGCGCGCGGCGCGCATGTCGTCGCCGTCGACGTCGACGCGGCTGCGCTCGCGAACCTCGACGGGGTTCGCAACGTCACCACGCGCGTCGCCGACCTCGAAGCCGGCGCATCGCCATTCGCGGACGACGTTTTCGATGCGATCGTCGTCGTGAACTACCTGCATCGCCCGTTGCTGGCGCATTTGCTCGACGCACTGGCGCCCGACGGCGTGATGCTCTACGAGACGTTCGCGGCCGGCAACGCGGCGTTCGGCCGGCCGTCGAACCCGGCATTCCTGCTGCGCGAAAATGAGTTGCTGGAACGCGTGCGCGAGCGGCTCGCGATCGTTGCATTCGAGCAGGGGTGCGTCGAACGGCCGCGCGCGGCGGTCGTGCAGCGCATCGCCGCGGTCGGGCGCGAACGGCGCTGGCCGCCGCCGCTCGCGCCGTCGGACCACTGATGCCCGATCACCGCGCGCGCGGCGTCGACGCAGCCACGTGGCGCACGAGGCGAATCGGGTAGAATTCCCGCTTTTCAGGAAACGGTTCAATGGTTTCAGGCAGTCTCGTCGCGATCGTGACGCCGATGCAGCCCGGCGGCGAACTCGATCTCGCGGCGCTCGCACGGCTGATCGACTTTCACGTCGAGAACGGAACCGCCGCCATCGTCGTCGTCGGCACCACCGGCGAATCGCCGACCGTTGACGTCGACGAGCATTGCAGGCTCATCCAGACGGCGATCGAGCGGGCCGCGGGACGCATTCCGGTCATCGCCGGCACTGGCGGCAACTCGACGACGGAGGCGATCGCGCTCACGCGCTTCGCGAAGCGTGCGGGCGCATCGGCGTGCCTGTCGGTGGTGCCCTACTACAACAAGCCGACGCAGGAAGGCATGTACCGGCATTTCCGCGCGATCGCCGAAAGCGTCGATCTGCCGGTGATCCTGTACAACGTGCCGAGCCGGACGGTGGCCGATCTTGCAACCGACACGGTGCTGCGGCTCGCGCAGATTCCGAACATCGCGGGCATGAAGGACGCGACGTCCGACCTCGTGCGGCTCGTCGACTTGCAGAACCGGATGCCGGCCGGCCGCGAGTTCGCGCTCTACTCGGGCAACGACGACACGGCGCTTGCGTTCATGCTGCTGGGCGGCCACGGCGTCGTTTCGGTTGCAGCGAATGTCGCGCCGAAACAGGTGTCCGAGCTTTGCAGGGCGGCGCTCGAAGGCGACGTCGTCACGGCGCGGCGCCTGAACGCGCGGCTCGCGAACCTGAACGCGCGCCTCTTCGTCGAAGCGAACCCGATCCCGGTCAAGTGGGCGCTTGCCGAGATGGGACTGATCCACAATGAACTGCGGCTGCCGCTCACTCCCTTGTCGCCGCAGCATCACGATGCCGTTCGCGATGCGCTGCGCGGGGCGCGGTGCATCATCGACCGGCCTGCCACGTAGGATTTACTGCCGATGAACGTTTTCTCGATTTCCGCCGGGCGCGGCTGCGCGCTCGTTCTCGTCGTGCTGCTGGCGCTCGCCGGCTGCGAGTCCATGGGCCCGGTCGGCAAGCGCATCGACTACAAGTCGGCCAGCAGCACGCCGTCGCTCGAGTTGCCGCCCGACCTCACCACACCGCAGTACGACGATCGCTATGCCGTGTCGACAGCGTCGGGGCTCGCCGCACAGAACGCCTCGCATCCGAAGTCCGAACTGCTGCCGACGAATGCCGAAGCGCACATCGCGCGCGCCGGCACGCAGCGCTGGCTCGTCGTGAAAGCGACGCCGGAAGAGGCGTGGACGACCGTGCGCAAGTTCTGGACGGATACGGGCTTCGTGATCGCCACCGAGCAGCCGGCGGTCGGCATCATGGAGACCGACTGGGCGGAAAATCGTGCGGAGATTCCGCAGGACATCCTGCGCAAGTACATCGGCAAGTACGTCGACGTGTTCTACACGACCTACAAGCGCGACAAGTTCCGCACGCGGATCGAGCGCGGTGCGGACCCTGGCACCGTCGAGATCTACGTCTCGCATCGCGGCATGGAGCAGGTGCCGACGACCAAGATCGACAACGTGCAGGGCGCCGGCTTCGCCTGGGGCCTGATGCCACCGAACCCCGGGCTCGAGGCCGAGATGCTGTCGCGCCTGATGATCCGCTTCGGCGCGCCCGAAACGGTGGCCGAGGCCGCCACGTCGCCGGCGGCCGCCGCGAGCGCGCCGCAGCACGCACGGCTCGAAAAGGCCGACGGAACGTCGAAGCTCGTCGTCGACGACCAGTTCGACCGCGCCTGGCGCCGCGTCGGACTGGCGCTCGACCGCACCGGCTTCACCGTGGTCGACCGCGATCGGTCGAGCGGCACGTACTTCGTGCGCTTCGCCGACCCCGACGCGGACATGGCGAAGAAGGACCGCGAGAAGGGCTTCCTGTCGAAAATGATGAACTTCTGGAAGAAGGACGACGAGAAGGACAAGCCGGAGCAATACCGGATCAAGGTCGCCGAGACGTCGCCCGACAGCACGGTGACCGTGCTCGACACGACGGGCAAGCCCGATAGCTCGCCCGCGTCGGACCGCATCCTGGCGTTGCTGCGCGACCAGCTCAAGTAGCGCCGCTCTGAAACATCCCCCCACGCTCGCTCCGCTCGCTGCCCCCCGGGGGGCGGGTCACGCCCTTCCCGACTGACGCGTCCCCATGCGCTTCGCCTCCCTGGGCAGCGGCAGCGAAGGCAACGCGCTCGTCATCGAAGTCGGCGATACGCGCGTCCTCGTCGACTGCGGTTTCCGGGTGCGCGATACCGTGGCGCGGCTCGCGCGCCTCGGCGTCGCGGCCGATTCGATCGACGCCATCCTCGTCACGCACGAGCACGCGGACCACATCGGCGGCGTTGCCGGCTTCGCCGCACGCTATCGGGTACCCGTGTGGCTCACGTTCGGGACGCTCGAAATGGCCGGCGACCGCTTTGCGCGCCTGCCGCAGGTGTACGGGTTCGACAGCCACGACGTGTTCGCGGTGGGCATGGTCGAAGTGCGGCCGTTTCCGGTGCCGCACGACGCGCGCGAGCCCGTGCAGTTCGTCGTCGGCGACGGCGTGCATCGCCTCGGCATCCTGACCGATATCGGCGTGACGACGCGCTACGTCGAAGCGAGCCTTTCTGGCTGCGACGCACTCGTGCTCGAGTGCAACCACGATCTCGGCATGCTGGAAGGTGGCGACTATCCGTGGCCGCTGAAGCAGCGGATCGCGAGCCGGCTCGGCCATCTGCACAACGAGGCGGCGGCGGCGCTGCTGGCGGCACTCGACACTTCGCGGCTCTCGCACGTCGTCGCCGCGCATCTTTCGCAGCAGAACAACACGCCGGACAAGGCGCGCGCGGCGCTGTCGAAGGCATTGAACTGCGCGCCCGACTGGATCGGCATCGCCGATCAGCACGACGGTTTCGCCTGGCGCGCGTTGTAGCGCGTCGGGAACGGAGGAACGGCATGGAAAAGCGGCAGGAGCGATATCGCGGCAAGGCGAAGACCGTTTACGCAACCGACGATCCGAACCGTCTCGTCATGCATTACCGCGACGACGTCTCGGCGTTCGACGGCGCGAAGGTCGCGAAGCTCGACGGCAAGGGCGAGACGAACAACCGGATCAACGCGTATGTGATGGGCAAGCTCGCCGAGGCTGGCGTGCGTACGCACTTCGTGTCGCTGCTGAACGCGCGCGAGTCGCTCGTGCAGGCGATGAAGATGATCCCCGTCGAGTGCGTCGTGCGCAACGTCTGCGCCGGCTCGATGGCGAAGCGCTACGGACTCGACGAAGGCCTTCGGCTGCCAGAGCCGATCTTCGAGTTCTTCTTGAAGAGCGACGCGCTGCACGATCCGCTCGTCAACGACGACCACATCCGGGTGCTCGGCTGGGCCACGGCCGGCGAGGTCGCACAGATGAAGGCGCTGACGCATCGCGTGAACGACGTGCTGAAGCCGCTTTTCGCGAACGCAAGCATCGATCTCGTCGATTACAAGCTCGAGTTCGGCCATCCGCTCGACGACCCCGACGGCCCGCTCGTGCTCGGCGACGAATTCACGCCAGACGGCTGCCGGCTATGGGACGCGCGCACGGGGGAAAAGCTCGACAAGGACCGCTTCCGGCGCGACCTCGGCGACGTGATCGCGCACTACCGCGAGGTGGGCCGGCGGATCGGCGCCCCGGTCTGACCACGGCGACGACGTCACGTCGTCGATCGCGTCTTCGGCGCTGCAAAAAGCGACGGCGGGCGGGTCGATGCGGCCCGTCCGCCGTTCATGTTGCGCGCATCACGCGATTCGCGTGACGCCAGGCGCGGCGCTACTTGAGGCTCGACGCCTGCGCTTCGAACTCGCTCTTGCTGATGCTGCCGTCGTTGTTCGCGTCGAGCTTCTTCCACATGCCGTGCACCTTGGTGTCGGCCGCCACTTCAGAACTGCTGAGCTTGCCGTCATGGTTGGTGTCGAGGCGCGCGAACGTCGCGTCGGCGCTTGCCGTGCCGCTGCGCGCGCCGTTGTTCATGCTGTCGGTCGACGTGGCAGGCGACGTCGTCGTGGTGTTCGCCGCCGAAGGGGCGTTCATCTTGGCGGTGCCGGTCGCATACGACGCGCCCGCGGCGAGCGCAATGGCAGGAACGAACAGTCCGGCAACGAGCTTGGTCTTGAACGACTGTTTCATCGGATTCTCCTCTGGGAAACGGGGCAGGGAGCGCGCGCCGGAAGACCGACGGCAACCCGCCACACACCATTGTCCCGGGCGCCCGGGATGCGTGGCATCGGGCGGCGAGCCAAACGCGTGTAGGACGTGCTTACGGCCACCCGACACCGCGGCCGTCTTCGAGGCATTGTGCGGTTGGCGGCGCTATAAGCCGAGCACGCTCCCGGCGACACCGGGCTCGCCCGTGGCCCAGATTTCGTCGAAGCGGTCGACGAGCGATTTCGCGCGCTCCGGGCTGCCGATCGACAGCGTGCCGTGCGGCCAATCGATATGATGCCGATGCACGAAATGCAGGTCGTCGACGATCAGGAGCGGGTCCATCGCCCCGCGCGCGGCGGTGCCCGTGCGGTAGATTTTCATCGCATGCGCGTGTCGCTCGAAAAGCGACATCAGGCGCGCCGCGCGCGCCTCGATCCAGCGTGTGTCGTGAACGATGATGTCGAGGCGTGCGCCCGGCATCCGGCGCAGGCAGGACGAGAGCGCCGTGCAGCGTTGGGCGGCGTTCCATCCGCCCCACGAAAGGTCGGTGTCGAACACTTTCACGTGCCGCTGCGCAAGCGCGATCACCTGATCGTGCGCGCGGCAAAGATCCGCGACCGAGTCGAGCCGCGCCTCGCGCGGCAGGCCGGGTGGCGGAGCGATCGGTTGCAGCTCGCTAGGTGAGGAAGCCATGGCGATGCCAGTCGTAAAGAAGGTCGATCGTCTCGGGCGATAGCGCCACGCACGCCTCCGCTGCCAGCGCGCGCCGATCGGCAAGCTGCGCGAGCGCGGTGGCGGCCGACGCTGGCATCGGCGCGTCCTCGCCGTTCATGTAGCAGCGCGCGTCATCGTAGAGGAGCTGCGTGCGCCGGTCGAGCGCCACGCCCACCCGCGCGATGCGTCGCGCGAACGCGGCGCGCGTGCGATCGCCGCCCCACGTGAACACGACCTCCGCTTTCGGCTCGGTCAAGTGGCGGCCGAGAAAGCGCGCCACTTCGTCGCGGTTCCACCGAATGGCGGCCAGCGCTTGCGCGACGCGGCGCTGCATGTGCGCGTCGATGCGCGCGGGCGTGCGTGTGGACCGCAGGTCGGGATCGGCGTAGCGCCCGGGCACGTCGAGCGTGTCGCGCAGATGATCGACGAACGCCTCGGCCAGTTCCTGATGCGCCGGCGCGCGAAAGCCGATCGAACAGGTCATGCATTCGTCGAGCGCGACGCCGTCGTGTGCATAGCCTGGCGGCAGGTACAGCATGTCGCCCGCTGCCAGCGTGACGTCGTGCTGCGGCGTGAAGTGCCGCAGGATCCTGAGCGGCGCGTCGGGCAGGAGCCGCATGTCCTGCTGACGACCGTACCGCCATCGCCGCCGGCCGGCGGCCTGCAGCAGGAACACGTCGTACGAATCGAAATGCGGCCCGACGCCCCCGCCGGGTGCCGCATAACTGATCATCAGGTCGTCGAGCCGCGCGTAGGGAATGAACGCGAACCGGCGCAACAGCGCATCGGCGGCATCGTCGTGCAGATTGACGCCCTGCACGAGCAACGTCCAGTTGCGTGCCGGCAGGCGTGCGAGTCGTGCGCGGCGAAACGGACCGTCGTGCTGCGTGTAGCGCCCGCGCGCGCGCTCCACGAGCCGCGATTGCACATCGCCGCGAGCGGCGAGCCCGAAGAGCTGCTCGCGCGTCAGAAGTGCCGGGAATCCTGCAATGGCGCCACCGACGAGCAGCGCTTCCTTGTGCCAGTAACGCCGCAGGAACGCGCTGGTCGTGTGCCCGCCCAGCAACCGGCGTGTCGCTTCGTTCATGAATCGAGTATAGCGAGCCAGGTACCGCACCCGCGACACCGGGTCGCGGCGGAACCGGGGCGTACAATGCCGGTCTTTGCACGAATGCGCGCGATTGCCACGAATTCGCTTCCTTCACTCCCTATCGCGATCATGAACGTCTTCGCCAACACCGTCGTCACGCTGTCGTTCAAGCTCTACGATTCGAGCAACCAGCTGATCGAGGAAACCGACGAGCCCATCGCTTACCTGCACGGCGGGCATTCCGGCATCTTCCCGAAGGTCGAGGCGGCGCTCAAGGACAAGCAGGTCGGCGACAGCGTCTCCGTCACGCTCGAGCCCGAGGATGCGTTCGGCGATTACGACACGGCGCTGATGCGCATCGAGCCTGTCGATCAGTTGCCGCCCGACATCAGCGTGGGCGGGCATCTCGTCGCCGAGCAGGACGGCAACGAAATGGTCTGGCGCATCACCGATATTGCCGACGGCAAGGCGGTGCTCGACGGCAATCACGAACTCGCCGGCCAGCGGCTGCGCTTCGATTGCAAGGTGCTCGACATCCGCCCGGCGACGGCGGAGGAAATGACACACGGTCACGTGCACGGTGCGCACGGCCATCACCACTGAGGCGATGCGCCGCGTCACCGCACGCGCGCGACTTGCTTCCAGGCTCGTCCTGCCGCTCGCCGCCCAGGCACGCAACGTCCGCCCATGATCCGCTACGACAACCATCCGTCCGGCCGCCATTTCCTGCAGATCCCGGGGCCCACGAACGTTCCCGATCGCGTGCTGCGCGCGATCGACCGGCCGACGATCGATCATCGCGGTCCCGAGTTCGCGCAGCTCGGACTGTCGATCCTCGGGCGCATCGGCTCGATCTTCCAGACACGCGAGCCCGTCGTCATTTATGCAGCCTCGGGCACCGGCGCCTGGGAGGCGGCACTCGTCAACACGCTGTCGTCCGGCGATCATGTGTTGATGGCCGAAACCGGCCACTTCGCGCTGTTGTGGAAACGGCTCGCCGAACGCCTCGGATTGCGTCCCGAGTTCCTGCCCGGCGACTGGCGCCATGGCGCCGACGTGGATGCGATCGGCGCACGGCTTGCCGACGATCACGCGCATGCGATCAAGGCGGTGTGCGTCGTGCACAACGAAACTTCCACCGGCGTCGTCAGCGACATTCCGGGCGTGCGGCGCGCGATCGACGGGGCGAATCATCCGGCACTGCTTCTCGTCGATACGATTTCCTCGCTCGGCTCGATCGACTACCGTCACGACGAGTGGGGCGTCGACGTGACGGTGGCGGGATCGCAGAAGGGCCTGATGCTGCCGCCCGGCCTGTCGTTCAACGCCGCAAGCGAGAAGGCGCGCGCCGCGTCGAAGCACGCGACGCTGCCGCGCGCGTACTGGGCCTGGGACGAGATCATCGCGGCGAATCGCAGCGGTTACTGGCCGTGGACGCCGGCGACCAATCTCCTTTACGGCCTCGACGCGGCGCTCGACCAATTGCTCGACGAAGGGTTGCCGAATGTCTTCGCGCGGCACGCGCGTCATGGCGACGCGACGCGTGCAGCCGTGCGCGCGTGGGGACTCGAGATCCTCTGCGCCGATCCCGACGCGTACAGCAATTCGCTGACCGCGGTGCTGATGCCCGACGGCCATGATGCCGATGCGTTCCGGCGTGTCGTGCTCGAGCGCTTCGACATGTCGCTCGGCACCGGCCTGTCGCGGCTCGCCGGCCGCGTGTTTCGCATCGGCCACCTCGGCGACTTCAACGACCTGACGCTGCTCGGCACGCTCGGCGGCGTCGAGATGGGCCTGCGCATCGCGGGCGTGCCGCATCGCACGGGCGGTGTCGATGCGGCGATGGCCGTTTTGAGCGGCGCAGGCGACGCGCTCGCGGCGACGAAATCGCAACGCACCGTCGAACTCGCGTGACGGTCGCGGCCCCGGTGACGAGCGCAGCGCTGCCCGGCGATCTTGCGCTCCTGCGCGATGCGCTGATCGATGCACGGCACGGCCGCACGGCCGTTGCCGCCGACCGTCTGCCGGTGCCCCGAAACGACGACGAAGCCTATGCGGTGCAGCAGGCGGTCGCCGACGCCCTCGGCTGGTTCGCGACGGCGCCGCCGCACGCATGGAAAGTGGGCGCGGCAAGCCGCGCTGCATCGCCGAATGCGGCGCCGCTGCCGCCGCAGCACGTCGTCCACAGTCCGGCGGTGTTCCCGATCGGTGCGTTCAATCGCATCCTGATCGAAGGCGAGATCGCATTTCGCCTGCGCGCGCCGATCGTCGATGCCGACGAGCGCGCGATCGCCGCGGCAATCGACGAATGGCTCGTCACGATCGAAGTCGTCGACCCCCGTTACGCCGACGTGGATGCCGCGACCCCGACGCAGAAGCTCGCCGATCAGGGCGTGCACGGCGCGCTCGTGATCGGCAGCGGTGCGCCATTTCCCGGTGCCGTCGGATGGACAGCGCTCGTCGCGCGCCTGCGGCGTAACGGCGAGGTCGTCCGCGAAACGCGTGGCGGTCATCCGCTCGGCAATCTGCTGTTCCTGCTGCCGTGGCTCGCGCGGCACGCGGCCGCGCGCGGTGCCCGGCTCGTTGCCGGCGACATCGTCACCGCCGGGACGTGGACCGGCGTGTTCGAGGCCTTTCCGGGCGAGACGATCGACATCGAGTTCGACGGTGTCGGGCGTGCGAGCGCGCGCTTCGAATAGCGCGCCGATGCCGATACCGCTGCAGGCGCCTCCCGGTTTACGATGCGGCTGGCACGCCGCGCGAACATCCCGATGCCTCTCGCACCCGCCTTCGACGCGCTGATCCGCAACAAGCTCGCACGCGCCGATCCGCCGCAATGGGCGCTGCCCATTGCCGAGGTGCGCCGCAACTTCAGCCAGCTGTGGACGCGCGAGATGACCGGGGAGCCGGCCTCCATCGGCCGCGTCGAGGACGTGACGATACCGGGACCGGGGGGCAGCATTCGCCTGCGCCTCTATGCGCCGGCACGCGAGCAACGCTATCCGGTGATGCTGTATTTTCATGGCGGCGGCTACGTCAAGGGTGGCGTCGCCGACAGCGATGCCTTCTGCCGCAACCTGTCGCACATCGCGCAGCAACTCGTCATATCGGTCGACTACCGGCTGGCGCCCGAATACCCGTTCCCGGCCGCGCTCGACGATGCGTGCGCCGCCACCGCGTGGGCGTGCGCGCACGCGGACGACCTCGGTGCCGCACCCGGGCCGCTGGTCGTGTCGGGCGAAAGCGCGGGCGGCAACCTGGCGGCCGTCACGTGCCTTCGCGCCCGTACCGATGCGCGCATGGCGATTCGCGCGCAGGTGCTGCTGCAGCCGGTGGTCGACTTCACGCTTTCGTCGCCTTCGATCGACATGCCGCCACGCGAATGCCTGGTGCCCCGCGACGATCTCGCTTGGTACTACCGCACGTACTATGGCGACGATCGCAATCTGGAAGACCCCGACGTCTCGCCGCTGTTCGCGCGCAGCCTCGCCGGGCTGCCGCGCGCGCTGGTCGTCACCGCCGAATGCGACGCGCTGCGCGACGAGGCGAAGGCCTACGCCGAGCGGCTGCGCACGGCCGGCGTCGCGGTTACGTACACGTGCTACCCGGGCATGCTGCACGGCTTCCTGCAGATGGGCGGCCTCGTGCGCGAAGCCCGTGCAGCACTCGACGAGATCGCGGCCTTCGTGCAGCGTGCGCATGCCTGAAGGCAACGCCGCCCAGCGCACCCGGTCGCCTTCAGCCGTCGTGAGCGTCGAGCAGTCGCCGCAGTTCGTAGAGCGCCGCTAACGCATCGCGCGGCGTGAGCGCATCGGGATCGAGTTGCGCGAGCTTCGCGCCCAACTCGGACGATCGCCAATCGGGCGGCGACGCCGGAGGATGGACAGGCGCCCGTGCGCTCGCGAACAGATCGTGCTGCGCGTCGTCGCGCGCGTTGAACTTGTCGAGCCGCGCGAAATAGCGCTGCGCCTGCTTCAGCGTATCGGCCGGCACGCCGGCAAGCCGCGCGACCTGCAGGCCATAGCTGCGATTGGCGGGTCCGTCCGCGACCTGATGCAGGAATACGATGCCCGGTCCCTGGCGGCTCTTCGTCTCGACGGCATCGAAGTGCACGTTCGCGCAGCCCTCGAGCTCCGACGGCAGCGCGGTGAGCTCGAAGTAGTGCGTCGCGAAGAGCGCGAGGCTGCGGTTGTTCGCAACGAGGCGGTGCGCGATCGCCCATGCGAGTGCCAGGCCGTCGAACGTCGACGTGCCGCGGCCGATCTCGTCGATCAATACCAGGCTCTGCGCGCTCGCGCGATTCAGGATGTACGCCGCCTCGGTCATCTCGACCATGAACGTCGAGCGGCCGCCCGCGAGATCGTCGGCCGCGCCGATGCGCGTGTAGATCGCGTCGAGCGGCCCGAGCGTCGCGCGCGCGGCCGGCACGAACATGCCGCAGCAGGCGAGCAGCGCGATGACCGCCGTCTGCCGCATGTACGTCGACTTGCCGCCCATGTTCGGACCGGTCACGACCAGCAATCGACGCGATGCGTCGAGAGAAAGGTCGTTCGGGATGAACGCGTCGACCTGCCGCTCGACCACCGGATGGCGGCCGCCCTCGATCGCGATGCCGATCGCGTCCTGGAACCGCGGGCGCACGAGCCGCAACGCGTCGGCGCGCTCGGCGAGCGTTACGAGCACATCGAGCGTCGCCAGCGCGGCCGCCGCCTTCTGCAACGGCGCGATCGCCGGCGCGAGCTGCGCGAGCAGCGCGTCGTAGAGCCGCCGCTCGCAGGCGAGCGCGCGTTCCTGCGCGGTGAGCGCCTTCGATTCGAACGCGGCGAGCTCCGGTGTCGTGTATCGCTCGGCATTCTTGAGTGTCTGCCGGCGGCGGTATTCGGCGGGCACGCGCTCGGCGTTCGCACGCGTTACCTCGATGTAGAAACCGTGCACGCGGTTGAACTCGACTTTCAGCGTCGCGATGCCCGTGCGTTCGCGCTCGCGGCGCTCGAGGTCGAGCAGGAACTGCGCACAGCCGGTATCGACGTTGCGCAGCTCGTCGAGCTCGGCGTCGAACCCGTCGGCGATCACGCCGCCGTCGCGCAATTGCGCGGCCGGTTCCGGCGCGATGGCGCGCGCGAGCAGCGCATGCCATTGCGCGTCGCAGGCTAGATCGTCGGCGCATTCGAGGAGAAGCGGTGCCTCGCGTTGTGCCGCAATCTGCGCCAGCCGGGGCAGCGACGCGAGCGTGTCGCGCAGCCCGGCGAGATCGCGGGGCCGTGCGCTTCGCAGCGCAATCCGCGACACGACGCGCTCGACGTCGATCGTTCCGCGCAGCGTCGCGGCGGCCGATCGCATCACCGGCACGTCGCTTCGCCACGCATCGATTGCATCGTGCCGTGCCACGGCGCGCACGGCGTCGCGCAGTGGATGCGTCAGCCAGTGGCGAAGCAGCCGGCTTCCGGCGGCGCTCGCGCATGCATCGAGCAGCGAGTAAAGCGTGGGCTCGCGCTCACCGGCGAGCGTCTGCGTGATTTCCAGGTTGCGCCGCGTGGCGGCATCCAGCGCAACGAATTCGCCTGGCGATTCGACGTCGAGCGCGCGCACGTGTTCGAGCGTCGATTGCTGCGTCGCACTGGCGTACGACAGCAGCGCGCCCGCCGCGCCGAGCGCGAGCGGTGCCGCGTCCACGCCGAAGGCCAGCAGGTCGATCGTGCCCATCTGCCTCGCGAGTGCACCCGTCGCATGGGCCCGATCGAAATGCCACGCCGGCAGCGGATGCACCGGCGCGGGACGGCCCCGCCACGCGGGCGCGATCGCATCTTCGGGCAGCAGCAGCTCGGCGGGCTCGATCCGTTCGAGCGTCGCAGGGCAGTCGGCGCGCGCGACGTCGGTCAACGTCATGCGGCCAGACGCGAGATTGAGCCATGCGATGCCGACGTGCTCGCCATCCTGCAAAAGCGCCGCGAGCGGCGCGTCGCGCTTCGCGTCGAGAAGGCCGGC
>Ga0157369_10007451_pt1 | contig 12603 bp, 14 predicted proteins | sample C25metaG_FD_113461 | JGI IMG/M metagenome (GOLD analysis project Ga0157369, IMG submission 113461) | Corn rhizosphere microbial communities from Kellogg Biological Station, Michigan, USA - C2-5 metaG | ecosystem: Host-associated > Plants > Roots > Rhizosphere > Soil | place: USA: Michigan...
AGCCCCGCGGAAATTAGCGTTTCTCGCAAGGACACACCTCGCGTCGCCGACTTTAAACGCCGACTCGCCATAGGTTCTCTCCCCACCCCGGACGATGCGCTTGGTTCGTAACGCAGCAAGTCTTACACCGATGATGATATCAATTGCGGTTATCGAAAGTTTGGTACCTGCATCGCAAATGCCCGCTTCTTGCGTTCGCTGCCGGTGCAACCTAAGTGCCGCCGCGCGGGCACGGGAGCCGCTTCCCGATACGCGCCGTGGCGATCGTAGCTCAGCTGGTTAGAGCACTGGTTTGTGGTACCAGGGGTCGGGGGTTCAAGTCCCCTCGATCGCCCCATTCATTCTCACGAAGACAGAGTTAGCGCCATTCGATGACCACTCCCTGGGGCCTGCCCGACTTCGACGAACACGAAGTCGTACATTTCATCACCAACGACGAGTGCGGCCTTCGGGCGATCATCGCCGTCCACTCAACCCATCTTGGGCCCGCGGCCGGTGGCGCGCGCTTTTGGCATTATGCCAAGGACGAAGACGCGCTCGTCGACGCGCTGAGGCTGTCGCGCGGCATGAGCTACAAAAATGCCATGGCCGGACTTCCGCTCGGAGGCGGCAAATCGGTGCTTCTCGCCGGCGAGGAAAAGACCAAGTCGCCCGACCTGCTTCACGCGTTCGGCAGGGCCGTCGACCAGCTGGCGGGCCGTTACATCACGGCCGAGGATGTTGGGATGAGCGTTGCCGACATGATCGAGGTTGCGCGTTCGACGAAATTCGTTGCCGGTTTGCCGAATTCTCCCGGCGATGTTGGCGGCGACCCCGGACCTCACACCTCGCTGGGCGTGTTTCTCGGCATCAAGGCCGCGGTGAAATGGGCCCTCGGCAAGGACGATCTCAGAGGCCTGCACATCGCGCTTCAGGGCGCGGGCAGCGTTGCGACCGGCGTCGCGCTTCATGCTTGTGCAGAGGGCGCAAGGTTGTCGATTGCGGACGTGGATCCGGCGAAGGCTCAGAAGCTCGCCGACCGCGCTGGTGGCAAGGTGGTCTCGCCAGACGAGATCCTTTCGCTCGACGCCGATGTGTTGAGCCCGTGCGCGCTGGGCGCGGTGCTTAACGAGTCCACCATCGCTGCGCTCAAGGTTCCGGTTGTCGCGGGCGGCGCGAACAATCAGCTGGCCACTCCAGAGGATGGAGAGCGGCTCCAAAAACGCGAAATTCTATATGCGCCGGATTACGTCATCAACGCCGGCGGCATCATCAATGTCTGCACCGAATATCTCGGCGACGGTGACGCCAGCCTCGTCCGTCGGCGGATCGAGGGTATCCCGGTCCGGCTCGAGCAAATCTGGCGCGAAGGCTCCGAAACCGGCCGCGATCCGGCAGCGGTCGCGGACGCTATGGCGCAAAGGCTCATCGGCAGGGCATAAGCACCGCCCAGTGCACGCTTTGGCAAATCCCGCGCGTTTCCTGCGCTTTGCGCGGCCCGCGACAACGTGGCTGCTGCTCGTCGGTCTTGCGTTGGCAATAGCTGGAATGGGCGTTGGGCTCACGCTTACACCGCCCGACTATCTTCAAGGCGAGACGGTTCGGATCCTCTATATCCACGTGCCATCGGCCTGGCTGGGCATGGCCGGGTGGGGCGGCATCGCGGCGGCGTCGGTAAGTCAGCTTGTCTGGCGCCACCCGCTTGCCGCAATCGGCGGCCGCGCCGCTGCTCCGGCGGGCGCGACGTTTGCAGCGATCTGTTTGCTCACGGGTTCGATCTGGGGACGTCCGACGTGGGGCACCTGGTGGGAGTGGGATGGCAGGCTGACTTCGATGCTGGTCCTGTTTTTCCTCTATCTGGGCTACATCGCCCTGGCGTCGGCCGAGCGCGATCGGGGAGGGGACGGGCGCACTGCCGCGATCTACGGGCTCGTCGGTGCGGTGAACCTGCCGATCATCCATTATTCGGTGCTGTGGTGGCGAACGCTCCACCAGGGCGAGAGCATCGGCCTCACCGGATCGACCATCGACAATTCCATCCTTTGGCCACTGCCGCTGACGTTGATCGGCTTTACCTGCCTGTTCGGAGCAGCGGTGCTGATGCGTATGCGCGCGGAACTCGCCGAGACCAAGGTCGAAGCTCGGATGCGCCGAATGGGGACCGCATGAATCCCTGGCCGTTCGTTGCCGCCGCTTATTGCGTGGCGATGGGCCTGACAGCGGCCCTGCTGTCGTGGGCCTTTTTGTCGATGCGCAAGGCGGAAGCCGCGGCCGACGCGCTCAGCCGGAAATGAAACCCAAGAACCAGCGGCTCGTGCTGGTCGTGGCAGCCGTCGTTGCGCTGATCGCCGCGGCACTTCTCGCGATGTGGGGCCTGCGCAGCCAGGCATCCTATTTCTACACGCCGGCGGACATTGCCGCCGGAAAGGCGCACGAAGGCGAGGCCATGCGCCTCGGCGGAATGGTCGAGCGCGGCTCGGTTCAACATTTGCGCGACGGAGTCACGATCCGCTTCGTCGTGACCGACGGGAAAGCCAAGACTCCCGTCATATTCCGCGGGATTGCTCCGGATCTGTTCCGCGAGGGCTCGGGCGCGGTTGCCGAAGGCCGGCTTGAGAACGGCACCTTCGTTGCCGATACGATTCTCGCCAAGCACGATGAGCGCTACATGCCGCCCCAGCTCGGCAATCTTTCGGCCGAGCATAAGGCGGGGAAGACGCTCGAGAAATGATCGCCGAGGCGGGTCTCGCCGCATTGTGGCTGGCGGCCGGACTGGCGGCGCTTCAATTCGTTTTGATGATCCTCGCGCTCCGCAGCGACTTCGAGGCGGCAAGAGCGATGCGCTCGATTGCCGTCGTTCAGGGCGTTCTGACGCTCGTCGCCTTTGCCATGCTGCTGATCGTCTTCGCACGCAGCGACATGTCGGTCCTGCTGGTGTTCGAGAACAGCAGCGCGGTGAAGCCCTTCATTTACAAGGTCGCCGGCGCGTGGGGAAACCACGAAGGCTCGATGCTGATGTGGGTGACGATCCTCGCGGTAGCCGGCGCCTTCGTAGCGCTTCTTGCTCACCGAACTAGCGAGCGAACTTTGCTTGCGGCGCTCGGCGCGCAGGCGGTGCTTGCGCTCGGCTTCTACGCCTTCCTGTTGATCGCCTCTAACCCCTTCGCGCGGCTTTGGCCCGCGCCGCCCGATGGGCAGGGGCTTAACCCGCTGCTTCAGGACCCTGGCTTGGCGTTCCACCCGCCGACGCTCTATCTCGGCTATGTGGGGCTGTCCGTGGCGTTTAGCCTTGCTGTCGGCGCTCTGCTTACGGGCGAAGTGGACTCCCGCCTCGCGAGAGCGATGCGCCCGTGGGTGCTAGGCGCGTGGATTCTGCTGACGCTCGGCATCACGGCCGGCAGCTACTGGGCTTATTATGAGCTCGGCTGGGGCGGATACTGGTTCTGGGACCCGGTCGAGAATGCGTCGCTGATGCCGTGGCTCGCGGCAACCGCGCTCCTTCACTCGATCAACGTCCTGGCCGCCCGTGGCGCATTGAAGGCCTGGACGATGATGCTCGCGGTCATCGCATTCTCCATGTCGATGGTGGGCACCTTCCTCGTTCGCTCGGGAATCCTGACCTCGGTCCACGCGTTCGCGATTGATCCCCAGCGCGGAACTTTCCTGCTGGCGCTCCTCGCGATCTACGTCGGCGCGGCTTTCATCCTGTTCGCGGTGCGCGGCGCGAGCCTCAAGGAAGGCGCGCCGTTCGAACTGATCAGCCGCGAAAGCGGTCTCGTCATCAACAACCTGATTTTGAGCGTCGTGCTTGGCGTAGTTTTCGTCGGGACCCTCTATCCGCTGTTCGTCGAGGCGGTCAGCGGCGAGAAGCTTTCGGTCGGCGCTCCTTATTTCAACGCGGTGGCAGGTCCTCTGGCGCTGATCCTTGCTGTTCTCGTAGGCATCGGGCCGCTGCTCGCCTGGCGCCGCGAGCGCAGGCAAGTGTTCAAACGGCTCACTATTCCGGCGCTGCTTGGAATTACGGCCGTCGTGATCACGATCATTCTTTGGCCGTCGATGCACATCCTTCCACGTCTCGGCTTTACCGTCGCCGCATATCTGGCAGCCGCAAGCATCCTGCCACTGATCGGCCGCAATCCCTTTCGAGCGCCGCTCGCGACCTGGGGCATGGTCATGGCGCACTTCGGGATTGCGGTCGCGCTGCTCGGGATGGCGGCGAATGCAGCGTTCACCAGTGAACGGCTGGCAATTGCCAAGCCCGGCGACACCCTGACGGTCGGGCCATGGCTCATTCTGCTTCAGGATGTCACTCCGACGGCGGGCAAGAACTGGACCGCGGTCGAGGCAGAGCTTCGCGCGACGCGCGGTTCAGCTGTGGTCACGTTGAAACCGCAGACGCGCTATTTCTCCGATCCCCCCACCGAGACGAATGAATCGGCAATCCAGACCTTCTGGAACGGCCAGCTCTACACCGTCGTCGGCAAGCCGGACGCATCGGGTGCCTGGCAACTCCGGCTGTGGTGGAAGCCATTCGTCACATTGATCTGGGCAGGCGGTGCGCTGATCGCATTGGGAGGCGCGCTCGCCTTGGTTGGACGTCTTTGGCGCCTGGCCTGGCGGCGCCGGCCGGATGCCGATTGGCGGCGGGAGCGCTACACATGAGCCGCGCCCTCCGCTTCGCGCCCCTCACGGTGCTGCTGCTCATCATTGTCGCGCTAATCTGGCGGCTCGCGACGCCGGCGGACTCGAACGTGCACTCTACGCTCGAGGGCAAGACCGTGCCTGCTTTCGCTCTCGCCGCGATCCTTCCGAACAAGCCTCCGCTTTCGTCTGCCGACCTTGCGAACGGACAGCCGCACCTGGTCAACGTGTTTGCGAGCTGGTGCGTGCCGTGCGTCACCGAGGTGAAGGTGCTCCAGACGTTGAAAGGCAGCGGCGTTCGGGTCGAAGGCATCGCCATTCGCGATCGTCCGGCCGACCTCAGTCAGTTCCTTGCCAGCAATGGCGACCCCTACGAGCGTATCGGAAGCGACCCGCAGAGCCAGGTCCAGATATCCCTGGGTTCTTCCGGCGTTCCCGAAAGCTTCGTCGTCGATGGAAGAGGCGTGATCCGCTATCAGCACATCGGGCCGATCGAACGGTCGGATGTGCCGACGATCCTGTCGAAGCTGGAGCAGGCGAAATGAAGGGGCCGCTCTTCCTGCTCGCTCTTTTGATCGCTCAGCCAGTGATCGCCGACAGCAATCTGCCGCCGGCTTATTGGTCCGACCGCCAGCTGCCCAATCCGAAACAGGAAGCGCAGGCCCAAGCGCTGATGGAGCAGCTGCGCTGCCTGGTCTGCCAGGGCCAGTCCATTGCGGATTCGGATGCCGAGCTCGCCGGGGACATGCGCGATCTCGTCCGGCGACGCATCGCGGCGGGAGAGAAACCAGCGGATGTCCGGTCGTGGCTGATCCAGCGCTACGGAACCTGGATCAGCTACAAGCCGACTGCCGAACCCGCAGCCTGGCCGTTGTGGCTCGCACCCTTGGCGCTGGTGCTCATCGGCGCATGGCTCATCCGGCGAAGAATTCGGCTGAGGAAGACCTGATGGGCTGGCTGATCCTCATTGGTCTCATGGCGCTGAGCCTGATCGGATTGCGTGTGCTGGGCGTTCGGGGGGCCGCACTCACCGCGAGCGCTGCGGCCCTGCTGCTCGGTGGCGCAGGCTATGCCTTGCAGGGTAGCCCGAGCCTGCCGGGAGCGCCCGCGCAAGTGAACGAGGCGGGCGATGTGTTCCCGCTGACGAAGGCGCGCCACGCCTTCTTCGGCGACTTCACGCCCGCGGAAAGCTGGCTTCGGATGTCGGAAGCGCTCGCCCGCGACGGGCAGAGCGAGGACGCAGTCGGAATCCTGCAGAACGCCGTGAAGCGTTATCCCGGCGATCCCCAGTTGTGGATCGGTTTCGGTAATGCGCTGGTCGATCACGCGCGCGGAATGACGCCTGCGGCGGAGCTTGCTTATCGTCGTGCCGAAGAAGCAGCGCCCGGGCACCCGGCTGCACCATTTTTTTATGGACTCGCGCTCGCCCGCTCCGGCGACCGAGACGGCGCGCTGAAACAGTGGCGCGACATCCTGGTAAAGGCGCCGCCCGATGCCGAATGGCGCCCGATGGTGGAGCAGGGTGTGGCGGCGCTCAGCGCACCGCTACCCGCCAATCACCCTTAAGCCGCGACCGGCTCGAACTGCAGGTCAAGCGCCTCGGCGACTGCCTGGTGGCGGATCTTGCCGTCGGAGACGTTGAGCCCGTTCGCGAGATGCGGGTCCTGGCGCATTGCTTCCTCCGCCCCGAGGTTTGCAATTTTCAGCGCGAAGGGCAGCGTCGCATTATTCAGCGCGAACGCACTGGTCCGGGCGACGGCGCCCGGCATATTGGCGACGCAATAATGGATGATCCCGTCGACCTCGTAGACAGGGTCGGCGTGGGTCGTCGCATGCGACGTCTCGAAGCAGCCGCCCTGATCGATGGCGATATCGACGAGCACGCTTCCTCGCTTCATGGTTTTCAGCATGTCGCGAGTGACGAGCTTCGGGGCAGCGGCACCGGGGACCAGCACCGCGCCGATGACCAGCTCTGCTTCCTGAACAGCGTTGGCGATCGCCGAGCGCGACGCATAAGCCGTCTTGATCTGGCTCGAGAAGAACATGTCGAGCTCGGCCAGGCGATCGTTGTTGATGTCGTAGATGGTGACATCGGCGCGGAGACCGGTCGCCATCTGGGCCGCGTTCACGCCGGAGACTCCGCCGCCGAGGATTGCGACCTTCGCCGGCGCAACACCGGGAACGCCACCCAGCAGAACGCCGCGGCCGCCCTGTTCCTTCTCGAGATAATGCGCTCCAACCTGCACAGACATGCGCCCGGCAACCTCGCTCATGGGCTTGAGGAGCGGCAGCGAGCCGTTGCGCGACGTGACGGTCTCGTAAGCGATGCAGATCGCGCCGGACTTCATGAGGCCCAGCGCCTGGTCCTTATCCGCGGCGAGATGCAGGTAAGTGAAGAGTATCTGCCCGGGGCGCAGCATCGCGATTTCCTGCGGCTGCGGTTCCTTGACCTTCACGATCATGTCAGCGGATTCGAACACAGACTTGGCGTCCGGAAGGATCTTCGCTCCGGCCTTTTCGTAAGCCTTGTCGGGGCAGTCGATTCCGTCTCCCGCACGCGTCTCCACGAACAGCTCGTGCCCGTGAGCGACCAGCTCTGCGACTGACGCAGGTGTCAGGCCCACCCGATATTCGTGGACCTTGATTTCCTTTGGCACTCCGATGCGCATCTATTCGTTCGCTCCGATTGATGTTTGCGCGGGCCTATAGACGGGGATTTCGCCGCTGTCCCGTCCGATTGCGGGGCCGAAACGGCAGTGCTAGTGGGGCGCGTCCGGGAGCGAGTATGTCTCGCGCGGTCCAGGGGATGCGAATCCGCAGTCTGTCGAGTCTGAATCTCAACGCATGAGCATCACCGCAACTGGAGCCGCCGAAGCCGAGGCGCCGCAGGACACTTCGCACGGGCACGCCGAGGGCCCCCTATACAAGCTTGTCATTGGCGCAGTCGGGATTGTCTACGGCGATATCGGCACCTCGCCGATCTACGCCTTCCGCGAGACGTTTGCCGGCCATCACACCCTGATGCCGGACCGGCTGCACATCTACGGTGTGCTCAGCCTCATCTTCTGGACCATGATGATCGTCGTGACGTTGAAATACGTCACCATAATCATGCGCGCCGACAATAAGGGCGAAGGCGGGAGCCTCGCGCTCCTCGCCCTGATCAACCGGACGCTCGGCGGCAAGAAGCGATGGACTTCGGGCATCATCATGCTCGGCGTCTTCGCGACCGCGCTCTTCTATGGCGATTCGATGATCACTCCGGCGGTGTCGGTGCTTTCCGCAGTAGAGGGTCTGACGACCGTGCAGGCCGGCTTGCAACCGTTCGTCGTGCCGATTGCGGTCGGAATCCTTATCGGCCTGTTCCTGATCCAGTCGCGCGGGACTGCGAAGGTCGGCCTGCTCTTCGGACCCGTAATGATCATCTACTTCCTCACGCTGGCGGTGCTTGGAGTCCTCCACGTGATGGACGACCCCGACGTCATCCTGGCGATGTTCAATCCGCTGCACGCCGTTCGATTCTTCACGGCCGATTTCATGCGTGCATTCGTTGCGTTGGGCTCGGTCGTTCTCGCCGTCACCGGTGCCGAAGCGCTTTACGCGGATATGGGCCATTTCGGGCGGAAGCCCATCCGGGTGTCCTGGCTCTATTTCGTGCTTCCCGCGCTGCTCCTCAATTATCTGGGCCAAGGAGCGATGATCCTCTCGGCCGACCCGCATACGGCGCTGGCGAAGGTCAAAGATCCTTTCTTCTACATGGCGTCCGACATGTTCCGGCTCCCCCTGGTCCTACTGGCAACGGCCGCTGCGATTATCGCCAGCCAGGCGGTGATCTCGGGCGCCTTCTCGGTCACTCAGCAGGCGATTCAGCTGGGCTTCGTCCCGCGCCTGAGGATTTCGCACACCAGCGAGAGCACTGCCGGGCAAATCTACATTCCGCTCGTCAACTGGGCGCTTATGACGATGGTCATCCTGCTGGTGCTGACCTTCCAGAGCTCGTCGAACCTGGCTGCAGCTTATGGTATCGCGGTGACCGGGGCGATGCTGATCGACAGCATCCTGATTTCGGTGGTGCTGCGGCAGATGTGGAACTGGAACCGGGTGGCCGTCGCAGGGCTGCTGGTGCTCTTCTTCACCGTCGATTTCTCCTATCTTTCGGCGAACCTGCTGAAAATCCCCGCAGGCGGGTGGTTCCCGCTGCTGGTCGGTGCGATCGCCTTCACCTTCCTCACAACTTGGGCGAAGGGCCGACAGCTGATGATCGCCCGGATGAACGAGGCGAGCTTGCCGATGGAGATTTTCATCAAATCAGCGGCCCCGAGCGCCGCAAGGGTGCCCGGCACGGCAGTCTTCATGACCAGCTCCGCGAGCGGCGTGCCGCATGCGCTGCTTCACAACCTCAAGCACAACAAGGTCCTTCACGAGCGGGTGATCCTCCTTACCGTGAGGATCGAAGACGTGCCCTACGTGTCTGAGGAGAGGAGGCTCGAGAACAAGGATTACGGCGCCGGCTTCTTCCGCGTCGTGCTACGCTATGGCTTCATGGAAGAAATCAATGTTCCCGCGGCGCTCGCGCAACTCAAGAACATCGGGCCGCAGTGCAAGATGATGGACACCAGCTTCTTCCTCGCGCGGCAGACCTTGCTGCCCTCATCCAGACCGGGAATGGCGATCTGGCGCGAGAAGCTCTTCGCCTGGATGCTTCGCAACGCTGAAAGCGCGATGGAGTTCTTCAAGCTGCCGACCAATCGCGTCGTCGAGCTCGGAAGCCAGGTCGAAATCTGAACCTTCGGCCAGCGCCGCGCATTGCCCCCGCATGGCTGATACCATCTCCTGGGTCGCGACGATCGCGACCGTAACCGCGGCGCTAATGACGGCGTCCAATCTGGGATCGCGAGTGACGGGCTTCGGATTCGCGGTCTTCACTATCGGAGCGCTTTGCTGGAGTGGCGTGGGAGCGCTGAGTCACCAGCCAGCCTTAATGTGGACCAACCTCGTCCTCCTCGCCGTGGATTTGTTCGGCGTGTGGCGCTGGCTCGGCCGACAAGCGAAGGTGGAGGAGGGAGCCCGCGCCGCAACGGAAGCGAGCGAGCACATGCCGGGCGAGACCCTGTTCGCTGTTTCGCTGCTCGGACGAGCACCAGTGCTGTGCGGCGGCAAACAGGTCGGGCATTGCATCGACGCGATGGCAGGTTGCCGTAGCGGGCGGCTTGACTATCTCGTCGTTTCCGAGGGCGGCGTCGCCGGCGTAGGGGAACGACTGCGGCGGCTTCGCTGGAATCAAGCGCACGTGGAGGATGAAACCGTCGTCGCGCGCTTCGGGGCGGAGCATTTTGAGAAGCTTGAGGAGCTGCAAAGGGACGAGTGGCCAGGGCGCTGATCATGACCGCCGAGCTGTCGCAGGGCGATTTCTCCTGGATTGAAGGGCTCCGCCGCGCCCACTACCCGCCCGACAGAAACCAGGTGCCCGCGCATCTCACGATCTTTCATGCATTGCCTCCGTCAGCCGAAGCCGAAGTGCGTGCCCGCCTCGGCCAAATCGTCCGTCGACCTCCTCCCACCGCGACGATCGCAGGGTTGATGGATCTTGGCGGGGGCGTCGCCTTCCGTATCGTCTCGCCCGATCTCGACCGGATTCGAGACGAGCTAGCGGACGGACTGCACGGCCTCCTCGGCGCGCAGGATGATGCAGGCTGGCGGCCACACATCACGATCCAAAACAAGGTCGCGCCGAGGGTGGCGCGAGAGCTTAAGGAAAGGCTGGAACGGAAATTCGAATCCCGCCCGCTGGGAATCAGAGGCTTGTCGCTTCACCGCTACCTAAGCGGGCCGTGGGAAGACCTGGCCGACTATTCGTTCAGGTAACCTCGCCGATCCCGTCGCAGCTGAGATCGAAAGCGGCCAAGCCGGAGTCGAGCACCGACGCGAGCATCGGCTGTTCCATCAGCTCGTTGATCGCCTCGTCACTGCTCTCATTGACGAGGTCCTGAGCCTCCTGCATCGCCTCGTCCCAGTCGCCGGCCTCATAGGTGCCCTGGCCGACCCAGCAGAACGCGATAACCTCGGCGAGCTGGTCCTCGCCCAGGTCTTCGAACACCGCACGAAGCTCTTCCTCGACGCTGTCGTTGATGTCGTCTTCGAGGACGCTGAGTGTGCCCTCCTGCTCGTCGTCGACATCGGCGGCATCTTCGTCGTCGGCATAATCTACCGTCTGCGCCTCATATTCGCGGGCGCGAAGAATGATCCGGCAAAGTGTCTCGAGCGGGGTTAGCGGGTCCATCAACGCCTCTTCGATCTTTCACGCTCAACGACAGCAGCAGTTCGCGGTTCCTCGCGTTGACCGCCTCGACAGGCATACTTATATGCGCGCCTCCGGTGCCTGTCTCGGCGCCCTTCAGCCTATTTGGGGCGGAGTAGCTCAGCTGGTTAGAGCAGCGGAATCATAATCCGCGTGTCGGGGGTTCAAGTCCCTCCTCCGCTACCACCCTGCAATCGTACACGCGACGCGGCAGGGCGCAGCCCCCACAGACCGCTCGCATCATGGTTAATTTACTGTTAAAAAGACCGCTCGCCAGCCTTTGGGGAGGGCAGGGCCATGAACCAGGGCGTAAACGCGGAGGCGTTCCAATCCGCTGAGTGGTGGAAAAATCAAACGAACGAGCAGCTGCATGAGCTGATGCGCGGCGGATTCGCGGAAAGCGAAGCCGGTGTTGGAGCGCATCGCGAGCTCGAGCGGCGGGCCCGCGAACATTCGAGAGCCGACGAGCAAGAAGCCCGGATCATTGCGTCGCAGAAGGAAACGGTGAGGCTCAAGATCCTCTCCGGGGTCCTGATTGCCTTCATGGTCGCGCTCGCGGCGGTCGCGCTGATGCGTTAGGCGGAAGCTATCCGTCGACGCGCCGAAGACTCTCCGCAAGATCCGCGATCAGATCGTCCGTATCCTCGAGGCCCACATGCAGCCGGATCAGATTTTCGGCCGGCGGCCCGGAAACCGTCCGGTGCGGGTTCACCGGCATCGCCAAGCTCTCGTAACCACCCCAGCTGTAACCAATCCCGAATAGCTCGAGCCGGTCGACGAAGGCGTTGCGCTGATCGCGGTTCGCGTCCTTGAGCTCGAATGAAAACAGCCCCGACGATCCCTTGAAGTCCCGCTTCCAGATTTCGTGCCCCGGGCAATCGGGAAGGGCAGGGTGAAGCACGCGCCCGACCCGCGGCTGTCCTTTCAGCCATTCGGCGATCCTGAGCGCGCTCTCCTCATGCTGTCTCAATCGAACGCCCATCGTTCTTAGCCCGCGCGAAACTAGCCATGCATCGTCTGGCGAAACGGACTGGCCGAGATCCCATGTCGCAATCTGCAGGGGCTCAAAATATTCGGCCGTTGCGGTCGCGGACCCCAGAAGGACGTCGGCATGCCCCCCGACATATTTGGTCGCGGCAAGGATAGTCACATCGACTCCCGATGCGATCGCCGGAAACAGGAGCGGCGTTGCCCAGGTGTTGTCGAGCAGCGTCGCCACTCCTCGGCTTCGCGCAATTGCGCAAATGGCGGGTACATCCTGCACTTCCATCGTCAGGGAGCCCGGACTTTCGAGCAGGATCGCACGGGTCTTGTCGCTAATCAGATCGGCGATTCCAGCACCGACCAGGGGGTCGTAATAGCGAGTTTCGACGTGGAAGCGCTTCAGGATTTCGTCACAGAAGCGCCGAGTTGGGCCATAGACATTGTCCGGAGCGAGGAGCTCGTCTCCCGGAGACAGCAAGGCGAGCAACGGTGTTGTAATCGCCGCGAGACCAGACGAATAAAGCGCTGTCCCGGCGGCTCCGGGCTCGAGCTCGGTCAGCGCCTCGGAAAGTGCCCATTGCGTTGCTGTGCCCTGCAGACCGTAACGATAAACGCCGAGCGCCGGGCGATTTCCGTCCAGCTCGCTGGCATGGTCGAAGAGAATCGTCGAAGCGCGCTCGACCGGCGGATTGACGAGACGC
>Ga0157369_10007452_pt1 | contig 12603 bp, 11 predicted proteins | sample C25metaG_FD_113461 | JGI IMG/M metagenome (GOLD analysis project Ga0157369, IMG submission 113461) | Corn rhizosphere microbial communities from Kellogg Biological Station, Michigan, USA - C2-5 metaG | ecosystem: Host-associated > Plants > Roots > Rhizosphere > Soil | place: USA: Michigan...
GGGAGCGCCCGGACGCCGGGCGGCGGCGCGACCACGGTCGCGGGCGGCGCCGCGCCTGCGCCGGTGACCGCGACGGAGGCGAGAGCGGTCGTCCAGCCCCGGCCGCCGATCACGTCCGTGCCGGCTTCGCCCGCAACCCAGACGACGCTCGGGTCGATCGGATCCCGGGCTGCGCCGAAGTAGTCGCCGTAGCGGTCGCCGAGAAACGGGCCCGCGGTTTGCGCGATCACGACGGGCTGCGTGAAGGTCCCGTCGGGCGTCCTTCCGATCGCAGCGAGCGTCAGCGGCACCTTCGCGCCCGACTCCGCGTAGACGACCACGATGTTGCCCGACCCGTCGGGCCGGATCGCCGGGAAGAAGACGTGCGCGCCGGCGCGGAAGAGGTCCGTGTCCCAGTCGACCGTGCCCGTGACCGTGGAGAGCTCCACGAGCCGCCCGCAGGTGCGAAGCAGCACGTCGCCCGCGGGCACGCAACCGGTGTCCGCGGAGAACCAGAGGCGACCGTTCTCCCAGACGGAGTCGAGCACTCGGTCGTCGTTCGTCTCGATCAGCATCTGCGCGCGGCCCGCGCCGTCCGGGGGCTGAGCTGCGAACGCCGGACGGGAGAGGCGGTCGATCGGAGGCGTGGCGACCTCCTGTACGCGCACGGGCGCAGGAGGGACGCCGTCGACGGTGAGAAGGTGCGCCACTCGAGAGGTGGGCTCGTCGACCGACACGACGTACTCGGTCGACGTCGGGGAGAGCGACTGCACGGGAGCGAAGCTCGCGTAGGCAGCGTCCGGTCCGTATGTCGTGTACGCGGGCGCCGTGCTGCCGTCGATCAGCTCCTGCTTGTTCACGACCCAGAGCTCGGAGCCGAGTGTGGCGCCGTCCGCCTTGCAGCTCGCGAAGGCATCGGCAGCGAGGACGACGATCCCGTCGGCGAGGCCGAGGCGCGGCTGGTCTGCGCAGCCCGTCGCGGGGAAGCTCGAGACGGTCCAGGCCCCGGTCGGGTCGGAGCTCGTGGAGACCGCGAGCAGCACGCTCGACGCGTCGACGTCGGAGATCGAGGCGAGCCAGCGCCCGCTCGGAGCGTCGTAGAGAATGCGCGGATCGGTCAGGCGGTCGCTCACCTTGCCGAAGAACGCGCCGAGCTCCGTCGTCCGCACCTCCTGGACGGAGGCGCCCGGAGTCGTCCGCCAGACGCGCTCGGCGAGATTGACGAGCTCGACGACGTAGCCCGGCCCGGCGGCGACCTGCACGTCGGGAGGCGAGTAGGCGCCCGAGACGACGTCGTTCAGTCCCACGAAGCGCTGGGTGACGGTGGCGAGCGGGCCGTCCGCCGCAGCGACGGCGCCGGCGAGCACGAGCGATGTGGCGAGGGCGGCGAGCGCTACAAGCCGGCGCGACAGAGCCGGTCGCCCCAGGAGAGCAAGAGCTGCGACTGCTGATCCTGCCACGCCACGTCCGCCTGGCTCGTGCGATCGAAGGCGTGCAGCCCGGGGACGATCGTCGCGACGTTCGGTGTCACGCCGGGGCCGCTCGCGGTCAGGCGGTATTTCTCGCCGACTCCGGGGCCGCGCTTCGCCGTCCAGCCCGGGGGATGCTTGTAGCCGCCAGTCGTCGGATCGAACGAGTAGAAGCCGTAACAGAAGACGCCCGTCGGGTTGTGGGGGACGAAGGAGTTCTCGCGCCGCCAGCCCTGACCGTACACCGAGTTGAACGTGTCGAGGTAGACGAGCCTGCCGAAGCCGTCCGTCGGCGCGCCGAACCGCGTCGTGCCGAAGCCGTAGACGGGCTGGCCCTGATACGTGAGCCGGCCGAAGAGGCTCTGGAAGCGGCCGCTGTACACCCAGTTCGTGCCGACCTCGAGCTTCGCGGGCTCACCCGTCCAGTGGGACACCTCGAGCCAGTCGGCGCTGAGCTCGGGCAGCCACGGCGTGAAGCCGAGATCGGGGAGCGGCTGCGGCCAGCTCTGGGCCGCCCAGTACGAGCCGTCGGCCGCCTTGCACGCGGCGACGACGTTCGGCAGGGCCGGGCCGTCGTAGGCGCCGCACCCACCGGTGAAATGCTTCCAGTAGACGCTGTGGTACTTCCCCCAGCCGCCGGAGTAGTCGAGCTTGAACTTCGCCTGCTGCGTCCCTTCCTTCGGGGCCAGCGCGTTGATCGCACCCCAGACGAGGACGTGCTTGACCGCGCTGCCCTTCCGGTAGGTCAGAAGAGCCTCGCCCTTTGCGTTCAGGGAGATCCGAACCCCCGTCGCGTCGCGGTCGACGAGCTGGGCGGCCGACGCTGCGCCGGCCGCGACGAGCGCGGCGACGAGCACTGCCGCAGTGACGGCGAGCCGACGCACCCTCCAGAAGTCGGCCGGTGCATCCGGCTGCTACATCCCTCATCGGCGTGAGGCGGCTCCTCAGAACCGCGCGGCGGCGCCCGCGTGGCGCGCGTAGGCGCCGCTCTCGACGATCTCGGTGAGCTCGGAGACGGCGTCCCGGAGCTCGCCCTCGGTGTTGTAGAAATGCGGACCGAGCCGGATGCCGGCGTCCGGCCGGAAGTCGCAGATGATCCCCCGCTCGCCGAGCTCGCGGTGCACGGCGGCGTCGTCGGGCGTACGGACGAGAATCGTGCCGCCCCGTCTCGACGCCTCGCGCGGGCTCCCGATCTCGAGGCCGGCGGCCTCCAGCGAGTCGATCAGGAGCTGCGTGAGCACGAGGGAGCGCTCCCGGATCCGCTCGACACCGACCTCCTCGATCACGTCGTAGCCGGCCGTCGCCGCGTAGAGCGCGGGCACGTTCGGCGTTCCGGTGAGGAACCGGCGCACGCCAGCCGCGTATTCGAGCTCCGGCTCGAACGCGAATGGACGCGCGTGACCCTGCCAGCCGACGAACGTCGGCTCCAGCCGTTCCGCGAGGTCGGGCCGCACGTAGAGCCAGCCCGCTCCCGGGCCGCCGCACAGCCACTTGACGCTGCCGCCGACCGCGAAGTCGACGCCGAGCGCCGTCACGTCGAGGGGCACGACTCCCGCCGACTGGTAGCAGTCGAGCACGACATACGCGCCGGCCTCGTGGGCGCGGCGGACGATCGGCTCGACGTCCTGGATCTCCGCGTTCTTGAAGAGCACGTGACTGATCGGCACGAGCAGCGTCCGCTCGTCGATCGCCTCGACGATCGCCGCGTCGTCCCGGACCGCGACGACCTCGAGCTCCGGTTGCGCCTGATAGAGGTAGCGCACCGACGGGAAGTTCGCCTCTTCGTAGACGACCCTGTTGCGAACACCAGGCCGGCGGAAGCAGGAGAGCACGACCTCCTCGGCAACCGTCACGTTCTGGTGCATGACGGTGCTGCCGGGCGGTGCCCCGATGATCCGGCCGATCTGGTCGCCGACCGTCACCGGCATCTCCCACCAGCCCTCGCCCCACGCGCGGATGCCGCGCTCCTTCCACATGCGCGCGTACTCCAGCAGTCGCGCCTCCGCAGCAGCGGGCATCGCCGCCAGCGAATGGTTGATCAGGTACGTGCAGTCGCGGAGGATCGGGAAGCGATCGCGATAGGCGAGGGAATCCAACACGCGCCGACAGCGTATAAGCATGCGTGGAAGAGCTCGCACTGCTCGACTGGAAACGGCGCATCTTCGCTCTCTATGCGGAGGTGCGGGCGGCCGACGACCCGGAGGCGGCGTGGCGCCGCTGGTGCGCGGTGCGCGCCGAGCTCTACCGGGTCCATCCGCAGTCGCCACTCGTGGGCGCGGAGCCGGCGTACTTCCCGTACGACGCGCGGCTGCGGGCGAACGCTGTGGTGCACGACGTCGAGCCGCGGACGCTCGAGATCGCAGGCAGCGCAGGCAGCCTGATCCGGTTCGGCCGCTTCGCGGTCGCGCGCTTCGAGCTGCTCGGGACGTCGTGCGAGCTCGAGCTCTACTGGCTCGACGCGTACGGCGGCGGGATCTTCCTGCCGTTCGGCGACGAGACGAACGCCCGCGACACATATGCGGCCGGGCGCTACCTGCTCGACACGGTGAAGGGCGCCGACCTCGGCGGTCGCGACCGCGAGCTCGTGCTCGACTTCAACTTCGCGTTCAACCCGTCGTGCGCCTACGACGTCACGTGGGCGTGCCCGCTCTCCCCGGCAGCGAACCGGCTCCCATTCCGGATCGAAGGCGGCGAGCGAGCGCCGCTCTGAGACTGATGCGCGCGTAGCACGTTCAGCCGTCAAGAGACCCATATGCCGTGCGCGAAGCCGGCCGCGGCGAGAAGACCGAACCCGGCGAACGAGGCGACCACCGCGGTGTGCAGCCGCGGTCGCCCGGCGACGAGCGTCGCGAGCGCGACGAAGAGCGGGAAGTCCCCGATCAGGAAGCGCGGCTCGCTGACGAGTGGAACGACCGCCGCCGGCGCGCTGAGGAAGAGGACGATCGTCGTGGCCGAGTAGAGCGCCGCGGCGCGGCTGACGTTCTTCCAGCAGACCCAGGTGAGGACGCAGACCGCAACGAGGAGCACGAGCTGTACGACGTTCCAGACGGCGAACTGCTCGGGCTTCCCGAAGCCCGAGGGCGCTCCGCTTCGCGCCGGGAGATGGAGCAGCAGCTGCGCCGCTCCCTGCTCGCCCGAGCGAAGCGCGTCCCAGAGACCTCCCAGCGGCCCCGTCGCCGGCACGTGGCGGAGCCAGAACGAGCCCTCCGAGTGCACGAACGCGAAGGCGTCGCCGAAGTGCGAGCGAAGATAGAGGCAGTAGGCGACGAGCGCTGCCGGGAGAAGGAGCAGCGGGCTCCGCGCCAGCCAGGCGCGGGCTGCCTGCCGCTTCGGCCAGAGCAGCAGCACGAGCGCCGGCAGGAGCGCGACCCCCGTCGGCCGCGTCAGCACCGCGGCCGCGCCGAGCAGGCTCGCGGACATCGTGCGGCCACGCATCGCGTGGAGGAACGACCACGCCGCGAGCGCTACGAAGAGGCCGTCCGAATAGGCGGCCGTGAAGACGAACGCGATCGGGTAGAGCGCGAAGAGCAGCACCGAGTCGGCGGCGAACCGCTCACCCGCCGTGAGCCGGGCGATCCGCGCGATCGCGACCGCGGCGAGACCGGCCGAGACGAGCGAGATCGAGACCGCCGCGACGAGATGCGAGCGCACGACGAAGCCGAGCCCGCGCGTCAGGAGCGGGAAGAGCGGGAAGAAGCTGGCTGACTGCTCGACGGTGTATCCGTGCTGCGCGATGCCGAGAAACCAACCGGAGTCCCAGCGGGCGAAGGCGTCGAAGACGAAGTCGGAGCGTGCACCGTAGGCCGCGAACTCCGGGAAGCCGCCGCGAAGCGGCGACCAGAGGAGCGCGAGCAGGGTGGCGGCCCAGAACCCGACCCGGACGCCGACGACGACCCAGAAGGGACGGCTGGACGAGCTCTAGACCTCCTGTAGCGACCGCGCTGCCGGACCGACGTACTTCGCAGCCGGCCTGACGAGCACGCCGAGCCGCTTCTGCTCCAGGACGTGGGCCGACCAGCCCGCGGTGCGCGAGCACGCGAACATCGCCGGCGCAAGCGGCGGCGGGACCTCGGCGACGTCCAGCACCACGGCCGACCAGAACTCGACATTCGTGTACGAGTGGTCGGGGTGCTTCTTCGCGATCGCCTCGTGCGCTGCGCGCTCGAGCTCCTCGGCGACTTCGACGCGGGGTGAGCCGAGCTCCTTGGCGGTCCGCTTCAGGAGACGGGAGCGCGGGTCCTCGGCACGGTAGACACGGTGGCCGAAGCCCATGATCCGCTCGTGGCGGGCGAGCGCGTCGCTCACCCATTTTTCGGCGTCGCCCAGCTCGGCCACCGCGTCGAGCATCGGAAGCACGCGGGCCGGCGCGCCGCCGTGGAGCGGACCGGAGAGCGCGCCGACGGCGGACGACAACGCCGCACCGCAGTCGGCGCCGGTCGAGGCGACGGTCCTCGCAGTGAAGGTCGACGCGTTGAGACCGTGCTCGGCGGTGCAGATCCAGTAGGTGTCGATCGCCTTCGCGTGCGCCTCGTTCACCTCGCCGCGCCACGCGAGCAGGAACCGCTCGGCGGCCGTCTGCCCCTCCAGCACCTGCTCCTCCGGCACGGGCGGCTTGTCGGCGCCGCGGGCGGACTGGGCGACGATCGAGAGCGCGGCGGCCGACAGGCGGCGGAGGTCTTCCTTCGCCTGCTCGTCGTCGACGTCGATGAGCTGCCCGAGCTGCCACTTGCCGCTCAGGGCCGCGAGCGCCGACTGCAGGTCGGACATGTAGCCGCCCGTGCGGTGCTCGAGCTCGCAGTACGCCGCTGGAAGGCCGGGCTCGAGCGCCTCGTCGACGAGGAGGCCCCACACCTTCTCGAAGGGAACCTTTCCGACGAGGTCCTCGATGTCGACGCCGCGGTAGCGAAGCTGGCCGCCCTCGCGGTCGGGCTCTGCGATCTCTGTCTCGAAGGCGACGACGCCCGCGAGGCCTGGGCTGAATTCGTTCATGCGTGGATCTCCTCCAGCTCGATCTCGATGCCGGTGCCCCGCTCCCGCGCCGCGGCAAGAACGAGCACCGCGGCGGCGAGATCCTGGACGGCGACGCCGACCGACTTGTACAGGGTAATTTCCAAGGGGGTCGCCCGGCCGCGCCTACTGCCGCTCACGAGCTCGCCGAGCTCGGCGACGGAGGCGGGGTCGACGCCCTCGAGCTCCGGCGCGCCGCCCGGCGGCGGGGCGAAGGACGAGTCGCGCGACTCGACGACGACCGTCGCCGCCCGCACGAGCGCCGGGTCGAGCTCCGAGCCGGGGGCGTTGTAGCCGACCGAGCTGACGTGCGTCCCGGGCGCCACCCACTCGGCCCGCACGACGGGCTCCGCGGAGTGGGTCGTCGCCGCGACGACGTCGGCCCCGCGCACCGCGTCCTCGAACGACGCGCAGGCGGTCGCGTCGAGCTCGGCCGCGAGCGCGTCGGCCTTCCCCGGGTCGCGGGCGGCGACGCGGATCTCGGTCCAGTCGCGCACGCCCGCGAACGCCCGCGCGTGCGAACGGGCCTGCACGCCCGAGCCGAGAATGGCGAGCACCTTCGCGTCCGGCCTCGCGAGGAGCCGCGCGGCGAGCGCAGCCGCGACGGCGGTCCGGGTCTCCGTGATGTACGTCCCGTCCATCAACGCCAGAGGCGTGCCGTTGGCGGGATCGAAGAGCACGATCGCCGCCTGGTGGCTCGGACGGTCGGTGTTGTGCGGAAAGACGGTGACGAGCTTGCACCCGAGCCCCGACGACGGCAGGTAGGCGGGCATCGCTCCGAGCAGCCCCGCAGGCGCGAGAGAGCCGATCCGCGGCGGCATGGACACTGCGCCCGAGGAGAGCTCCTCGTGCGCCCGGGCGAGCGCACCCGACAGCTCCTCGGTGTCGAGCAAGGCCTCGACGTCGGAGCGTGTGAGCACGAGCATCACGAGGACGTTACCCCGTAGCCTTCCGTACCGCTGCTCTGCGTCAGCCGAGCAGCGTCAGGGTCCATTCCGAGCCGAGCTCGGAGTGGAGCGAGAAGAGCATGACGCGCTGCCACTGGCCGAGGCAGAGGCGGCCCTCGCTGAACGGGATCTGCTCGGTGCGAGAGCCGAGCAGCGCGTGCACGAGCCGCTCCCGCGCCGGTGTCTCGCCCGGCACGACGCGCTCGAGCAGGCACTCGAGGTCCTCGAAGAAGCCGGTCTCGCGCTCCTGCACGCGGACGAGCGACAGGCTGGAGGTCGCACAGACGTACGCGATTCCGTCGGTGCGGCTCGACTGCGCGACGGCCCTCGTCACCTCGTTCGTGATGTCCATCACCGCGAGCGACGGAAGCGCGGCTGCGATCGAGTACGGCACCTCGATGCTCGTCATGCGCGCGCCACCTCCCTCGGAAGCCGGAAGTGAACGTCTTCCCGCGCGACCGTGATCTCCTCGAGCGTTCCGTAGCCGCGCGCCGCGAGCTCCTGCGCGGTCGCCTGCACGAGCTGCTCGGGGGTCGCTGCACCGGCCGTGAGGCCGATCGTCACGTGACCGTCGAGAAGCGCCGGGTCGAGCGGCGACTCGCCGTCGACCAGCGTCGCCGTCGCACCCGCCGCCTGCGCCACCTCGACGAGCCGTACGGCGTTGGAGCTCGTCTCGGAGCCGATCACGAGGATGAGCGTCGCTCCCTCCGCGACCATCGCCTTCACCGCGTCCTGCCGGTTCTGGGTCGCGTAGCAGATGTCGTCCGCGTGCGGCCGGCGCAGCTCGCCGACGCTCGACTCGAGCGCGTCGACGATCGGCGCGACGTCGTCGAGAGAGAGGGTCGTCTGCGTGATCACGGCGATCGGCTTGTCGCTTCGCAGCCGGCGCGCCTGCTCGGGCGACTCGATCACGACGGTCGAGCCGGGCCGCTCGCCGAGCGTTCCGATCACCTCGACGTGGTTCGCGTGACCGACGAGCGCGACGAGGTGGCCGCTGTCCGCGTAGCGGCGGGCCTCGGCGTGGACCTTGTTCACGAGCGGGCAGGTCGCGTCGACGACGCGCAGCCCGCGCGTTTGCGCGTTCTCCTTCACCGCGGGTGCGACGCCGTGCGCCGAGAGCACGCAGATCTCACCTTCGGGGATCTCCGCCTCGTCCTCCACGAAGACGGCGCCGAGACCTTCGAGTCGGCGGACGACGTTCTCGTTGTGGACGATCTGGTGGCGCACGTAGACGGGCGCGCCGTGCTGCTCGAGCAGCCGCTCGACGATCTCGATCGCCCGGTCGACTCCCGCGCAGAACGAGCGCGGCGCCGCGAGCAGGACTCTTCCCGTCATGCGGCCGCCCGCTCGAGGGCGCGCAGCGCCGAGACGGCGTCCTTCAGGGAGCGGAGCGCGGCGCCGCGCCGCGTCACGACGAAGCGCAGGAGCCCGACGACGTCGGTCCGGCCGTCCGGATGAACCGTCGCGTCGACCCCCTCGATCGAGCTCCTCGTGTCGTCCGAGACGACACGCAGGACTCCCGCGAGCCGTCCGCTGCGCGCGAGCACGCCGCTCTCCATGTCGACCGCGTCGGCCCCGCTCGCCGCCTGCAGCCTGCGGCGCTCGCCGGCGTCGTGCACGAGCTCGCCGGAGCCGAGCAGCGTCGCGTCGCGGGCGCCGTGGACGCCGAGCGGATGCCCGTGCCACAGCGTCTCGCCGCTCCCGTCGACGACGCGCGAGGCGTCGAGCACCTCGCCGACGCGCAGACCCTCGTGCAACGCACCGCAGAGCCCGAACGAGACGAGGCGGCCCGGCGGCACGCCGTTCACGGCGCCGACGCCGACACGCACGGCCGACAGCCCGAGCCGCCGCGCGACGCGCGCCTCGGCGGCGGTCGCGCAGGCGAAGGTCAGCCCGTCAGCGTCCACGCCATGCTCCGAACGGTCTCCTTCAAGCTCTTCGACGATTCGAAGGCCGACGAGGGCTCGAAGCCGGAGTGGATTCCGCAGTGCTCGCAGCGCGGGTCGTTGCCCGGCCCGTACGCGTCCCACTCCATCCCGTCGAGCAGTGCCTCGTACGTCGGGAAGATCCCGTCGGTGAGCAGGTAGCACGGGCCCTTCCAGCCGTAAGGGTTGCGCGTGATCGACCCCCACGGCGCACACGACAGCTTGCGCTCGCCGGTGAGGAAGTCCTGGTAGATCGGTGTCGCAAGCCAGCGGTAGCCGTGCTTCCGTACGGCAGTACGGAGCCGGCGGAACTTCTCCTCGTGCTCTGCGCGCGTCATCGTCAGCGCCGGGTCGATCTGGGAGTACTGGTAGCCGGGCGCCACGAGCATCCCGTCGATGCCGACCTCGTCGGTGAGGTATCGCATCATCTCGATCACGTCGTCGATCTCCGTCTCCTTGAAGATCGTCGTGTTCGTCGTGACGCGGAAGCCGCGCGCGCGAGCAGTCTTGATCGCATCGACCGCGATGTCCCAGAGCCCCGGGTAGTCGCACACGTAGTCGTGGATCTCGCGCATGCCGTCGAGATGCACGACGAACGTCATGCGCGCCGACGGCTCGAACCAGTCGAGGCACTGCTCGAGGCGCAGCGCGTTCGTGCAGAGCTCGACGGTCTTGCCCATCTCGAGCATTCCCGCCGCGACCTGCTCGATGCCCTTGAAGACGAGCGGCTCGCCGCCGCAGATCGAGACGACCGGCGCCGGACACTGCAGGCCGGCGTCGAGGCATTCCTCGACCGACAGGCGCGCGCGGTTCGACTCGTACTCGCGGATCTTCCCGCAGCCGATGCAGGCGATGTTGCACGCGAGGGTCGGCTCGAGCATCAGCACGAGCGGGTAGCGCTCGCCCTTGCGCTGCTGGGACGCAACGTACTTCCCGATCGACATCGTGGACTGCAGCGGGAACTTCATCCAGAGAGCCTCTCTCTCATTCGTCCGAGTGCGAGCAACGGGAAGCTGATGCGGTAGAGGTGGTAGCGGATCATGAAGTCGAGCGGGAACCCTGTCCCGGTGAAGTGCTGTTCGTCCCAGTCGCCGTCGTCGCGCTGGACGTGGCAAAGATAATCTGCCGCCCTTCGTGCGCTCGTAACCTCAGCGTTTCCTGCGGCCACGTAGCCGGTGAGCGCCCAGGCGGTCTGCGAAGGCGTCGCGAACGACGCGCGCCCGCGCCAGATCGGATCGGCGTACGACCGGATGTCCTCGCCGAACCCGCCGTGCGCCTGCTGCACCGAGTCGAGCCAGCCGACCGCACGGCGAACGGACGGATGGTCCGCGGGAACGCCGCAGGCCTCGAGCGCCGGTAGCGCGGCCCCGGTCCCGTAGAGGTGGTTGACGCCCCAGCGGCCGAACCAGGAGCCGTCTGCTTCTTGCTCGTCGAGCAGGAAGCGGAGCCCGCGTTCGATCGCGCCGTCGTAGCCCTGCTCGTGGCCGAGCGTCTCGAGCGCGTGCGCGGTCACGTCGGCGCTCGGCTCGTCGGTCACCTTCCCGAAGTCGCAGAACGGGATCCTGTACAGCCACATCGCCTGGTTGTCGACGTCGAACGCGCCCCAGCCGCCGCGTTTCGACTGCATGCCGACGAGCCAGTCCAGGCCGCGCCCGACTGCGGCGTCGCCGATCCCGAGCCCGCGCAGCGCGAGGGCGATCACGGCGGCGTCGTCGACGTCCGGGTAGAGGTCGTTCTCGTACTCGAACGCCCAGCCGCCGGGTGCGAGCCCGGGCACGCGAATCGCCCAGTCTCCCTTGACGGTCACCTCCTCGCCCAGCAGATAGGCGCCCGCGGCCTTCAGCTGCGGATGGTCGGCCGGAACTCCGCACGCGCGGAGGGCGAGGACGGCGAGCCCCGTGTCCCAGACCGGCGACTGGCAGGCTTCCGGGCGCAGACGGTCGCCGTCCGCGACCATGAACCCCTGCCAGCCGTCGACTGCCTTGCGGAGCACGGGGTCGTCGAAGCCGTGCCCGAGCGCGGCGAGCGCAACGATGCCCCACACCCACGGCGGCTGGATGCCGCCCCACGACCCGTCGGCTTCCTGCCGGTCGCGGATCCACTGCTCGGCCCGCGCGAGAGCGCGACGCCGAAGCGCGTTCGGCCGGCCGGCCGGACGCGTCCTGCCACGGATCGCGCCGATCGCCGACAGGTCGACGTCGGCCGGGCGCACGGGACGCAGCGACTGCGCGACAGAGAGCGCCACGAACGTCTGCCTCGCCCAGCATGCGAAGTTGTAGATCGAGAATGGCGCAGAGGGCGGGAGCAGCACGAGCTCGGGCGGGATCGGGACCATCCGCTGCCAGGGCCACTGGTCGAGCAGCGCGAGGAAGCACTTCGTGAAGAGACGGCTCTTGGGGGCGCCGCCCTCGCGACGGATGTACGCGAGCGCCTTCGCGCCGGGGTCGACCCCCGCCATCCGCAGCGCGACATAGGCCTCGATCGAGGTCGACAGGTCCGGCGGCCCCTCGAACCAGATCGCCCACGTCCCGTCGTCGCGCATCCGGGCCATGAGCTCGTTCGCGATCCGCCGGTCGAGCTCCGGTGTGCGCAGGCCGAGCACGTGATGCCAGAAGAGGTGCTGCGCGGTCATCGTCACGTTCGACTCGAGCTCGCCGACCCAGATGCCGCCGGGCCGTTGCAGCTCGAGCAGGCGCCGAGTGCCGCGGTCGATCGCCTCGTCGAGCGAGGTGAGCTCCTGGATCGCGGTCATGCGGCAACCGCTTCGCTCGCTGCACCGAGCGCGTGACGCGCCGCGACACGCCCGCTGCGAACGGCGCTCTCCATCGTCGCCGGCCAGCCCGTATCGGTCCACGCTCCGGCGCGGACGACGCCGGGCCGTCCGGTCCCGGCACCGGAGCGCACGACGCCGGGCCGCAGCGCGATCGTCGCGTACGGCTCGCGGCTGACGCGCGACCACAGGAGCTCGGCTGCGCCGAGGCGGGCGGTCAGCTGCGCGGCGATCCGCTCGACGAGCGCGCGTCCCCGCACCTCGAGGAGCTGCGGCACGCCGCTCGAGACGACGGTGAGGTACTGGCCGCGCGCCGGCTCGTGCCCGGTCAGCGCTCCGCGATCGAAGACCCAGTGCGCGTCGGAGTCGAGAAGCGCGGCGAGCGGCGAGGCGAGCAGCTTGCGGTCGAACCAGAGATGGACGCTCACGATCGGCGAGTCCTCGAGCATCGGATCGGGCTCGCCCAGCAACCGTGCGCTCTCGTGCGGCGGCACGGCGACGACGAC
>Ga0157369_10007453_pt1 | contig 12602 bp, 11 predicted proteins | sample C25metaG_FD_113461 | JGI IMG/M metagenome (GOLD analysis project Ga0157369, IMG submission 113461) | Corn rhizosphere microbial communities from Kellogg Biological Station, Michigan, USA - C2-5 metaG | ecosystem: Host-associated > Plants > Roots > Rhizosphere > Soil | place: USA: Michigan...
ACCCCCACGATCGACGAGGTCGAGGACATCCGCGACGCCCTCCGAACCGTCACGGCACCCGTGCTCGTGGTCGCGGGTTCCGAGGACGGCCTGACGGGACTCGCGCCCGTCGTCGCCCTCGCGCAGCGGTTCCCCCTCGGCCAGGCGATCGTTCTCGACGGGTGCGGACACTACCCCTGGGTGGAGCAGCCGCGATCCTTCGCCGCAGCCGTCGCCCCGTTCTTCCCCGTCGACTGAGGCGGTCCAGGACCGCAAGCCCTGTCGACGGGCGCTGCCGCCGTGTTGACTGGGAGGGTGCAGACGTTCCTCCCCTACCCCGACTTCCTGGCGAGTGCCGAGATCCTCGACGACAAGCGGTTGGGCAAGCAGCGGGTGGAGACGCTGCAGGTGATGAAGGCGCTCATCGTCCCTGGGTACGGCTGGCAGCATCATCCGGTGACGGCGATGTGGCGAGGGTATCGGCCCGCGCTCATGGACTACCAGGTCGCCACCTGCGCGGTCTGGGTCGGCCGAGGTCACGCCGACACCTGCCTCGAGAAGACCCTGCTGGCACTCGCGGACGCTCCGGACGACCTCGAAGCCTACGAGGCGGACGACTTCGAGCTGCCGCCGTGGCTCGGGCGGGCCGACGTCCATCGCTCCCACCGGTCCAAGCTCCTCGCCAAAGCGCCGGAGCTCTACAGCGGGATCTTCCCCGACGACCCGGCGACGCTCGACTACGTCTGGCCGGTGCCGACCGACTGATGACGGACAGTGTCGATGTGACCTTCGACGACGAGCTCGACGCGGCCGTCCGGGCTCGATGGCGTGCCCTGGCCGAGGCCGGCCTACCGAGCCTGTCCACCCACCAGGGTGCCAGCAACCGTCCGCACGTCACCCTGGCCGCCGGGGCGACGCTGGAGCTGCAGGGACGACCCGACTTCCGACCGTTCCCCGTCCGCCTCGGCGCCCCGCTGTTCTTCCCTCGTCGGTCGGGCGCGGTCCTCGCGCTCGGTGTCGTCCCAGGGGTGGCGCTGCTCGAGCTGCACGACCGGACCGCCGCGCTGGTCCAGGGCGCCTTCGACCACACTCGGCCAGGGTTCTGGACGCCGCACGTCACGCTCTCCCGTCGGCTGACCCGGGAGCAGACGGCCACAGCGCTCGACACCTTGGCTGCGATCGGCCCGCTCCCGGACGGACGGGTCCTCGGCCTCCGATTCTGGAACGGCGACACCAGGACGGTCAGCGACCTCGTCGATCCCTGAGCCGACCCGGTGTCGTCGCTCCGAACGCGTCACTCGGCGGCTGCGCGACTCGCCGCCTCGGCCGCTGCGGTCGCTTGACCGTGCTGCGTCTCCGGGGTCGACCAGGACGCCGCCTTCGGCTTCTGGAAGAACAGCACCACGACGGCGCCCACGAGCGCCAACGCTGCGGGCAGGAGCAGCGACTGGGCCATCGCGGTGGTGAAGCCGGCATGCAGGAACTCGGGCAGCTCGCCGCCCGTCACCTCGCTCACGCCTCCGGTCGCCCCACCGGGAGCGGCGGGCAGCTCGGCCGCGAGGCGTCCCTGGATGAGCGCTGCGATCGCGGCGCTGCCGAGGACGGCTCCGATCTGACGGGTCGTGTTGAACACACCTGAACCGGCGCCGGCCTGGTGCTGCGGGAGCCCCCGGGTGGTGAGATTGGAGACCGGGCCCCACATGAATCCGTTGGCGAGACCGAGGACGGCGCTCGGGAGGAGCAGCATGAGGATCGGCTGCTCCGGCGTGAGCAGGATCGAGTACCAGCCGAGCGCGAGGGCCAGCAGGAGGAGCCCCGCGAGCGCGAACCACTTCGGGTTCACGCGGTCGATCGCCCGCCCGACCACGGGCGCGAGGCCGGCGGAGAGCACGGCCATCGGGACGAGCATGAGCGCGGACTGCGTCGGGGTCAGGCCGCGGACGGTCTGGTAGAAGAAGACGAGCGGCAGCGACATGCTCGTGATCGTGAACCCGATCGTCGAGATCGCGAGGTTGCCGACCGAGAAGTTGCGATCGCGGAACAACGCCAGCGGGAGCAGCGGCTCACCCTTCATGACGGCCTGCCACACGACGAACAGGCCGAGGACGACGACACCGGCGATGATGAGACTCCACACGGTGATCGGACCGGTGATCGTGCCCCAGTCGTAGCTCTGGCCCTCCTGGATGCCGAACACGAGGAGGAACATCCCGAGCCCGCTGAGGACGACCCCGAGCACGTCGAACTTGTGCGGGTGCGTGGCGAGCGCGGGGACGTTGCGCCAGACCATGATGAAGCCGATGACACCGACGGGCACGTTGATGAAGAAGATCCACTCCCACCCGAAGCCGTCGACGAGCACGCCGCCGAGGATCGGGCCGACGAGCGTCGCGACACCGGCGGTCGCTCCCCAGAGACCCATGGCCGCGCCACGGCGATCCGGCGGGAAGATGCGCGTGATGACGGCCATCGTCTGCGGGGTCATGAGCGCCGCACCGAGACCTTGCACGACGCGGGCGACGATGAGCATCTCGATGGAGCCCGACAGGCCGCACCAGAGCGAGGCGAGGGTGAAGACGACGAGACCGGTGAGGTAGAGGTTCTTCGGGCCGAAGCGGTCGCCGAGACGACCGGTGATGAGGAGCGGCACGGCGTAGGCGAGCAGGTAGGCGCTCGTGACCCAGATGACGTTGTTGATGTTGGTGTCGAGGCCGCGCATGATCGCGGGGTTCGCCACGGACACGATGGTCGTGTCGATGAGGATCATGAAGAAGCCGATGACGAGCGACCAGAGCGCCGGCCAGGGGCGCACGGCCCCCTTCGCAGGAGACGGGACGCCGGCGGGCGGCGGCGTGGGGGATGCGGACATGATGTCCCTTTCTGCATGGAGGACGGGTTCGCGTTCGGGACGCGAGGATGAGCGGGACCGCCGGCCGGACTGGTCGGTCGTCCCGGAGGTTCAGGTGGAGGGTGTCGGCTGAGCCGACACGGGCGGGGTCGCCGCCTGCTCGTGGAGTGGCGCACGGGTCCCCGGCACGTGCCAGGCGAGTGCACCGTCGGCGATCTCGGCGAGGAGCGATTCGAGGTGGGCGATCTCGGCGCGCACCATGGCGGCCGAGTAGGGGACGTTGATCCAGTACACGCGCGGGATCCCGCGTTCGAGCGCCCACGTCATGCGGCGATCGAGGTCGGCGAGCTCGGCCTGCTGCCGGAGGATACGGGTCTCGAGCAGCATCCGCACCTCCTCGGCGCCCAGTTCGTGGGCCTCGGACAGCGCGAGCCCGAGCTCCGGGTACTCGTTCGTGGGGATGCTGAGCAGCTCGCGCAGCCGCTCCCCCAGCAGGTGCCGACCGAGATCGGTGATCTCGAACGTGGTGCGCTCGGGACGGGCTCCCTCGCGGTCGGTCCCGGAAGCGAGCACGAGGCCGTCGGCCTCGAGTCCGTAGACGGCGCGGTAGAGCGAGCCGGGACTCACCTTGACGACGCGGTCCTCCTGGCGGTGGAGCGCGAGTTGGTACATCTCGTAGGGGTGCATGGGTCGCTCGGCCAGATACCCGAGCGCGGCGACGGCGAGCGGACCGAGCGGCTTGACCTTGCCCATGACCCCCACCATCGTTCCGCTCGAACTATTCCACATGGAATATACGCTGCCGTCGACGCTGACGCAAGGCCGACGATCGGCCAGAGAGGAGGCCATGCGCGATAATGAACGAGTGAGCGCACCCTCGGAGACCAACGCCTGGAACCACGTCTACTCGGGCAAGGTCCGCGACCTGTACGAGCCGGCCGCCGGCCCCGACGACCTCCTGCTCGTCGTCGCGAGCGACCGGGTGAGCGCCTTCGACCATGTCCTCGAGCCGGGCATCCCCGGCAAGGGCGATCTGCTCACCAGCCTGAGCCTCTGGTGGTTCGACCAGCTCCGCGAGGTGCCGAACCACCTCGTGCCCGATCATGAGCTCGACGCCGCGGGCGTCGCGGTGTCCAGCATCCCGGTGGAGTTCGCCGGGCGCGCGATGCTCGTCCGCAAGCTCGACATGTTCCCCGTCGAGTGCGTCGTCCGCGGCTACCTCACCGGCTCCGGCTGGAAGGAGTACGTCGCGAACCGCACCGTCTGCGGCATCCCGCTGCCCGACGGTCTGCGCGACGGCGATCGCCTGCCCGAGCCGCTGTTCACCCCCGCGTACAAGGCGCCGCTCGGCGAGCACGACGAGAACATCTCGTTCAGCCGCATGGTCGAACTCATCGGCGAGGACGACGCGGTCGCACTGAAGGACCTGTCGCTCGGCATCTACGAGACGGCAGCGCTCACGGCGGAGCGTCACGGCGTCATCCTCGCCGACACGAAGTTCGAGTTCGGCCGCAACCCGGCGACCGGCGTCATCACGCTCGGCGACGAAGTGCTCACCTCCGACTCCAGCCGATACTGGGACCGCGACGTCTACCTGACGAGCGACGACCCCACCGCACGGATGGCGAGTTTCGACAAGCAGATCGTCCGCAACTGGTTGGCCCACAACTGGGACCAGGACGACGCCTCGACGCCCACACCACCGACCCTGCCCGCCGAGATCGTCACGCAGACGGCCGCCCGCTACCGCGAACTCCTCGAGCGCCTCACCGGCACCGGTCGCTGATCGAAGCTACCGGTCAGCTCGTCTTCCGACGGGCACGGAGCCGAGCGCTGTCGGCCAGGATGGCCTGCGCATCGGGCAGCGGCCCCTCCGGCACGATGACACCCATGAGCGTGGCCGTCTTCTCGAGCGCGTCGCGTGCATCGTCGGCCGCGAGCCGTGCCTCGACGAGATCGCATGAATCGTCACTGCCCACCTCGCTGCGTGTGCCGCTGCGCTCCACGAGCTCCCGCTGCAGCCGCTCCGCAGTGGCGTACATGCGCGTCAGCGTCCAGAGCGAGGTCCACGGAAGGTCGTCACTCAGCCCGATGAGGTGATCGTTGAGCGGATCGATCCACCGCGACGGCTGGTGTCCGCCGTCCAGTCGGCGGCGGCGGTTGCGTCGCTCGGCCGACGCGAGCAGGAGGACGGCGACGAGGATCGCACCGAGCAAGGCGCCGACGACGTCGAGCCCGGGCGCCCAATCCGGGTCGAAGCCGGGGAGTGACACGGACGAGCGTTCGTCGTGCACGAGCCACCACTCGACCAGCACGCCCGCCGTCGCACCGAGGACGAAGCCCGTGAGGAGGAGGAAGGCACCGAGCAGGAGGGTGATTCTCCGCCGCAGCTGGTGACCGCGCTGCTGACCCTCGGTGAGCTCGCCTCGTTCCGCGAAGGGATCCACGACCATGAGGCGACCACCGACACGGACCACCCCGGGGTGGCGAGTCGTGACCGTCATGGCCCGAGGATACCCCACAAGGTGGGTCATGCGGCGGGATTCACGAGCCGAGATCGGCGGAAATCCGCGGCGGATCGACCGCGCTGGCCCCCGGAATGGGGGCGCCCGAAGGGGTCACGCCACCTTGGCGGGCCGTCGCCGAGCCGTCGTCGGGACCCCGCCAGGCTCATCGGACGATCCGCGCCAGGTCGAAGCGCACCCCGTGGTCCGTTCAGGGTCGTACCCCGACGCGCGGGAAGGCGCCCGACGCGGCTGCGGCGAGCGCGTCGTCGACGTCCTGCAAGGGGAACTCCGGGCCGACGAGTTCGGCGAACGGATACCGACGCCACGCACCGGTGAGGAAGTCGACCGCGCGGGCCAGATCCCGCGGTCGGTAGTTGTGTGCCCCGCGCACCGTGAGGAGGCGTCGGACGATGCGTTCGGCGTCGATGCCGAGCGGCGCACCGGGCGACACGCTGCCGACGAGGACAGCTGTTCCACCGATCGACAGCGACGCGATGGCGGCGTCCACGGCACGGGCGTCGCCGGACATCTCGATGGCGACGGGGAAGCCCTCCACACCCGCCGCGAGGTGTGCGGCGTCGAGGTGCTCGGCGGCGCCGATGGTGGGGTCGACCGTCGCGATGGCCCCGAAACGGCCAGCGAGCAGCCGGCGGGCGGGGTCCGGATCGCTCACGACGACGCGTGCCCCGGCATCGGCCGCCATGGCCGCGACGGTCAGCCCGAGCATCCCGGCGCCGGTCACGAGCACCGCCGTGCCGGGCAGGTCGTGCCCGGCCGCATCCAGTGCGGCGATCGCGGTGGCCGTCGCGCAGGACGCGGGCGCGAAGACGGCGGCGGGCGGCGTCTCCCCCACGATGACGATGGCCGTGCCCTCGAGGAGTTCGACGTGGGTCGCGAACCCACCGCTCAACTCCCACCCGCGGTGCACCCGGTCGTGCCCGTACTTCGCGAGCCGGCGGCACTTCTGCTCCAGGCCGGCGGAGCAGCGGTCGCAGACGCCGCAGCTCACGACGACCGACCACACGACCCGCATCCCAGCGACGAGGACGGTGCCGTCCACCGCCGTGACCGGTCCCCCGACCGCGACGACGCGTCCCACCTGTTCGTGCCCGAGGACGAGCGGTGTGGCGGCGTCACGGTGCCCGAGGACGGTGTGCACGTCGGAGCCGCACACGGTCGCCAGTTCCACCTCGACGAGGACGTCCCCCGGCCCGAGCGTCACCCCGGGCACCGCCATCGCCTGGTGCGGGTGCCCAGGCCCCTGCCAGACCATCGCGATCGGCGACGGTCTGATGAAGACGTCGTTGCCCGCGTGCGCGGTGAGCGTCGTGTGCATGGTTCCCCCCGGTCGGTCGGTCGTTCAGTCGAGACCGAGGAGCGCGGGCAGCTCGGCGATGCTCGTGATGATCTCGTCGGCGCCCGCCGCGAGCAGCGTCTCCTCGTCGTGCGCTCCGGTGAGCACCCCGACGACGAGCCCCGCGCCGGCGTTCACCCCGGACAGCATGTCGCTTGCCGTGTCGCCGACGACGACGACGGTGTCGACGGCGCTCGCTCCGAACCGGAGGAGCGCCGTCAGCGGCAGGTCGGGCGCTGGACGCCCTCGGCCGGCGTCGGCGGGTGACAGGGCGTCGTCGGCGAGCTCGGACCACCCGAGGCTCGCGAGGAGTGCGTCGCGCGTCGCCGGGGCGAACCCGGTGGTGAACACGACCCCCACGCCGAGCTCGCGGAGCCGCCGCACCGTGTCCTCGGCTCCGGGGATCGCCTCGACGCGCCCCTCGCCGACGAGGCGCTCGTAGGCCGCTTCGAAGGTGGCGTTGCCGGAAGCGGCTCGAGCCTCGTCGCCGTCGGTCAGCATGAGGAACACGTCGAGCTTCGACTGGCCCATCGTGTCGCGGACGAGCTCGATGGCCGCGTCGAGCGCGTCCTCGGTGTCGATGCCGATCGTCTCGGCGGCGACGCGGAAGGCGTCCTCGACGACGCCGTCGTCCGAGACCGTCGTCCCGGCGAGGTCCAGGACCACCAGTTCGAGCAGGAGGTCGTCCTCGTGTGCGTCGTCGAACCCGTCCTCCAGCTCGTCGAGGTCGTCGAGGTCGGTCTCCACGTCGTCGAGGTCGGGCGCCGCGGTGCTGTCCTGCTGGGGTCGATCGATGCTGGTCACGAGAGGCCTTTCTGAAGGTGGGCTGATGCGGCACGGATGCTGGTCGGCTGCGCGGGCGAGAAGGTCGGGCCGAGGTGCTCGGCGACGGCCAGCTCGCCGAGCGCGGGTCCGGTCGTCATCCCGATGCCCGTCGTCGCGGCGACCACGCGGACGCCCGGGGTCGGTTCGTCGATGAGCAGCTCCTCCGGGGCGGTGGCGTAGACGCCCTGCCAGCGTTCGAGGACGTCGAGCCTCGTCCCGAACAGCGCGCTTCCTGCCCGGAGGAGTTCGTCGAAGGCGTGCTCGGACTGGAACGGGGAGACCGCCTCGCCGCGGCTGTGGGTGTCGCCGAGGATGATCGACCCGTCCGGCAGCTGGGTCGCCATGAGGTTGACGTCGAGCGAAGCGAGCCCGGGGTGGTCCTGCTGCAGTCGCTCGCGGAGTGCCGGGATGGCGGGCGAGTCGGCGAATCCCGCGTAGCGCAGGAGCGACCACCCGGTCAGGAGCGGCGCCGGCATCGGCATCGGGAGCTCGGCGCGCACCCGGACCATGTCGAGCGCGCATCGACGGACGACCGCCCGCTCGGCCAGCTCGGGGAGGAGCGTGTCGATGTCGTGGTTCACCGCGACCACGGTGAGGCCTGCGGCGATGACGCCGCGGCTGGTGTCGACGAAGCCGGAGCGCAGTCCGGTCACGGTCGTCCGGCGTCGGAACTCGACACCGCGGCGTTCCAGGTACGCCGTGACGGCGCCCAGCGCCTGGCGCGGGTTCACTTGGAGGTCGCGCGGCAGCCAGGCGCCGCCCACCACGTCGTCGGCGCTGATCGGCACCTGCTGCAGGAACTCGGCCGCGTCGTACAGGCGGACGTCGGCTGCGGCACCCGCCTGGGCACGGGACGCCGCGAAGTCCTCGAGGACGCGCAGCTCGTCGAGGTGCCGGGCGACCACGTGCGTGCCCGAACGCCGGACCCACAGTCCCGCGTCCTGCTCGAGTCGTTGCCAGATCTCGGCCGAACGCGCGGCGAGGCGCGAGGCGAGCCTGGCCTGCGGCGTCGCCGCCAGGTGGCCGAAGTTGCGGACCGACGCGCCCTGGGCTTCGGCCGAGCGTTCGACGACCACGACCTCGGCACCGGCGTCCACGGCGGCGAGCGCCGCCGACAGCCCGACGATGCCGGCTCCGACGATCACGACGTCGGCGCGATCGGCCGAAGCACCCAGCGAGCCGACGCCGAGGCCGACCCGCGCCGCCGACACCCCGCCGCTCATCCGTCGTCCGTTCACGAGAACACCCTCCGCATCCACATGGCGATGCCCTCGACGACGAGGACCACCGCGAGGATCATCAGCACGATGGCCGTGACCTGGTCGTAGTTCCCGCCCTGGTCCGCCTGGATCAGGTAGTAGCCGATGCCGCCTCCGCCGACGATGCCGAGCATGGTCGCGGCGCGGATGTTCGTGTCGAGCGTGTAGAAGGTGTGCCCGACCAGTGCGCGGGCCCCCTGCGGGAGGGTCGCGGCGGCGTAGACCTGCGGTCGGGTCGCACCGACGGCGATCAGCGCCCGTTCCGGTCCGGGCGCGACCTCCTCGAAGGAGTCGGCGATGAGCTTGCCGAGGAGGCCGATCCCGCAGATGCCGAGCGCGAGCGTCCCCGCCTGGGCACCGAGCCCGGTGACGACGATGAGCAGGATCGCGAGGATGAGCTCCGGGATGCCGCGGATGCCGACGAGCGCGAACCGGGCGCCGGTGCGGACACCACGGTTCGGGGCGACGTTCCGTGCGGCGAGGGACCCGATGACGATCGAGCAGACGAGGGCGATGAGGGTCGCCGCGAAGGCGATCGCGACGGTCTCGAACATCGCCTCGACCATCTGCTCCGTCGTGCGCATGCCGAACGACGGCGGCCAGAGACGGGCGAGGACGTCGGGCGCCTTCGCCCAGAACGTCACGAGGTCGCCCCACTGGATGTCGGACACGACGACGCCCCAGACCACGACCGCCACGGCGAGCCAGGCACCGACGGTGTCGCGGACGCGGGCCGGCGTCCAGGGGCGCTTCGCTGCAGCGGCGATCCGGGACTCGGCGCTCGGAGCAGCGGTCGTCCGACTGCTCCCATTCACCGCGCGACGCGCGTCCCGACCCGCGGCCACCCGACGCACGACGCGGTCACCGAGTCCGCGTCCGGTCGGCTGTACCCCGAGCATCACGGTGCGCACGGTGCTCGAAACGATCTCCATGACGACGCACAGCGCGAAGATGACGATCGCGAGTCCGATGCCGAGCGAGTAGTCGAGTGACTTGAACGCGAGCGACAGTTCACGGCCGAGGCCGAGGACGCCGACGTAGCCGAGCAGGACCGAACCGCGCAGGTTGATGTCGCCGCGGTGGAGGACCGTGGCCACCCAGGACGGGAGGACCTGCGGCAGGACACCCGAGGTGAACTCCTGCAGCTTCGAGCCGCCGGCCGCCCGGATCGCGAGTCGCGGCCCCTCGTCGACCTGCTCGATCGCGTCCGCGAAGAGCTTCGAGATCATGCCGACGGAGTGCAGCCCGATCGCGATGATGCCGGGCAGTGAGCCGAGCGAGAACATGAGCACGAGGATCATCGCGATGACGACGTCCGGCACGGCACGGCTGAGCACGCCGATGAACCGACCGACTGCGCGCCAGGCCGGTCCCGGGGTCGTGTTGGCGGCTGCGAGGTACGCGACCGGGATCGAGAGCACCGCAGCGAGGACGGTGCCGGAGATCACGATCCCCAGGGTCAGGGCGGTGAGCGACAGCAGTTCCCCGGGCGGCGGGAACGTGATCGTCCCCACCCGGTTGAAGAAGTTGACCGCGTTGCCCCAGCTCGCCACCATGTTCGGGATCGAGATCCCGACCTCGAGGAGCGAGTAGACCGAGAACGCGAGCAGCGCGACGAGCGTGAGCACGGCGGCGATCGTCTGCGGGCGGAGCCGACCGACCGGGACGGGTCCGGAGAGTCCGGGCGGGCGGTCGGCGGGCGGTGCCGTCTTCGCGGGCGCGGTGACGACCATCAGCGGGTCCTGCCAGGTCGACGGAGCTCGTCGGGCTCGCGGCCGTCGACATCGGCGTCGAACTCCCACTCCGGTTCGTCGGGGAGTTCGTCCCCGCCCACGCGCTCCTCGACGCCGAGCAGGCCGCGGAGGTCGTCGTCGGGGTCGCCGAGCAGCTCGTCGGTCTCCAACTCCACGGCGATCGCCTGCAGCTCACGGGTACTCGTAGCGACCCGGCCGTAGATCTCCATCACCTCGGTCTTCGACAGGCCGTCGGTCGTGGTGTCGAGGACCACCTCGCCGTGCCGGAGACCGACGATGCGGTCGCCCCAGGAGAGCGCGAGGTCGACCTGGTGCAGGCTGCACACGACGGTGAGTCCACGGTCGATCGCGATCTCGCGGATGAGGGCCATCACCTGCTCGCTCGACTCCGGGTCGAGGGAGGCGACGGGCTCGTCGGCGAGCAGGATCTCGGGGTCCTGCATGAGCGCTCTGGCGATGGCCACGCGCTGCTGCTGACCACCGGAGAGGGTGTCGGCGCGCTGGTAGGCGCGCTCCAGGAGGCCGACGCGGTCGAGGTGGCCGAGCGCCTTCATCTTCAGGTTGCGGCCGTAGCCGAGGATGCCGAGACGTGGTCCGCGGACGCCCGCCAGCGAACCGGTCAGGACGTTCTCGAGGACGGTGAGCGACGGGACCAGCTCGAACTGCTGGAAGACGAACCCGACGCGGGCGCGGAGCCGGCGCAGGGCGCGCTGCCCGAGGGCCGGCACCTCGTCGCCGAGGACCGAGACGGACCCGGCGGTGGGCCGCTCGAGACCGTCCAGGTGACGGAGGAGCGTCGACTTGCCGGATCCCGACAGGCCGAGGAGGACGACGATCTCACCGCGACGGATGTCGAGGTCGACGCGCTGCAGGGCGACCGTCCTGTCGAAGCGCTTCGTGACCCCGCGGAGACGCACGAGCGGTTCCGCTCCGTCGGGTGCGGTGTGACGCGCCTGCTGCTCGGTGACGCTCATGACTGCTGCCTCTCGTGAGGTTGGTGGTGATGCGGACGTCGCACCGCGACGGGCTCGGTGACCGGGAACCGGAGCACCGGTCACTGCCCTTCGACAAGCTCAGGAACCGCTTGTCGAAGGGCGGTGCCGGTGCTCAGATCAGGCCTGGCACTGCTTGGCGTTGGTCTTCTTGCAGATGTCGCGGATGGTGTCGTAGTACGCGTCGTCGACCGGCGAGGTGCCGTAGAAGGTCGCGCGGAAGGCGTCGCTGTCGGCGCTCTTCACGCCGGAGTCGATGATCTGGTCGATCGTGACCTCGGAGAGGGCCTTCTCGAGCTTCTCCTTCACGTCGGCGGGCAGGGAGTCGGACTCGACGATCGGCGCACCGGGGACCATCGTGCGGTCGATGACCTTCACGCCGTCGTTCTTCTCGACCTCGGAGTCCTCGGCGAAGCCCGCCTCGCACTCGACGCCCTCGGCGGTCTTCGTCACCGAGACGTCGTGCTTGCCGGCGAAGACCGGGGTGATGTCCTGCTCGGGGTCGATGCCGGCCTCGAGCAGGTTGTAGCTCGGGAAGAGGTACCCGGACGTCGAGGACGGGTCGACGAAGCAGACCTTCTTGCCCTTGAATTCCTCGATCTTGGTGATCGACGAGTCCTTCGGGACGATCGCCTCGGAGTAGTAGCCCGGCTCCTGCCCCTCGACGGTGATGATCGACGAGATCGGCGTGATCTTGGCCCCGTTGTTGAGCGCGGTCACGTAGGTGAAGCCGGAGAAGGACGCGACGTCGATCTTGCCGGCGACGGCCGCCTCGATGAGGGCCGCGTAGTCGGTCGACTCGTGGTACTCGACCTTCTTGCCGGTCTCCTGGGCGATGTAGTCCATGAGCGGCTGGTAATTGGTCTGCGTGTCGACCGAGTCGGGGACGACGCCGAAGACGAGGGTCTGGTCGTCGACCGCGAAGGTCCCGGCCGCGGCTGAACCGGTGTCGGTGGCGCTAGCGCTCGAGCAGGCGGCCAGGCCGATCGAGAGGAGGGCGGCGGCGCCGAGCGCAGCGACGCGGGTGAGGGAGAGCTTCATGTGCTGGGACGTACCTTTCAGAAGGACCGATGCACCCGCCCGC
>Ga0157369_10007454_pt1 | contig 12601 bp, 4 predicted proteins | sample C25metaG_FD_113461 | JGI IMG/M metagenome (GOLD analysis project Ga0157369, IMG submission 113461) | Corn rhizosphere microbial communities from Kellogg Biological Station, Michigan, USA - C2-5 metaG | ecosystem: Host-associated > Plants > Roots > Rhizosphere > Soil | place: USA: Michigan...
CGCCAGCAGCGAGTGCCCGCCCAGGGCGAAGAAGTCATCATCGGGCCCGGTCCGCTCCACCCCCAGCACCCCCGCGAACAAGCCGCACAGGATCTCCTCGGCCACGGTGGCCGGGTCCCGGCCGGCCGCGGCCGCCGCATAGTCCGGCGCGGGCAGGGCAGCCCGGTCCAGCTTCCCGCTGGGGGTCAGCGGCAGCGCCGCCAGCACCACCACCGCCGACGGCACCATGTACTCCGGCAGCCGGGCCGCCGCATGCCGCCGCACCACCGCCACCAGGTACTCCGTCTCGTCTGCGGGGCCGCCGTCACTGGGGCTCCCGGCGGGCACCACGTACCCGGCTAGCCGCATATCGCCGGGGGCGTCCTCCCGGACGATGACGGCGGCCTGGGCCACCCCCGGATGGCCGGCCAGCACTGCCTCGACCTCACCCGGCTCGACCCGGAACCCCCGGATCTTGACCTGGTCATCAGCCCGCCCGCTGAAGGTCAGCACCCCGCCAGAGGTCCACCTCACGACGTCCCCGGTGCGGTACATCCGCTCCCCGCCCGTCCCGAACGGGCAGGCCACGAACCGCTCGGCGGTCAGCTTCTGGCGGCCCAGGTAGCCTCGGGCCAGCCCCGCTCCGGCGATGTACAGGTCCCCGGCCACCCCGGCCGGCACCGGGCATAGCCACTCATCGAGCACGAACACCTGGGTATTCGCGATCGGCGCGCCGATCGGCGGGGTGCCCGGGCTGCCATCGCAGGCCCAGGCGGTCGAGTCGACCGATGTCTCCGTCGGGCCGTACAGGTTGTGCAGGCCCGCGGCGAACCGCTGGGCAAACCGCTCGACCAGCCAGCCCGGCAGGGCCTCGCCACTGCAGATCACCCGGCGCAGGCTGCCGCACTCTTCCGGAACGGCCTCGCTGGCGAACGCTTCCAGCATCGACGGCACGAAGTGCATGGTGGTGATCCCCGCCCGGCCGATCAGCCTGGACAGGTAGCCCGGGTCCTGGTGCCCGCCCGGATCGGCCAAGACCAGCAGCGCGCCCTCAAGCAACGGCCAGAACAGCTCCCACACCGACACGTCAAAGCTGACTGGGGTCTTCTGCATTACCCGGTCATCGGCGCCCAGGCCGTACTCTGCCTGCATCCAGGCCAGCCGGTTGACGATGCCGGCATGGGGCACCGCGACGCCCTTCGGGATCCCGGTCGATCCCGAGGTGTAGATAACGTATGCCGGGTGCGCCGGCCGCAGCGGCGCCGGCCGCGCGGCGCCACCCGCGCTCCCCGCATCGGCCGCGGCTGGGCCGGCCAGCTGCGCGGCCAAGCCCGGCTCGTCCACCGCCAGCACCGGCACCCCGGCCGACTCCCGCAGCCCCGCCGCCAGCCCGCCGGCCGTCAGCACGCACCCGGGCCGCGCGTCCGCCAGCATGAACTCCACCCGCTGGGCCGGGTAACCCGGGTCCACCGGCAGGTATGCCGCCCCCGCTTTCAGCACTCCCAGCAGCGCCACCATCAGCTCCGCCGAGCGGTCCATCATCACCGCCACCACGGACTCCGGCCCGATGCCATCCGAAGCCAGCACCCGCGCCAGGCGGGCAGCCCGGCCATCCAGCTCCCGGTAACTCACCCGGGCATCCCCGCAGGCGATCGCGACCGCATCCGGGGTCCGCGCCGCCTGTGCCTCGAGCAGCTCCGGCAGCGTCCCGGCCGGCACCTGCGCCACGGTGTCGTTCCACCCGGTGATCAGCTGCGCCCGCTCCGCCGCGTCCAGCACGGCTACCCGCCGCAGCGGCACCTCAGGGTCAGCGGCCACCGCCGCGAGCACGCGGCCAAGCCGGCCCGCGATCAACCACGCGGTGGCCTCATCGAACAGGTCCGCCGCGACCGTTGCCGTCCCGCGCAGCCCGCCCGGCTGTCGCCCGGCGGCGGGCACTTCGGCCAGGCTGATATCCAGGTCGAACCGGGCAGCTCGGGTCCCGGCGGGCACCCGCACGGCTCGCAGGCCCGGCAGTTCGACAGCGGCCGGCGGGTTGTTCTGCACCGTGAGCATGACCTGGAACAGCGGGTGCCGGGCCAGCGACCGCTGCTGCGCCAGGACCTCTACCAGCCGCTCGAATGGCACGTCCTGGTGCTCCAGCGCCCCCAGCCAGAACCGCCGCACCCGCTCCAGCACCTCGGTGAACCCCGGGTCCCCCGACAGGTCGGTGCGCAGCACCAGCGTGTTCACGAAGAACCCGACCAGGTCATCCAGCGCCTCATCAGTGCGCCCGGCCACCGCCGTCCCGACCGGGATGTCGCTGCCCGCGCCCAGCTTGGACAACAGCACCGCCAGCGCCGCCTGGACCACCATGAACAGCGTCACGCCCTGCTCCCGGGCCAGCCCGGCCAGCCCGGCGTGCACCTGAGCGGGTACTTCCACCGGCACGGAGTGCCCGCGGTAGCTCGCCACCGCCGGCCGTGTCGAGTCCGCTGGCAGCGTAAGTTCAGGCGGGGATCCGGCCAGCGCGTCCCGCCACCACGCCACCTGCACCGCCAGCGCGCTGGCGGGATCGTCCTCATCGGCGAGCAGCTCGCGCTGCCAGATGGCATAGTCGGCGTACTGCACCGGCAGCGGGTCCCACCCCGGCGCCCGGCCCGCCCGCCGCGCGCCGTAGGCCGCCGACAGGTCCCGGGCGACGATCCCCGCCGACCAGCCGTCAGTGGCGATGTGGTGCAGCACTACCACCAGCACGTGCACCCCCGGCGCCACGGCCAGCAGCCGCGCCCGGACCGGGATCTCGGTGGCCAGGTCGAACGGCCCGGCCGCGAGGTCCGCGATCACCTCGGCAACATCCGACTCGGCCACGCCGGTCACCGGCAGTTCCCCGCCCGCCTCCGCTATCTCCAGGACGCGCTGGAACGGCTGCGAGTCGGACACGGGGAAGACGGTGCGGAGCACCTCATGCCGCCCGAGCACATCACCCAGCGCCGTCCCCAGCGCCACGGCATCCAGTTCCCCCTCCAGCCGCACCGCCACCGCGTCGTTGTACGTCGCCGACGGCCCTTCTAGCTGCGCGATGAACCACAGCCGCTGCTGGGCGAACGACAACGGCACCCGCTCGGGCCGCGGACGAGGCCCGAGCGCTGACCGGGCCGGCCTGGCCTGCTCGAGTCGTGCGGCAAGGGAGGCCGGCGTCGGTGACTGAAACACCATGCCGATCTCAAGCTCCACCGCCAGCATCGTCCGGACCCGGCTGACCAGCCGCACCGCCAGCAGCGAGTGCCCGCCCAGCGCGAAGAAGCTATCTTCGGCCCTTACCCGCTCTAGCCCGAGGACGTCCGCGAACATCCCGCACAGCATCTCCTCCAGCACCGACAGCGGGTCCCGCCCTGATGAGGCCGCCCCGAAATCAGGGGCCGGCAACGCTGCCCGGTCTAGCTTGCCGTTGGATGTCAGCGGCAGTGCGTCGAGCAGCACGACGGCCGCCGGGATCATGTACTCGGGCAGGCGCCGGGCCGCGAAATCGCGGATCGCAGCGGCCAGCTCGCCGTCACTGGAAACGGCGTCATCGCTCGCACCCGCCGGGATGACGTAAGCGGCCAGCTGCCCGTCGCCCACGGCGTCCTCGCGAACAGCCACGGCAACCCGCCCGACCCGCGGGTGGGCGGCCAGGACGGCCTCGATCTCCCTGGGCTCAACCCGGAAGCCGCGGATCTTGACCTGATCATCGGCCCGCCCGGCGAATTCGAGTTCCCCGGCGGCGGTCCACCGGGCGAGGTCACCCGTCCGGTACATCCGCTTGCCATTGCCGAACGGGCATGCCACGAACCGCTCCGCGGTCAGCGCCCGGCGACGCAGGTATCCCCGCGCCAGCTGCGTTCCGGCTATGTAAAGCTCGCCCGCGATGCCACTTGGCACTGGCTCCAGCCGCCGGTTCAGCACGAATACCTGGCTGTTGGCCACCGGCGATCCGATTGGGATCGTGCGCGCAGGCGGGCCGGTCAACCGCCCGGTCACCACCCCGATCGTGGTTTCCGTGGGCCCGTAGTGATTGAAGACCTTCCGGGTCCCGGCCGCGGCCAGCAATTCCCGCACCCATTGCGGGGAGGCGGCTTCCCCGCCGAGTACCAGCGACCGGCCCGGCAGCACCCCCGCCATGCCCGCAACGCCGGCCAGCGCGGCCAGATGGCTAGGCACCGCCTTCAGGTAGTCAATCGCGCACTGCGCCAGGTATCTCGTCACCAGCACTGGGTCAGTGGCTGCATCCCCGGCGAGCACGTGCAGTTGCCCGCCTGAGGCCAGGCACCCGAATACCACCGTGTTTCCGAGGTCAGTACTCTGAGCCTGCAGCAGCGCATATCGTCGGCCTGGCTCGCCCAGCCCCACCCGGGCCGGCACCTGCGTCACGTAGTTCACCAGTCCCCCGTGGGTGGCGGCCACCGCCTTCGGGGTGCCGGTGGACCCGGAGGTGTAGATCACGTAGGCCAGCTGGCCGACCGCCACCGTCCCCGGCGGTGGGGTAACCGGGCGCTCACCCAGCTCCGCCATCACTATCGGGTCATCCAGCGCGATCGTCTGCAGCCGAACGGCCGGCAGCTCGTCGAGCACGGCCTGCGTGCCCACGACCAGCCTCGCCTGGCTGTCGGTCATCATGAACGCCAGCCGTCCCGGCGGGTACCCCGGATCCAGCGGCAGGTATGCGGCTCCCGTCTTCCAGGTCGCTAGTATCGCGATCACCATCTGAATGCCGCGTGGCAGGGCTAGGCCCACGACCGCTTCCGGGCCGGCCCCGGCTTCCAGCAGGTAATGGGCCAGCCGGTTAGCCTGCCCCGATAGCGCGGCGTAACTCAGCCACCGCCCCTCGGACACCACCGCCACCGCATCGGGGCACGCTGCCGACTGGACCTCCACTAGCTGATGGACCCCGCCCTCCGGCACCGGCACCGAAGTATCGTTTCGCTCGTCGATGAGCTGCCGTCGCTCCGCGGCGGACATGATCCCCGCCTCGCCCACGCAATCGCCAGGCGCCGCCTGCGCCACCCAGTCAAGCACCGCCTTGAAACGGCGGCCCATGTCCCGTCCCGACGCCGCCTCGTAAAGGTCAGGATTGGCGTCGAAGGCAACCTGCATGCCACCATTCGATGAGGACCGGACATACGCAGCGATTCGAATGTCACCGACCGGCGTGCTGGTAAGGTCATGCGGAATTACCGAACAATCCCCGAACTTCATGGCGTAGTCGAACGCCATGACATTTATAACCAATTTGAATAGCGAGCCGCTCGCCAGCTTCAGGTCTCGCCGCATGTCCTCGAACCGGTAGCGCTGATGCTTCAGGGCGTCACCCACGGTCTTAGACACCTGCCGCGCCAGCTCGTCAAGAGGTGTCTCATGGCACACCGCCAGGCGGATGGGCAAGACGTTCGCCATCATGCCAGGAATCCTGCGCTGTTGCCGTCCCGATCGGCCGAGGACGGAAAGGCCGAGGACGATATCTTCATCGCCTGAGCACCGGTGCAGGTAAATTGCCGCCGCCGTGACCAGCAGACCGCTCATGCTCGTCCGCGCGCGACGAGCCGCAGCAGCAAAGCGCGCGGCATCTTGCGGACTGAAGTCCGCCATATCCCGCATTGGGATCTGCGGCGCTCCCCGGTGCCGCCCACCGCCCACGCCGCTCGCTTGCGGCACGTTCGCCAGGGTGTCGAGCCAGAAATCGCGGTCGCTGGTGAAATCAGGGGAGCTTCTGTACCTCAGGTCGGTGGCCAGCAATGCGGGAAGAGGTTCCAGCACGTCGCCGCCTGGCGAGCGGCCAGCCAGGAGCGATGTGTAAATCTCGGCCTGGCGAGCCGCGATGATTGAGCCGCTGAAGCCGTCGATGGCAATATGATGTGCGCGATGGTACCAAAAGAACCGGTCAGGCCCGGCTTTGAACAATGCTTCCGAGAAGAGGCAGCCGCCATGGAAGTCCACGGGGCTGCGCATGTCGTTCTGCATCCACTGCTTAGCCGCGGCGTGCGGATCTTCGGCAGCGCTGACGTCAACGACGCGAAGCTCCCAGTCCGCCGACTCGGAAACATATTGTTGCGGTAGCCCGGCGTTGCCGCGAAGGCGGATGCGCATGGCCTCTGCCTCGCGGATAGTAATCCGCAAAGCCGCCTCGAACAACCCTATGTCGATGCGGCCGCTGATCTCCAGGTACTCGGCGACGTTGTATAGCGAGCTATCCGGGGAAAGCTGCTGAGCCTGCCAGATCTCAAGTTGCCCGGCCGTCAGGTCCCAGCATCCATCTTCAGAAGCATGCATTTCCCACTCCGAACGCTCGAATTAAGGGCGTTGTCCCGACACTACCGCACGCTACCACGAGACAAGCAGCTGGCTGAGGCCCCGCGTCGCCATTCCAGTTTTCCAATTCAGTGAGCTCATGTCTTCGGCTACCTCAAGATGCGGAAAACGAATCACCAATGCCCGGAGAAGTGTCGTTAGCTGGAGCCGGGCCAGCGGAGCGCCGAGGCAACGGTGCAGGCCGTGGCCGAACGTCAGGTGCGCGGGCATGGCAAGCTCTGGCGCTGCCTCATCCGCCGAGCTGAACACGGATTCATCGCGGTTAGAACCCATGATGAAAACCACGACTAGCTGCCCTGGCTCGATGACGACCCCCCCGAGAGGAACCCGCTCTACGGCCATGCGGGGAAAGGTCATATATGGAGCCGGGTTAAGGCGCAGCAACTCTTCCGTTACACGCTCGGCGAGCCCTGGGTTTTGGACCAGCGCGTTCATCAGGGGACGGTTGAGCAGAAGCATGAACACGCACAATGTGATCTGGTCGACCGTTGAGTCATATCCGGCCATGAGCAACGAAAGGCACAGGGTCACTAGCTCGCGATTCGTAACCTTGTCGCCTTTCCGCCCGGATGACGTGATCAGCCAGCTGATCAGGTCATCGGTCGGCTCGCGCCTTTTGTCGGCGACCAGGCGCATCATGTACCGGGCCAGGCTGATGCTATGCTGCCGGCTGTCAGCGGTATCGCCTTCGAGGCGGAATAGCACATTTACCCATGAGCCGAAGACCTCCCGATCGGCCGACGGCACCCCGAGGAGGTGGCACATGGCCTCGAAAGGAAGGGGGGCGGAGACATGAGACACGAAATCGGCAGGCGGGTCCTGGGCCCCCAGCTCGTCGAGGATACGCGCTACCAGCGGAACGACGAATGGCTCCAACTCCGCGATTCTGCGCTCGGTGAACGCCGGGGCCACTAGCTGACGTATGCGTGAGTGCGCTGCGCCTTCCAGGCTGATGATCGCATCTGGCGCTGCGTTATAGGTGCTGATCTTGGGAGCTTTTGGACCGGCCGCCTCGCTACGGCTGAAGCGCTGGTCGGCAAGGACCCTTCTCGCCAGTTCATAGTCAGATATAAGCCAGAACCCCGTGCCATTATACGCGGTGGCCCATCGCATGCCGGCTTCCGGCTTTGCCAGCTCAAAATGCTCCGGAAGCGGACCTACAGGGACAGCTTTCGCTGATTCCATATAATGCATCCCGTACCTCCGGCAACACGAATCATTACATGCGGATGACGCCATCGAGGGCTAAGAGAATAGTTGCACGCCAATCCATGGAGCGCAAACGCTGACTGGCAGCCGGCCGCTAAGGAGACACGCCTGGCCGCTGATAGGGGCATTTCGAGTGCATGACGCGTTTAACTGTGCCCCAGCACCACTTGAACGCCACCAATGCCAGATATCCAGCCCGTCGCCCCTAAGGCGTCATGAATGCCAGCGTCACGTTGTGCCCGCCAAAGCCAAATGAATTGTTGAGCGCAACGGCCGGGTTCGACGCGGTGCGGAATTCGCATGGCTTGGCCGAGACGTGAATGCCGGCCGAGATGATCTCATCGTCCGGATCCTCTAGGTTGATCGTCGGCGGGGCCACGGACTGACGGAGCGCGCAGATCGTCGCGATCGACTCGACTGCCCCGGCGCCGCCGAGCAGATGGCCGGTCATCGACTTGGTCGCGGACACGGTTATCCGGCTGGCGGGCGCGCCGATCGCGCGCTGTATGGCCATCGCCTCGGCGACGTCACCGGCCGGGGTGGAAGTCGCATGCGCATTGATGTGGACAACCTGCTCGGGCTGGGCGCCAGCGTCGGCGAGAGCTCGCTGAATCGCCTGCGCTGACCCGGCTCCATCCGGAGCAGTCTGGGCTACGTGGTAGGCATCCGCCGAGTACCCGACGCCCGCCGCGACCGCGTGCACGACGGCTCCTCGTCTTGCCGCGTGGCCGGCGGACTCAAGCACGATCATGCCTGCGCCCTCGCCGAGCACGAAGCCATCCCTGGCCTTGTCGAATGGCCGAGAGGCGCGCTCTGGATCATCATTGCGGACGGAGAGGGCGCGCATGACCGCGAATGAGGCGATGGCAAATGGAAGAATGGTCGCCTCGGCCCCGCCGGCCACCACCACATCCGCCCGGCCGGAGCGGATCATGTGCATGCCGTACCCGATCGCTTCGGCGCTGGACGCGCAGGCACTGACGGCCGCGTGGACGCCGGCGCGGGCGCCAAGTTCAATGCCTATCCAGGCCGCCGGGCCGTTGGGCATGAACATCGGCACCGTAAATGGCGATAGCCGTTGCCATCCCTGCTCCTTGAGCGTGTCATAGGCCTCGAGCGTCGTCCCCAGGCCCCCGACGCCACTGCCAACCGAGACAGCCAGGCGATCCGCCCGCACCTGGGGAGCGCCGGCATCCTGCCATGCTTGCCTTGCGGCTATCAGCGCCAGCTGTTCACAACGGTCCATCCGGCGTAGCTGCCGCGAAGAAATCATCGACGCGAGATCGGCGGTGGCTGGAGCCGCGATGCGCACGGGCAGCTCATCCGCCCAGCTTTCGGTCAGCTTGCGAACCCCCGACTGACCCGCCAGCAGCGCCGCCCACGTCGAGGCCACGTCGTCGCCCAGCGGAGTTATGGCGCCGAGCCCAGTCACCACGACGCGCTCAGGATAAGCATTCAAAGTCGTCGGCTCTCTCTGATGAGTACCCCTGACGTTCAGGCCCCGACGCTGGAGCGTTGTGCGCGCTGGACATAGTCCACAACGTCCTGGACGGTCCTGAGGTCCTTGAGATCCGCGTCGGGGATCTCAATGCCGAACTTGTCCTGCGCGGAAACTATGATCTCGACCATGGTCAGCGAGTCGATATCCAGATCCTCGACCAGGTCCGCCTCGGGAGTTACATCACTTGCGGGCTTCTCGGCGAACTCTTCCACGGTAGCCGCGAAGCCATCGAAGATCTCATGCTCGGTCATCGCCATGATTCCTTGCCTCCTCGGTATTTCCTTCGCAATGTTCTCAGGTATTGAAGATTTTCCCTAGCACACCGCGTTCAGCTCTCGCAGGTAATTTCAGGCCAGCGCAGCAGGGTGGAACCCCAGGTAAGCCCACCGCCGAACGCGGTGAGCACCACGTGGTCGCCCGGGCGGAGCGCCTCGCATTCCACGCCATGGGCCAGCGCGAGCGGAATAGACGCCGCCGCGGTATTTCCCACCTCGGCTATGTTGATCAGGCACCGGGCCGCCGGAATCCCGAGGCGCGCGGCGACTGAGATCACGATACGCTGGTTTGCCTGATGGCAGACCAGCCAGTCAACCATCGAAACCGGCCATTCCGCGAGTTCGAGTACGCGTGCGGTGGACTCAGCCATCTTCGCCACGGCCTGCCGGTAAACCGACTGCCCTTGCATGGTGAAGTATTGATCTGACTTGTCGCTTCCGTCAACGCCATACGGCATTCGTGACCCTCCGGCCCGAACAGTAATCAGGTCAGATCCGCAACCGTCGCTACCGAGCGTAAACGGCCCTATCGCACCCATGTCATGGGCACTTCCAGCTCGAAGGACCACCGCGCCTGAGCCATCACCGAATATCACTCTCGTCGTGCGATCGCAAGGATTCAAGATGGCGGAGAAGACCTCTGCACCTATCACCAGAACGCGATCGGCGATGCCGGCTGCGATCAGCCCGACACCATTGGCGAGAGCGTATATGAACCCTGAGCAAACTGCGGCGACGTCGAATGCCGCAATCGGTCCCAGGCCAAGTCGGGCGGCCACCTCGGGTGCGGTCGCCGGGCACGGCCGGTCAGGAGTGGTTGTCGCGAGGATCAGGCCGTCCACCGTGTCAACGCCGGCCGACTTGAGTGCGCGCTGCCCGGCCTCGACGGCGAGCTCGGAGGTGGCCACTCCGGGGGCGGCTATATGACGGCGCACCACGCCCGTCTTGCGCCGTATCCACTCGTCCGAAGTATCCAGCACCGCCGCGAGATCCTCATTGGTAACGATGCCCGGAGGCGTCCACGATCCGAGACCGCAAAGAACCGCCGCTCGCGGGGCGCTTGACAGCATTTGGCTCCCGTCAACCCGGATATCCCGATTGCCGCAGGGGACTGCCGGGAATTCCTGACCCTATTTCGTCGTTCGCAGCATGCCACGCCGGAAGTGAAGTCAGCCAGTGACCAGGATGGAAGCTCCCGGGCCGACCAGCACGCCCATACCGCCCGCGCGCCACTCCGGTTCCCGGCTCCCGGGAACGCCGATGTTTGACTGCTGACAACGGCTTAGTTGAACATCAGCGAACCCGCGCCTAGCGGTGCCACAGCGAGCCGATGCCGGCCGGGCGCCACGGCCGGGAGTTGCGCGGAGCAGCGGACTAGGCTTGCATTCCTCACAGTATCTTCATGTCCGTAAGAAGGGCATCGGTGATCTTCATGCCCGGAAGAGAGGCATCGGCATGCTCGTACTCGGCCTAAGCGGAAGCTTCTCGCGCGAAGACGTCGACTTGACGCCGAATGTGACCGAGGGACTCTTTCATGATGCGGCAGCTTGCCTGATCAAGGATGGCGCACTACTGGCTGCCATAGAGGAAGAGAGATTTAACCGGATCAAGAAGACGTCTAAATTCCCCGTTAACGCCATTCGAGCCTGCCTGGATATCGCAGATGTAAAGCCCTCCGAGATTTACGCGGTAGGTCACTACTTCCAGGAGGGACCCATAGACGAGCTGCTAAATGAGCACTATATCAGGAATAATGAACTGCCGTTGCGCTACTCGCGCGAGCTCATAACGGACCACCTGAGGAACGAATTCGACCTCGATATGCCGGGCGATCGCCTGCTGTACGCCGAGCACCACGTCACGCACGCCTTGTCCTGTTTCGTGCGGTCAGGCATGAAAGAGGCGCTGGTCGTGGTAATGGACGGCCGCGGCGAGCGCCATTCGACCACAATATACCGTGGCGCAGGAGGACGGCTGGAGAGCCTGGCCACTTACGGTATCGGGAAGTCGCTCGGGCACTTTTACGCTCAAGCCATCCGCTTGCTCGGGTACGGACTCGGTGATGAATATAAGATCATGGGTCTCGCGCCGTACGGGAATACAGGTAAATACCGGGATCGCTTTGACTCTTTGTACCTCCTCGAGGATCGCGGTGACTACCGGCTTCGCCCGGTCACCACAGCCTTCCCCTCGACGCTATTCCCGCCTCGCCGGAAAGGGGCGGAATTTACCCAGCAGCACATGGATTTCGCCGCCGGGGTCCAGCGGACACTGGAGACAATAGCCATGCACGTGATTGGCTATTGGGCGAAGCATACCGGGCTGCCAAACTTGTGCTTCGTCGGCGGAGTCGCTCATAATAGCACTCTCAATGGACGGATTCTCCAGTCTGGAAAATTCCGTGAAGTTTTCATTCACCCCGCGTCGCATGACGGGGGATCGGCGGAGGGTGCGGCACTCGCCGCGGCCTCTCGCCTGGGAGCGCCACCATCCCGGCAGCCACGGATGCGCAGCGCCTCGGTGGGCCCTGGACTCGGCACGACGGCCGAGATCGAAAAGGAGCTTGCTGCCTGGGGGGAGCTTATCGGGTACGAGCGGCCGGCGGACATCGTGGAATGCGCCGCCCGCCTGCTGGCCGAGGACGCGGTGCTGGGCTGGGCATACGGCCCATCTGAGTACGGGCCTCGGGCACTCGGGAACCGCAGCATCTTGGCCGACGCCCGGCCGAGCGAGAACAAGCAGCGAATCAACTCGATGGTCAAGAAGCGGGAAGGCTACCGGCCGTTTGCGCCGGTGGTCACGGCGGCGGCGGCGGCCGATTACTTCGACCTACCGGAAACCGCAGCAAATTACGACTTCATGTCATTCGTCGTCAACGTGCACGAAGGCCGGAAGGCTGAACTCGGCGCGGTCACCCACGTCGACGGCACCGCCCGGGTACAAATCATAGATCCGATTTCAAATGAACGATTCCATAGGCTTGTGCAGAAATTTGGCGAGCTTACCGGGACGCCGGTTCTATTGAATACATCCTTCAACAACAATGCCGAACCGATTATCCAGAGCGCGCAAGACGCGCTGACCTGCTTCTTGACCACCGAGCTCGACTTCCTAGTCATCGAGGACTTCCTGGTCCGCCGGCGCCCGGACCGCCTGTTTGCGTTCGACAACATGGTCCTTGAGTTCCGTCCGGTCACCCGGCTAGTGAAACGCAGCCGGCTAACGCTGGCGGGCGCCCCGGAGGTCACCTTCGAGATATACCTGGACCACCCGAAGGGTTCACGCGCCGAAATATCGCCCGCTACCTACG